>Ga0179591_1311868_pt1 | contig 12132 bp, 13 predicted proteins | sample CZOMad2_1_08_16f_FD_182891 | JGI IMG/M metagenome (GOLD analysis project Ga0179591, IMG submission 182891) | Vadose zone soil fungal communities from Angelo Coast Range Reserve, California, USA - CZOMad2_1_08_16fungal (PacBio error correction) | ecosystem: Environmental > Terrestrial > Soil >... | reverse complement strand
TTCGCTATCCGGATGTTTTTTTTAGATTCATTTCCCAACTCCTTTTTTCCTCCCCCCCGTCTTCTTTTGTAACCGTTTGCCCTCATGTACGCGTCCCTCGTTGCCTTGGCATCGACCTCCCCTGCCTCCTGGTAGCTCCTCTTCTTCTGGAACCTGCCTAATTATAGCCCCGAGCGATTCCCGATTCCCCAACACTCGAAGTCATGAAGAAGGTTTCTTTTTTGTTCGCCAGTTTTTCTACGGTGGGATCTAATTCGCCAGTTCGTTTCCCAGCGCTGTGTCCGATTTCATTTATGCCACTTAAATCCGCTCATCCACATTTTTCTCCTTCATGATAGCGTCGTACCGGTTTCTTCGAAACTCTTTTTTCTAATAGAGCCTTTTTACCCAGTTGCAACCTCGAACGAACCTGCCCTTGGTTTTCCCCCTCCCCCCCATTTACATGCGTTCCCACTCTCTCTCCCCCAGGACTAAAGAAAACTTCTCCTTCCCCACCTTGACACTACCCCAACTGCTTCTCTCTCCCCCCCTAAGTAGGTCACTAGAATTTTCCGAGACTCTTGTCCCTGATGTCGGAGGTCTCCTCCTACCTTTGTCGGGTGTCCTCCCCAGGAAAGAAAAAACAGCCCCCTCGGCGCACTTCATTTTGGTTTTAAGCGATGCCTCTTTACCGTACCTCGCTGTTTCCAGTACCGGACAGCCCATCTGACCCCGTTCCTCCCATACTACGATGTTTTTTTCCGTCCCGTCTCCCCTCCTACCAGGGAGATGACCTGAGTGTCTTTTAGTTTTCCTCTTCGCATTTAGGTGTAATCTTTAGCCCTCCCCTATGACTTTTATTCTCTAGGAATTCTAGCACCCTTTGGTTAGTTAATACAAACGATTAGCCTTTTTCCTTTCTCCTGGGACCCCACTGTTAGGTTGTCCCCCCCCCGAGCCAGTATTTTCCCTCAGGTCCCTGGCGCCTTTTGGTCCTTTGAGGGACTCGATGGCTATTTCTATTCCTTTTCGCCCCCCTTTCCCAGAAGGAAGAAGCTACGAGTGTTTGGAGGGATGGCTTCTGGATCTATTCGATTCGTTTCCCGCCATCCCTCTCCACTCAGTTCCCTATGAAAGAATGGACTTTTGCTCTGCCTGTCCCCCCCCCCCCCCCCGCTATCCCCCTGAAAAAATCTCCTTCATACCTTCTCTCCGCAGTTCTTCCTTGCCAGTCTCTGCAGTACTGTTGAGCCGGCTCTCGTCTGAATTCAAGTGTGTGTGATAATGTCCGTTTCTCTCACGATGCAATCGAATAATTTCTTTCTTTGTCAACCTTTACAACTAAGTTTATGGGCTTATAATACTCCTTTTCTTTTTGCTCGAGACTTATATTGAGGGTTACTTCCCCCCGCTCTTTTTTCCCTTTCGGGAGCGCCCCCTGCCTTTCACCCCTAATTGACTATATGAAGGAAGTATTCGGCATGTCTCCAAAAAATCTTCTTCAGCGATGCTAAAATCGTAGAAGAGATCGGCCTTCTTCTTTTCCTTGAGAGTCAGTTTTTTTTAGACCTCCCCCTCCCCCAGGAAGTGTTTTTTCCATCGTTATGGTCTGATTCCCCAGTCCTCGAAATGATAAAGACCAGCAATCAAAGTCAGCTATCCTTCCTCTTTTCTACCTTGACCCCCCAAGAGAACACGCTACCCTTGATTTTGCCTTTGACTTTCCAGGTTTGGGTCTAAGTGGAAACCTCCCCCCCCGATCTTTTTTGACTGTCCGGCCCCCCCCATCGGAAAGGAGAGTACGATCTGTCCCCCCCGCCTTGCTTCGAAGCAAGTCCCTCACTTTTTTTCCCCCGTTCCTCCGTCCTTCCTTGAAATTAACCCAGATGCGGAGCTGATGCCCGCATCTTTTCGTCGATAAAATGGGGTTAGTGTAGTGCTCATGGGGTTTAAAGATGAAGTCTTGAAATTCGTTTTTTTTTTTTTTTTCTCCTCTGAGTCTCCTGGGCCTAGAACCCCTCCTTTAGTCTCACCTTGGCTTCGAATTAATTCCTTTGGTTTTTTTTTGCGATTCTTGTCGGAACCCCCCCCAACCGAGGGAATAAGCTGAAGCCTCCCTCCAATCGTTCGTTAAATATTGCTGGGAGAGTAAGACGGCCTTGCTCCCCGCTTCCCGTTTTGGACTTTTTTTAAAGTATCTGATCGTTTTCGTATTGCTAGCGATTTCCGCCTCGCCCAGACCCCTACCTTGTCTTTTTCCATAGGCTGCGTTCGTTCTTTCTGTTCCTTGTGTAGTCTCGATCTGGCCTACATCCTCACACCTGTCTTTAAGACGCCTAGAAGGAAGGGCTTCTGTTTTAGACGCCTTCCCCTTCCCTTCCAACTTGATTGCGGCTTTGTCTTAAAAACAGAGTCATTCAACCGACCAAGTCCATGTTCGGATGTTGGCCATATCCTGCATCGGCTTCGCGGAGGATTCCCCTGAGAGGCCGTGTTTCTCCCGCACTTCTTCCAGACGAAAGTCGACTTAGCGGGCTGTTTTCTGATACCCCACTCCTCTCCCTTCGGGGTGGTCGTTTCTCACCCTCTTCACTCGTGAATTTTGTGTTTGTTTTTGTGCTGCTTTCCAACTAGTTGATAGAGTTCCTTCCTCTCCCTTGTTTTGATGACTCCCTGGATGTTCCTTAGTTTTTCCCCCCACCCCCCGACCACGAAGAAACCACAGCCCTTTTTTTTTTTGCCTCGAACGTCCGCATCTGCACCCGAATTTCTCCTCGTTGTGGCCAATGCACCTCCTCACCTCCGATCCATTCTCCGCTTAGTCACTTTTCTGGCTGCTGAGCCAACCCCTGGATCTCGTCCTTATCACCGCCGCCGATGCCTCCCTGTGTCCCACTCATAGAAGAAGCAACAGGTCAATTCTTTTCTTCCTACATCTCTTGGATCTTCTTTCTCGTCCGCCCCTTCCCTGCTGGTTTTTAGATTCAACGTGACCATTCCAAGAAAGCTCCCTTTCTCTAGATCGCGGCCGCTTCCCGTTAGTTGACAGTTTTAGTCGAACCCCCCCCCTTGAGTCCATATCTAGGCCCGGTTCCATACCGTGTCGAAAAGACCCACCAGCCTATGTTTTTTTCCCCATCCAGTGGCTCTTAGCGAGGCACCGAATTCCTTAAACCCCCCGGGAAGCCTTAAAAACTTCTTCCGGTTTTTAAAACTTGAAAAAGCCGCCCAGTCCCTATGTTCCCTCCCCCAGCTAGTTTACGCCCCCCTCGAACTATTGTAGTTTTGGTGGCTTGCGTGTTTCCTTCTGTCTTCCTCGTTTGCGGTGTGTTGATTGACCGGTTCACAACCGCCAAGGATTTTGAACTCTAGGTAGAGACCGATTCTAGTCACAGGCGGACTGCTGCTGTGGGACACTTTCTCTCTCCCGATGCCAAGGGTCTTCCCTTCCGCGACCGTTCCTTTACTTCCCCTTCAAGATACACCCTTGGCATCGTACTACATTTCTTTGGCTTGTTCATCCCTTCCTCCTGTTCCGATTCTCTGGATGTCCTGATTCAACGCGCGTTCGCTCTTTTTTTTTTGCAAAGCAAGGGGTGCGCCTTCCCCCCAGAGTCTTTTCCTTTTTGGCTTCTCGACGGGTTATTTTGTCCCCCTTTTTTTTTCTCCTGCATGACCACTTTCTTACCCAAGTCTTGGGGATTTCGTTCGTTTTTTTCCTATTCTGACCTCACCGCAGGAAGATCCTCCCCTTTTATTTTCCCGGATTTCTACAGATGCGCCCCCCGCCATCTTCTTTCTTCTGCCTCTGTGATGAATAGGTTGTACCCCCACACGAGACCCGTTTAATTCTCTTTCATTTCCTTTTTCCCTCCTTATTTGCCTGCCCCCCCTCTTACCCCCTCTCGAATCTTGTGGGAATAAAGCTGAGCTCCTTTCTTCCATTTCGCCGTCCGGTATCCCATTTACAATAGCATTTTTCCCTTATCCTCAGTGTTTTGTTTTTTTCTCTATAAGCATTTTCCCTTCTTCACAAGTATCCCTTATGCGAAGGCAGCTCTTCCTCGCCGGAGAGTTATTACGCCCCTTTTGAATTCTATTTTCTCGCACTCCTTCTCAAACTCTCCCCCCTCCTTTCCCCCCCTCTTTCTAGTCGAGGTTCGATTTGGTCTTTTTTTCCCTTCGTTTTTGTGGCCCACCCCCTCCCATTCCAGGCTTAGACTTGTATTGTCTCGGAGAGGCTGTAACTAGCAGCATCGTCCAGGACACTTCCCTTTCTCTTTGAATTGTATTTGGTCGCCGATTCCAACGACAAAGTAGCTCCCTTCGCCTGGTAATGAAGTTTAAGACTTGTGACCGGACCACCCGCCCCCGACATAAGCGATCGTCCCCTTTTCTCTGATCCTTTTTCAGGCGCTCCCGTTGCCCGAAGCAATATCGCACGCTCGTGCTCTCGGGTTCCCTTTCTTCATAAGATAGAACAACCCTTTGCGGCGATATGACAAGCATTTTTCTTCTCCATGGTTTGCATTTCAGACCCCTGTCCCTCGACCTGAAATTTTTTCTCTGACTTCTTTTTCTTCGCCTCAACTGCTTTCACGCCTGGGCGTGCTCTGCCTCTACAGAATGAAGTCTTTTTCCCTTTTTTTTTATGGCTTGCCCCCCACAACTTCTCCTAGACTCCTCTGTCCCCCCTCACTAGAAAATATTTCGTGACAAGAGTGGCTATTTACGAAAGTTCCCTTTTCTCCCCTGGGTTTTTTTTTGACTTTTCTTTTTTTCCGCCGCGACTTTTCGCGCTTGTTGGATGCGCTCGTAGGTGACGCCCTCGCAAGCCCCCCCTGGCTCATTTGATGAGTTCTCCTGCCCGGACTACGGATCGGTTTCGTTCCTTTTTTTTTGACCCCCTTTCATAAGGACCACATCCTTCTCGCGGAATGCTTCCCGTATTGTTGTAATCCCTCCCCTTCCTTACAAACACACCCGTTCGCTGACCATCCGACCAGCTGTTCCGGCTTTGTTAAAATGCACCTCCCTGTTTTCTTTCCGGCTCCTATCGGTGCTTTCTCTTCATGACTTCTTGAGCCAAGGTTTTCCCCTCCATTGCGACCTATGAATTCATACGCTCGGCTCAGTTAGAGCGGGATTTAATAATGTCGAGTCGCGGCCATGCCTTCGGCGCCGAAATCTGGTGTTTTTTTGTTCCCTCCTTCGGTCCCCTTGCGTGACTCTCCGTTTTTTTTCTGCTGCTCCCCGACCGCGGACGCTTAAGCTCTCTTCCAATATACTACGTTGTTGGGGATAGATGGAACGCTAGTTTCTGGCAAGCTCCCCCCTCCCCCCCACTTTTTTCATTCCCTTTTCCTCCTGGATGCCCTCGTCTCGCACCCCGACTTGTAGCAATCCCTGGTTTCTATGGACGTATTTCCCAATACAGCCGTGCGATCTAAGGAGAGTAGCCCTCGCGTAATTGCTTTTCTTCCTCTCTTTTTACACTTCTTTTCCATTCTCCCCCCCTCTACCTGATAGGCCAACCCATCTAAGAAGTTTTCCCTCCCCCAGGTTTAATGGGGTAGTTTTCGGGGTGTTCCTAACCTTCCCGTGGTCTATTTTGCCAGGCGCGCCCTCCTCTGTTGTTTCGATGTATTTTTACCTGTGCTTACCATTCAAGCGGCCTTCTCCGAGATTGGGTCCCTCTTTTTTTTTTTCGATTAGGTTTTAGTTTAAACCCCCCCTGATTACCCTTCGTAAAGAGTAACCAACGTGGAATCCCTCCTCCCCTCACCCCATCCCCTAGGTTGAAGACCCCCCTGGCTTGGGGCGTCCCCTACTAGAATAGCAACCACCAGCTCCGGCTCTTTCAACAGTTTCCCCCCCTCCTGTTCTTCCCTCGGTCGTACCCCTCCCTCTTTTCGTTCCCGGCATGTTTTCTCCCTTAAAGGTATTGGAGTTTTCTTTCCCCCCTGGATGGATCCCCCGGTTTGGGTCTTGACCCCCTTCCCCTTCCCCCCCCCCAAATCAGAATTGCCCCCTTTCATGCTGTGCGATCAACAAAGGCTGTACCCCTTTTTTAGTTCGGGTCCGATCCATAATTGAAGGTCGACTTGCTTCCGCTCCTTTCTAAGAAAATTGATCCCAGCTTCAATGGGAGTCTAGCTCCTTGGTTTTCTCACCGAGAGAATTTTCCAGGGGTTCTGTCTAGTCTGTCTCTCTTCGGAACGCTGTTTTAGCTATTGCTTCGCGCCAATGGAGCTAATCCCGACCTCTCCTCCTGATGTTTGCCCTGAGTCCTCGTTTTTGGTGTGTCTTCACAGTGCCCCTTTCGCTTCACAAACGGACCGAACCTGGTCTTTGGTTTGGCGTTTTTTCCTCTGCGTACCTCAACCACCGAAGGACCCCCCCCCTTCCCGCTTACTTTCTTGTCTTAATTTCTCATCTGGCCCTCTTACCCTCGCCATCCGATCCTCATAGGCGGGCCTCTTCCCCCTGGATTGATTCTTGGCCCACCTATCCTGACCATCTACATTCACTCACCCCCTTTCTTTAGAAGATGTTTCTGAGCTGCCGAAGAATTTTAGGCGCTTACGTGACTCGACCCCCTCTTTTCCAACCTCTCCGTTTCCTTTGCAACGCATAAGGCTGCGGAACTTACCCCTTCTGGCCCTCCCCTTCCCCCCTTTTGTGGTGAGAGGTCCTTCCCGCCCCCAATATGACTCCCTTGGACATGTTCTAATGACTTGGAAGCTCTTAATTTTTTTTCCCTTTTTTCTTTTTCCCCCCCCCTCCCTGCCGTTGCTCCGAATTTCGCTACCCTTTTTTTCACGGCATCGCTGGATCACTTTCTAAGTTCTTTTTCCTTCCGGCTATTTAAGGATAGTGTTTTGGGCCCAGGCGCTTCACTAGTCTCGACACGATGGATGGATCGTCTCTTCCTTGTTTCTTTCAGTGCACCATACTCTTTCAGCCTCCCATCTAGTTCCTTTTCTTAGGAACGTTCTGTCGCACGAATCCGCCCACAAAACCTCCCCCCCCCCCCCCTACTTTGCTGGTCGATTTTCTTGCCGTCTCCGTCAAGGTTTGAAAGTTTACGTCGACTTGAGTGACCTTCCCTTGCATCGGACAGGCGAGACTAATTCTATAGTCGCTCAAGCCCGAAGCAATAGCGACACCCCTCTTCTTTACCTCTACTTGACTTTTTGAGACGGACCGGAGGCTGTTCCCAGCCACGCGGTTTTCGACCAGTGGTATGGTTTAGGTTCGGCTCCTGTGTAAATACTCATCGATCTGACATGTCGTTCCTTTTCCTCTTTTTCTTCTCCAGTCCCTATCATTGCCCAGCAAGAGCGTTCAAGAATGTTTTCTGAAAAGTCCATGAAGTTGCCCCCCTTAGGAGTTTTCTTGCCGTGGGATTCCCAAAAGTCGCTTTCTTTCCCTTCCTGCCAGAAGCCAAATTTCCTTTTCCATTTTTATCCCGATGCCCGAACGTGTCGTTGAACAGGGGAGTTGCGACTTCCTTGTGAAATGATCGGTGTGTTCTTTATTTTTTATCCTGCTCTCCACATCCCTTCTGCCAATTGCCATTGGTTTCCACCTAGGCGGTTCTTTCTGCTTGAAAATTTGGACCGGGTTCGAGACTATGGAGCATCCCCTTTTCTCTCAAAGGCCTGCAGTCACGCAGTCTGCTTCCGATTCTCTTTTGAATACCCCCAAGGTCCAAATTCCACGACCAACCACGCCGAGAGCGCCTGAGAATTTTCCCCCCTGAACATCGTAACTCCCCCTCCCACATCCCCCCTTCTGATGAGTTTTCTTCTTGGACAGATTCCTTTTAGCGCTTTCCTATGCACAGAGACCGGCGCGGTTTCTCGCGCACTACCCTAAACCTCTTTTCTCTTTTCTCTGAAGGCTTTGTTAATGATCCGTAGCCATCTTCTTTCCCATAACCGGGTGCCGCTCCTTTACACCTCCCTTTCCCTTGTGCAATAGGGTTTAGGGTTGTTTGTTCGAGAGTCACCAATTCACATCCGGATACGTCTTTTCCCCCCCCCTTTTCCCCGTCTTTGTTGAGATTTCCCTCTCTTCTTTTTTTTTAATGCACCTATCCACCCACTTCCCCTCGATGATGGTCCCTATCTGTAAAAGCTCATTTGCTTCCCCCGCATCGTGCTTGCCTCGATTTCCCCCCTCACAGCCGCGCGACAGTCTCATCCCCTTCTTCCCATTCCTTCTCTGTCAAAAAACGTTTTCTCGTCAGTAATTCACGTTAGACTGCCGCTCCGATTATGGCCAAAATCCGTACCCCTGGGAAGGGGCTTCCCTTCCCCTCCATTACCCGTTTACTTTGTGGTTGCAATTCTTATGTCCTCGTCCCCCCTCCCCCCCCCGACTTTTTGAGAGCATACCTGGCTCGCTTCCCTCCTGATCGCCTTCCCCTCTCTAGCTGTCCCTTTATTCGGATTACTTGGTTTTCGTAAAAACGATTTATGCATTTTCCCTAAAGTTTTTTCAGCGACGGAAAACTCACCTCCCTTTTGCCCTTGTCCCACCGCCCCCAGTGGAGTCAACAAGCCCTGAGGCTTTCCCATTAGCGCAAACAAAAGATCAAGAAACCCCCTTCTTTTCCCGTCACCGATTCTCCATTTTGCCACCGAGGTTTCCCCGCCGGGAATGGCCCTATGTCCCTCTTCTCGTTTCTCGGTTCTCCCCTTTGCTGCGTGTCGTACTCCCCCTCCTTTGGGTTTTTCTGTGAAATAGAGCATCCCAAAAAACCGGCCGAAGGCATTAAGTTTTCTCTCCTTTTTTTTTTTTTTCAATGACGTTTAATTGTCTTCCCGTCGCCGCCTTCTCTCGCCACCTTGTAGATTCCTGTTTCCCCATTCTTTACCCTTGAGCCTCCCGACCCATACCATGGGATCAATGCATTCATAGATTTTTTTCCCCTGTATATCTGATGCCGATTCATCCCTTATGATGCCGTTCTTGATCAACCAGACTGTCTTCCTTCTTCCCCCAAGATTAGTACCATATTTTCGATGTGCGCCGGACAGTCTCAGATCGACGGTGGAGGGGTTTTCCCCCCTTCTTCCTTCTTTTACCAGACCCCAATTTCTTTGGGATTTAAGGCTTTTGGCCCTTGTGCCCTGAAAAGACACACCGGAGCTGCAAGTGTCTTCTTTTACGTCTGCCTTATGTTCGCCAACCCAGCCCTACGCCCTCTAATTTTCGAGACCTATGAATGGACTTTCCGTCACTGCCCCAACAGCCCTCCCTCCCCCTCCCCATTCGACTTTGCTGAATTTTGCCGCAATTGCGTTTCGCCGCATACGGTTTTCTCCCTGTCTATTCTTATTGGTGACCCGCTTTTTTCTTTATTAGCTTTTCCCTACCCTCATCTTTTAGGTCCCTCTCTTACGTTGTTGGTGTTGAGCTCTCTCCACAATAAAAAATGACCTTAGGTCGTCCCCATATACCTTATTCGAATGCAGCTAATGGCTTAGTATTCCCTTTCCTTCTCCTTCTTCCTAGGCCTATCAACATTTCCTGACTCCTTCAAACCCTGGATTATGGAATTTTTTTGTTTTCTTCTGATTTCTTTTTTTTAACAAGATACCACCTAATCCGTCTTCCTCGACGATGATATGATGCGCTTTTGACATCTCTCTCCCCTCTTATCCCGAACACATCAAAGCCTAGTGCGTTATGTTTGAGGTCGCCCCCTACCCTTCACACGAGACCCCAAACTTTAACCCAAAGACTCGGGTACCTCATTCTTTCTTTCCCCCCCCTTCACGGTACACCGTTCGATCGTTACGTCCCCGTCTGACAAGTTTTATCTCGGGGATATTTTTCTAACCCTTTGGGACATAGAGACAATTTAGAGAACCGATCGTGCATAATACGGGACCCAAGATGACGACCTTACCTTCCTTTTTGCTGATGAGACACCCCCGTATTCTTCATAAATTTGGCGTGCTACCTTTTCGTTCCCTCCGGAGAGAGAAAGTATACCCATTTTTTGTCGAGATGATGTTATAGCCGATGTGTCGACTCCGACCAGCCCTTTTCCTACTTTTAGATGAGCTTCGTCAGCCAACTTGCGCCGGCGGCGGTTTTTGGAGGTGATTGCAACCCCCCCCCCCTTCTCTGGACGAGGTTCCCCCTTCTTTTGGCGACCAGCCCCCACCCTCCCCCCCCGAGTGGATAATAATGTACCTACGCTGGCAGGGACGCGTTTTTTTCCCTCCTTGGTCGGTGCCTGACTGGCTCCGTTCTTCGTTGTGGGCGTTTATTACGCATAGCCTTCCCCCGACATTGGCTTACACCCTGCTGGTTCGTGATTGGGTATGGCCCCTTTCCTCCGACTGATAACTGTTTCTACAATGTCTCAGGACGCCCTCGAAGCGATCACGAACTCGAGCTTGAATGTAAGAAAGCCGTCCAATGCCCCCTCGAACGATTTTTGTCTGCCGCCCCCCCCCGTTTCCAAAAAGGATACAGCCTAACACGCCACCCTATTTCTTCTTCGAAGGATGTTACCCATCTCTTCCTCTTTGTCGCGGGACTAATTTCGTGCAGAACTTATCGCGCGGCAGTCACATGCCAGCCGACTCATTTCTCCTCCAGTCTTGTAACCTATAGTAGTTCCCTCCTCCCCTTCTCGACGGATTTGTTCGTCGAGTTCCCTCGTCATCTTGACATGTTTTTTCGGGGGGATGTTTCATTCACAGAACTCCCTTCTTTCCCTTCCCCCTCCTCCCTCTTGGGTAGAGATATTTAATTCCTTTCTTTCATGGCTCATCACCCCCCCCTACGAAGAAACCCCTCTTCCCTCTTGCCTATCTTGTAACGCCGATCAAAAGAACGTTGAGTTTCCCCTTGGGAGGGGCCTCGCACAATTAAAATTAAACCCCCTAGCCGATTGTTTTTTACCTTTCGTCTCGATTTGAAAAAGGCTTGAGCTCATCATTCCCGCGGCGACAATAGTTTTCCTGACTCCCATTTCCTTTTTCCCCGGTCTGGTACTGAAATTTATACTGGTTTATCGGACTCCCTTGTGCTCGAGTGATTGGTCGAGTTTTTAAAGGCGTTGTTCCCCCTTCCCCCTTCCCTCCGCCAACTTCCTTCGTTCTTTTCGCGGATCAGATTAAGGTTCCCTTTTTTCGTTTGTCTAAACATGATCCTCACTAACTCTCCCCTTTCCACTCCCCCGCACCGAAACGAAACACAGCCATCTGTGTTAACATCCCTGTCTTTTTTAGATAGTGAGATTACTTCACCCTTTAGCGCATAGCCAACCAGAAGAAAGCCCCAATCTCTCCCTTCCCGTAACCCTTAGCCTTTCTCAACTTCCCCCTGCACCTCCCGCTTTTTTTAAGTTCCAGCCGATCTCCTTGTCAATCTTTTTCTCCGGTTTCCGGACCCGTGCAGTACGGGCAGTCTCGGTTGGTTTCTCTCATCCAGTGTCCCCAAAAACCTCGCCGGAGCTTTTTGGCTGGTGACTTCTCATCTCCCTCTCCCCTCGTTCCCGTGTTGTCTCTACGTCGAAGATATCGCAAGTAATGGCCCTCCTGATTTTTTTTGAGTTATTTACCCCTTGCACGTCCTACCATAACCATTGTGCTCTATGACGATTTTCTTCATCGCGCCGCCCTTTTTTTTTATCGGCTTAAGCGGACGCCGCTTTGCTATTTTCTTTATTGCTTTTCTGCTTCCAACATCCGGGAGTCTCCTCCCACTCGCGCCTTCGAGCTTCAAGTCAATTTTACCCCCCCTCTTCTCCCTTTTTGTCTGGTCCCGGTCCTCTCTTGCGCCATGCCGTCCCCCGCAACCAGTTTTCTTTGTTCTTTATTTCTCCCTTTCAACTACCCGGACGAAAGCGTCACGTCTTTAGGCCTGGATGGCCCTATTCTCTTTCCCTTTTTCAAGCATACGCTCCCCCCCTCGTCGAGGGGTCCGCCGGTCTTTAGTCTCCTTGGCCCCCCCTCGATCCTTCCCCATTCTCCCTCCTCGCTTGCCCTTCCCCATCTTTTTCCCCTGGGCCTTCCCTACCTTCCTGTCCTCCTCCTTCCCGGATGTTTCCCTACTTGTCTCTTCTCCTTTTTCATTCGCGGGTTGAGAAGAACATTTACAACCTAAGTCCTCTTATCCGGGCCC
>Ga0179591_1287764_pt1 | contig 12132 bp, 8 predicted proteins | sample CZOMad2_1_08_16f_FD_182891 | JGI IMG/M metagenome (GOLD analysis project Ga0179591, IMG submission 182891) | Vadose zone soil fungal communities from Angelo Coast Range Reserve, California, USA - CZOMad2_1_08_16fungal (PacBio error correction) | ecosystem: Environmental > Terrestrial > Soil >... | reverse complement strand
CTCTCGCCCCGGCGCCTCTCGCCGTTAAATTTCGTTCAGCCCGGGGTTTCCAGGGCGAGTTGGCGGCGTTGCCTTTTCCTTTCCTTTTTTCTTCAGCCCTCCCCTTCCCCCCCCCAAGGCCATTGGATGAGTCCTTTGGGAATCGTGCGGCATTCTTCCCGAGAAGCTTCGTATTCCCGGCCAGCCTCCTGACCATTTCATGTACCCTTTCGAGGGTGCTCGCATCGAGTTGACCTTCCCCGAGTGACACGGCTTTTTTCCGTCTTCACCTAATTCCATAGAAAACGGAATAAAGAAGTTTATTTCGCGGCAGAGAGTGCCCGCCTTCATCTTTTGACTACCCAGAGTTCTTGCCCGAAAGATGTTTGAAGTAGAGCCGGAAACATCCTGCTACATTCACTTCCCATCATTGCCTATTTGCCCCCTCCGACCAGTGGGGTGCTTTCGTGCAGATCCGGTTAAAGAAGACCAACACCAACCCTCGGGATGACTCCCCTTATGGTGGCCAGACCACCTTCCCCTTGATGAGCCTTTTCTCGGAGAAACTGAGGAGCTATTCTTTTAAGCACGCAGCTCCTTTTTCAAGCCGCGCAGGTCTTAAATTCTTCCTTTCATCTTAGAATTTCCCCCCTGATTCCAAAAGAGATGCCGTGCAAAACGGCCCCCCCTCCCCCCATTGACGTTTCCCTTCTAGTCGTCCCCACCGCGAACACTGGTTATCCGACGTACTGGTTGCCGAGAGTTTAAGGTGCAGACCTGGACCCTCCCTCCCCCTTCGACTTCCCCTCCCGCAGTGGCCGTGCCGCATGACCTGGCTCGGCCACTTTGGCTTCCCCCGGTATCGCGGATCCCCCCCCCCTGGCCTTCAACCCCCCCCCCCTTTCCTTCCCTAGCTTTAACTAGTCCACGGCTCCAGACGTCGAAGAGACGACCTTTGCGCCAGGGCGTTGTCCCCTTTCCTCTTAACTTCGGATTTTGCCCCGTCAGACTTCCACCGCAGGCTAACCTTAGAAATGGCGCTTTTCCGGGGCGCCCCCTGTTGGACGATGGACTCCTACTTCCCTTCTTCCCCCCGACAGTTTTTTTTAAGGAAATCTCCCTTCCCCCTTCCGAGAGGCCCCCACAGAGGCTGGCGGAACCCTTTTGGGACCAACATTTAGGGCATCCGGACCTTCAGAACCCCCCCCTTCCCTCAAGGTTCCCCCCCCTCCCATCTGCCGCTTTTGCCACCACAGCTGGCAACTTCGCAGCAAACTTCCGAAAGACGGACAACCTTTCCCCCGCGTTACTGCTCGGACGATTCTTGGGACTCATCGACCGCTTTGGCCAGCCGCCTCCCCCCCTACGGCGGACGGCCCCAAACCGTTCTCAGCCCTGCATGATAACTTTGCGTCCACGGTCGGACAGCCGGTCGCATGCAACTGGCCCCCCCCCTCCCCCCCTCGGGGTCGTTTTCTTCGACCAATGCCATTCCCGGTTTGCTTGGCTTCCCCCTCGAGGTCGTATTTTTGGCGTATTCCCAACTTTTTTTTTCCCCCCGGAGAGTGCCGGAGGGGGGGTCAGGGAGGCGATTTTCTTTTCCGCGGGAGGTTGGGCAGGTGGGTGGTCCTTTTTTTACTTTTTGCGCCTCGGCAATAGGTTGCTAGGGGAGCAAGCGTTTTTTTTCCAAAGGCAGAGAACCTTTTGAAGGCGCATTTCAGTGCTCTTTCCTGTCCCTTCCATGGCCCAGTCCTCTATTTTTAGAACCTTTTGTTCCAGCAGTCTTCGGTCCCCTTCTTCTCCCCTTGTTTTGCCCTGGCCTTTGATTATAGGGTTTTTTTTTGCGGGAATTTTCAGGTCGGGAGGTCCCTCTGCTTCTCTCTGGTCCTCTCGCGCAGATTTCACACGGTTTCGGCTTCCCTGTCTCCAATGCACCTTTTTGGAATGAAAGGCCAGCTACTTGTTCGGTATTTTTTTTCCATCCATCTCCCCTGTCTTCCTTCAGCACACACTCGTCAGGGAAATAAGAGAGATCACCGTTTTGGGGCCTCTATGGCCTCGTGACGTTGGCCTTTCGGGTTTCAATTTTCCTCCTAGCAGATGTAAAGCTTTGGTTTGGACGGCAGGGTCACCGAGTAGGATTCCAAGTTTTTTTTCCCAGCGTTTTACTTTTGCCATGCAGGTACGATTAGCTCCCGTTAGAACCAGAAGGGCTCCCAGGGACAGACCGTCCCCTATTTCAACTTCTCTCAGGACCCCCTGAGCATTTCCTCTCCAGGCCCCGGACAGAAGATCTCCAAAGAAACTCGGGCTTTCAGCCCGGACTCCGCCTCCTCAAATTTTTTTCTTTCCAAGTCCTCCTTTTTTTCCTGCCCCGGCAAGGGATGTTTTTTGCCGGACGGCGCGATCTGCTCCGCGGCAGAAGCCTGTCTAGCAGGTTTTCCCCCCTCTTGGATTTTTTTTTTTTCTATATATTCCTTGGACGGATGATCATACCCGCCGGGCCAGACCTTTTCTCCGTTTCCCTTCAGGAACTTCTGAAGCTTCGGTTCCCTCCGACTCTTCCTCCTCTCTTTTTTTTGAGAGATACGCCTTTTCGTTGAGCCTTTCTGTCCCCTCACCAGAATACTCGGGCCCGTTTTTCTTTCCCTCCTCCCCTTTTTAGATTTCCTCCAAGACCCCTTCCGTGGCAGACTTACATGCCGCAGAGCTTGATTCGGCAGCTTTTCTTCGTTTGACACCATTTTCCTTCTTTACACCAGAGCCTTTGTTGACCTGAGTTTCCCCCGTTTTGGGCCGGGACTTCTTTTCTCCGTTTCTTTTTTTTCCGGGTTGATGGCCATCGATGATGGCAGTTGCCCGCGGAGGATTTCCTTTCGGCTTCACCGGTTACACCCTCCCTGGGGATGGGACTGATCGGCCTGGCCGCCGCCCCCCCGGTTGTCTTTCACGGACTGAATGGAAATGCCCCGCGCTCAAAACCGCGCTCCTCCTCGCGTCCCCAGTGAGTTCAGCAAGGTGGAAACAGCGAAACGTTTTGCTTTACCGTTCTGGCCTTCCCTTTGAACATTTTTTGCCAACCCACCCGCCCCCTGACCCCTTCCTGGCCCTTTTTGTCCCCCCCCACCAACTTTGATACGTTTTTGCTTGGCCCTTGGAATTTTCCTTTTTTCGGAAAGGGGAAACTTGAGCAGCTGTCGCTGTTTCTCCCCTTATTGATTTCATTTCCCTTCTTTTCCACTACCCTAGGTGCGTTTTTCAAGTCAGTTCCTTCAGCGGTGCAGACTCCTCTGCCCCTTCGGCTGACCCTTCCTTCCCCCCGCCTTTGAGAGGGTCTTGCCTCCCTTTCCCCCCTCCTTTTGACGATGGTTCCACAAGCCCCCGATGGTGAGAACCTTCGCCGCAGAGATGACCTTTTTTTACGACGATCCCTGCACTTTAGGGTGGTTTTGGTACTTTTTCCATTTTTCTGAATTTGAGTCCCCCGAATACAAGAAACTTTTTTTCGACGCAGAATCAAGGGGAATTGAAAGCCGACCTTCCTGCCTAGTCCTCGGAATAACAGTCACAAAACTTTCACACACCCCTCCTTCCAGCTTTTGGAAGCCTTCCCCCGGATGGTGTGTAATTTTATGCCCAATCTTTCCTTTCACGACGATCTTTTGACGCAACCGGTTTCCCCTGTTTTCTTCGTTCTCGGGCCCTTGCCCACCGTGGTTTCTGTTTGCTTTTGTACTGTGTTGCCCCGGACCGGCCTTCCCCGGGCCTGAACGTTCTCTGAGAGGGAGAGGAAGCTTTGGTTCCTGCCGTCTCGATCGTGCGGCTTTCTGCGATGAGGGACTTCTCCCCCTATTAGGTCCCGTCTGACAACGGACCTTTTTTCTACCCCCCCCTTCTTAGGTTAAATCAGGCTCTCGTGATGGCCGCTGTGGCCACCGGGCTTGGCTCCTGATGGGTGACTTTTTTTATTTATGTACGGAGTGGTTTTCCAACAAGGGATGCCGAGCTGGCCCCACCCCCCCAACTTTTTGTGGGCCCTAGCGGGCAGCTCAGTTTGATTCTTCGGCCGGGATACCTGGGGCTGTTCCCAGTGACCTCCGGGGCTTTTTTTTTTTTCAACCCTTCCCTCCCGGAACAGTCACTTGACCAGGTCGAGGTGGCTTGCCCGCCTGAGGTTTCAGGGAGTCTTTTTGCCCCCCCCCCCTTTTTCCTGATCTTTCTTCGAACCCTCCGTTTTCGGCTAAGCTTAGGAATGGGAGCAGCCACAAGTTCTGGGAACTGTCGAACGGCAATGTTTTTTTTTGACCTAACTCCTTTCCCGTTTCTTTTCTTACCCCCCAGGGTAAGTATAGAAGTGAGGTTTTCCCAAGCATCCAGGATCGGGCTCTTGGCCGCACTTCTCTTCGGGCTTTTTTCAGTAACCTCCCAAAAGGAAGGAGGAAAACTTTTTGATGAAATGTAGGTGGACCTTTTGCATCTCTTTTTATACCATTCACAATTTTTTTTCGTTCTGGCCGAGATGGTCAGTAGACGAACGACCTTGATATTCATGACCGAACTTCTAGGGATGTCCCCCCAGTTTTCTATGCCGTGATGCCTGAAAGACGTTCGCCTTTTTTGCCGACCTACGCCCTTTTTTTTTTCTTTTGGTACGGGAACCACATCCCCTTCTCAAAGAGCCTGTTGTTGTCTCTTTTTTGAGTTCTTTTCCCTTTTTTTACTCACCGTCGCCTCTTTGAGACCTAGGCGTGCCCCGTAGAGGACGACCAACGGGGGGGCCCGTCCTGTTCCCTCCTTCTCCCCTCGAGGAAGAGGACAGTAGAAGATTTTAAGGACGGCAGCCGACATTCCTCTTTTTACCTTTCCGACTTTTTCCTTTTTTGGATGCCCTTCATCCCGGGAAAGAAAATGGTCTTGGAGGGCCCTCAGGCTCTAAATTTCATCCTCCGCGGCCCCCCGACCTTCCCCGAGGCAGCGCAAAGGTATCGGCGGGGATTACGGGGACTCGAGTCTCTTTCTGTCATCAACGCGACACCTTTCGTAAGCTTGCTGGTGGCAATTCTGCGAGGCCCGCCCCTTTCCCCGTTTCACGCCGCCGACAATAGCTTTTTTTGGTTTCTCGAACCCTCCTTTTTAACACTGGGGGAGAAGCCCTCCTGGACCGCACAAAACCCCGGAGCCGTGACATCTCTATCCTTCCTTCTCTCCTTTTTTCTCTTGATCTCCCTATTCCTCCTTTTTTCTTCTAGGGGATTCTCGCGTTAACTTGCTGTGCCGAGGCAAGTCCCTTTTTTTTTGCGGTCTCGGGTTGAAAGGATTTTGCCGGACGTTGCCCGTGGTGAGCAACTTCCGCGATGAGCCGAGGGTTTGAGACCGACGCCGAGTCGTCGTACCTTCAGGCCCGAAGATCCGGACCTTCGCCCAGGTCGGGCCGTCCCCTCTTTTGATTTCAGGTTTTTTCCCCACCTGGTATTCATAAGGAGTTAGCAGGATATTCTCCCCATCTGTTTTGCTTCATCTTTTGAGGCAGACCTTCGGGGACCCATGAGTGAGAATGACCCAGTCCCGAAGGGTCTGCTTGGCCGTCCAAGCCACGCATTTCGGCTTCCCCTTGTCTAAACCTTGTGATGTTTCCTTTTGTGACACAGGGACCCAGTTGACTCTGGTTCAAGTAGCAGCGGAGAGGTAACTTAGTTTTTCCTTTCTTGACCTTCTCTACTGGAGAAATCGCGACAACCAGTAAGATGCGATGACGTCGATTTTTGACCTCCAATATCCACGACTGTGGTCGGCACTTACCCCCCCTTCTTTGAATTCTCCCTTCCGCCCCCCTAGGCGTATTTCAATCCCCCGCCAGACGCTCAGGCCAGGAGAGCTTGTAGCCCTGGAGGATTTGTTCGTAGCCGGTGGGTGATTTTCTTCCTCCTACCCTTTCCAGCGCGGCCCACACTGCCCCCTTTCTTTCGCTTTGTACCGTCTTCAGTTTCCACATGTCATTCTGCGTGGTCTCGCTCGGGGTCCCCCGTTTTTTCTCCCTCTGACCTTTTCCCCCCAACTCCACGACAGATAGTCTAGGCTTTCCAGCAGCCCGACCCCTTTTTAGACCCGGCCGTAACCCTTTTTCCAAGGCAGGCCCGGCAAGATCACGGCACTTGCGCTTAGTTTTGTCCAGCCCTCACCCCTTTAGTCCAGTTTTGGCTTAACCAGGCCCCCCTAGTCCCCTCTTCAAGAGAGGCGTCCATCCGAATCTTCTGGTAATTTCTTTTGTGCTCCGGGCTGCCCACCCACGGCAGCCGGAAGAAGGGCGTCGCCCCTCTTTTTCTATTCTTGGGACGGTTTTCCTTCTGATTTCCTCGTATCACCCGTTGGACCGCCCCGGTTGTCTCCCGCGATCCCCCAGATTTCCCTTGGCCCTTCGAGGCTTTGGCGGCAGGTTCCCCGCTAGCATACTGCCCTAGTGGTCACCCCCTCCCCCCCCTTCCCCCCAGCAACTCGTGCAGCACTTTTTGGCAAAAAAATTTCCAGCACGCTTTGAACCTTTTCCCCTACATCCTTTAGCCTAGACGGTGCCAGACGGCGCCCTTTTTTTCCGCGATCGGGACTTCGGACGGCCGTGGTTACTCCGCCTTACAGGACTCTTCGAATCCGCCGATCCCTTTTTGTCAATGTGGGAAGACGGTCCTCCCCAGAAACCGCACGTCCAGCACGACCCTCTTTTTTCTCCCCCGATCTCTCCCTCTGTTTTTTGTTTCCATGATTTCCCTTTTTTTTTTTTTATATGGCAGACCCTTCCCCCCATCGTGGAGGGCGGTCCTTTTTGGCGCGCTTGCAGGGTCGGTTTTCCTTTCCGGTTCCTGACGGTTTCTTTCTTCCTTTAGTCCCGCATCGGTCTGAGTCGGCGCCTTTCGGGGCAGGAAGCTTCCCCTCGGAGGTCATCTTTTTGAGCTTTAGGCTTTTTTTAACATTTCCCGCCTTCTTCGTAGATGAGTACCGAGCGTACCCCTCGTCGGTTCTTCTTCTCTAATTTTTTTTTGAAGTGACAGCTCCACTGTTTCCTGTCCCAGGGTTGGATTTTAAGTTTCTTTTTGGGATTCCCCCGGTTCCCCTCCAGGGTCCTATCGAACAACCGGCTTTAAAGGGCCGGCACAGGCTGGGTTTGACTTTTCTCCTTCCCTTCCCTGAACCCCTTCCTTTTCCTGCACCCTGGTCAATGTCGGTCACTGAATCCCTCTTCGATTCCTATTCCGGTTTCCCCGTTTGACTCACCCCCTGTCCTTCCCTCTTTTCACCCGTTCGATGCCTTAGTTGTACGGGTTGTCTGTTGGGGGTGGTTTGGCATGCCGGGGCTTTTTTTAAATCCCTGGTGATTTTTTTTTTAGACTTACCCTTTCCTCGGTCGCGGCCTTGGATTCTGAGGTGACATTGAATTCAGGCCGATGCCTCGAGCTCTCTTTGCGGTTTCCCTGCCCCTCATATCCATTTTTGGACCCTTTTCCCTTCGCCCTTCATACTTAGGCCGGCCGCAGCTAGCCCTCACACCTTCACGGTCATCCGGACAGCGTACCTGACCCTTCCCCCATTCCAGTTCGAGACACTCCCGTATTTCCGGCAAGGGACGTCACTGGCCCCGGTTAGAAGAAGCGCGTTAAGCTTGTCTAGTTCTCTAGCTGTAGACAACCTCTTTATCAGTCTTATGGACTGAAGGGAGGGTCACAAGGAAACCCTCTTACCAGTCCCCTTTTCGTCAATTGACTTTTTTCCCTCAAGTAGCCTCCTTTCGGTATATATATCTTTTCCCCCATAAGTGGTGTTGAGAGATCATCCCGCGATCTTCTTCTTAGCTCTGGTCTTTTCAACTCCCATATTTTTGTACCGGGTTATGAGCAGTTTCGACGAGGAAGGCAGAGCTCGATTCCGCCAAGTTTTCTCCCCCTGTCTCGCCTCTCTGTGACGTTTTTTTTCTCGCTTTTATGGACGGGCATTCAGAGCTACGTGGTGATTTCGCGTGTCCGGGGGGAAGTTTTTGAGTAGCTGTCTTTCTTCCCTTTCCTATTTTTTTTTGTGTTTTTTTTTTCGGCCTTTCCCTCTTTAGTAAGGGTTGTACGGTCCCCCGCTGGATATGGGCCGGATCCTGGCAGCCTTTTATTCATCCTTCCGAATTTTCGGCACACCCCCCCGCCGCGACTCTGCGATTGTCCAAAACATGGCTCGGTGGCCCCGCCTCCCCGCGTTAGTCTTTTTCATTTCCCCCTTTCTGCCTCCAACGCGCCCCCCCCTTTGACCACGGCCCGTCCAAACTGTAGAGGCCATCGACTCCCCACCCTTTATTCTCTTTTTCCCCCCTGGAATGTTTTCGGCTTTTTTCAGCCTGTTCGGAAAGATGATGCAGTGACCGACATTTCCCTGGCCAGCAAGTCGGGAGGTCCCATTCGTCCCAGTACTTTTCATCCTCAAGGCCTTTTTTCAGGTTCTTTTTTTTTTCGATGAAACTGGATTTCCGTCAGAAGAGGAGTCGTTTCCTTCCTTGCCCTACCTGATCCCCCCCCCATTCCCGCAACCCTTTCATGAAACTTTTTCCCTTTTCTCACATTCCCCCCCCCTTGCATATGGATGAGTTCCCAAGAGAACCAGAGACGCAGAAGTTCCGGATGGGCGACGTTACTGCCACTCCCCATCCTTCCTCCTCCCTCCACTCCACCCCCCTTCCCTTTCTAACCCTTACTGCAACGATGCTCACAGACTAAATATCCATCCTCCCTCTTTTCCTAAAGGACGCTCCTCCCTCAGACCAATTCCACCGCACCACGGCCCCACAAGCCGCGGCTTCCGCGCCGCCCCCGTCCCGGCTCCCCCCTCCCGATTTTCCCCCATTATCCACTCCCACCCGATCCCCGCGATCATGGTTGACGCCCCGGTTTTGAGCATGGCCTTTTGTATGGGACGCCCCCACCCTGTTTTGTTCGTGCCTTACTGCGTTTTTTGTTATGATCGAGGACAGGTTCCCCCCCCTTGGAAGAAAGGGTCCGTTTCTATTAGTGGCTACCGGTTTGAAGCGTTAATTTTTGCTGGAAACGGCCTCCTGATTCCAGGCTCGCCGCTGCAGGGAAGTTCCCCACCTCTCTTTTGACCATCCTCTTGTCCCCCCTTTTTGTTCCTTATGGGTGTCCACCGGGATGGGGAAATGCGTGGTTTTCACCTTTGGTTTTTTCCAAGGTTGACTTTCCCACTACCCTTTCTTTGCCTAGCGTGTTTTTCCCGCCTCTCGGCTCCGGCTTGAAGAGCGGCCTCTTGGTGATAGCGGCTTCCAGATCGGGTCCGGTCTGTCCTTGACTGTGATCCTCCCCCCCTTTTCTTAAAGTATACGCCCATGTCGATGTGGAAGTCTTCCCGATGCGCTCCCTTGCTTTCGTTTTGCGGCCCCCTCTTCTGTATGACGCCCCGTAGCACTGGCGCAGATCTGATAGGAGAAGCGGATTGTTGGTACTCCCCCGGGATCCGGTCTCATACCCCCCTATTTGTCTTTTCCACTTCCACGCTCAGTGCCCGGGTTTCGCGCCCCGGGACGGGCCCCCCCGGGTACGGCTTATCGTGTTTTCTGATCCCCTTCTTCTTTTTTTCTCCTCCGAGCTGTTTCTTCCCCGGCACCGTCACCACCGTCGTAACCCAGGAAGGCGATCCCCCCGCTGATGTTTGTTAGCAGGGATCATCCTCGGCTTCTCCCCCCCCGAACTGCTTTTTGGTTTTTTCTCTTTAGTTGAACCAGGCTCAACCCGTGACGAAAATGACCTAATTGAATGCTCGGCTGCCCAGTTTTTTCGAGTGAGACTGCCCTCCTCCCGCCTTTCCCTCCCCCCCGTTCGAAGCCGTCGATTGTCTCTCGTGGTCTCCATCGACGTATCCCGCCGGGGAGGTGTGTAGCTAGACGAGAGCTCACCCCTCCTCCCTTTCGCTTATCCCCCTCTTCCGCTTTTTTCCGGGGCCCGGTACGGGGCTCGACTGCGCCCCTCCCCCGAGCCGAGGACTGCCAGCAGCGGGTTCATGGTTCCCCGCCGACCCCCTCCCTGAGTTCTTTTTTTTCCGCGTTGTGTCATGAACTAGACGCGATCCCCCGCAAGAAGAGTGGAGGGCCTTGATACGCCTGAAGGACTCCTTGTTTCGCCCGCCGGGTTCTCATCCCTTCTCCCGGTCCTTTTTTCTCGGTTCCGGAAGGAAGAAGGTCTCCTTCTGCTGCGCAACGTTCTTTTGAGTCATTATGGGCTTTTCCCTTAGGTCCCCCCCTTCCTCCGGGCCCCCCCCTCCTGGCCTGCCATGGCCCCTTGGTTTTTTGCCCCGGCAAAGCAGTAACTGCGAAGCCACGCGCGTAAGGCAAAACCTGGATCGGTTTGGACCTCTCTTTCTTTCCCTTTGGTGTTTAGAGATCTTTCCCCTCTACAGGTTTTTTTTTTTTCGAGTTAACTCTCCCGGGGCAAGTGGCCGAGGGAGGCGGCTTTCTTGCCGGCGGAAGGTTGCCCGTGCAGCAGTCGTCTCCCATATACCCCGCGGGGAGCTCCCCCTGAACCCCTTCCTTCCCCTTCATGACCGGCCCATTTCGCGGCGAGGGTCTTTCTGGCCAGGTTGACCGCGAACTCTTCCTTCAGGCGGAGCTCGGCCGCCCTTTTTTGTGCCCGTCCCGGCCCAGCCAGTTTCCCTCCGGCCTTTTTGCCCGCGGCCGCCGTCTGGGGCGTTAGAACGCGGTCTGCGCCGCGAACTGTCGAGCCGGCCCACTCCACCTTCCCTCTTTCCCCCTCTTCCGGCGCGTCCCTCCCTTTGTGCGTAAGCTCTTCCGGTCCCATTCCGAGACCCCACTCGTCCGCGGCGATGACATGGTCTTTCTTCTGCCCTCCCAACTTCCCCCCCCTCTTCGGCACCCTTTGCAGGCGCCCATCCGGTCGACGGCGGGTCTCCTTTTTTCACGCAGTACTTTCAGCGAGCAGTTCCCCGCCAGAAGTTTTTTTTTGTCTCCGGTTCCCGTCAAGTTGCCAGGAACACCTGCCCCTGGGCTGGGCTGAGAAGAGGAGGACCATGTCCCCCGAGAACAGGTAATCCCCTTTTGGCTGCAGTACGGAGGTCCCCCGTTGTTGAACTTCCCCCTTCCAGGCCGCCCCTCCCTTAGTTCCCGCTTTTCAGGGCTTTTTTTCCCCCAAACCCCACAATGAAAAAAGGATCGTTCCAGGGCCTTCCTTTCTTTCAAGACCGGCCCTTTTTCCCAGTTTCTTCCCCTTAAACCCCCCCCCCTGCTACTCGATTTCGGGCAAGTGTCTCAAGGTGGTCGAGTCCACTCTAAGTCCTCTTTTCCCCAGCTGGAGCCCTTTCCGCAGATTGCTGCCACCTCACTAACTGCCGCATCGGCAGGCCGTTTTTTTTGCACACCACGACTGTTAGATGACCTTTTTTGAACGTCCCCTTTTGGCTCTCTCCCTCAATCTTTACTCCGCGATCGGCTCCCCCCCCCTACGCTCCTTACCAAGGAGCTGAGAGGAAGAAAATGTCTGCAGATGGAGGGTAACCGATCGGCTTAGTCCCCCTACCTCCCTCTCCCAAGTCGGGGTGGCAAAAAAGCCCTCCCCAACTTGCGAGCAGAAACTTGCCTCCGCCGGGAGAGAGTCGACCGGTGCATCCAGCGGGCAGATTTATGACGGCCGTGGCCCTCTCCTGATCCTTTTTCTCGCGGAATTTTTTCCTTTTCCCATCCGCCGATCCTTTTGTCCCCGGTTGTGGGAAGCAGGTACCTCGCAGCCACAGAAGTACAGCCCTTACAAATCGGTGGTTCTCCTCCGATCCTTCCCCCCCTTCCCCCCTCAATTTTTGACAGGTCTATACGTGGGGCTTCTATCAAATGAAAAAAATTTCCCGAGGGAGGAAGTTTTATGGAGAGGGTATCTGGCGGTTTAGGTTTCTTTCCTCGTTTATCTTTTTCGTGATTAGGAGGCCGGGTGTGCTTCTTCGCAGAGGGTGTGCCGAGCCGCTAGTTTCGGCCCTTCTTTTTGGGTGGCGTTCTTCACGTCCTTTTTAGCTTTCCTTGACCCTTTTGCCCTGACATGCGGCGGCGGACAGTTTCCCGTCCTGCGGGTTGCTCTCCCAGAGCAACGTATTGGTCCTTTTGGATAGTTCAGG
>Ga0179591_1367550_pt1 | contig 12133 bp, 13 predicted proteins | sample CZOMad2_1_08_16f_FD_182891 | JGI IMG/M metagenome (GOLD analysis project Ga0179591, IMG submission 182891) | Vadose zone soil fungal communities from Angelo Coast Range Reserve, California, USA - CZOMad2_1_08_16fungal (PacBio error correction) | ecosystem: Environmental > Terrestrial > Soil >... | reverse complement strand
TTTATTCCCCCCCCTTTTCCAGCCCGCCGCCGCCGCCACGTCCTCCTTATCTTTTTAAACTTTTCTGTGTAGCCCCGTCGCAAATTCATTCCGCGGATCAATCGCTCGCGACCGCAAATCCCTTCGATTCTCCGCCGTCCTTCGCCAGCGCCGTCAGGAATTCCTCCTCTACTAAATCCGCCCTCTCCCATTCCCTCCCTACCGGTAAAGGGCGCCCCTCCCCCTTTATTTAACGTCGCCATGCTGAAACCCCCCTTTTAGGTCTGGGTCCGATCCAATTCGTTTTCCCCCCACCGTGATTCAATCCCCCCCGACTCATCTCTTCTCCCGTTGACTCCCACTTTCTAAATTGGGTTCGTTTTCCCTCCCCCTATTTCAGTCGTCGTGCAACGCAACCTGATTCTTTCTTTTCTAACACCGCATTTCGCGAACTGTGTTTTTTTTTCTAGCCCCCCTTCATCTTTGCATTATCCCAGCGCGGTTTTCCTTTATGCCCACCATCTTTTTTTCTCGCGCCGCCCCCCTCCCCCCCTCTTTACATCACCCAACCCCCCCCAAGACCGACCCCCCACGCACCCCCCTCCATTATCGATTCATCTTAACGACTGAAATGCCTCGTGTTCCCCTCGGATAAACCTTGTTGGACTTTTGTCCTTGACCCCAAATAATCAGCGTGGCAATCTCCCCGACGAATAGCAGGCCTTTTTTTCGTTCCCCTGCTACTTTTTAAGTTCCGTTTTCCCCCCCACCATCCCCTAGATTCGCCCAGTGAAAATAAGCCCTCCCTCCAGCTGCATGTACGCCCTTCTCCCCAGCGATCACCCCCCTTTTTTTCCAGGTCATGTTCAAACAATCCTTTTTTTTCCTGAAAACGACACCCATCCTCCTTCCAATCCCAGTTCCTCCGGGTTGTAGCCGGACGTTTCCTCCATGATAAGGTTTTTAAAGGGCTCTTTTCTCTTTCCTTGATCAACTACACCTGCACCTCGCAACCCTGAATCCCTCTTCGGTTTTCGCTGGCACTGGCTTATCTCTCTCTCCCCCTCGCTGCATAGATCTCTTTTCAGACCAGCTCACATTTGAAGCTTTCCCCCCCGCGCGTGGCTCTTTTCGCCGCGGGCTTTTCATGAGGTCTTTCCAGTCCAGCTCCCCCTCCTCCTTCTTTCTGTACAGCGCTTTTTTTTTCCCAACTTTTTACAAAGATCCTAATGGAGCATTTTAGGCGGTCCCTTTCCTCCTTGTTTTGCATTCTGGCGTTCCTTTTTTTCTTCCTCACTCTATCCCATTGTCTTTTCCATAAGGACCGTGGTTTATTATCTTTGATCGCATTCTGGGCGCAATCGTCCCCTTTTTGTCTTGCGACGGGTCCGGACTTGTTGCTTTAGGCCATGGACTTCCGGTCTCTTTTAATCTGGATTCCATCAAAACCCCTCCTGCAAGGTAGGATTCTCGGCCTGCCTAATTCCCTTAGCGTCCCCTCCCCCTTCCTGCGAGTTTAACTGCACCCTTCCGGAATTATCCCTTTCACGCGCAAGCAGAAGGTTCCCCGTTGCCTAGACTTGCCCTTCTTAGCCCCCCTCTCCGCCATCCAGACCTTTGCAAAACTTCGTCCTCCTCTTGTCGCAATATTGGTCTTTCCGTAGTATATCCCCCGGCCTCAGACATTCTTTACCCGACTTCGGACCTCCAACCATGGCTACTCACTGGGCCTTTTCAGATCCCCACTGATTAGTCTCCCCTCCGGATACTTTTCGGCATTCTCTGTCCGGTCTTTGCGCCAAACACTGGAAAATCTCCGCTGGCTGTTGCTCCCTTTCCTCACTCCTAGTCTCTTTTACTTGCGATACTTCCCTCGTCCCGATCATTCTTTTCGAGGCGACTGTCGAAATGGTTACCCCACGGAGCCTTTCAGCGATTACTTTCCCGATTAACGTCACCTTCTTCACTCCCCACATCCGCGCCGTCACCTGATCTCAATCGTGTTCCCTCCCCCTTTCCCCCTTTTCCGCCTTAGATAACGTTTTCCAATCCGCTCCCGCTAGTTCCCTTTCAGGCACCGTCCAGGTGCTTGTAGGGAAGATGCCGGCCCCCTTTTCCACCCCAGGAGTTTTTCCGCTTCCCATCTAGAGAATTCCCGGAAACCACGTGATCTCATCCGTCTTCTCCCCCCCCACTACGAACAATCTCGCACCCTCCTTACTTTCTGAGGGCAATCTACGGCCCCTTTTTTTAAAGGTTCCTTCCTCCTGATCCCGATTCTTCTCTTGTCCTCAACATCTTTTCCCTTCACATCAACATGGGATTCTCTTTAATTTCCATTTAATCCAGCCCTCCCCACTATGAAGAAGATCCAACGATGACCCAGCGTATATTCGTCTGTTTTTTTCCCAGTGCCGGACTTCGGGAAACCCCTTGCGTTCCCGAACCAGGCTATGTCCAGACCCCGTGCCCCTCCACCTCGATTTCGACCGCAGCCAACTCTCTTCTTTTTCAAAATCCCCCTGTCCGACGTTGGCTCTTGGAAATTCCTTTCCTTTCCTTTTTGTTCGACGACGGGTCGATATTCCTTCCTCTGCTTGTCGAAACGTTGCCTTCAGGTCACGCACTCCGATGCGACCCCTTTTGCCGCCTCCGTTTTTCTCCGCGCTGGAGGATGATGCTTTCCCCGTCTAGCCGCACCCCCCTCACACCAGGGGGGGGCGTTTTCCTCGACCCGTTGAATCCCCCTCTCTCTCCCTTTTTGTTGAGAGAGGATGTCACTTGAGTTCAAGTACTTTCCCCAGGTCAGCACCTTTTTTGTAAGTCCCTGGCCGATGTCCTTGGCATTTCCCCTTTCCCGCAAGCGCCCCTTCTCGCTTCACCGCTCCTCCCGGCATAGGTCGCTTGCGCTCCCCCTCCTGCCAGGTTTCCCTTTCTACCCCGTTCGTCGTTCACTTTTTGAAACCGCCAGCCATCTTCCCTTCATTTAAAAAGCGAAGTCTTTTTTTTCCCCCCCCACTTCTCCGTTTCTAATGTGCTCCGGAGAGTTTCTTGAGTTTTTCGGGAAGTTCTTTTTTTTTTCGCAGAGACTGTTCGCTACTCCCCCCTCGGGACAATTTTCTTGAATGCCGACCCAGGACGAGTTAATTTGTACTTCGGGATGTTACGCAACGTCTTCATTTTTCTTAGGGATTCTCCCGATCACATTTTGATTTTGTGAATATTTTTCCCTCTCTCGGTTTTTTGATTTCCCATCCGCTTCATTAATTGTACTTCAACTTCACACCTACGCGGTTGCCGAGATTCGTGGGTAGTTTTCGAATTATGGAGAGCATTTCGAGTGGCGTCGTGCTTCTTCTGTTCCCGAGATTGTAACCCTCTAGATGGTCCGCCTGTTGAAGTTTTTTCTTCTTCTATTTCCTCGCGCGCCTGGATTTTTTTTTCCGCGATTGGGCCCATGCGCGAGTTGTAGTTTTCTTCCTCACATTTCGTGGTCCTTTAACGTTTTCTTTGCCGAGCCACCCCCCTTTTTTTCATGTGTTTTGGTTGCGTGACCCCCCCCCCCCCCCATTTGAAGGGAATCGCATTTCCAACAGCAAGAGCAGCGCCTCTTCCCGTTTTCCTTTATAAGATTCATCGGTAGACGTCGCCCAGGATTCAGGATCGGGACTTTTTTTTTTTTGGGGGGGGGGTCCAAAAAAAAAAAAGGGAGGGTTGTTCTCCCCGCCCCCCCCTCAGTAGAAGAGAGCGGACTTTTTCTCTGCCCCCTAGAAACAAGCTTCTTTGGTGACCTTCCCCTTTGCTCTTGCAGAACCCTTCCCTTTCCTCTGCAGAAGTGAAGAGGAAATCTTCCAAGAAGCCCCTTTCTTCCTATTCCAGTAGCAAATTTTCGGCCACGCCTTTTGAGAACCTCTCTTTTTCCCCCCGGGGTTGGTTATTTTCCCCTCTTCCCGGGTCTCTTGTCCTTTGCGACACTTACGGCGGGCTTCCCCTTGAATGTCGGCGAGCCTTTTCCCTGCGGTTCCTCCTTCCTTTTCTTCCGCGCGCAACGGTTCCTGGCAACCCTTGAGCGTTGGTTGCCGATACCTCTCACTGAGAAGGTTTCTTCTCCCGCCCGCACTCTTTTCTGCGTTCTGGGAAACAAAATGAGGGTCCTCCCTTTAAACCCTCGTCCTCCCCCGGTGCGTGCTTTTCCAAAATTCAGTCAGTTCCATACAGGTGACGCCTCCTCTTGAGCATTCTCGCGGACCATCCCAACCCTTCCGCCTCCCTTCTTCCCTTCCATGAATTGGTTTTTTCCCTCCCGAGAACTTTTCCTTTCTCAACGAATCTCCCCCTTTTCTCCAATCCGTAGTAGAAAAGGGCCTCTTGCACGAGAAGAATGCCTAAGCCTGGCGCGCCTGAGAGATCCTCTGCCGCCCCCCCCCCCCGACGTTTTCATTTTTTCCTTCTGTGCCCAAACACGCTGTTCTCCTTATGGTACAAATTCTTTTCCAAGACACTACAGACCCCAGCTTTATCGACCTATGTAACTTTCTTTTTCACCGATGAATGTGCTGAGGATTCTTTAGCCCTCGCAGATCTCCCTAATAGATACTCTTTTCCAAACGCTTTCTTCTAGACCCCACCTCCTTCATGGAGCTTCTGTACTGGCCTTTTTCTCCTTGCCTTGGATGATCCGTCGAAATACCTTAGAGTCATTTAACGTCCGGATGAACAACCTCCTTTCAATGGATTCTGGGATTCTTGGGTCTTTTCACCCAAACGATGTGTTTTTCTTCCCCTCATGGTTCCACCCAAAAAAAAAAACTTGTGCTTTGGATTGACTCCATGTTCGGTTTTTTTTAGTTTAACTCTACATATCTTTCCCTTGTTGCGGACCTTCTTTCTTCTTAGACCTGCTCTCAAGCTCCCACTCTTAGTCTGCTATAGTCTTCTCTAGCTGATACCTTTCCTTCTGATCATGTACCTCCTCAAAAACAATTGTTTAGCCTTCTCCTTGCAAGCCTTTCGTGAGTCTATTATATTTTAATCTTTTCGCGGCTGCACGGTGGTTGTTTTTTTTTCCTTGCAATTTGGTGTTCATTACTTGGGCGTTTCCTCCCCCCTGCAATAGACGCCCCTAGATGGTCTTTTTAGTAATGGAGGGTCCCCCTAGGTTTGCTTCATTACTTCTCTTTGGAAATGCCTTTATCCTGTTCAATCGAGGAAGGTTGCCTCCTTTAGCGGCGACTGACTTTTCGTTCTGGGAACCCTCTTCCTTTTGGGAACCTTAGAATGCTTGTTTGGGATGGCCTTTCTGTGTCCTCACGGGGGGTTCGTTTTATTGGACTTGGCCACTTAAAATGGATGGTGCCTTAGCCATGGCGACGTTAAATGATTTAACACTTGTGACTTTTTCATTGTTGGGAGGAGATGGGCGCGTTCCTCTTTCTTTCTGCTCGAATTACTGAAGGAGATGAGAAGACTTCTCAATCGAGGCGTTTGCTCTTTCGTTCTTGTGTTCTCGATTTTTTCTCCCTTCCCCTCCCCTGAAAAAATTTGGCGCGTGGTTGCCGATGTGGTCTCTTCCCTTTTTGCCGAACCCTACATAGTCCTCCTTTTTTCTTCAGGCTTTTTTCGTTGGCGGTAGCGAAAAATGGCCCGTATAGCTTTTTTCCTTTCATTCTAGATACTTGTGGTATCAGACCCGAGTGCCTCTTTTTCCCGCAGCCGCCCCCCTCCGTGTGATTCGATTCTGTTTTCCGCGTCCGTTTCCTCCCCCACCAAGCGCCAAATATCCATCGCTCGTCTTCGCGCAAACGAAGAGATTCTCCAATTCGTTCCTCTCGCCCCCCTCCGATTTGAATCCCCCCCTCCCCCCTCCAGAACGCGCCCATCGCATCCCCCACATCCTTTCCAACCGTAAACTTCTTTTTTCCCCGTAGCGACTTTTGACCTGCACTATCACCCCTTTTTCAGCGTTCTCCCCCTCAGAAAACGAACCCTTGTAATCCAAATCCCCCTCAGTTGCAGACAAATTTCCGCAACCTTTTCGTTTTCATAGCCAACCCCAGTCGAGATAAGCCCCTCCCTATTGAACCGGATAACATCTTTTTCCCGGTGGGTTATTTTTTTTAACTATAGGGGTTCCCTTCCCTACGGCTTCTCTCGATGACCCTTCTTCTTATCGCGCAGACCGTAACTCGTTGAAATAACCCACTTTTTTTCAATGAAAAAGAAGACCACATATAAACAACACGCAATGGCTAATACTCCTTCCATCTCTATCCTTCCCCACTCCACCATTCTCCCCCCCAGGCTCCCCCTTCCGCTCCCCACCCCGAAGACCGCCCCGGCTCACTCTCCCCATCGCCCGTTCTTTAGCGCTTTTTCCCCTGCATCTTTTCCCTCCCTCACTCTGCTCGAACTTTACCCCTCCCCCCCACGCGTCCTTTACGAATTACGCTTTCTAGAATCACGACTGAAATGCTCGTCGTTTTTTCCTAACCCTTTTTGCTTCAGTCCCTTCCTTCCCATAGGAAGCTCCCAGACAACCCCATCGCCGAATATCCACTAATCAGTTGGAGCTTGTCACATTGAATGACCAAGTTTTCGAAGGTCCCCCATCAGGCAAGATTTCCTCCGGAGAGTGCAAGCACGAAGCCGGCAGTCACTTCTGTTCCCCCCCCTTGGATCACCCCTTTTTTCTCCCAGGTCTCAGCATTCAACCTTTGTTTTCCCGACGACCCCGCCAGACTCCCAACTCCATTCCTCCCCGGAAGTGACGCACCTGTATTTCAGTCTCCCCTTTGCGTCCCTCGGCCAAGGCGGATTCCCCGTTACAGAATTCCCTGATAGCTTTCGATTTTAGGCTTTGAAACGATCAGCCTCTTTGCCCTTCGATTCGGTATGACTATATCCCCCTCAAAAAGTCCTCCCTCTGATTCCCCCTGTGACCATACGTCTGAGTTGAGCAAATAGAAGCCGGGCCATCTCTTTTTCATGAGGTCTTTTTAACTCCAATCTCCTCCCGGGTTTTGTCTTGGGCCCCCCCCCCCACTTTTCCTCTTAATTCAGATCCTACTGGGAGCCCCTACTTTTTGTCTGGCAGGGGACTGTCTTTCGTTTTTTTTTCTTGCGGGAATTTCAGGCTAATTTGATACATCCTTCGTCTCTTCTTCTCTGAAGACGTGCTGCGATTTCCCTGTCGCAATTCTTCTTTTGCTTTTGTCCCCATTAATGGAAGTGGTTTTCTTTTTTGATTGCCAGACCTGACCCTTCCTTTGCAAGGGGTCCTTTCCCTGGACAATCAACTTCCCCTTTCCGCAATGGTAGGCTGTGTGCCTTCCACCGCTCGCAACCCTCTTCCTTTCCATGACCACTTCGCAGTTAGGACTTCCCTTCCAACAAGAGAAAGTCGCGTATCAAGCCGTTGCGCGCGGAATTAACCCATCGCCTCCCCCGACCCCCCTTCTTGCCATCGGTCCGCCCCCGTCCAGAAGTGTTTTTTTATTGGACAAGAAGGTGGGCAAACCCGCCTTGGTTGCAAACTCCCCTTTCTCCCCTGGAAGCGCTCCACTATAAATACACAGAACGCCACGGTATCTAAGGCTCCTTTTCTTCCCCCCCACTTCCCTAAGTATATGTAAGTGTCCTCCCTAGAATCCTCAACCTTACATGGAAAAGGAACCCAAAGCGTGGAGGGGGTTCTTGGTGTGTTCTGGTTTTTCCCTTTCTTGGGTGGGGAGGGTGCTTTTTGCTTTCTTTGCTTTTCCGGGGTGTGTTTTTTTTGTTTTTTTTTTGCTCATGTCTCCAGCGTCTCGTGCTCTTTCCGGCGCGAAGCTTTTTTCCTTCGCCGCCTTTACTTATCCCTTGCGATGAAACCTGCCACCCGTCTCTCCGCCTGCGCTGCTAATGCTTTGTTTTTCACGTAACTTGTTTTTTCACGCACCAAAAATCGTAACTGCTAATTCCCCTCCCCTCATGGATCCTAACGAAAGTCTTTTTTCAACTCCCCGTTTTTCAACTCGATCAACCGACTCCTTCCTACCCCTTCCCGGACCGTCTCGATCTTTACCTTCTGGAAGCGCTCGCCAACTTTGTCCTGATCCCCCCCCTCGCCTTTACAATCTCGGGAAAATCGTCTTTTTTCTTTTTCACGCACTCCGAACCCCCATCCGATACGAACCGCAGAAGGCCGTTTTTATCTCGGCAACGTTTCCAGTTCTAATTGTCCGATACCCCCTCTTATGATTCCCCCAAAAAGAATCTTTCTTTTCACATCAACATTTCCTCCCACTCTTGCCTTCCCACGAGCATATTCCTCAAAGTGTTAAAATCCGACCTCTAGAATCGGCCCTTTCCCAAGCCGGACCCAAGCAGGCCCCCTGAGTACTAAAGCCAAACCTACTCCCCCGCCCAAAACCCCCCCCCCCTTCGCCCCTCCTCCCACTTTATCCCCTTAGTGCGCTTTTAAAGCACTCCGTTGGGCGCTTCTGGAAATGAATTCCCTTCTCCTTTTTCCTGACGACGGGGTCGCTATTTGACGCGGATTCTCCCCGGAAATGGACGTTTCCAAACCTCGCCCCTGCAGCCATTTTGCTGTTTTTTTTCAGAGGCGCAGACGACTCCTCTTCTTGCAGGAGACTCTTGCTCCCTTTCCTAGCCTCCCCCACCCCAAACTTCTCTCTGTAGGGACCTCCCCCCTAACTGACATCATCTCTCTTTCTTATTGTTGTTGCTCTCGTCAATCTTCCGGTTCCTTCCCTCCTCAGCAAACGCTCTGTTTTCCACGATTTGGCGGCGACCCTTCAAGCGCTTTTCACTGCATAATCATCGCCTATCGGCGCTTCGCTCACCGCTTTTTTTTTCGGAATAGGTGATCTATGACCTTTGCGTTGAAGAAGGCCCTCCCCAAGAAGTGTTCAGTGCACCGTCGTCCCTCCCCCCGCCCCCCTCCCCCTAACGTAATTCATTGCCACATCTTCCAACGTTTTTCTCCTTTCTTCCGCCCTACTTGGCGCCTTTCCCCAGATCCCTCTTTGGGTTTCTTTTGAGTCCTCGAGTCTCCGCCTGGTTTCTTTCAAATTTTCTTCTCAGAAAAAAAACCGTCCCTGTAGGTTCCGGTTGTTTTTTTTTCGGAACGCACTACTTATTTTTTTCTATTGGGACCGAGTTGATTCCTTTCTTTGATCTGTCACATATTCTGGGCCTACACAATTTCTGGCTACGCTTTCCAGGTCCAATCCCCAAGTACGAGTCCCCCCTAGGAGCTGCGTAGTGGTTAGTTTTTTAGAGTGTTCGTCGTGGACTTTTTCGTCCTCCTCTTCTACGCAGCGCGATGTCTTTTGTAATGGTCATTCTCTGAGATGGGGATCGACTGTGTCTCGAGCGATAGGCATCTCTTGAGAACTTTCGTGCCGAGGCAAGTTTTAATCCTTCCTCGCCTATTCCCCAGCGGCAGACATTTTCCCCAAGAGGGGGAGGACTCTCTTCCCATTGGCCTGCTTTGTTGACGTGAACCCCAATTTCCAAGACCACTCCCAGCCAGCGAAGGCCCCTCTTTTTTTTTTTTGATTTTTTTCCCCCGCCACCCTTCTGGCGCATCCAGTCGACGGCCTTTTTTAGCTTTTCCTTTAGTGCCCGACCTCCATTAGCGACGCTTTTTTTCTGAGAGCCCCCTCCAGAGAGTTTTTCCATTTTCCAGGTGCGGTTCTCTGGAAGACTACGCCGCATTTTATCTTTTGACCGACGAATAGCTCCTTTTCTCTGAAATTTTAACTCGGCAGACCTGGTGCTCCATTCTCCCGTTTAAACTGAAGGGGGTTGGATGGATAGGGGCATTTTTCTCTGTGGAAAAGGCTTCCAATATTGGAGAAACCCTTCTTCCGAGGTCTGTTAGCCCGGTTGCGTCCCTCTTTCTTCCGGGGGGTACCTTCTCAAAGGCTTTTCTCTTCCCTTCCTTTTCTTGAGTTGTTGACGTACTTCTCAACGGTCAGGTGACCCCTTCTCTTCCTTTATTGCGGAGAGACGACGCCCCTGGTAGTAAGGCGGGCACGCGGAAACATCTCCTTCCATGTCATTCGGTTTTCTTTGCCTTTTTTTCCCCGAGCCAGGATCAAGAGGTCTTTTTCTGATAATGGCCCTCGTCGGAACAATACCAATCGCCCGGGGTCCCCCTCAATGAATTTTTCATAGTGACGATGCCTTCCGAGCAAGGAGAAGAGTTCTTAACCCAGCACGGTCTCCCCCTGTAGTCTCCCGCCGTATCCCGACTCATTTCCCGACTCTGCCCCGAGAGTTCCTAAGGCAAACTTCCTCGAAAAACCCCCCCAATTTCGTATTTCGAGAAAATTTTCCCCCCCCTCTTTAAAGGAGGACAGTAGTGACTTGTACAAAGGCCTCCCCTAATGCACTTCCCTATTCGATGGTGAGAGCCTTCTTATTGCCCGCTCGGAACCGATTGTGGCGTGGGCTGAGGCCCCGGTTGCGGTGTCCGGATTCCAGCACGACTTTTTCCGACGCTCCCCACGCGGAGATTTGCCCAGTCCCAACCGGGCGCAGCGATTTGAACTGGCTGTGTCTTTTTGGTCTTTAATGCCCCGATCATCGACACCTGAGAGTTTCCTTCCCTTCCCTTTCCAAAACCTCAAATTTATTTCTTTGGAGTCCGGTAGTGCCTCCCCATAGGTATGTTTTACCATGGTTTCAATTATCCGCTCTTGCTGTTTTCTTGCTTGACTGACTTCCCAGGGATATACCTTCAGATTCCTGCCTGCGGCCACTTGATCGGGTCTTCAAGAGGAAAGCCTCCCCCCCCTGCCTTAGTCTGCTATTCGGGAGATCTTTTTCCTTGAGCTTCTTCTTTTGAAGGACCTGATCCCCTCCGGACGCAACCCCTTTTTACGGAGAGGCGGGAAAATGTTCCCTACGACCTTTCACTTTCTGATCTAGCCTCCCGATACTTCGTATTGTGCTGGCTGCGGTGTTGGGGTACTCTTTCATGTGTTCTGTCCTCTTTGAGGACCCCTTTCGCTCCCCCCCTCCGCCTTCCTTTGACAAATCACCGCTCTAGTAATCGGGGACCTAGAAAAGACCCCCTTTTCCGGCGCATGGAAAGGCTGTTGAGTTGCGGGTTTCGGACCTTGTTTTTTCGTTTTTCTTGTGACCCCCCCAATTTGCTTTGCGAAATCTCTTCCCAGAACGACAGTGGATTGGTTTTATGGGATTGACAATCACGGGTGTCCTCGGCCTTCTCTTGAACCACTTTATTTTCAAAACAAATTTGCTATCCTATTTAACAAAGAAGGTGAAGGTTTGAGGGGGGATGTGGGGTTAGGCTAGGTTCTTTGGTGGTGATTCTTGTAACCTAGAATCGCTGCTACTACTCTTTTCCTTCTTCGATACTCTCCCCTTTAGGTGAGGGGCCTCCTATGACCGAAGATCGAATCTTGTGGTGCTCGTGTATGCACCGGGGCGTCTCTGAAACACGTTTTTGTAAACATTCTTTTCGGACTTCCTTTCATGGCGTACTTTTCGAGACCCCCCTCACTTTCTATCCTTCTCTTTTTTGGAGAGAGATATTTCTGGTTCTGCCCTCTTTTTCGCTACCGCCAACGCAGCCGCCGCTTTCCAAGTGTGTTCCCTGTCCCGCTCCTTTACCTTCGTCCACCACGCCGCCCCGATTTCCCGTTCTAGTGCAAACGCCGCGATTTCCTCTCCCCTCTGCACTTCTTCCTTTCAGGAATTCTCCCGACATCCTCAGGCCACCCCTCCCCGCGACCATCGCCAAACCCCCTCGAACCCCGTCACATTCCTGTTTTCCCTCCCGTCCCCCTGGCTGCAAAGCCCTCAAAGGTAGGGTTCCGTTTCTGTCGTTCCAAGGAATCCCTCACTCCTTTTGACCCCCCTTTGCCAGTTGCAGACAACTTTTCCGCCTCAAATTGGGTTGTTTTCCAGACCCCCAGAGGGAAGTCGACCCCGACCAACGCAACATTTTCTTCTAACCCCTCCTTTTCAAGCGCTTTTTTTGCGTTTCGAACCCCTGCATTACTCAACCCCTCTTTTATTGTCGGAGAGAGACCTGTATCGCTCGACAGGGGAACCTCCCCCAACTTGACAAAGGACCAACCCCCACAAGCAGCACTTCCTCCTCATTTTCCTATCCCCGATG
>Ga0179591_1339183_pt1 | contig 12133 bp, 11 predicted proteins | sample CZOMad2_1_08_16f_FD_182891 | JGI IMG/M metagenome (GOLD analysis project Ga0179591, IMG submission 182891) | Vadose zone soil fungal communities from Angelo Coast Range Reserve, California, USA - CZOMad2_1_08_16fungal (PacBio error correction) | ecosystem: Environmental > Terrestrial > Soil >... | reverse complement strand
TCAGAGTTTCTTTTTTCCTATTGGGGTTACCCAAGAAGGTCCTTATCTGTGATGAAACGTCTTCGACCTTTGTTTCATCCCTCACGGTACGATTTTCTTTCACCCTCTTTTTTTTCGTCTTGCTCGGAAATTCTATCTAAACCCAGACGCCGAAGCGACCATTCAGCCGTGTTGTAGTTAGCATATGTAGGAAAGCACTCATCGCAGCGCCGTATAGTCAGACTCCCGGCCTCCGAGAGGATTTCGAGTCTTGCAGAATGCCCCCCCACCCCACCTGCCTCGTTTCCACCAAACCACCCCCTTCAGTATCTTGTCCGAAGCTCCTTTCCTTCTCAGTTCAAAATAAAATGTACCTGTTCAGGCTTTCTACCCTCCCCGGTAGTGCGGTTGATGAGTCGATGTTTCCAGTCCCTTCAATCCCCGAAAAGACCGAATGCCCAGGTCCTTTTATATTTCCTCCTGACGGCTCTTTTCGCCGTTGTGTTTTTCCTGTCGGGATCTTCGGGATTTTTCGCTGTCACCAGGCCCTCAATAAAGGGATCTTTCTCCCCCATCAGGAAGGAGGAGCCCCCCTCGCAGGCTCCTAGCTTGCGGGTATTTTGCCCCCCCGCCTGTAACATTTTTCTGGTCTCGTCGATTCACGTTATGGAAGTCTTGTGATGTTTTACGTCATGAGATCTTAAGTTCTTCCCCCCTTTCAAATCTGTGTCCTCTCTGCCCATAGAGAGGACTTCGTGGTTGGGTCTTTCGTCGTTTTTCGTTCTCTGTCGTGGTTCGATGATGAATGACTTCGTTGTCGGCATGAACAGAAGTTCCCCCAACCCAACGCCTGTCGCGTCGGAAGCGCAAGTTTCTGTGCCGTTTCCTTTCCCTCCTGTCCCGCGTTTCGCACTCTTTCTTTTTTGCCCCCCGTAATTCACCAGGATCTTTGTGAAAGACGGTCAAGCAGGATAACTTTATCGTCTATCAGCCGTACTGAATCAGGGATTCCAATGACCCTTGCGTCCACCCCTGAGCCGTGGGATGTCGTTTTGTCCCGTTAACGGAAGCCACCTCCCTTGGCAACTCCCTTGTTTTTGATGACCAAACTCCTTTTTGAGTCCGTCTGACTCTCCTTCTTCATGATTTTTCGATTTCCTTTTTATTGCCCTTTACGCTGAGGGGAAAACACGTCGCTTGTCTGATCAGGAAATTTAGCCCCTTCTTTTCCTCCTCCTCCTGTTGTTTTTTCTAGTTCGCGACCACAGTCTTACTTCTTTAAATTACATTGAACTTTTGGACTTCCACCCGTGGCCCCCTCCGGAAACGTCTGCCCCGTTTCAGGAAGTCTTTCCTCTCGTTTCTTTTTACCAAGACAACACCTTTGAGTTTTTCATTTCCCAGATAAAAGGTACTTTCCACATTTGCCCCTCTGAGCTGGATATCCCCTCGAGCTCGGTTCTTTGGTGTTAATCCATCTAACGTGCATCTTATTGTCCATGGGTAATCCAGACATGGTCTTTCGCGCTCGCGGGCCCTAACTCGGCGCCTTGATGTCCAACACTTTCATTAGCTTCGTTCCCCCCAATCGAGGAGTCGACTATTGCGATGAAGCTTTATCAAGCAGCACAGCCACTTCTTTTTTGTCATGTCTCGGATCATTCTTCCCGTTATCGCAGAATCGCAGAAATAAACTTCCCTTTCGGCTGCGTATTGGTTCACGCTCCCACTTATAATAGAAGACGTGACCCTTCTGATCTTTAAAATTTTCCCCCTCGTCCCCGACTAACGTAAGCGTTGCGTTTCTCCCGACCCCACTTTCAGTTGGACTCATCACTAACCGCACATCGTCTTTCATCGCGCCATACAGTTGCCTCTACTCCGATGCAGCTCCGTCACAGTTCCTGCGCACATTTATTGTTCCGGGTGTTTAATAAAGTCATATCATCCTCACCGCGTCCCGCGCCGGCCGATCGCCCCCTGTTCCATCTGGCTTTGAGTAGTAGCAGGCGCTGTCTCTTACAACATCCCGTCTCTTAGGCCCGTCTGGTTATTCTTTTTTGATTTAAACCGGGCTTCGCTCTCCGGATTTTTTTTGCTGGTCGTTTATCCCTTTTTCTGTTTGCGTAGGAAAACAGTAAGACCGTACCTAATCTAAGGGCCGCACGGCGCGCTCAGCTTGCCGATGAAGTTCTTCTCCAACTGCGTGCTTCTGTTTGGATTTTTCCTACAGGAGGAGCAACATGGGTCCTGGGTGCTATTTTCCCCCACTCTTCATCCGCCTGAGCGGACTCTACATGGTGGCCTTACTTTTTTGTCTTGACCAGACCATTCTCCTGTTGCTCCCTCTTTTCGCCTTCTTTTCCCCCTACATGGCCCCATACACGCCTGTGCGCCCAAGGTCGGTTTCATTTTCGCCCAATACCAGTTCCTCATTCAAACCCGAAGCAATACGGCAGCCGATTGGTTCCCTCGCCCCCGACGTACTTTCTGACCCATGATCGTTTCTGTCCCTTGCGTCACAACTCGTGCCCTTGGCGCGCACCCGCATCTTCCCCGTCCTCGGTGATTCAGCCGCCCATTCGCTTCATGAGCATGTGGGCAGGCGGCAGTGTCTGCCCATCGATGTTCCCTACTGATTCTCTCCATACACGCAACGGACCCGCCACATTCGTTTGCTCTCCTGAAGCCCACCCATTCCGGTTTTAAGAAAAGCCCTTTAAACCCTTGTGCTTTGCGTTGACTTATGAAGGTCCCCTTTGGCCTCACGCGTCCGTTCACGCGTTGTCAGTATTAGCGTCTTGAAACACTCGCCTTGGCGGTCGCAGTCCACGTGGACGATTAGAAACTAGCGCACCCTTCGGCCTTACCTTCCGCAGCTTTTTTTCCGGTCCCCTTTCACGTTCCTAATTTGAAAGGGCTTTTCTCTCGTCTTCTAAGGTCGTATCTCCCTCCCGTGCCGGGAAGGTAGTTGCCTGCCAATTGCACTTTTTTCGTTTAATTTGCGTTTTTTTGAGCGGTGGGTTGATCGTTTGCCCCCCCCAAAGTATGACAAAAGGACCTGTTGGCCCTTTGAAATAAGCCTCCCTCTCATATAACCACTTCGTAGACGGTTTTGTCAGAACGTGAGGTACCCCTCTTTTTAACAGAGGCGCTTGGCGTTAACGTCGCACCCCCAACCCCCTTGCTGTACTTCACGCCTTTTTGTCGCAGACTCCCGCCCCCCGAAATAGCGGTCCTCTGCACTGTGGTATACCCCGGCGTAACTTGGTTTAAGAATCAAAGGGCGGTATTTGACGTCATCAACGGTCGCAGCCCTCTTCCGGTAAATGTGCCGTGGATTTCTCTTTCGTTGTTTCTAGAGATTCCCTGCCCCCCCCCATTTGCCATGCGACGTCTGGTCCTTACCGTGGATGCCGGTCGACGGCCCTTTTGGTCCAGGTATTGCACACACCGTTTTCCTGCGGCACACAGACCCCCCCTGATCCGCCCTCTAGGTCTCTGATTTTGTCCCGGCGTACTTCGCTCATTGGATGAAATTACAATACGGGGGCTTCATCAGGTTAATTACAGCCGACGCTACCGTGACCGTTCCTAACAATGTGATACAGGGTCGAAAGTTAAGAGACTTGCTCATTTCTTACGGGGCTTTTTCTGTCCAATATTTTCCGGTGGAATACGTTTTTGGCCACTGACCACGGGAACCCATCCCCCCGCAAACGTACTATAACCCCTCGAATTTTTTTCTCATGTCGGCGCATTATCTTTCTCGCACACGTCCTTGATCCACTTTTTCCAGATTTCAACTGGGAAAGATTCTAAGGTCATTGGTCCCGCGTAACGCGTAGGAGCTGCCGAGCTTTCGAATTTTCCTTCTATGTCATCACCTTGCGCGCTGCAGAAAAGGAGATTTTGTTCGAGCAAGCGAACTCGTCGTTGAAATCCTTCAGTTCGATTGGTTCGCGTTCTTCAATGCGTGACAAAAGGCCAGTCCCCCGTTTTTCCCATCGAAACGTCTTCTCTTTTTCGCCGGAGTTTTCGCGGTTGAAGCGCCTGGAGTTTTTTTTTAGATCGTTTGCCCCGAAGTGCTTATGAATACCCCGTATCAATCAAACTAGATCAGAATGAGAGCAGGCGAGACATTCAATGAGTCCTCCACTATTGAGCAATCCCAGTCTCTCTTTTTCTGATGCATGAAGACCTGAGAAATTAATGCAAGCTCCTCTCGTCGTAACACGGATCAGTCGTTGTTCCTTAAGTTCCTTTTTTTTCGTTAGTCTGGCTACTTCAACCATTTCCCCGTGCAAATCATTTTTATTTAAGGGATCGCTGGAGTTAGGCATGGTCCCTCCCAAGCATGCTACCTTTTTTTCCGCGGTGTAGTGTAAATTGAGTTCCCCCCAGCCTTTGTTTTAGCTAAGACACCCAAGTCGAATGTTTAATCCACGCCCGCCGCTGGTTTACCTTCAGTCAGTACATGGATTTCGCCCTTCCAAGGCGATCACTAATAAGCCCTGCTCCGGTAACCTCATCTTCCTTTAACCAAGCGCTTCCGCAGATTTTTTCTGCCCGTAATTCAGTCGCATGCGCGCGAGAACGACACACGTCCTAATATCTCGAATTCTTTTCCGAAGTTCAAAGGTGATCGTCCCCTTTTCGGCCAGCTTTTCAAACAAAATCAGTTTTACCTTCCCCTTTCCCGCTTATGCAGTTAGCACCATTAAAATACAGCCCACCCCCGGAGACGATGTCCGCCAGCCCGGGCGGTTCTTTCTGGAGTTTTACTCTTTTCATCCCCGCGCATCCCGAACACAATCGGTGGGTTCACTTGAGATCCGGAATGCACTTGTTTCGAACCGGTGAGGAAGTGATCGGTTCTTTCTTCGGTTTAAACACACCGTGCGCACCGTAACCTGAGTTTTTGATTTCGAAGTCTTAATAGAGGGGAGCGCACTCCCCGCTTTTTCCTAGTTATAAAGTGCCAGCCTTGTTCGGGTTGAGACCAAAGATACAGATTGGTCTAACAGCCTCTGCGAGTTTTTTTTTTTCACGAGGTTGTGTTTACCAGGAGTGCCTCGCGCCCCCCTACGCATGATAGACTACGTGTGGCTTGTGCCACTAGTTTTTCCAGTGGGTAGATGTTAGTTTCGCGTTTCGGATTTTGTCGAGAGATGAGCTGATTCTTCATTCAGAATGATCGGATCTTTCCAAGAACACTAATGGGTTGCCGCGGTTTGAGTCTTTGTTTTTGACATCCATTCCGAACTGTCCTAGTCCAGTCGCTTTTTTTGACCTACCGAATTAAGATCTGTTGACAGGTTCAGTCCGCTTGTATCTCCTCGCATTTGCGTAATGCAGTTACCAAGTGGCCACCATCGTCCTTCTTCTTGTCCCTTTATTGAAGCACCGCCAATCCCGGAAATTCAACTACCTTTCTTTTTTTTTTTACCTCCAGGTCCTTGTGTGTGAACCCAGCCCTATCTCCCGTGCTTCTTTTGAAGGGGTGACCCTTTTTCCCCATTGCCAGCTCTGGAGGTTTGCCACAATTCCATTGCCTAGGTCTTGTCCTATCGCGACTATATATCCACTCCTTGTTGTTTTTAAGCGAAGAGAAACGTCTTTTCCCCTTCCATCACTTTTTTGGCCCCCCCCTCGTATCAACGTGACGGGCACCAGGTAGCTTATGTGAGAGAGATTAGATTGAGTTTTTCCCCAAGACAATGCTTTGAGGGCTATGTCCCGCTTCAGTTCGTCCCAACACCATTCCCATGCGTGCTTCCACGCTACAGTTGAGCCCCTCCTCTTTACGCCCTTTGAAGCCAATACTCTGCAGCCGCCGAGACGGCCTCGACTTAACGAGAAGTGACTTGTCTTGACGCACCCAGATCTGAATTTCCCCGGTCTTTTCCAATTTTCCACGAGCTGTTTTTTACCAGTGAGACCCCTCCGCCCCCCGTGACCCCCCCTCCTGTCCCCACACTGCTGCCGCACCTGCGTTTGATGACCGAATTTTCTTCGAAGAAGTCGCCCCCTACCACCTCTGCACCGACCATCTCCGACCCCTGCCCATGTAAAGCATTGACCGGCCGCGATGGCGGCAGTCCATCGCCCACGCCTTGCTGGCTCTGCGAAGACCCACATCATGGAAATATAACCCAGAACAACCCGTCCCCAACGTAATAGTACTTCCAAAACCCATTCTGCGGTGTATCGAAACTCCAGGGAATGCTCATCGACAATCTGGTATGAGAATACATGGCAGTTCACAGCCCCATGCTGCACCGGTGCCGGTGGTATACCCTATCCTAACGCTTTATCAAATTTCAGTGAGCTCCCCGAGCGGAATTAATTTTTGATCTCACCTTTTACTTGGTTAGGCGGTGGCTATCATCTCGTTCTAGAGAAATACATAAGTTTTCGCGCCGAGTAATAGAATGAGGTTTTGTCCTTTTGTTCTTGGCATGCCCGTGTCTCTAAATGCGCTCTCTTTTTTTGGTGAGAATTCTCTCCCTTTTTTTGCCGTCGTCCCGAGATGATCTATCTTCGGTTCCTGTGTTTTTTAGCTCGACTCTAATCCTTCCGTTCGTAATGAGGAAGTCGTTTGCGGAAGAACGGAATTTCCAACGTTCTGCTTCTCTTCGTCTCGCCGGCCCGACTCAGCCACTACATAAGGAATGGTCTTCCAAAGCATTCCGGTTTTCTATTCAACAAAGTCAATTTCGGTCTATGGTCCTTTAGTTTGTCAACTCCCACCTCCCCCCCTAGACTCGAAGAAAAGACCCCTGAACTCTTTTGACCCCACATAAATGAAAAGGAAGCCCTTTCCCTCGTTAAGTACACAGCCTTTTGGTCTAGCCCAGCTCGACTTGCCTTTCCATGACAGGCTATGATACGTGAGACGAGATGAATCACGAGGACTTTCATTCTTCCCCAACGAAATTAAAATAAGCCCCTGCTATTTTCCAGCCGACAGAGTTTATGAATTTTTTTTTTCTGACTGAATTCCTAATTCCTTTATATTGAGGCTGACCCTGCCCCCTCGCCACTCTTCGCAGATATAATGACTCCCTCCATGGCCTTTGAACAAGACCGGCGGAAACCCACATACTGACAGCGTGTCCTGATTTCTGTACGTGCCCGCTCGTGCCGAGTTCACCTTCCATGCCTCTTGTGCAACGAGACATGGGAATTTCTTTTTTCGTTCCAAAGCGCTTTGATTCTTTTTAATTTTATACCGTGACTTTGCCCACGGATTGAATAGCACCCACGGCTTCCCTCCGAACCCCAGCTTTTGCATTCTTGAACCTTCCCAGTCGATCCTCAATCCCTTCGAAATGGCCTAGGCTCCACCTTCTCAATGATTTCCGACGCTGGGCCTTGGAGTGCTAAGGGGTGGACGCCACCACCCAAAACTTTTTAGAGGCAATTTGCGTTGTGCGAGTGTTGCCCAGTTTCACCACGTAAGGCCAACAGTGCCCGCCTTCTTTTCGTCACATACTATCCCTCCTCACTCGGTCAGGTCACGTAGTTTCACACCCGCGGAAACGTTTCGCGTTCGGATTTACCGTTCCACACCACAACTGCCGGTACTTCATCACCTGATGTTTGCCACTTCGACCCTTACATTACTGCGGGAATTTCTCACTGTTGTATGACACACTTACCAGGAGACTTCTCTTGCGCAGTCCCTGTGGACCAAACCAACCTTAACGGGGATCACCACCTTTTAGCTCGTCTCCTCTCAATGGGAGGGTTATTATCCATACAAGTTTTTTTGTTGCTGATCTTCTGCCCCTTTACCGGCGACCCCTATTTTTTTTAGAGTTTGAGCCGGTTTCTTTGACCCCTTTCCGTCGATAAAAAATCTATTAGACACTTTTTCAAGAACACAAGTGAAGCACTCTGCGATAGTCTTGGTCTATCTATATGCGAGGCATTTTTTTGCATGACCTCCCCCTCCCCAAGTGTTAAGTTGGGTTTTTCCTCGGTTCAACGCACGTCAGACCCGACCTTTCCCCGTAAGTTATGCTTTTCGGACGGTAATTTGCCATCTTTTTTAGGTGATAGATGGACTGTCGCTTTCATCGTGTCCCTGGAATGAATTTTTTTTGCCTGAGCAACAACACAAACCCTTGGCCTCGAACAATATTTTAATTGGATTTGAACTCACGCCGGGCATCTCTTTTCCTACGCCAACACCCCCATTACTGCTCGGACGTCCTGAGGCTGACCTCGGCCCTCTTTCTAGGTCACCTCCTTCGCCTGGAATTGTGATCTTTCAAAACAGCTCGATCTGACTCCCCTCTGGACCTTGCATGGCAGATGTCCTCTCCACGGGACGAGAATTTTTGGCCTTGGGATTCCCCCCCGAAATCGGCCCCCCCTCGTCGTGTCCCATAGTGGGACGTGTAGTCCCTCAAGGTGAAACTCTGCACTTTTCCATTGCGGACATATCTCCCCCCCCCCAGTCCTTTGTCCGAGTGGTGTAAATGCGCGCTTTTTAATGATATTCGAATTGTGTATATTTTGATTGCCATCAGAATACGCCCCATAAAATCGCCTTGCACTTCGTCTGCAGGCTATCCTTCAAAGGAGACTGCAGTCTTTTTCCGGCTGCCCCTACCGAGACGAGATCATTTCGAGCAACCTGCCGTTTTTGTGGAGCCAGTCTTTCTTTATCCTGATCCGTGAGTCAGTGCCGCATGTAAGATTCTTGATCCCTCACCCAATCCCATATATTCCCAGGGCATTTGTCCTCTTGGCATGTTTTTGTCCTCTCTTCAGACCCCCCGGCTTGCTTTTTAAAAGGAATCCCCCATAACCTAAGGGAGACTAACCTAGCACCCGGAACCCTTTTACTCCTTGTTCATATCCTCCAGACCGCGGTTCGACGGTACACCACCTGGAGTAGATGATTGAATTTTTTCCTCTCCTCCGTCCTCTCTCAGGCCGTCAGGAGTTTTTTCATCAGCGTAATTCCCCCAAGCCTTCCTCAGATTACCTCCCCTTCTCGACGCGCCGATTTCGCCGGGCCCCCCCCTGATACGCGGCCGCCCGCGGCAAACAGTTCGGCATGCGTTCCTCCAAAAGCCTGGCTACCTTCTACTTTCTGGTATTAGCCCAGACCCCCCACCTCCGTAAACACTAAGTCCCCTTCAGCCCGCGTTCGGCGGTTTCGGGCGTTTCCGGGCGCAATCGCCTGCTACCCCTCACGACCCCAACCCTGCTTCCGTTTACGGATTTTTCTATCAGGAATGACTTTGAGCTAATCGGGAGTAATTATCGGCTTTCTTTTTTACAACACCGGCAAGACCCAATCGCACTCGGAACGAAATACTTGGCCTTGGATCCTTGCCAGATGGATTTCCTTTGCAGGCCCGGGAGGCTTTGCTGTGAGACGTCCACCTCTGAAGGGTTGGACGCCGATTTTGGGCCTTTTTTTCACGAGTTATAGGGAAATAGCGCCTTTCTTCTTCTGATACTGCTTCCTGGATTGCCGCATCCTGCGTCTTCAGGTACTTTTTCTCCTCTTCTTGTGCCTTGGTATGCGTCGACTTCTCTCATAGAACGAATGAGTGTCGGACATATTTCAAAACCACTGTTCGGCAGCTTTTGATGATGTGGTAACCTTTCCGTTCAGAAGGCAGCGGAATTCTACCACAGAGATATTGTCCTTGAAGAAACCGAACAAGCCTGTCCCCAGCCTCAAGTAGGAGAGTGTCCTTCTGCTAGTTTTTTTCTAGGCCGCGGCCTGGAGACTGAGCCATATGCGTTTGAGTGATTGTCTTCCTGTCACCACGTGAGAAGATCTCGGTTCGGCCAATGTGGACATCAAACACATTTCACTTGGGGCCCCCCTTTTTTTGACCCCCATAGATCCTTGGTTCCTGACGTGTCGACAACTTTGTTAAAATTTGCGTTTTAATATGAGGGTCAACCATTGAATCTTTGTTGTTTCCCCCCGTAACCTTTTCGCGACCCTACTCTCCTTTGTTAGTTGTGACGCGTAGCAAAAGTTCCCCTGATAAGACTATTCCATGTAACTTTGCCCTTCCAATAAACTTTAAGAGTTCCGCCCCCAGACCTTGAGATAGGTCCTCGACCCAGACAAGATGTCTTTTTGTGACCCCAGTCGTTGCTACCCATTCGCTGTCTTCTGCGGCTATTACAGTGTCAGCTTCGCCCTCCAGGAAGCATATTTTCCGACATTTTCCCTCTTCATGTTTTTTTGACGACAATCTGATAACGTAGAGCCCCACCGGACCGCCGTTCCGTCACCCGTCTGGTCATGTCCGGTTTTCACTACCAGAGCGACGTGCTGCCGTCCCCCCGGATGCTTTTCTTTCCACATCCCTTTTTTTTTCGTTTATGTGTCGCTCCCTTCTTCCGACGACTAAGTTCGCCTTCCTTCCTCGGAACGACCCTAGCCTAGACTACGAATCAAAAACCTTTTAAAGACGCACGCCTTCGCGAGTCGGCCTCTTGATCCGACCCCTCACTAAGAGGCCCATTTATTTGATTGACCTCTAAATACTTCTCATAGGAAACTTACCGGAGTCGCCCCACCTCGGAAGTCGTTTTTCCGCCCCAGAACCGTGCATTTACGGGGCAATCACTAGCGTCCCCCTAGTCAAGGATAACTCCCCCCGCCCCTACGATGGAACCAGAATACTGTCCTTTGCCTTGTGTTACCAAGCTATACAGAGCGCCCTAACTTTTGGCTTTTCCCGAAACGTTAGACTTGATTCCTTAAAACTTCAAGGAGGTTTGTTTTTTTGCGCCCCTCGAGTTATTCCAGTCCTCCCTACAACCGCTCTTTTTTCCCCAGCGGATGCTGAGGTTTTGAAGTTCTGGGCTTAAACTGACCCGCTCTAAGTTTTCGCGCAGGATGTTTTGTGCGAGCTTCCGCTGAAAGATCCTTTTTCGGTCGCAACCTCTCCTTTCTTAGGATCTCGCCTGTCCCTCCCTGACTCAGACTAACGCTGCGAGACCGGAAAGAGGAGGAAGTTCGTTTTTAAAGACGGTCTGAATTGCACCTGCGGGATTTGTGTTATTCGCACTACTCGCGAGACCGACTCCTATACTTCTCGACGCCCAGGCCCGGCAGGTTCAATTTTATTACCCCCCCCCCTAAAGGTGTGGATAGATTTGTCCCTCCCACGGCTTAAATCTATCAACTACACGCGGTCTTAAAAAATTGAATTCCCTCTGGAACGTCTCCCCTCTTCATCGACCCTAAATCCCTATATATTACTCGATTGTTTAGACTCCCTTCCCCAGACCGCTTGCGCATGAACAGGATCGGCCGTGGATACTACGTACTGACAGTCCTTCTCATGGTCTGAAAATTCCCATCTTCCAAACGCCTAGTTTCCTGCCCCCTGCACAGAGCTTTTAATTTGTTGCCTGGGCGTCAGGAACCTTCGTTCGGTTATGATACAGACCAATGCAACCGATCCATCGGCGTATTCCCCACCCATGCGCCTTAATCCCAGCGTCTTTCACAATTAATTCTGTGAGATTAGCCGTCCCCGACTTTTTAACGAGGCCTATCTACATTAAGTCCTCCTGGCACTCATATCTGAATTAAGAGGTGTAAACCACCCCGACTTGCTGCGGAATATCCCCAGTCCGCGAATTGTCTAACCCACCCCGAGGACCACGACTTAGTTTTGGACCCTGTCAACCACCCATAGTAGCTCTCAACCAATCGACCGTGTACTCAGTCCCCTTATGATCAATGATGGTGATTTTCTAGCCAGACCAGCTTTGACGGTCACTTTCCGTTTACGCAACTATTCACCTTTTTTTTTATTCTTTCGGTGTTTTCGAGTGTTTGGGGCACCCCCGTTCCCTCCCCCCCCCCTAGAGGGCAATGCAAACTCGCGCCTCCTAACAGATCACAGCCCAGCGCGTCCGGCTGCACACTGAAATAACACCAAATAGGGAGTTTTTAAGCGGCGATATTAAAGATTACCACCCCCAATGAAACTTCCTGTACTTTCTAAATGAGTGCGTCGAATTCCTCAACCAATCCCCGGGGCCTGAGGAAATTTTCTGTCCGACCCCTACCCTGCTCAATTGATTTTACGGAAAAAAAAGAAGGTCGAAACCCCAAAGGTCGCTCCCATAGTCGCCGGTTTGGTGCCCTTTG
>Ga0179591_1359656_pt1 | contig 12136 bp, 8 predicted proteins | sample CZOMad2_1_08_16f_FD_182891 | JGI IMG/M metagenome (GOLD analysis project Ga0179591, IMG submission 182891) | Vadose zone soil fungal communities from Angelo Coast Range Reserve, California, USA - CZOMad2_1_08_16fungal (PacBio error correction) | ecosystem: Environmental > Terrestrial > Soil >... | reverse complement strand
GCCACGACAATGGAATTCCGAAACCCTTTTTCATTTATGTTCCGGCCTCTGGACGGGGCCTTGCGTTTTAGACCCGTTTGATGTGCAAGGGTCCCGGCCTGAGGTGACCTCTTTCGCTTACTCCCCGCGGCAGTTTCGGCTAACTCTTCACGCGCGACGTCACTAGGTTTTATTCTATCCCCGGTCCGACTCAATTTTCCCCGAGGAGGCCCCCCGTTAGATTTTTGGCTGACGTCGTCGTCTTCATCCCCCTTTGTCGTACGATCCCCTTCCCTTTTTTTCCGGACTTTTTTTCTTTTTGCCAGCTGAGCGCAGAGACGGGCCCTCTGGGTCGGCGCCTCCCATGTTCCGCTGTGCTTTTTCGGCTTCTAATGGTTGGTGATGTCATCCAAGAGGATTCTTGACTCTCCCTTTTTTTCTCTTTTTAGACCCTTGTGTGATGCCTCTCTGCACCGGTCTTCTCGACCATTATTTTTCTCTCAGTTTGCCAGGTACAGCGTGTTGACGAGCCCCCAGCGTGTCAAGACCACCCAATATGTCCCCTTGTTCGCTTTCTGATAAAGGGTGAGCAGAATTCTTTCTGGTCCTACCCCTCCTTGGGTTCCTTTTCTTCCGCATTTCCTTTCTTCGCAACGGGTTCTTCACTAGTGCTGGTCGAAACGGTGTCAACCTATCTCCTTTTTTTTTTTACATCTCCTTGCAGCGGTGTGTATTCCCCTGTTTTTGGCGAGGTCTCTTGTATTTTTCACGTTCCCCCCAACATCGTTTGGCACAAACTTCCTTAAGGAGTGGATGAATCCCCGGCCCTCGCCTTTTTCTTGTTTTTCAATCGCCGTATACCGACTCTGACGGTACCCCCCTCCTTACCAAAACCTGTTCGATCCGGTTTATGACGTAGTCGGCATGCTGTTTTTTCCCGTAATCTTTCTTTTCCTTAAGTGGACGTCGAGCCACTGGCCAATATATTACTCTTGTGCTTTTTTACTGCGAAGCCCCCCCCGGCCCTTACAGCCCCCAACCAGGCGTTTCCTTTGATTTTTTGTCTCCCTTACTCCGTCTTTTGGCCCGACCACTTGCGTGTTCCCGATCCCCCCGTACTCTCCTTCCCAAAACCCCCCGAGGGAACCCCCTACTGGCCCTCTTCTTTTGGTTTTCTTGTGCGTTCGTCTGATCGCTGTTCGGTAGTGTTTTTGTTTCTGCTGATTCGAAGGATTGTGTTGAGGCGGTCTCTCGGCATGCTCTTTTTTTGCGCCCTCCTGCGTGAAACAGATCGTCTTTGGTTGCAGGCTTTCTTTTTCCTTGAAGGCCCAGACACAACATCCCGCGATCGTTCCCTTTTTTTTCAAGTTCTTTTCGCAAACGCCGTCGCATCGAAACATCGCTTCCCCCCTTCCTTTGTTGTGTTCACTCCCCCCCCTAATCTTTTTGTGGATATTCAGGTTGAAGGTCACTTTTTCGTCCCTCAAGTCCCCCCTTTTTTTTTTTTGAGCCGTGCCACACACCGTACACTGAGCCCCCCCTCCCATCCCCCCCTAAAATGAACCCCTTTAGAAAACCTTGTTTGACCGCCATTGGTCTTACCTTTTTTCTTTCTAGTTAACGCGAGCAACTCCCCCTCCCCCATGTTTCTTTTTTTTTCCCTTACCCCCCCCCCTCGAGTGGATATTCTGAAAGAACAACCCGCGTTGACCTAGTTCCGCCTCTCTCAGTTGGGTGACGCAACGATCTCTTTTAAATCTCCTTTTTTTTGTTTTTCTTTTCAGTTTTTCCTTAGATAACCTACGTCATCAACCCCTCCCACCGTGTGCCTTTTGGTGGTCTTGACTTAGGAAGTTGTGCCCGCCCCGCGCTGATTTCCGTGTCTTTGGCCGTCCAGGTCCTTTCGTTACCTGGCGCCGGTTAGTTGTCCCTTTTTTGTGCCGCCGGGGCGGGCCTTTTGTTGATTACTTACCTCTCTCGCCGGCTTTCTCTTTGACGGTGTTGTTTTTGGCGGAGAGCCCTCCCCTGGTCTCTCAGTCGACGCAAGCCCCCTTTTCTTTTCCCTTCCCGCCCAAACCCTTTGAGACCCGGCTGATCTTCTTGGAAGCCCCCTTTTCTTGCCCTGTTAAGAGGTTCGGACGGAGTTGGCACTATCGATCGCCTCTCCCCCCGTGACCCTCAGCTCGGTTTCGTGCATTGCCCCCTTCCCCACTATTTTTTTTTTCCTGCATCGATTCTTTTCCCCCCTTTTGATCTCCTTGCTTGCCAATATAAGATCACCTTTCCGTATATCCAAACACTCCGTCGCCCTCGTAGCATTCCCAAGTCTTTTTTTCAACGACGCCCCTCTTTCCCGCGAACCAAAACAGCCCACCCCCCGAGACCTCGTCCTTCTTCCCATGAGTTGTTTAGGTGTTCTTTGAACATTGCTGATGGTCGTTTTCTTGCTGTCTCTGTGCCACCGAGTGATTACTTTTCCCCTCAGCGCCTCAACCCCTAAAGATGGGTCCCCTTGTCCTTTTCTTAGCACCGGCCAGCACGACTCTTCCTTTTACCTCGATTGTCCCCCACCCCTTAGGCTTGTACCCTGGTAATACGGTGGTTTCCCCCACAGACTTCTAGCCGTGAATTCTGGAGATCACCGACGCGACCCTTTTTTGTGTTTATTCTTCCCTCTTTTTTCTGTGTTCCCCCCTCCACGACCTACATGAACCGTTGTGCGTGAGGGATCCTGCCTCTGAGAAACCGGTGTTTTACGCTGTTCGTGCTGTTTTACCGAACTTCCCCCTCCTTGTCAACCTTTTCAGCTCATCGCGAGAACGCGTACGTACACTCCAAGGCGAGGTGACCCCTTTAAGTTTTTTCTTCTTCCTTTGTAAGCTTCCCGAGTCCATGATCGTCTCAGTAGGACACCGTTTTCAACAGAAACGGCTTCTGTACCCCTGTTGTATCTTCCTAGACCTTTCCTTTTTGAAATTTCCCCACGCTCTTGCTCCACTGGTCGTGTACGGCCTGTTTTCCCAAGCTTCCTTTCCCTAGGACGCTCCCCAGTGATCTTTCCCCCACTGAGAGTCCTTTTTGCTCGTTTTCTCCCTTTGATCCTTTTTAGTCTGACATCACCACCTGAGAAGCCGTTTTTTACACTTCGAGGTAAGGTTTTTGGTCAGGCGAACCCAAACTAGGGAGGTCCTTTCCCTCTCTTACCTTTGTCAAAAGTTTATCTCGCCTTCTTCCAGTTGAGTCTTTTTTCCCTCTCTGCATGACGGTGACTTGCTATATACCGGTCAGCCCTCTCCTCTTTTTTTCTCAGACTGACTCCCGGCGTTTCCTCTTCTCCTTCACCCCCTTCTGACTTTTTTTTTTTCTCATTTCATTCTGCAGCTTTTGATTTGACGTCCCGATCGTCAAATCTGCCTTCCGGAGGGCTCTTTTTTTTTTTCTTTTTCGGAACCTTGTTAGTGATGATCAGTAGTTTTTCTTGCCCCTTTAGTTTCTCTTTTCCTTTTTTCTCTCTGGGAAAGTCTCCTTTCCAACTCGCAACGATGCACGGCCTATGTATGGATCGGCGTTTCGCCCACGAATTTTGCAGTATTTCCCTCCGTCAAAGAAGCAGGGCGGCAGATGGGCCCCGACCCTTCACACGCCCCTCATTAACCTATTTCTCTTTTTCTTCGACCCAACTACATGCCCCAAACGAGCGTCACCTGCGATGTGCGTGTTTTTTTTTTTTCCTATTCAACTTCCCCCTTGCGTCAGGACCAGAGAAACCGTTCCCCTGGCCCTTCGCATTGTGTTTTTTCCCCCCCCCAGTCCTCTTTTTTTTTGCGGCGGCGCCGACACCTACCTCAGAGGTTCCTTGCGTTTTTTTTTGTGGTGTATTTAATCGCCCGGATATAGGTATAGACTTCTGACGCAGATCCCCTTTCTGTCGTTTTCTTCCTCTTCTGGGCGCTCGATGAACCCCCTTTTGAAGATTTGCCTTTGGACACGACGTTTTACGAACAATATCTTCACTCCCTAGTGCGATCCCCTTCCCCTTTCCCCCGAGCTATTTTTATCAAAGCAGGCCGGTCTGGGGAGACCCGTGGGTCCCTTCGAATTTTCGTACGTTTGCCCCTAGACGGTCGCCGAATTTTCCCACCCTTTCGTTTTGTGTGTCGATCCTGATCCTTTTTAGTACTCTTTTTTGATCGGTGTGATCCGCTTTGGAGTGCCAGGTACTCACTCTCAAAGACTTTTTATTCTCAACCCTATTCCTTTCGGGATGTTGATGAATACCTCCCCTGCCACCCCAGATGGTAGTCGGGCTAACAATTCCTTGCGTCTCTTTCCCTTCAGGTCCGCTAGGGTTCGCTCCGGTGAGCTGTACGTAGTCGGCGCTCCCCGGTTTTTTTTTCTTTTTTCAAAAACCTCCCTCCCTTCCCCCAAGGGAGACCCCCCCTGGAAAGTGTCGAGCAACAATCGAGGTCCAGTCAAGCGTCTTTTCCTTTCTTCTTTTTTTTTTCCCTCCGTACGCCCATGTCGGCCTTTCTTGCCGGGCCGAGCTCTTTTAATAAGACCCAGTGAAAGTTCGACACTCAACGATGTCCCCAACCCCGCCCCTTTTTCCCCCCCACCGACCGTAGCAAGGTAGCCGCGGGTCTGATTTCTTTCTGTGTTTCTCTTTACCCCGATAGTGTTTCCCTTACGTGTGTTGTGTCTACCTTCCTCCTTTATTGGTTATGATCAGTGCTCGATTCTTTCACCTCCCTCCCGGGGGGCCCTCGACCCTTTTTTGGACCAAGCTCCTCTTTTTAACTTGAGCACTTTGGAGGGTCATGAATTAAGAAACGCAGTATTCCCCCTCTTCCTTCTTCCCTTAATTGAGATTCGCAACGCTGTCCGCTAGCTGAAACATCGGACTTTACTGTTTCCCCTTCGCTTGTAATAACCCCACTCCTCTCTTGGTGGTGAGAGTGGCTAAGGTAGCGGTGAACTCCGATTTCAGTCACCCCCTTCCCCTTCCCGATTCCTCTAACAAACCGCCCGATGACCACGCGCTCAAAGCGGTCTTTTCCCTACCCTTTTTCCCCCTTTGTAGGGAAAAGCCAGCATGGCTTAAAATCTTTTCCTATCACTGAAGTGGGCTCCCCGCTTATTTCCGGAACAGTCAGCGTCGAGGCGGGGCAACTGCCCCGTTTTTGATCTCTAACCGACCCCTGGCAGTTGACCGTTCTGTCGTCGTATATTCGTTTTTTATGCTAAACCATTTAATACCTCCGTGTTGTGTTGAGGAGACCCCTGAATTCCGCCAAAAACAAAAAAAAAACTTTTAAGTTTGACAACTCTGGGTCCCCCCCATTAGGTCGTTCCAGGGAGTGTGCCCGCCTCGCCTCTTCACTGGAAGGTGCGGTCTTCCCGAGCCCTCTTACGGAGGATTGAGACAACTTTGCCTGGGTCCACGTTTTTCTAGCGTGTCTTTTCCTTCCCTTGGTGTCGACGGTGGTGGAGTCGGCGGGTTACGCACCTTTTCGTTCCCCTTCAGGAACTTCCCTGAAGCCTGCATCGCCATCCCACGTTTTTCTTGACCCCGTACGTTTTGGTTGTTTACGGGCGACGGCGTCGATCGCTCAGCCCCCTGGGACTTTTTTCCCCCGAAAGGTCCTTCCTTGTCTTTCATGCATGACCCAGCCGACGTGCGCCACAAGCAGCTCTTTTGTTCACTTTCTCCTCTCCATTTTCAATGAACCCACTGATACCGGTCAAGACCCTCATCAAAACCTACCGCCCTAGGTCTTGGGAGCGAACACAGCGCCTCTTTCCCATCTTAAAACAATCGCGAAACGCGTTCCCAAGTTCGACGTTTTTCCCAATTCCTTTTTTGAGGACCTGAAATGGCGCTGATGTTCCTTGAGTTGGTATTTTTTCCTTTTGGGTCCTTGAGCCTCCTCAAGATTATCTCTTGTTTCCTTTTTTTGGGATTTCCCCCCCCCAGGACTAAGGCAATAAAGCCTTTTAAGTGACCCCTTTTATCGCTTTTTGTAGTGATGGTAAGATGACGTTTGTGACCCGCCTTCTTTCTTTTCTCACCGGTCTCTCCTCTTTTGCCGGCTGGACACGAGATCGGGACCCCCTTGTTCCCCTTTTGGTTCTCACACCCGCTTCATCCTCATTTTGCAGTGGGATTTTTCAGCCCATCCTGAGCGCGTTTTCCCGTGGTTAGTTTCTCTAGTACATAGACCTCACAGCGGACTTCCACCACATCTCGAGCGAAGCCTTATGGAGGAACCTCTTTCTCCCCGCAAGAAGGGTAAGACAAGGTCCTTCTAGGATTCCTGAGTTAACCACGTCCTCCGCCCCCTCCCGTTACCTTCTCAACCCATCTTAATCGTCTTCTTAGAGAAAAAACTCTGTTCGGCACCATCCCCCACCTTCCTTCCCCCTGAATGGCTTCTCCCCGCGAAGATTTTCCGAGCGAATACCCCTCCCTCCTCTTGCCCCCCCCTCCTATTTTTATATCCGTCAGCAATGGCTACGTTTTTGAGTTTTTTCCCAACACTGCTCAGTCCGCCGTGGGCACGTACCTCTCTATTTAGGCGTTTGCTTGCCTTCGTCTTTTAGCTCGGCGGCCAAACAGGTGCTTTTCTTCTTCCCCCTTTTTTTGATTGTAGATGCCTCCAGACTTGACTTTTTTCGGACTACTCCTTCCCTAAGCACCAATCTTGCCGGCTTTCTTTTTGTGCACGGCGATGCGCTTGCGGAGAAGATCCCCTTTCTGTCGAGAGTGTGTCACCTTTTCTTTTTTTTCCCGATCCCGCGGCTTTCGGTGAAGCTCAAGATTTCGACCCTTTTTGAAATTTTCCCCTTGCAGTCCCCTCACGATTCCCGGTTTTAGGAAGTTCCTTTCTGGGCTTTCTAAGTCTTTTTTTTCCCCCCCAATCCTTCTTTTTTTTCTTTGAGTAGATGCGCCAACGATGAATCCCCTAACACCTAAATTTCCCCCTTCCAGATTTTTCCTTTGTCATAGTCCTTTTTTTCCTAATAGTGTGAGTGGGTCTTCCCTTCGGTGACTTGTTTACTCCGGCCACTCCCTTTCTTCTGAAATTTTTCCTCTTGACGGTCACCTCGGTGATTCGACCTGCTCCCCTTTTTCATAGATTTCCTTTTCAACTCTTTTCTTTTTATTTTTTTTCTTTTTTTTTTTTTTTTTTTTTTTCTTCAGGTCTGAGTAACGTCATTCTTTTTGCCCGATCAGTTGCAACGTGTCGTCCTGTCCGCCCCCCCCAGGAGCACTTTCCTAATCTCTTTTTCCGGAAAGTCCTAGTGGTGCGGCTCGACCCAGACCTAGAGTCCACTGTTCTGGTTTCTAGAGGAGGATCTACTGTACCCCTTTAATCGGCTACCCAACCAGGGACTCTTTGGTGCAGCACGACTCTCCTGGAGGCTCTTCTCTTCCCCCCCTCGATTTTTCCCTCCTCCTCTGCTCCCCCCCGAGGTTTCACGAAAGCCTTTTGATCTCCTTTTTTGCGGGAAGAGTACAGGTGCAAACATCTGCCGGTTAGGGGTCAGCCTTCTTTTTCCGCATTTTTTTTGACCTGGCCGTCCCGAATGTCTTACCCTTTATGGCGTCTGTCGACTTTTTTTCACCCTCGGTGGTCGTTCGATGAATCAAGATCCTTCGCGTTGTTTTTTGCTCACGTGTTGGCGGGTCGATGCTAGATACACATACCCTGATTTCTTCTTCTCTACTTCTTTATGAATCCCCGTCAACAAACTCGTTTTCAAACCTCTCCTCTTCCGGAGATGTTCCCCCCCTAGGGTCTCAGCGCGACCTTTTTCCTTCCTTTGGGTATTTTCCCCCCCTTCCAGCTACCCCTTTGAACGACGTGTGAGTGTTTTCGATTCCCCCCCCCCCATCGAGCCTCCTTTATTTGAGGACTCTCAAGCACTTACTACTTATCGTCCCTTTGCCGGCTTTTTTTACGGCCCCTTTTTTCCTTAAGAACAATTTCCTAGACCGGACACAGAGCCATGTTCATTCACCCCTACCGCTTTCGTAGACTTCCTCCTTTTGATCGGGGTGGCTTGTCTCCCCTATCTTTTTTCCCTTTTTGCTACTCTTTGAAAGAGAAAGATGAGAAGAGTTTTTGGCGGGTTTTTCTTCTCCCCCCTTTCCTTGTCTATTCGGAGAGCAACGTTGACCAAGCCCTCTTCTTATAAGTTTTGGGTATGCATGCAAGACCCTTCGGCCTCTCGTCCCTTAACTGGAGAGAGCCAACGCCGTTTCCCACCTCGGTGCCTTTTTCCGGCCTTCCTCAGTGGTCCCCCCCAAACAGACATCGTCGTCAGGTTCCTCCTAATTTTTGTCTTCTACGAACCCAGACATTTTGCAGGCGCTTTAAGCCCAAACCCCCCCTTCTCCTTGACCCCCTCCCCTCGGGAGTAAACCCAAACACACCTTCGTTCCCTCCAGTTCGTACATCTCTTTCCGAAAGTTTGCGACAGGACACTGATTCCCCCCCACCTTCAAAAGTCCCGCAGGAAGGCGGGAACCCCTTTCGCGCTTCTCTATCAATTTTTTAGGGTGTCGTAATGATTTCCCCCGCCTCTCCAGATTATCTCTTCTCCCATCAGTTGTTTTTTTGTAGCTATGATCTTTGCTGGGTTGCGTAGCAAAGGCTTCAGTCAGGACTACGGTAAACGGGCTTTGGTAGTGATACCTAACCCTTTGTGGAACGACTCTTATGATGGTTCTTGCGTTGGCTGGCGATTCGGTCCCCTTTCTTAGTTTCTAGTCTGGCTGTGGCCCCCCGAAACGGTTTTCGACGATTGTGGCATTTCCAACTTAGTTTCCTTTGTAGACGGTTTTGGATCTTCTATCTCCCCTGCCCGGGTCACCAGTCCCCCGACAAATGCCAAAATCCCCCACCACGCTTCGTTAGTTTCCCCCCTCCATATCTTTTGGGAAAGAAGATGTTTAGCTTGTCGCTAGATCCTTTCACCATGGAACCAGACAGGAAGGGAGGTTTTCGTCTACTTCCTGCAGACCGTGCGCAGAACTCTCTCTTGTTTTTCCTGCTTCCCCTTTCGCAAGCTTGAAATCCGAGCACGCCAGCCAAAATACCTTCCCCCGTTTTTCCCCGATTTCCCCCCCTAAGTAAGATAGAAGAGAACGGACCCCCACCACTCTCCCCCGCCCGCCGATGTGGGCCCGCGTTCGGGGTGATGTCACATGGCGCTGAGTTTCTTCAGTCCTTTGTTCGTATTCACACTAAGGAGTAATTCGCCATCCGTCTACGTTCAGATTCTCCTCCTGACGCAGTCCGAAGGCAGACGAAGCTGAAGTTTTTTTTTCCCCCCCTTTTTTCTTTCTTTGGGATAGCCCTTTAATTCAGTGCTTTCCATGGTACAGCTGCTTGTTTCCCACCCGAAATCCGGTCCCTACTACGTCTCCAGCTTCCCGGCAGGTCTGTAAACGATGATGATTTTCGTTACTTTCGGTGTCCCCCTCCCCCCTCCCCCGATCTGTTTTGAAGGTAGGGAATTCAGTCCCATTCCCTAAGCCCACTTTGTGACATCCGTGATAGTAACTAGCGAAACCTCTTCATCAATCTCCTTCTAGATTTAGGAACCTTCAGCGCCTCTAACCTGCCTCTCAACACCTTCGCCGAATTGTCCTCCTTCGACGAGTCCAGAGGCTCGCGCCATTTTTCGCCCCAGAAAGGATTCTTTCAAACCTTCGCTGACTATCCTTGCTATGATTCGTGCACAACGCTTGTTTCGTACAAAGTTTTTTCCTTTATCCGCTCGATGTGGCTTGCTCCCCCAGGGGACGATCGTGCCCTCAGGTCCGGTTCTCTTTTTCTTGCGCTCACATCACAGATCTCGATTCCTCACCAATGAGTATTCGTTTCGCTGAACGATGCCGGTTTGCGAAGCCCAATCGAGGGTCGTCTTGTTCTTGATACGACCACTTCTCTTGATCGATTCCGACCATACCCGGTGACGGCTCCTCCTTTACATTCCCCCTTCCTCCCGCTTTGACGTCGGTTCACGTCAGATGCAGATTCCCCGGCTCCCCCCTTAGTACACCTCCTTTCGCAGCGGTTGACACCAGCTGACCTTCTTTCCTTCCCTTCCCGCTTCTACCTATTCTGCTACCCATGTCACCCGAGGCGCAAACATGCGGCTACTCGGCCTTTTGTGTGAGTATTTCTTTTTCTTTTGGATGTGCCATCTCCTCCGTTTGGTTTATCTATTACAAACGAAGCAAGAACACGCAACGATTCTTCCGAGAGGAGGGCCTTTCTCAGTCCATCCTGGTCTTCCTCCCCTTTTTCTTCGCGGCTCGGACTTTTTTTCTGACGCTGTCACCTCGCGAAGGAACCCCTCGGGATTCCTAAGACCTCAATCGCATTGCACATTCTCGTCACCGAGGCGATGTTTTCCGACTTCTCCGGGTTTCGATCGCTACGTTCGTCCTTTTCCCTCCCCCTCTCCACCTGTTGCCGAAACTTGAGCCTTCCTTCGGACGCATCCTGCCTCCTTTAGTGCAGGTTAGCCCAGTTATCTTGTTTTTGAGTTATACGCGTCTCCGCCGTAGCCCTTCTACGCGTGAGCAAAACGGGACCAGTTGGGTGAGGCCCCCCCTCAGGGGACCTAGCAACGATAGCTTGGAACGGACCGACTTTGACGAAATGTTGTAGTTGCCTTTCCTTTTTTTCCCTCGGACTTAGTCATGGTTTTCCATGCACCTCTTTACCAACTCTGGTCAGATGATGCAGTGGACGTAGGCGGTCGTTTTGGCCAAACCCCCCCCTTTCCCCCCCCCCAACTTTTTTTATCACCCGTCTTTACCTTGTCGTGTCTTGAAGCGACGATATATCGGAGCGCTGTTTTTCCCTGGCCCTTTTTTTAGAGTAATAGATCCATCCAGGCCCGCCACTTTCCTCTCCTGAGGTTGCTGACTACCGACACTAGGATTTCCTTGGCTTTACACTTAGAGTCTCCCTCGGGTGAGCACCGCCCGGTCCCAGTTCTAAGCGTTCCGTCTGACGTAGTCTGATGGTTCCCCCCCACGCAATCTTTAAAAGGTATCAAGAGTCCTTGCCCCCTAAATCGAGGTACAACTGTTCTTTCTCTTTTGACTGCGCCCCCCTTAATTCCACTCCCATCTTCAGATCTTTCCGGCGAGGCTTCCAGTACGAAGTAGTGGATGTGACCACGTGCCGCGAACCTCTCCTGGAGCAACAAACGTCACGGGCCCTCTTAGTTGGCCTTCCCCCCCGTCGTCTGTTCACTCTGGCGTGTCGATCGTCGGTCGTTTTCGTTTCCTCCACGATTTTATGAGTGTTGCATAGGACAGTTGCCCTATTGCCCCTCTTGGGGCTCTTTCCCTTCAAAACATCAGATGCGGCTCACTGTTTTTTGGGGCGCTTCGTTAATGCCCCTTCAACCTTTGCATCGGCCCCCTTTCCCGTTAGGCCCACCGTGGTCATCCGACCCACCCGCCTCGACTAGGAAAACTCTGACTATAGTGCCCCACACAGCAGCGTGTTGGTTTTTCCCTTTTTCTAATGTTTTTGAAGAATTAGTTGTTCCGTCGACGAGTTACTTACCTTCGAAGAGAAAAAACGTAGACACGGGCCCCCGAAGTTCTTCGCATCTTCTCGACCAACGTGTCCTTTCCCCACCTTCCCGGGCGTAAACCCCCTGCCTCCAGACCTTTCGCCACGAGCGAGCACCGCCCTTGCAGTACTCTGCGATGGGCCCAACAAATGCGCTTCTGATAGCGCCCTCCACACTTTCTGTTGGAGGTGTCCGTAATCGATGCCCGCTGACCCTGAGAAACGCTTTTCTATACTTTCATCTCTGTGTTTTTGTGTTTCGGAGCGGCCCCGGGAAGACCCTGTGTTCCATACGTTAAAAGTCAGTGTCCGGTCCTCTATAAAGCATCTGTTTTGTCTGTCCCATACGCAGCTGACTGGTGCCGTTGTAGTTTTTTTTTTTTTTCTAGGGTAGTGACGGGTTACGCATTTTTTTAGGTCATTTGTCCGCTCCGAGTGAAGCTGCACCCTTTCGTTCCCCTCGTGGTGACTTGTTTTCCAGAGTAGAGTCCTCCCCCATGGTTTTCTTTACCGCCCACAGTCCTTCCCCTCAGAATGCGGCATCGCACCAA
>Ga0179591_1310657_pt1 | contig 12136 bp, 16 predicted proteins | sample CZOMad2_1_08_16f_FD_182891 | JGI IMG/M metagenome (GOLD analysis project Ga0179591, IMG submission 182891) | Vadose zone soil fungal communities from Angelo Coast Range Reserve, California, USA - CZOMad2_1_08_16fungal (PacBio error correction) | ecosystem: Environmental > Terrestrial > Soil >... | reverse complement strand
TTGGTCCGCCTCTGGGTTTTGGAGGACGAGGCCGGATGCGGCGCCCCCTACAGAAGGTTGGGTGAAGAACGTTCCCACTCAGCAGGTTTTTCCCCCCCTTTTAACAGGCGCGGCAGTTTTGAGCCCCGCCATTGTTTTGCGTCATCTTTTTAGGCGATCCCTATATTTTTTGTGATGACCCTCCTTTCCCGATTCCTTTCCTTTTTTTTCTTTGTTTCTGGTCCCCCGGGATTGGGGACTTTCCTTTCTCTTCCTGATCCTCTTGATAATTTTTTTTTTGGGCGTTTACCCTCTTGAACGTACGTGTTTTTTTTCCCCCCCGATTTCTTTCACCTTGAGCGTTTTGGCCCGAGCGGTTGCTCGACCCCTCATTCTTTTTCCTCTTTTTTTCGCATGTGGTGGCAGTTCTTTCAAGGGTCTGGCCTGCGTTCTTTTAACTTCGGCAGGATGGACCCTCGTCTTGGTGCTTTAGGGCTCGGACGCCAGTCGGGACGCGCATTTTTTCCCCCCGTGACTCGGCTGACTTCCCCTCCGTACCCCTCGTCCCATTGCTTTCCCTTGCCTCCAGTTTTCGTGGCGTTGATGGAATCTGGCGCGACTTCGAGGAGGGCTTGAGAGTCCTTTTTTTCCCCCAACCCTCGAACGTCGTTTCTTACTTTGTCCTCTGTCTGTACCCCCCCTTTTTTTTTGCCCCACCTTCTTTTCCTCGTCACGGTCTTCCTGTACGTCCAGGCAAGCCCCCCTCCTCTTTCTTTGGGACATTTTTTGTTTTGGCGGATTTTTTTCGTCCCCGTGACCGCCTTGATCTCGTCTTCAAGCCGCTGTTGCTTGACTTGTAATTGCTCAGACTCTTCTGTTTTCCATGATTAGCGGAGCGTGTCTGGCTAAGGCTAACTCTTTTTTTTTTTTTTGCCCCTCCGCTTCCCGACTCCACGCGCATGACGTGCTTTTTTCTTTTTTTTGCGGTCACATTGGGCTCCGCTTCTTTTCTTCTCCCGGGAAAAGTTTTGCGTCGCCATCTGAACTTAAATGTCTGTTTGGCCTTGGTTAGACAAGGTATCCACTCCTGTCCTTACATTTGTCCCTGTCCCCCCCCCTCCCAACCTTTGCACCGAATCTGGCCCCTGGAATTTGTCCGCCTGCATAAGTCGCGTTTTCAGGTCCCTACTCTCACTGGCCCTTTTCCTTCGGACTTTTTTTTTTTTTTTTCGGAAGCGGTCTCATGCGGATGGACGGCCGCCCATGTTGAGCTTGGCTTGGCTTCCCTGGCTGTCCTGACGTACAAAAACGGGCGTTTTTCGGTGTCGGTTTTCAGCTAACCACCGTAGATTCCCTCCTCATGGGTGAGGGCCGTGGATGCGTTTTTTTTTCTTTTTTCCCTACACGAAATCGCTGTTTCTGCATGTTTCCACGTACGGCTGTGCGATTTTTTCTCTCATGGTACCCAGACTGGGCGTTGCGTTTTTTTTTTCAAGTTGTGAGGTTGCTGAGGCCCGTTCTTTTTTGGGGCCTTTCACGATTTTAAATTTTACCTCCCTTTCCCCCACATCCCTTTTCCTGACGTTAAAGGTGCTCACCTTTTTGGCCTTTGCTTACGAACAGGCGGAGCCGCTGTTGGGGCGTTTCCCTTTTTTTGACCCATTACCTTTTTTTATTTCCACTCCCCCTGAGAGCATTCCCACCAACCCTCCATTATTTTTTTTGGGTTGTTGAGTGGCCCCCTCCCCTAAAGACCTTTTTGCATCACGTAGAGATTGCCGGGCGCTCCTTTAAGGTTTCAGTTTCCGAATTTTCGCCCGATCCTTTCTCCTGCGTTCTCGATGGTCATTTTTGCATGCAGTCAGCCTGCAGTTAAGGGCTATGTTCTCATGGGCGTAATTCAGCCTAGGCTTCTCCCCCCAAATCTTATTAAACAGGCTTGCCAGTTCCTGCCGACTTTGTTTTGAAGTGGTTCGTGATTCCTGGTGCTGTGGATTCTTGCCTTTTTTTCGATTGATATTCAAGCTCTGTCTTCTTGAGGACTTTCGCACCCACCCTCTCCTGGCCTATCGATCACAACGCCTTTGCGCTTTGGTATGTGTCTTCTTTGTTGATTCCCAGTGCCCTTCCTTTTCTTGCTCGCTGAGTCCGTGCGAGGCGAATTCTTTACCCACTCCCTTCTGCACTCTGACCCGACCTTAAGGTGTTTATGCTGGAATTCCTCCTCACCCCTTCCCTTTTCGGAACGTTGAACGGCTCCTGCACCCCCAGTGTTTTGCGCCTCACTGTTTTTTTTTGAGCATGTCACTAGCCCCCCCAATATCCTTTTTTCCCCTACCCCTATCCCCCGCCAACCGTCAGCAGCCCTGCCAATTTTCAGAAAAAACTTTCCCCCTCAGTTTGAGGGTCCTCTATGCTGCTCTGTATCATTTCTATCCACTCACCACTCCTTTCCCAGCCCCCTGTCTCCTTTCGGGACGTTGCGTTACCCTGTAGGCGGCTTTTGTGCCCTCCCCAGATCGCCGCAACCTCCCAGTCTGCTCAGTCCAGGAGGTCCCCCCACACACCTCATCATCATCTGGAGGTCGGGGTATTTCTTTACACAACACGGGGGCCACCCCCACAAACCCCCCTTGGTTTCCACGCTAAAATCAAGTCCCGGGGCAAAGATTTTTTCCTGGTCAATCTTTTGGGAAAACGACAACCGCTTTTCTCATTTCCCACCCCTTCTCGAGCCTGAATTCCACTTGGTTACCCCTTTCCAGCTAGCATTACCCTCTCGGGCTCATCCCACTTTCGTCCCTCGGCTGGAGTTTTTGACTGTCCCAGCATGGCGCTCTCGGAACAACCCGGTTTTCCGGACCCCCACTCCACCCAGGCCGTTCCTCAGCGCTTCATGTTTCTTTTTTTGGCAACGGTCATAGATGTTTCCCCCTGACGCCCCCCCTCGCGTCCAAACTCCATTCCGCCCCAGTCCTTGGTTGACGTAAGCTTAATTGGAGCCCATCCCTCCCAATTTGTCAGGGCCCCCCATTGGCTGTCGCCCTTGGGGTCCTTCCCCCCCCCACATTCCCCCTTTTTGGAACACCGGGTACCCCGTCCCTTTTTTATCGTAGGGGCACGTCACCCAGGCAGGGATGACCTTGACCTCGTTCCCGTGACGCCGGGGTGTGTGTGGTGATCCTTGATCCTTTTGGTTTCTTCTTGTGTTTCTCCGTTCCTTCCGGTCTCCTCACTTCATTTTTTGTTCGTGACCCTGGGACGTTTCAACCGGCCTGCTCTTCTCCCCTCCTTTCAACAAGTGCCGGTCGCTGGCGCACCCAATGTCTTTTCCTGCCCCCCCTTCCCAGATGCGGCTTTGTTGGAGTTTTTTCCGGTGGTTTCTTCTCTTCCCTTGCCCCCTTTGCTATGGTGGCCAACCGGCGTTCACTTCCCAGCGGCTATATTCCGCGGCACCCCTGGCGTGCCGTGGTTCTGCAACCGTTATTTCCCCCAGAGTTTCCTCTTCGAACCTGTTTTTGACTTTTCCCCGTCGTAGAAAGCCTTCTCCAAGCGCCCTTTTTTAGACCATTTGACTGCCTTTTTGTGCTTGCTCTGCCTTCCCCCCTCTTTGCACCCCCTGCATTTCCCAGCTTCTCTTTAGCCTGGTTTTGTGCTGCTTTTTTCCTCTGGTTTGTCGAAGTCTCTTTCCCCCACGGCGTTGGACCTTTTTTTTTTTCCTCCTTTTATTTTTTTTCGGGGGTCATAGATTGTCTGAGGTTTCCTTTACCGTTTTGTTTTGTGGTTGGGCTTTTGTGTTTATCCCCCCCGCCGATCCCCCCTCCTTCTCTGATTATTATTTCCCCGTTGGGGTTTCTTTGCTGATCCCTTGCTGCGAGACGGGCACCATTCCTGTTAGTGACGTTACCCCCTTCAGACCCGCACCCTCATCTGTGCTGTTCCCCCAATTCTTGCGATTTCCGGTCCGGGAGTCTTTGATTACAATACTTCCCCCATATCCCCCCTTCCCCCTTGACGTTTTTTTTCTGAAACTTAGGGTGCTGACCTCGATTTTCGTATTCACCCTTGGGGACAACAGTATTTTTTTTATATTTTTTTTTCCAATTATGCAGCCCCCTGACCTTCTGTTTTTTTTCTTCATTTTTTTTTCCCGGTTCTCTGTTTTTTTTTCCCCCAAGGTGTGACAAAAAGGTTCGCGTTTTCTGTACATCTACCACACTTCCATTTGTCATATGTGTTTTGTTTTCTCGTAACTTGGTTCCTTAAGGCATTTCTCTTGCCTACGGATTTTGACTAAGGACCCATAGGTGGTCCCCCGCGCGCAATCCGTCGATTCTTTTTTTCCCGTACTGACCCAAAACTTGACCACATCTTTTTTTTCCCCCCTTCGCCCCTCCGGGGAAGGGGTGCACTCCCTCGCCCCCCCGCCGTTCTACGGTTCAAAACACCCGGTCATGCGAAAAGCTCTTGCTTCCGTTCCCCCGGAACATCACGAACCCCCCCACTTCCGGTCGTCTTCCTGTTTTTTTAGGTAGCTCTGGGCGGCAAGCCGAATGTTCGTTGGAAAATTTTTCCTTTTTTGGCCTCTCGCCCCGCTCCTACCCTTTTAGTCCGTACCCCGGCGTCAGCTCTGTCCCCCCCCACCAGTTAGGGCCCGCTTTCGCCATTCGACTATTTTTCGCTCTTTTCTCCTCGCGGGAGTTGAACACCTTTTCCCCTCCCCCCCTCCCGTCGAGATCACCCCCACATCTTTCCGTCTTTGACTTCGGTCCGGCACACCTAACCCAACGGCTCTGTGTGTCCCTCTTTTCTTGGGCGACGTCAAAGCCCCCTTTTCCCCCAATGTCCTGGGAACTTTAAAAGACCCCCGTACCCCGCCACAAGTCCCGGGTGCGCAAAGCAGAACGGGTTTTTTGCCTTGGTCGTGTTTGTTTTCAAAAGGTTGCCGCTCGTGGGCTGCTCACAAACGTTGGGCGTGAACAGCTTGAAACTGGCTCTTGAAGGCACGGGCCGCATGCTTTCCCGGGTCCCCCCCCCTATCCCCCCAGTAGGCTGACCCCTTCAACAAACCCCCCAACAATATTCCTTTCGGTCCTTTTTTGGTTTCCCGACGTAAGACTTCCCCCTGGCCCCTGAGTGGTTCAATTGCCGTTCACATCCCCCAGGCTTCCCTCGTTTTTCGGTTTTTCCTGTCCCAAAGTATTTCCCACCCCCCCCCTTTTTCCCCCATGGGTCGGAGGTTGGAGGGTCTTTCGGCTTACCCCCCGTGGCGTCGTTGTCTTTTCGTAATGCATCGTGTCCGAAAACCCCCCCTTCCCCGCGCTGAACCGTGGTTGTCAAACCGACATCCGGCTTCCGAGCCGATGCCTTGTGAAAGGTTTTTTTTTGAGTCCCGTCTCCGTCATGTCCCGCAATCTTTTTTTTTTTACCAAGGAATCGGCTTTGATAAGGTCCTTGCTGTACTCTCTTTTTCTGGGTTCCGGGCCCACCCCTCTATTCCTTCGGACTGCAGATTGATCGCTCGTCGTCCAGCTGAGCCAGATGACCCCCCTCTTGTCACAGGGCAGCCCTTTTCGTTCGCAGGGTTCGGTTTTATTTGGAGCCCCCATTTTTCAACCCCCGCCCCTGGAGCCGGGTAGTTACCTTTCCCCCCCGTCCCCGAAGTATTTCGGCCGCCCGCTCGGTTTACGTCCGCCGCTCGTCGCCTCCTCCTGCTCATTGGACCTCAGGTCTTGGAAATGTTTGATTTTTTCCAAATTACCGGTCTACAAACACGTTCTAACTATTTTCCGGTCAGGGAGTCGCGATCGCCCATCTTCTTAGTTCAAACGACTATCTTGATGGACTTACACAGCTTTTTGGGTCCCGTAGTTCTCCCTTTTTGCACCCTTTGCTGTCCTCCTCCAGAATGAGGATACACGTTCTTTCTGTTTGCGAATACCTCTACAAGGCCCTCCGACCCTTTCCCGCCTGAACACATCCTCCCTTGAAAGAAACTTGGCTCCTCCCGATTCGTTTTCCCCCTCCCCTTATTCTGTTACTTTTCAGTACCTCCGAGCATCTGGCCGTTTTTTCCCCATGTGAGAGTACTCCTTCGTCGAATCTTTTCCCCCCCCCCCCCGATCCCTTGTGCTCGGCTCCCTCGGGCCATCACCCTTTTCCCCCCAGTCATTCCCAACTAGCCCTTTTTCTCCCTCTCTGTCAATATCCCCGCTATTGCATCGTAAGGGTTTTTTTTGGAACCCCTCGTCGGAAGCAGTTCCCCTCCCCCCCCACATGTATCTTCCTTCCCTTCCCTCCCAGCCTTTGCCACAATGGCCAGCCGAATGCTCGTATTCCCCGTTGCGCCTACGGCTGTGATTTGTCAATCACCCTCTTCATGCCCCTTCGCCTACCCCCCCTTGGGTGATCTTGGATCCCAGAGCAATTTACTTTTTTTTTCCCCCCGGTCTTCGTGGGACCGGCTCTCCCCCTTTTCTGTTCGGCTTCTCCACCCGGAACGCATACGTCCATTCCCCCCTCTCACTGAACCCCAGCTCCCAACCTCCTCCGCCCGACGCCCGGCGTTTTCCCCTTTTTGCCCTTTCTCGGCACACAAACGGTCCCGTTTGTTACGACCCTCCGGTGGTGTCTAGCCAATCTATGATCGAAAAAGCCTTTTTTCCTTTTCCCCCCCCCATTTTTTTTTTTTTCCCCCGATCTTTAAATTCTTGCCTCTCCCCTCGCCGCACCCGGTATTGTACTCTTTTCCTATTTATTTCAAGTTTTTATCCCGAATAAACCCTTCTTCATAGATGCCTGCTTCACTCTTATTTTTTTCATCCCTTGTTTTTTTTTCTGAGAAGACCAAGGTCACTGCGGCATGGTGGGTTTTTTCTTTCTGTTCTCGGGAATGAACATCTGAATTTTCCAAATAGTACCCCTGCCCCTTCGTTGCGCAATTGTGTCCAGGTCTCGGGCCGTCCCTCTCCGGTGGGGAAAAATTTTTGGTTGACAACTTCACGGCCAGTTTTCGTTTGAATTCTCTCTCCCCCTTGTCACGGACAACCTCGATTTTGCTTAGAAAACATGGCTCTTGGTTTTGGTTCTCTTTCCCTCCCAGCCTGAGTGAGGTTGGGAGGGCGAGGCTGCGTTGCCCGCTGGGCTTCGGCCTTTCTGGTCGGGTTGCGGGAGTGCGGCTTGTTCAATGGCTTCAGAAAATGATTTGTCTCTCACATCGTTTCCGTGGTTGGTGTGCCCTCGTTGCGCGGGGGAGGAGATCATTTTCCTTTGGGGTCGCGCGTGCTCCTTAGAATTTTTTTCCAATTCAAAGCGTCCCTCCTCCCCTGGTCCTTTTTTTTCGGCCTTTTTTTCAGCTTGGGGTCTCATTCGTCTCCTTGACCAGTTTTTTTTTTTTTTCTGTGGGTTCCTAAACACAGTCCGGGTTTTGGGGTTCGCCCACACACCTTGGCCTTTAATCGTCTTTTTCCCTTTTCAGTTCCCCTCTGGTTCCAGTGGGTCGACGACTTCGTGCCAGCTTTTTTTCTTTTTTTGTGTTCCCTGTCTGGAACGTGGAGAGGAGAAGATGCACCGATCAATTGGTCTTTTGCTTTTTTCCGTTCCCGTACGCTCATCCGGGGCCTTTGCTCCGGTGCCCCTTTTTTCCCCACCGCATACCGGACCAGAGCGAGCTTTTTTGTTTAACGGTTCCTTTGCTGCCATCGTGCGTGGAATCGGTCCGCGACTTCGAGCGGTTTTTCTCTCGACGTATTCGCCAACAGCCATGCAAGTTTGTGTGCCCCCCCTCTCTTAAGTCTTTACCTCCCCCTTTTCCCCCCCCACCGCCGCAGCTTTTCCGTCCACGGAAGCTTTTTTTTTTTTTTTTTTTACGTTGGGCCCCGCAGCGTTCGGGGTACTTCTATGGGGTTTCGCCCCGAGTTCCTCCCGGAAAGCCCCCCCCCCCGTCGTAGAAGAGCTTGTGGTCCAGACTGGATTGCTTTCTGACCATTTTTTCCCTTTTCTAAGTTGTTCAGAGGATACTTGTTTCCCCCCTTCCCCGGGGTCGTTCCCTTTGATAGGCGAAAGGCCCGCGGCCCGTTATTTTCAGTGCCGGTGGCCCGTCCCCTTCCGCCGCGCCGTTTCCATTTGGCCTTGTTGTCCTTGGGTAGCATATCGCCCGGCCTTTGGTGGTTGTGTGTGGTTTTTTTGTTTTGTCTTGGTGTATGTTCCCCCTTTTCTGCCCTCCACTGTCTGGCGATCCTTGGAAAAGGTATATCCCATTCAGCCCTTTCCCCCCGATCTTCGTTGCGTGACACAAAAGGAACCCTTCGGACCGTTAATTCCTCTCTTCCTTTGATCAGGGCCTTTGTCGGGCGGGTTTGTTTCCCTTTACCCCCCTTTACTCCAGAGGGGCCCACGGATCTGGCTTTCGACGTCTTGGTATGACGCCGTGCCCCGGATCCCGTTGCGTGGTTTTAATTTTTGATGCCCCCCCCCCCCATTCACGCGTCTTGGAATGACCTTGGCCCTGGGTTGTCTCTTGTAAAACAAGCTCATCTCAAGAGTTCATCCGTCCCCAATTTTCGCCTCCTACTTGTTGAGATGTTTTCCCCATTTTTTCCGACACGGGCACTCTCGATTTTATGTCCTTTGCACACTGTTTTGGAAAACCCTTTCTTCCCTGGTTTCCGCCTTTCGGAGCGGTTTTTTTTTTTATGTGAGGCTACGATGCCTTTATGTGGGGTTCCCCCTTGAACGATTTCGTAGTCCCATCAACTCGATTGCCCCCCCTGTTTGCTCAAAGGAGGCAATTGGTGGCTGACGCCCGTAAAGTGCGTTCCCCATTGGGTGGCGACGTAGGTGTCCCTTTTTTTTCCCAGTAAATTGGTTGAAATCACCCCCGTTTTGCCCAGTGGGAGCCTTTTGTCCACCGAATCTCTTGTTGATGGTTTGGGTCGCCCCCCCCCCCCCTGAACGCAAAGACGACACTAACCCCTGACTCCAGTGCGCCACTTTCGTTTTGCGGGTCCCCCCCGTTTCCACATTCCACGTCGGCTCTCGTCAAACTTTGTCTTTTCGATTCCCTTTCTTTTTCTTGAGGACGCGCCCCGTGTTAAGGAAGTTCTTTCTCGGGCCGTCTCTTCTGAAAAAGACTTCAGAAGGATGACATCCCGTCGCCGTAAACTTCCTTTTTTTTTGGGACTGGTTCCTTCGTTTTATTTTTGGCCTTTCTTGAGGATCAGCCCTCTCCCTGTTATTGAAAGCACAGTTGACGGGACCCCGTATGCCCTGTACCAGGGTCCCCCCCCTTCCACGAGGGGGGTTTCTTTTTTGTCTTTTTTTTTTTCCAGGACCCTTTTTTGGAGAGTTCCCTTCCCTGATTGCTTGTCGTGGCGCCCCCAAGGGCTTTTTTACTCGGGAGGGCGATGTATTGATTCCTTTTTGTTCCTTCTGGCGTCTCTTTTTTGGTGGATTAGGTTAACACCGTAACGGTTTCTCACCACCTTCTTCCCCTTCCACGGGCGTTTTGGTTTTTTAGGGCTTTCCGCTAAACCTGCATCCCCTCCCCCTGCCGGCACCCCCCCCAGCCTCCCCTGGTCACTGCCGTTTTGCTTGGCGTATTGCCACTTTGCCATATTTTTTCCCCCTTTTTTTGGCCCCGGTTCCAAAATAGCGACCCGTCACCCGTTTTTTGCAGCTCTTAACGGCCCATCCATGAAGACAGTTTTTTCCTTTCTTGATTATTCGTGTGGATCTGTTTGCCTTTCCCCTCATCCATCAGACTTGGAAAATCACCGTATTGATGTATGGACCCGTTCGCTTCACTTCCCCTTTTTTTTGCTTGTGCCTGAGACCCCGACCTTCGCCCCCCTCCCAGGTTCCGGTTCCGCCACACCTTCTTATCAGCTTGTCCTTTGATCTCTTTCTTTTATACCAACAACCTCCAAGCACACACCCCCCAACGGCAAACAACCAACGAACCTTCCCACCCTCTTTTTTAAAATCGATTTGTGCCCTGCAAACACAAAGTTTCTGTTCCCAGAATTTTGGTTCCCCCCCACCCCAACGTGGGTTGACAATTCTCCCTTCGAACCCCCTTTTTTGCTGAGATTGAACCCCCGTAGCTGTTGTCCCCTTGTTCTTTTTGCATCGTCCAGCCGTCACCCCCGCGGAAGCCCCCCTTCACTGTTCCCCCCCTTTTTTTGGGGCACACTTCCCTGGGATTTGGGAGCCGCGGGTGCTCCTCCGAACAATGGTGAGTCTGCTTTGCCTCCCCTTTCCCTGGACACCAACGTTTTCTCCAAGCCTCCCTTCTCAGGCTATTGTTCATTTGCCTTCGGCGGTGCCCCTTCTCCCTTGAGCACCGTTCCCTCCCCCTCCCAAAATGTTCCCCACTCCAGAGCCGCCCGCGGGTTCTTTTGTGGTTTCCTGACGTCCCTTCTCTGGCTGCCCTCGACCCACGGAAGGGTTGCCCAGGTGCTTTCTATTTTTTGTGTTTTTCCGTTTTCCCTTGACTACCCCCCCCCCCCTGATACAATTCTTTCTCGGACCGGCCGTGGCCGGACCACTTTTTTTCACCTGGCAGATGACGCCCCCCCTTCAATTTTTCTCCCCATTTCTGTGGGGGGGGTATTGAGGCTTCGTGACGATGGGGTTGTCGGCCCTCCCTTTACGTTGGTTTTTGGACTTTTATTAGTTGGGTTTTTCTTTCTTTTTTTTAAACCCCTCCCGGTTAGATAAAAATCTGTTGGTCCCATGTTCCGTCCCCCTCCACTTGGAAACCCGTTTGTTGAGACAATGTTCCCAGCCTGGCAACCCCTGCCGTTTTCGGTCTTGATTTTTCTCTGCCTTCCCTTGCTGTTTCTCTTGGAGTTGTTCTCGGTGTGTGGAGCGTCCTGCCATGCCTCCCTATTTTTTCAACAAGCTACTCGACCGCTGCAGCTTTTTTTTTTTTTTTTTTTTCGTCTTCCAGGCGTGGACAACCTTTTTTGCTGTTTTTCCGTTTGTGTTCCCCTGCACCCTGTTTTGATGGCACTCGGGGCAATCTCCATTTCGGGCCCGTTTCTCCAACGGCTTGACCCTCCCAAGAGATGGAGTGCCCCATCCAATGCTCGTCGGCTAGGGGGCTATGTGTGGCTCTTCTTTGAAGGTTTTGTGATAGGAGGGCGAGGGTTGCGAGGGTTTATGGCTGGTCTGTTTTACGATTTTTTGTTTGTAGCGTTTATTCCGAGGTGGCCAAGGGGGATTTTGGTTAAAAGACAGTTAATTTTTTTTGGGTGGAAAAGTCGTGAAGTTGCTACCCCGTGCCCCCCATTGTCAGCCTTTGAGGGTTTTTCCCCCCCATCTTTCATTCTGGGGTCAGTTGTTTCCTTGACCCCGGCATTTGTTGGTGTTTTTGGGGTGGGTCTCGACAAGGCTATGTCCCCTGTTTTTGTGTGGGCGTCAACTTTTTCCTTCCCGATTTTTTTTTTTCTTTTTTTTTTCCCTTGTGTTCCTTTTGTATCCATACCGACGCCCCCCCCTTTTTGATGACGTGGGGCTCTTGTGTGTCCTGCCGTTTTTCCTTTCCTCTCGGGCTTCCCCCCTGCGCCCTGCCCCTTTCGTACCCGAGACGTCCCTCCACCCCCCGTTTGATTCAATTCTGATGTGCCCTGCCCTCTGGCCCTTGTCTTTCTGCCCCTCGAACATTTTTAAGGTCCCCCCCCCCCCCCTCCAAATGCGTTTTCAGATTTTTTTTTTGAACCCCGTTGGGTTTCGTTGTTTTTTTTCGTCGGTCCCCTATTTTGGCTGGGGCACTTCCCTGTTGTTTTTCCTTTGTCAGACGTTCACTCTAGTTGAAGTGTTTTCTGTGCGTTTTTGTGACAGTCGTCGCTACTCAATTTCTTCATGTCGATCCCAGGTCGTTCTTTCATCTACCCCCCCCACTTTGCCCCATTTCCGTTTCAGATGTGGGTGAAGACTAAAAGTGGTTAAAAAAGGACTTAATCGACCCTTCTCCCCTTAATGAGAAGCCCCCCCCTTAGACACCCAGCTTCCCACCTGGCGACCACCCCCTTCCTTTTGGAATTCACGCATAGTTTTTTTTTCCCGACGTTTTTCCCCACTGAACCACATGAACCTGCGCATTTATTTGGCCCTCTTCCCTTGACCAACAACCATTAAGAGGCCAGTCCCCCCC
>Ga0179591_1513356_pt1 | contig 12137 bp, 8 predicted proteins | sample CZOMad2_1_08_16f_FD_182891 | JGI IMG/M metagenome (GOLD analysis project Ga0179591, IMG submission 182891) | Vadose zone soil fungal communities from Angelo Coast Range Reserve, California, USA - CZOMad2_1_08_16fungal (PacBio error correction) | ecosystem: Environmental > Terrestrial > Soil >... | reverse complement strand
ATCTTAGTCTAAGGAAACCCACGCTCGCCAGCTAGGAGCTCTTTCTGAGTAGAATATCAAAAATCCCATACTAACGAATTATTTCTATATCCCCTTTCAGACCTCAAATGCCTTGATACTTAGATTACGATAGTATAGAAGTAGGATGATCGTCGAAAACTAAGAGAGTAGGGAAAGTCTGGTTCGTTCGTAGTGTATTTCACAATAAGCATGCCAACGCCATGGGTCCTGACATATATCCGGTGGAAGCTATCGAGTATCGTGACTTATTTGTGATGGTTCGCTGCGGATCCTCCGGTATTTTAACAGTACTCTCATATTATTTTCAACTTACTAGTTTATAGATGCAATTAGTTAAAAACCCAGTAACATCTTTTTATATATCAATACTCTGTCGCTTTCATCATTGTTTCTCACTATATAACTTCTGTATAAAGCTACAATGTAGCTGTTATCATCCTTCTGATTATAATATGTTAGAAGAGCATGAAGCTATGAAGGCCTGCATCGGAACTTCCATTCCACCATATAGTTTAAAGCAAGCCTACTGTCCGTACATTCATTCTTAGCCAGCCGCCGCAATAACTATCCTCTTAATCAAATTTGTTAAAAATCTTTTGGCTTCGTAATAGTTAACTGTCGCCGCTTTGCAGTACCGCCAATTCGTCTACGTCAACCCAGGCTGTACTTCCCTTTCCGGTCAGAATATATTACATCGATACATCCACATTTTTACATGTATGTTTTTAAACTCCGAACCTTTAGTTTCTCCCAGGGCCGCAGGAGTCTAATACTTGTCGCATATCTTGTTTGGGTCAAAAAATTACATCTCACGTTAAATGGCTAGCCTTCGCCAAAGCCCTTTTGTCCGCTTGTTACGTAAGTCTATCTCGCATATGAGTACTACTGGATCCCAAAGCGCACTTATTATCTAGTCCTCTACGAGCCAATACATCTTTTTTTTGGACTTCATTGGAGCTTTTGACGTATTTTTTGCCATGATCCACCGTCCCTAGATAGATATATTGCTTCTAATTTTCATGCAGTACCATCTTCCATTGATTTGTATTCGTAGATTTTACTTTCGGACTCTCTAACGAGATTGTTCATCGACTTCATATCCATGTGTATGTCAAGTTCAATTTATGCGAAGTAAAGACACAAATACAAAGGTGGTAAAATTAAACTAAGTCCTGTTGACGATGTATATATCTACTATCCGGTAGTGACTTTCTATATCGCTAATTATACTACACGCATTTAGGAGTCAATGGTAATACCAATCATTCCCCGTTGAACTTCTAGCTACCATCGATCACTTTAATCTTGTCCTGGAACTCAGACGCGTAGTCAAGGTTTATTCTATTCCAGACCCTCTGGTAAATATAGTTTCCTTACCTTTCGGGGTATACAATCGTGTTACATATCGCTAAGTTTAGCCGATGTTGTCCCCGTTTACTCTATCATGGGGTTTTTGCAGTATCGCCGGACGGATTAGGAATACGTCAATATGGCAATTTATAAATGGAGCACAGGGTCAATACCGATAAGTCCGCTTTATAATTCCTTCGCACAAATGTTGGCTTACTGATCGCCCCCAGCTCCTTTCCGTCTTGGAACAATCTTTTTTAAATGCGTATTCGCGCATTGACCTGGCCGCATACTTCAATCAAGGTTAGTGACCACTCCAGCGCTCTAAATAATGCGACGTTTCCATCGAATTCGGCCGGAATTCCGCACATCAAGTTAATATGTTGAAGGTCAATGGCAACTCTCCAAACACACTCCCAGTCTGTCGTATCCGGATGCTAAACTATCCCTGGTTATCTAGATATGACGGTCATTCTGGGATAAGTGATGAATAATCAGAAAAATTTCTAATTTATACATTTCGACTTCGGAGACGACAGAATCTCTATCAGGTAATCTTGTTGCCATATTCATTCAATACGTAGTGTGCCGACTAACATTTAATATGCTTTGATTACTAGGTGGTGGAACTTTTAATGGTTCCTAAGCAAATCCTATACCATGACCAATGTAAAACTTTCTACATATCAAACCAGACTGCTATAATTGGGCGTGATGATACATTGGATTCTGTACTTATTCTAAATGAATTTTAATGTAGCATAAGCGCTGATTAGGCTCCCATCCGAAATCTGTACAACTAGACGTGTCGCTCATTTGTGTTATAATGACAGACGAGAGTGATATTAAAGGCTGAATCATATGGTAATACAGAATTAATATTTCTAATAAGTTCAATTGCGGTAACGGCATCTTTGTAAGAGCGATATTAAACGATGGAGACAGAGTTCTACCCTACAATGCCGTAGGTCTTCACTCTGTATATAAAAGTCAGCTCGGTAAGTATACTAATACGAATTGCTACCTCATTCCTCTAGTTATCAACTGTTAACCTGCCCATACTAGGTAAGTTGCTCTAGTCACGGATATGTCTGTTCTTATGTGGTCTTTGAGCGTCTTGAACTTTTCTATATAGTTCTCGTCTAAGGTTAATTCTATAATTGCTTGTTTATTTATGGCGTAGGGTCGAAAACTGACTTACTTACACAGATCATTTCCCGCTACATGATGGCTTGGTTCTAGAATAATTCCTTAGAGCTACTATTCTGTGACCTCCTCAATGAATTCGATTTTAGAAAGCTTAAAAATTTCGGATTAGCAACTATTGGAATATTTTTAATTATTTATTGCAGATTATAATCCGTACTCCCCTTACCTTTCACTTTCCGAGCTAGTCGCTTTAATATGTTTCTCCGTTAGTATATTAGAAGGCTCCTCTAGAATTTAACTATATGTGACCATAATACGCGCTCCGATTTTTGTGAACTCAGCTGTATGTTTCCCACGATGATGTAGGAAGATAGTTCGTCGTTGATCTAAATTCATTTAAAACCAATAACTTAAGATTAACATTTCTGACTTTATTATGTGCCTACGATTTCTGCTTGTCGGAATACCTACAATCAATTCTTGCTCTGCTTGCGTCGCCTATGCATGGCTGCTAAATCTATGATACAAAATTGGGCGGAAAACTTTCGTTGGTATCCGTCATGTAATTGCTGTAAGCGGAGTATATGCCCTTCACCATAGTGCACACTATATAGTAGTGTTACACGGTTGGATAGTCATAAGCATGGCGAATTACTTTTTAACAACTTTCTATATAGGAGTGACAACTCTGTTTCTTAGTCGTTAGTAGTGTGGGACGTTTAAGCTCTAAGGAAGAGATTAGTAGTGTCTATGACGATTTTGTTTCCTGACCCAATACATCTCTACAACGACTTTTTCCACTTACTAATGTTATCAGGACTCTCGATTTACATCTGTTATTTAATCCTTTAACCCTACGCATCAAGCTTATGTATATAACGTGTACCTTACACGGCTTTAGTGCAGATGATTTTTTAAGCTTCATTGTCCTAATACTTTCTAATCGTTCGTAATTTTCTACTGAGAATTCTTGGGGCCCACTGTGCTTTTTCTAAATTAATGTATTACCTCTCATTTTCCCTCTGAATACTTACGAACGTTATTCTTCATAGTGCACGTGGAATGTGTTGATACAGCTTGTTGCAATTTGGGGATATAAGGAAACTTCGAGACGCTCCGTGCTGATGATCCGGCTTCAAGTGGGGGTAGGGCCTGGTTGAAATTGTCCTTCTTTGCTTTGCAGTCTGTCTCCTTACGAAGCGCCCGCATCTTCAAAGTTACACCCTACCGCATCCCATTTATATTCGCAGGGTCTATGTTCGGCTCTTACCCCGCTATGGAATGACTAAACTCTCGCTATGTAGTATCTGTACATAGCTCTATCTTAGATCTTCATAGGAATGGTGGCTCACACGCCTATCTAACAATACTTAAAAAGGTCTTGAGAATTTGTGGCTACTACCTACATAGCGTCCGCACAAGATAGTTGCATATATTAAAGGTACGAATTTGCCTTGACCCTCTGAAGAGCACCTTCTATTCATGAGGTGACACCGCATCATTACCCCCGGTTGATACTGAGTTCTGTATCTAGAAACCGATTAGTCTGTAATCCATGCCCCCGATCATAAAGTATAAGTCTTATTATCGGATTAATTCCCAAAATTACCGTCATTTAAGCTATAGTCCACCTTCGGTTAACGAATCTCTCAAATGATTGGAACCACGGAATTATATTGGAGTGTTTAAAATCTTCCAGTTCTTATTATATTCTACATTAAAGTTCCAAGTCATTACTCTGAAATTACTGTGATCTACACTGATGGTTGCTATAAATTAGTTTTCAACGGAATCACGTCAGCTTAGGCCCATATGATACCTGACCCCCACTTCGCACTCTTTATAGTAGCTAATACAGCATGATATTATAGTATGTCTAGCGTGACTCTCCTACTGTATAAACGACAATACGTTAGAGGCCCAGGCTTTTGGTTACTCGTTCTATCTCTTCTTATTTTATGATGATTGCGAGTAAAGAGTCAGTACCTTAAAATGCTCGTCAATTTAGCGGATTGTTATGTATCATGATAGATCGTTGTTAAGAGAGTAGACCCGCACGTCATGTTTATTTGCGCGTCTTGATACGTCGATGGTCTGCACTAAGAGCTCCTAATGCCTATAGTAGCTACTCGCTTTTAATTATGCTCTGACCGGCTTCGCATCACTTTAGCAATCTTGATTGGGATTTCTAATTAGGTTCACAATTAATGTGTCGAGGCCGCAGCAAATACCACCTTAGAGCCGATCTATATCGGGGGCGCTCTACCCCTCGCATATTCCAATTACGCGTCTCGATAGTGACGCGCTCAGAGATTGCAGTCTCTGCGTGTGCTCTCTGATCCTAGCAGTCGGTGGTCATTAAGGTTCAATAAACTATCCCAGTGAAACACGTCTCCCCGGCGGGACACACGCAGGGCGTGATTGGGAAACGGGGAGAATACGAAGAACGAGGTGGGAAATGATGGCGGACGGAGACACGTGAGGCGTAGTGACACGCGTAGGGGCGGGAGAGACGGCCAGGAAACGCGGTATGGGCCGGGCAGGCGGAGTGAAGCGGGGATGCACATGCGGTTCTCACTGAGTCGGAGGGCACAGCCGCAGAAGGGGTGAAGCAGTAAACGGCTTTGGGTGTCCCATGCGTCGCGTGAAGGAGTGTGGGCGCCGGGGGTACCTAGGAATAGTACCCAACGGGAGGGGGTGCGGAGAATGGGCCGGAGTCGCTCAGGGACTGAGAGAAGGGGAGGTACACGCCAAGAAACAAGCCACGCAGAGCGACGAGGGCTGCCTCAAAGGGAGTCTAAAGTGAGGCGCACGCGGCGTGCTCGAACTAGAGCGGGGCTGGAAAGAACGGGGAGGGGGGAGGGCGAGGCGCTTGACCCGCACTCCTTGCGACACTGCTAAACAGCTCGTTCCGTGACCGCGATAAAAGGTGACGTATCAAGCCCCTTTCCGTAGACCCGTGGTCCTATCTCGCCCAGTCAGAGGTAGTATAAAAGTCACTATTCGACGCTCAAAAGCACGATAACGGACTCACTGCGAGCCCAGTTCGAGACCCGGTGGTGGAATTGCGCTTCTGGAGGAACGGCAATGCGGAAAGACGAGAGAGACCGGCACGGAGCATGCTGAGAGAGAGGGAGCCGAGGAGCGAAGGAAGAAGGGGGGCGGAGGGGGGGGCGAGGAGAGAAAGGTGCGGAGGGGGGGAGGGGCCGGCGGAGGGGGGACGCGCACAAGGCCCCACAGGACTCGAGGGGGCGGAAGGAAGGCGAAGTAGCGGACCGGACAGCAGAGGATGACGCGGGGCGGCGAGGGGGCCACGACACCGGAAGGAGAGCGGGGCCAGCGCAGGAGCCAGCGGACCGCGCGAAGGCCGCGGGGAAGAAAGGTGGGGGAGGAGGAGGCCGAAACGGGTCACGCCGAGTGGGGGGAGGCACGCAGCGGGACGGCAGTGAGCACGAGGATCAGGCGGAGGGCGAAAAGAGGGACAGCAGGAGGGGCCGAGGTGACGGGGAGAGGGACAAGGGGTGGCCGCACTCGCGGGGCATCGACAGGCGGGGAGGGGCAGCGGGCGATCGAGAAGGAGGGAGGGGTATCGGCGGGCGGGCGACGTAGCAGGGGAGCACTCAAGCGTAGGGTGAGGGGCGGGATGCGTCGCGCTGGGGCGGACTGCGAAACCTAGACGGGCGGGCCGCAGTAAGGCGAGGAAACCAGGCGCGCGGCGGTCGGGGCACCAAAGGAGGAGCCACGAGAGGGGGGCGGGAGTGGGAGACAGGGATGAGAGAGAGCAGGGGCCTGGACGGCGAGGAAAGAGGGGCCAGGCGGGGGCGCGGGAAGGGGCCGGGCAGAGGGACGCAAAGGGGGAGCGCGGGACGGGAGCAGGGGACGGGCGCAACTGGGGAGGGGACCCGGGCCGGAGGGGGGAGAAGAAGAGAGGGCAGGAGTTGCCCAGGGACACGGAGGGGGGGAGGAGGTGCGCCAGGGCAGGACGGCGGGGGAGGAGCGGCAGGGGGAGGAACGGAGTGGGCAGGGGGGGAGAGGGCGGGTAGAAGGCGCCAGAAGGGGACCGTGAGCAGGGTCGGGACCCAGGTCAAGAGGAGGCCGCGGAGGGACAGAGCAGGGCGGGCGCAAGACGAGGGGGAGGAAGGGAGCGGGGCGGGAAGGAAGGGGGCAGGGAGGGGAAGGGGAGAGGCGCCGAACGCAAGGGCCCCGGTGCACGGGGGGGCAGGGGCGAGGCCGGAGGAGGCGAGCGGGCGCGCAGCGGGGAGCTGAGAAGGGGGGGCGGGGGACGAGAGGGGAGAGCAGGAGACGGGCGGAGCCGAGACGAGACGAGGGAGGAATGGGCCTCGCGTCGGCGTGCGGGGTCGCGCGACGACGGAGAGAGCCGAATGGGGCAGGCGGAGTGTATAGAGGGAAGAGGAGGGAGGGTGGGGGGGGAGATGGGGCAGGGGGAGCGAGGGGGGGGGCGACAAGAGCACAGGGGCGAAGGGGGCCAAGCAGCGGAGGTGAGCGAGAGTTGGAGAGGAGGCGGGCGGCGGAGGAGAGGCAGTTGGAGGAGGAGGGGAGAAGGGAGCCAACGCGACAGGTGGGAGGTAAAAGGGGCAGGAGGAAGGCGGGGGGCGGGGAAATGGTAGCCTGGAGGAGGAGCCTAGGCGGGGCGAGAGAGCAGGGGGTGCCGGATGACCCTCGAACGGCCCCGGAGGGGCGCCGGACGGCCGCGGGGCGCAGGCGCGGGAGGCGGGCAGGGGTGCGAGGCGGCGGGGTGTGTGGGAGGCGTGCGGGGGCGGAGGGACAGACGGGGGGGAAGGGCGGAGGTGAGCAGAGGGACACGGATACCTCGGGGAAGGGGGAGCAGAGGGGAGGCGCGGAGAAGAAGGGGAGGGCACGCAGGGGGCGGGGTGAGGGCGGCCGTCAGCCAAAGCCGGGGGGGGCGGTGCGGGGGCGCGGAAGGGGAGGCGACGGGAGGAGCAAGAGGAAGAGGCAGGCAGTAGCAAGAGTAAGCGAGACGTCGGGCGACGAGGATCGGGCCCGCGAGAGGGCGGAAGAGCGATGAAAGGGGAGACCGAGAGGCAGCTCCGGAGACGGGAGGGTGAGGGACACACCCAGCCGACAGCCGCGGCGACAAGGCCAGAAAGGGAGACGCGACGAAGCGGGCGCGCAAGGAAGAGAGAAAACAGCAGGTGGGGACCAGCACCGAATGAGAGCGGGCAAGTGAGGCGGACGTAACCGCAGGGGGCGGGGACGCCAGCGGAGTCCGGAATAGCGGCGAGGGGGAACGCAAGCGGACAAACCGGCGGGGGAGCGCGGCGGAAGCGCTCGAGGCGCGGAGCGGCGGCGGGGGGGAACGGGGGGCAGGGAAGACCCGGGGGGCGCGTGACTGAGCTGCGGGGTGCGACGGAGACCGGGGGAAGGCCGCAGCGAAGGAGGGAGGTGACGGAGACGGGGGAGGCGACGCAGCGAGGCGTGACGGGCGGCGCGGACAAACTCAGGAGGGGGTGAAACGATGGATAGGGGGAGCGTCGGGGAAAGGCAGGGAGGAAGGACAAGGAGCGGGCGGAGGAGCAACTGCCAGGGGACACGGGAAGGGGCGACAAGCAGGGGACGCGAAGGGGGAGGAAGGTGGACCGGCCGGAGAAGGGCAAAGCGGTAGCGGGTGCGAGGGCCGGGCGAAGCGGCTCGGGGGGGCGTAGGTGGGAGGAGCGAGCGGTCCAGGGGCGAGGAAACCGGCGGATGCCGCTGAGGGAAAGGTATTCACACCCGCGGAATTACCAGACGCCGTGGGCCGGCGGGGGTAGCGGGAAACGAGAAGGTGTGGGACAGAGAGAAGAAGATAGTTTGAGGCGGGAATGGTAATTGAGGAAGGAAAAGGAAGCCCGGGGGGAAGTGAAGAAAGGAGAAGTAAGGCCAGGGCGGGAGTCGTGTGAAGGAACTGTGTGGAGAAGAGAGATGGTAGCACTCGCGAATTGCCAGAAATACGGAGAGAGGCGGGCGACGAAAAGAGACGATAAAGAGTGTGGGGAAGGCGAGGAGGGTGGAACAGGAGCAGGGACAGCGGAGCGGAGAGCTGGAGGAGAGCGGGAAAGAACCATCAGAAAACCAGTGGAGGTGCGCATGGAAGCTGGGGACAGTACGGCCGGGGAGCGGGGGGTGAGGGCAAAGTAAGGTAGTATAATATTTGTTGTGTAATTGAGATAGCGATTCGGGTGTAGTTCCTCGTTCCCCCAGGATCCTGGTCTTGGGTTGAAAATCACGTTGTATCGGGCATTACCTGTCCCGATCTTGAGAAGCAGAGATAAACGATGCGCAAGATAGAGTGCTAGTAAAGATGATGAGGATGTAACAGATAGGGGAATAGCGTGAGGGCGTATGAAAAGATGGTGAAAGCAGAAAACAGGCTCACTTGCATTGACTTTGGGGTTGATTGAAGGGAGGTGCAAGGCGGCGAATCAAGTCCTTGATCAGTTTAAATTGTAACTCACGCAAGTTGGGAAAGCCTGTTGTCCCTCTACATGGAGGAGCCAATACTGGCGAACGGCCTAATCGTACACTTTATAAGATATTTCAGAATAACATCGGACCGAGTTCAGTTTTCAGCTTTATGAAATAGTATCTTATTTCTAAAGTACTTCTGTTAAGAATAATGCTTTAAAAGTTTATCCACATTGAATGCGTAATGATGTACCAAATCGATGTCATGGAAGTAGAATGAGAGAAATGGAGTTCCAATCGATAATTGAGATAAAGCGAACTCTTTTTGAAAGCAGGAGGCTTTATTTGGAGGTTAATGTCGATAATCGCGAGCTGAATAAGCGCGTAGTCTGCACATCCTCCCTTTCCTGTTTAATTCTTAGCTGGATAAATTGTACCGCTTGAGCCGTAGTTCCCATTTTCCCCAAAGAGGGAGGTGCAGCCTTCCAAACCCAAGCTTACGTCACCATTGCAGGACATTGTTTAATTTGTAAAATTTATCTGCTTAGCTCTAGTTTCTATTCCTAGTAGTCTAAGTGAAGGGTTTAAGTAAATAAGGAGACGGATGACGGAATGTAATAGATGGCGAGCATTATCTAATTGGGCTTGGCGGTGTCTCAAAGTGATGTGATAAATGGTGTGAATCCTAGCAGAAACCCCTGGATCATATGCTTTACCTTCGAAATCCCTCCCCACTCTGTTGACGTAATGGTGTTCGCTTATCGTGAATGTGGCGTGGCATTCCATTATTAAGACGTCTGATGGTGTATAATACAATTAGGGAGGGAGTGGTGGAGTTTCAGCTGTGCAGTGTCCACGAGCTTTGTGCCCTGCAGGTAGGCAGGTAAAGGCGACCTGGATTCTAAAGAAGAGTGATTGAGATAGGGAGGGTGAGGGGAAAGAAGAAGAATAAGGGGGGAGGGGGCGAGGCAGGCTTAGGGAAGTAAAGTTGGCTGTAGCCTCATCAACCGAAGTATGACGTTCGGTGTAGTGTAAAGCATGGGTAGACAGAATTCCGCAAAGTGATCCAAGGTTTGAGGGGGCTAGCTATTTGCCTACCTGAACAGAGCAGTAGAATTAGTTGCGGAACAGAGTGGACAGTTAAGGTGCAGATATAGGCTGAATGATTTGGGACCGAGTGGCGTCCGGTGAGAGATACGCTTCCGAGACCAACGATGGGCAGATAGGGACGGTTGAGGGGAGGGAGGGGAGAGGGCGAAGCGAGCGAGGGAGAGGGGGGAGACGAGGGTAAGAGAAGGGACGCGGGAATGGGAGGCGCAGGCGAAGGAGGGGGGGGAGGACGGCGGGGGCAGGGTAGGGGGGCGGAGCGAGGGAGAGGGGAAAGGGCGGAGGAGGAAAGGAGGAAACGGGCATAAGAAAGGGCGGAGGGTAGAATCGCACCAATGTAGGTCTAAAGCTCTCAGAAATGACCTCCCTCTATACCGAGAGTTGACAGCAATATGGAGATCCTACTGTATTTAGTTGTCAAAATATCTACTAGAAGCTTATGGTGAGTGACGATAATGCTCCAAGCCTGTTTTCGATCGCTTTGTATGACATTTTGCGAAATAATAAGATATTGAAGCTGAGACTATACTTACTGACGATATCTCTTTAGGAATAAAACTGGATAAGTTAGGAATGTAAGAGTTCATGATGGTTAAAAAAAATAATGATCGTAAGGTAAATCACTCATACCGCGAGAGTAAGTTGATGTTGGGCTTCCCCGTCATATTATAGACAACAAAGTCAAAGATGGATTACCTATTTTAATCGCGGCACTCGTTCTACTAACCGCTCGTTATTTCCGTCATCCTGCAATGAACCGGTGGATTGCAGGCTGAGTCGGCGTACCATAATCTGACATCTTACTATATCCGTCGCCTATTACCAAGGAGTCTTAATCCATTAGGAATCCGGAATGAATAGAAAGACATAGCGTATTCGTGAAGACAACGGGCACTGTTAGGAAATACTTGATCGAAGGAAAAACTATGTACGTAAATTCTTATTCAATAAGAGGGGGTAATAATATATGCAGTACAACAAGACTAATCAAATATTCATGGTTTTGTTCTCGACTTACGGTACGTATCTGTATGTTGCCTATATTCGTATACCTTTTTACAAACTCTTCGTACCTAGTACCTAATCGCTAGTTTGAATAATCCCTATACGTCGGAGGACCTAAAGTTGTCATTTTTAGACAGCTGCTTATCGTGTTTATTTTATCAAAAAGGGTAACACGCGGATGATCTGACCCTGTTGTACAACAAGCAAATTTGTAATTGAGTCTTTACTTACTCCGAGCCTCTAGTCAGTTATACACCCGTACGTCAGTTCGTGTCTACCAAGTTTTGACCTTACAGCCCTTCCCACTCGCGTTTTTAACAGAACTTGCTGTTTGGGGTTTGTATAGATCCTTAAACTCAACTAGCTCTTAACTGGGTATTTATTTAGGTTTCTGACTCTCAATAACTAGTTATTTAATTAATCCTATACTAGCTTATTCATCCTATTGAGTTTCAACCGCCTGAACTTTGGTTTAAAGTATTAAACGTGCTTTAATTACGCAAGACTCGAAATCCCGCCCCCATCAATTATGGATCTGAGGATCACATTGAGTTGCCACAATTAAAATGGACGAGAGGTGAGTAGAAGGAGGGCAATGAGTTCAAGGACGAGATAAGGGCCAAGGAAACAGAAAACGACGGTGGAGGCCGGAAAGAGAGGGAGACTACGGGGTATGCGGGATCAGGAGCACAGCTAGCAGGGGGAGGCAAGGTAGCGGGATGGGGGAGCGGTGTGGACGTGAGGAAATGACGGGCGGGGCGAGACATGAAACTGGTGTAACAGAGGAACGACATTAGGGCAAAAGCGGGTTAGGTAGTGAGCAGAACCGCGGGTAAACCGGACAGAAGGACGGAAGGGAAGGGGGGAAGCTTCGAGCGGTTATGAGGGAATTAGGGGGCGGGGCAATAGAAGCCATAGGGAGGACGAAGAAGGGAGTAAAAGGACGGAGGATGGGGAGGGGGGAGGGCAAGGACGGAGGGTGGGGATAGTAAAAGGGGGGCCAGCAGAAACAAACGAGGGCGTAAAGAGAAGATGAAGAGGAGGGAGGTAAAGGAAGGAAGGGGCCATCGACACAACAGAAG
>Ga0179591_1512646_pt1 | contig 12137 bp, 9 predicted proteins | sample CZOMad2_1_08_16f_FD_182891 | JGI IMG/M metagenome (GOLD analysis project Ga0179591, IMG submission 182891) | Vadose zone soil fungal communities from Angelo Coast Range Reserve, California, USA - CZOMad2_1_08_16fungal (PacBio error correction) | ecosystem: Environmental > Terrestrial > Soil >... | reverse complement strand
GGGAGCTGGCCGGCTCATCCGCCGCGTCCTCGCACGTCGGCCAGAGCACGTGGTCGCCAGCGGTACCGTAGGCAAACAGCTCGCAGCCTGGGAGGCGCTCGGATCGAGATGCGGAATCCAGGATTTTCGGTATCGAAGGCTTCCGTACGCCCTCGCTCGCGATCTCGGTTTGTGGTCACCCCGGGCGTCGTCGGCTCGTCGGCGTCGTCAGGTATCGTCGGGCCTCGGCTGCTGTCGCCTCGTCGGCCTCGTCGGCCTCGGCGTTTGTCGCCGCGCGCGCGGTCAGGCGACCGCTGGGGCATCGACGCCGGTCAGGAGCTTCGCAATCGCGAACGGGCGGCCGAAACGGATGCATCGCCGGAGCGGCGTAGACCCGCGCGGACGAGGGCGACGAGCACGAGCAGGATCACCCGGCAGGAGCCAGGCGAGCCGCCGTCGGGGGCGGTTGCGTGACACGGGCGGATCCGGACGGTGCGACCATGGGCGAACGCTCACCGATAACGCACCGCGGTGACGCCGCTCGTTATCTGGTGGCGCGATCACGGCGTCTGTGGAGACCCACGGACCAGTGTTCCAGCGGGTGGCCGCGCATGTCAGCGCCGAGAGGTCCGGATGGATAGCCCCGAGAGGTCGCCGGGGCCGGGAAGCTTCGAGCGGATGAGTCGGCGCTCGAGTTCCTCCCCATTCGCCGACCCCATGAACGCCGGCCGACCCTCGGTCAGATGGCGGCGTGCTTCGTGGTCCCGGTCGAGGACTCCACGACGGAGTGTTCGAGGCGTGCGGTGGGCCGCCGAGATCAGAAGAGCGGCGGCTGCACCGGCTTCTCGTTCTCCGCTGCCCCGCGCCGGCGATTGGTCGCTCGACGGGCGGGACCGGTCGGGCCCGTGTCGCTCATGCAGGTGTTCGAAGTGGCGAACGAGGCGATCAAGCAAGGCGGCACCCGTGCGCGGCGCCAACAGGGGCATGTGCGGTCGACCACAGAAATCCTCGAGTTCATTGCGTCAAGATGGATCCGTCGCGGATGCGCAAAATTCAACCTGTAGGTCGCGTTGACCGGCGAGTTCATGACCGCGGTCAAGACCGACGGCTGCTACGAGCTGAAAAATCACCCCCCCCCGACCGGCCGGTAACCGGCGACGCTCGACGCCCGGCGCGTGCTCGCGCGATCGCCAACGCGCGGGGCTGCGGCGGACCCGGCATGGTGTTCTCGAACGGCATCAATGACATCATCCAACAACCGAGCTTGGGCCGATCGAGGCGACAAATCTTGCGGTGAACACAGCTATTGCCGTTCGAGTCGATGCACGATCGGCTCGATCGACGTCGGACGGTTTGTCGCCGCCGGCGAGCTCGACTGGGCGGAACTCGGGACCATCATCCGCGATGCGGTCCGGTTCCTCGACCGATGTCATCGAAGCCAATCGCTATACGCTCCACGAGATTTCGAGCGGCACCACGGCGACCCGCAAGATCGGCATGGGGATCATGGGGTGGGCCGACGCGCTGAGCCTCGATCGGGATGCGCTACGATTCAGCGAAGCGCTTTCGCGCTCGCCGACATCGCGTCGCGACGTTCCCTGGAAGGCGAGTCGCTGGCAGCCTCGGTGCTCGCTCGCCGAGCGGCGGGCCCTCACCTGGCTGGGTGGCTCCCGCCGGGTTGGCAGGAGGCGGGCACTGCCGCGCGCAACGCGACGCAAAAACAAATTCGGCAACGTGAAACCAGTTCCCCTGAATGTCCGGAGGGTCTGGCCGGTCCTCCACTCGACGGCGCCTCCCAGATTGTTCTACCCGATTTTCGTCTTCACGGACAAAAAAGATTCGCTTGGCGTCGATGCTCCAGCGCACTGTCGTGATGTGGAATACTTCGGCGAGTGTAAGCGCGGCCCCTGCGGGGCAAGCATCGGCCACATACAGTACTGAGTGGTCCCGGTTGGCTTCCTTTGATTGGCTGGCGTAACCAAATAGGCTACACGCGTTCAAATCCGGCGAGATTTTGCGGTTCAGAGACCTGCGAATGGCCACAACGTTTCAGCAACCGAGATGGGATGACGCGGTCGGCCTTCTCTGCGAGTTGTTTCGCCAGGATGGTATTAAATCGACGAGCCCCCCCAAATTATGCCGGCGAGCAAAAAAAATGGGGCCTTTCATTGGACGAAGCAAACAAACTCATTATCCAATCGGCCCAGTGCGCGATCACGCTTAGAACAAAAGCTTCAAGCCGAATTGAACCGAGCGAGGTCGCCAAGCTGGAACACGGAGGCAAAACCCCCCTCAGCAGGTTCGTGCCCTCAATCCGTGGCAAGAGTTGCGTGACAAACCAAAGCCGGACGGCACGCCCAGGCTAGCCAGGGTCGCCACGGGATTTGCAAATGGGATGGTTCAGGATGTAAATAACCGCGCGGAATTGCGCCGCATGGATCCCTCATGCATCGGGATTCGCGGCGGATGCCATAATCCAGTGAAGCATTGAAACCCTCTAAGCGCGTTGCGCCCCAAATTGCCCTGGCGGGTGACGCTGAAGGTGTCGGATAATCGGAGGATCTGAAGCGTGGGGTTGAATGCTTCCCAGGGCAAACTTGGCTGCATCAGTTCGCCGAAACCCCAGAGCGCCCCCCCTGCTGGAGCACTCGCTGCGAGAGATAAAGGGGCTGTCCTGGTCGGAGCGACGCACGGCAATCGCCGAAGTCCCGAAGAATGGTGATGTCAGTGATGTCTAGGGCAAAGCGGAAAGGGGAGGAGCACGTTTTCAGACGACCAATGGAAAGCGCCCGCGCGCAAAGGCGTTGTGAAATGAGGGCCCGGGATCTCGTACTCACCGCCCACCGAGAAGTTGGCTTCAGGATGTCGAAATCAGGGGCCACGATGATACCCGGTCCAAGAGTGCTGTTACTGGTCGAGTTCGAAACCAACGATCCAGCTCGAACCTGGGTCAATCGAGGGACGGGACCACGGTGACGACACCAGGCACTGGAGGGCCCGTGAATGGGCCGGAATATTGCACTTGAAGGCGTGATAGTCCGACGCGCCAGTTTTTTCTCTCCGCCAAGGTTGTGAATTAGATTACTCAATGAACGCATCCGCCAGCAGGAGCCTGCGGCCCTACAGCGCCGCCGTCCCCGATTGGAAATGCTCTGACTATTGCCAAGGATTGATCACGTGAAGTCCACTCATAGAACAGCGGAAGTTACAGGTTGGGATCGAAGCGAGAAAAAGGGAGCGGGGAGCGCGTCGGCGGTGGCGGCGAGGTAAGGAAACGACGGACGATGAGGAAAGAATTGGATATCGATGCTCCAAACGGGAAGTCCCACCGACAAAATGGGAGCCAACCTCGGTGCTTGCAAAGTCTAGAGAAGACGCCAAAGGCCGCCGCGGATCACCGTACCATGTCCGGGTTGTCGACGAAGCTGATAAGCCACTCCAACGCGAGGCGCAAAGTTGCCGTAAGCGAGTCTGGAAGGAGGACTTACGGGAGCGAGGCAAAGATTGGGCCGCGATCGTTTGAAATTGGTCCACACGGAAGGGCGGGCATTCAAAAGTGGAAGAGAGTAGTCCATGTCCCAGCGCACCGCCATAGTCAGAGTTCAACCGCGGAACTATTTTCCAACTGCCTGGGCAAACAACCAGTCCTGAACCCGCGCGGTTGCCGGCAGGCGGGAAAATGATGTGCGAACCAGAGCGGAGCGTAACTGCCTGCGCGACGTTAATGAAGAAGGCACGTAGACGCCCACAGGTCCGTAATCCGGAGTCAGGCGGCGGAGCCACCGAATTTCAGCGCGTGAAGCCAATTTTGCAGGGAGGATGGTCGGGATGTTGAACTGCTTCTGAAATTGGTGGCAAGTCTGCCCAAGAGTCCACGGCGCCGTTGGGAGCGCGGAAATGGAGGAAGTGTTGAGCCCGAAAAATATCGAACTCGTACAGCGCGTTGGCGGGTAACCGAAGCGGGGATAAAGCTGGCCGGGTCGGGAGCTATCGCGCCGCAAGAGTCGGGGCAGCGGAACCTGTCCCCTTTGTTCCAACGTAGTTGACAGCGGAGTTCGTCAGTGGGCTGGGGTTAATCGACAGGTGCTGACGAGGGTCCCCGTTTGCGTCGAATCTGCGTCGCGAAAAGCGCTGTCAAACTGGAAGCACGCCGCCGCGTGGCAGCGCGTGGTGGGGGAATAGTTGTAGCGCGCAAAGAGCAGCCAGTGGCGGTTTATGACCCCCCCCCCCCCCCCCCCCCCCCCCCCCCCACCCCCTCTGCGAGGCGAAGGACTCGTGGCATAAGGCGTCGAACGGTTCGAGATTCCTGTCACAAAAGGGAGCGGCGCGCTGGAGCCGCGCGCAAATCCGCGCGTTTTGATCGTTGGGAAGGGGATAGGTTAGAGAAGGTGAAGGTTGCTCGGTGCCTGATGCCGGGCGCAAACCGAGGGAACCAGGTGTGCCGATTCGGCCGGCGAAGCGTGTCTTGTAGGAGAAGAAGAAAAAGGTGCGGCCTCATGATCGGGCCACCAGCACGGCCCGCCGAAATAGTTGATCAGCTCTGCCGCCCGGGGCACGCAGAGATAGTTTCCGAAACAATAGTTGGCAGCCAGCTGCGTTCCGCAGAAATCGAAACATCCCCATGAACTGATTCGTGCCGCGGGTTACACGGAAAAATCTGCGCTCCGGGAGTGCGCCGAATTCCGGGGCGTAGGTGGAAGCTGGATGCGAAATCCTTCAGCGATCCTCGAAACCAGGTGTTGGTCCCGCCGTCACGACCGAATCCGCGGAAGTTGCCGGAGGCGCCTTGCAAGGAGTCCGCCAGTCGGCGCAACGCCGATCTTGGCGTGAAGCCGTCAATCGTGAAATAGTTCGTGCTGGTGCGAGCCCAGTGACCTGAAATGGCGGGATCCGTGCCTGTCGCCGGAGTGAGAACCGCGCCGGGAGGGAGATTGATGAGCGTTTGAAAGCTTCTTGCCGTTCCGAGGGAGATTCTCTACAAAAATTTGTGGTCAAGACCCGTACTCACAGTGGCGTCTTGGTGTGATAGAGCTCACGCGGGCTTCCACCGTCACGCTCTCGCCAAAAGAACCACTTCCAGTTGAAAATTCAGGGAGATCACGTCTGGAACGTGCAGTCCAGTCCCCTGCGGAACGGTTGTCTTGAAGCCATTTGTTGCACGACATACGCGGTAGGGACCTGTAGCGAAGGGCCGACTATCCGGAAAAGCCCTTCATCATTCGATTCGCCGTAGTAGGAGACGTTTGTTTCGACGGTTGGCGCCTGAACTGGTGCCACCGGATCACCGGGGCCTTTGGGGTCGTCACGTAGCCAGTCAGCGCGGCCAGCTCCTGGCCCAAAACCAACCGGGCTCCCAGGCCGAAAACAGCAAAATTAGGCAGACAAGAAAACACAATTCCCATCGTTTCATTGGCTGAGACCTCAAGTTTTGGAAATTAGTCCCAATCTACAGTATCCGTATGAGGCGACGCGTTTTGTATAACCAGGAGGATTTGTATGATTTGATGAGCTGAGGAGTGCCGGGGATGAGCTGGGGTAAGACGTCGCGTTTTTGCGGAAAACACTCTCTTACACGGGGAGTGGTCGGCCCGGAGGGCCAAGAACCGAAAAGAACCGGATCCAGTCGACTCACGGCCGCAATCGCAGATCATCGGGAATCATACAAATCCCTGGTGATTACAAAACGCGTCGTACAACGGATTACTGTAAAGCTTGGGAATAATTTCCAAAAACATATGAGGCCAGCTAAATGAACCGAATGGGGAAATTGTGTTTTCTTTAGCCCCCTAATTTGCGTTTTCCTGGGGGCGAGACCGGTTGGTTGGGGCCAGGCAAGCGGCCGCGCTATGGCTACGTGACCGACCCCAAAGGCCTCGGGTGGCCGGTTGTGTAGCAACAGTTCCGGCGACCAACGTCGAAAACAACGTTCTCCTACTACGGCGAATCGAATCGATGTGAAGGGCTTTTCGGATTGTCGCCCTTCCTACAGCGTCCCTACCGCGTTGTCGTGCAAAAAACGGGCTTTTCCAAGACCAACCGAAGAAGGGACGGAACTGCACGTTCAGGACGTGATCTCCCTGATTTTCAATGGAAGTGGGTCTTTGGCGGAGGGAGCGTGACGTTGGAAGCCCGCGTGAGCCTATCAACACCAATGAGCCACGGGAGTTACGGTCATTTTGACCAAAATTTTGTTAGAAGAATGCTCCCTCTGAACGGCAGAAGAAGAAGCTTTCCAAAACGCGCATCAATCTCATCCCGGCGCGGTTTCTCACTAAGGCGACAGGCAGGGATTCCCGGAAGTCAGCGTCATTTCTATGGGAAGCGCACCAGACGAAACTATTCACGATTGACGGCCGTCGCGCCAATATCGGCGTTGCGCCGTACTGGCGGACTACGCAAGCGGCCTCCGGCACTTCCGCGGGATCGGCGTGACAGGCGGGACCAACAACTGTGTTTCGGGAGGAGGCGCTGCAGGAATTCGCATCCAGACTTCCACCCACGCCCGGAATCGGCCGCACTCCCGGAGCGCAGATTTCCGTGGTAACCCGTGCGGGAACGAAATCAGTTTCAATGGGGATGTTTTCGGAATTTCTGCGGAACCGCAAGCTGGATGCACAACGATTGGTTCGGAAAACTATCTCGGCGTTGCCCGGCCGGCAGAGCGGAATCGAACGATTTCGGCGGCGTGCTGGGTGGCCCGATAATGAAGGACCGCACCTTTGGCTTCTTCTACTACGAAGGACAGGGGCTTAGCTGCGGAAATCGGAAACACCGGTTTCCTCGGTTTGCGCCCGGCCAACAGCAGGCACCGAGCAACCTTCAACCTTATCGACACGGCCTATCCCCTTCCCAACGATCAAAAGCGGACGGATTTGCGCGGCGGCTCCAGACGCGCCGCTCCCTTTTTGTGACAGGAATTCTCGAACAGTCGACGTTGAATTGCAACTGGAGGCCTTCGCCTCACCAGGTCAAAACCCACTGGCTGTCTTTGCGCGCTGTACAAATATTCCCCCCACCAGCGCGATGCAACGCGGCGCGTGGACTTCCAGTTTGAAACCACGCTGTTCGCGACGCAGTTTAGACCGCAAACGGGGACCTCGGGCAGCAACCGGGTAGATTAACCCCAGCTCACGGACGAACTCCGCTCAACTACAGTTGGAACCACAGGCAGAGGGTCCGACTCACTCGACGCTTTCGGCACGGCGCGATAGCTCCCGACCCGGCCATTCTGATCCCGCTCGGTTAAACAGGACAACGCGCATGTACGAGTTCGAAGTTAGGGATCAAACACTTCCTCCATTTCCGGCGGCTCCCAACGGCGGGGAATCTGGCAGCACGTCGCCATCCTCCTTTCCCCTTCCGTATTCCTCCCACCCACCGCCACCCATTTCCCGCCCTTTCCTACACCCCATCCTCTTCTTCCCCCTGTTCCTGGCCCCCCCCCATTACCAGCCCCCCTCCCCAACCCCCTCCCATTCCCTCTCCCTCGTCCCCTCCTTCCTCCCCCCTTCTCGTTTCCCTCCACCTCACTCCCATACTCTCTCCCCCCCCTCCCTCCTCCCCCCCTCCCCCCCCCTTCTTTTCTCCTCCTTCTCTCCCCCACCTCACCCCCCGCCCCCTTCCCCCCCTCTCCTGTCCTCAACCCCCCCCTAACCTCTCCTTCTCCCTGCCCCCTCCTCCCTCCCCCTTTCCCCCCCTCCCCCTCATACCCCACCCCATTACTCCCCGTTCCTTTCCCCTCTTCTCTTACCTTGCCCTCCACTTCCCCTTCGTTCCCCCCCCCACCCCCTTCCTTTCCCCCCTCCCATTGCCACCATCTCCTCCCCCTCTCGCCTCCCCTCCTTGGCCTCTCATCCTAACCCCATCCCCCTTCCTCTTCCCTTTCTATCCTCTCCCTACCTCCCTTTCTCCCTCCCCCATTCTCTCCCGCCCCTCCCAATCTTCCTCGTCCCCCGCCCCCCCTACCACCCCCCACCCTTTTTCCCCCTCCACCCCCCCCTCCTCCTCACTACCCCTCCCCCTCCCACGCCCCTCCTATGCCCCCTTTGTCGTCATCCACACCTCCTTCCCCCGCCCTATACCCCTCCTTCCTTGTCTCTCCCTCTCCCCCCGCTCACCCCCCCGCCGCTGTACGAGTTCGATATTTTCGGGCTCAACCTCCTCCATTCCGGCGCTCCAACGGGCGTGGAATCTGGGCAGACTTGACACCAATTCAGAAGCAGTCAACATCACCACAGGCCCTCCTGGCACAAAAAAAGGGGCTCACGCGCTGAAATCGGGGTGGAATACGAACGCCCTGACTCCGGGATTACGGACCTGTGGGGGCGTTTACTCTGACTTTTCATTAACGTCAGCGCAGGCAAGTTCCGGCTCCGCGCGGGTCCAGCATCAGTTCCAGCCTGCCAGGCAACCGCGCTGTTTCAGAACTGGGTTGTTTGCCCCGGCAGTTGGAAAATAGTTCCCGGTTGACGCTGCGTATGGTCCGCTGGGAATGAAACTTCCTTCCAAACTTTTTTGTTGAATGGCCCCCGCGCTTTACGTGTGACCATTCAACGATCGGCCAAAATCTTGCTCTCGCTCCGGGAAGTCCTCTCTTCCGACTCGCTACGGCAACTTTGCGCCCGCGCGTTGAGTGCTTATCAGCTTCGCGAAACCCGGATCTGGGTTACGGTGATCCGCGGCGGCTTTGGCGTCTTCTACTTTGCGAGCACGAGGTTGTCTCCCCAGTTTGCCGGTGGGAAACTTCGTTGGAAGCATCGAATATCCAATCTTTCCATCGCCGTCGTTTCCTTGGACACTCGCCGCCACCTCGATCGCGTCCCAGCTCCCGTTTTATCCTTCGTCCAACCTGGAGACTTCCGCGTGTCTATGAGTGGAACACTTCACGGTGGAGCAATCGCTGGGCAAGAGTCAGAGCAGTTCCTCGGGGACGTCGGCGCTGTAGCCGCAGGCTCTGCGGGCGGAGGATGCGTTCATTGGAGTAAATCAGAATCTCACAAACCGTGGCGGAGGAGAAAAAACCAATGGCGCGTCGGACTATCACGCCTGGCAAGTGAACAAATTTCCGGCACATGTCACGGGGGCCTACATGGCGCTTGGTGTCTTACACGTGGTCTCACTCGATTGAAACAGGGTTCGAGGGATACGTTGGGTCGAAATCGAACCAGTACGACGCACTCTGGGCCGGTGGTTGGTATCAATCGGGCCCCTTGTTTCGGAATCCGGAACCAACTCTCGGCGGCGCGGGAGCTACGAGATCCCCGGGGGCCTCATTGTCACAAACCCTTTGCGCGCGGGGCCTTTCCAATTGCGTCGCTGAAAAAACGTGCTCCTCGCCCGTTCGTTTGCACGAGGACATCACGGACAGGCAACCACTCTGCGGGATTCGGCGATGAAGTGAGTCCGGATCGCGTACCAGGACAGCCCCTTATCTCGACGGCAGCAGCGAGAGGTCGCCAGCACGCTAGTGGTTTCGGCGGAAACTGATGCCAGGCCAGGTTTGCCCTGCGGAAGAGCATTCAACCCCAACGCATTCCAAGATCCTCCGTTGATCCAAACACCTTCAGCGTCACACGCAGGGCAAATTGGGCGCAACGCGCTCTTGAGGGTTCAATGCATGCAATGGGACTTGCTCCGCCGCGAATCCCGATTGCATGAGGGATCATTGCGGCTGCAATCCTGGCGCGGAGACGTTATTGAACATTCATGAACCATCCCAATTCGCAATCCCGTAGGCGACCTGGCGAGGCCCGGGCGTCGTGCCGTACGGCTTGGTTTGTCCACGACAAACTTGCCAAGGAATTGGGAGGGAACGAACCGGCGGAGGGGGTTTTGCCTCCGTGTTGTTTCCACTTGGCGGGACCTCGCTCGGTTTCAATTCGCTTGAAGCTTTTGTTCTAAGCGATGTGATAGCACTGGGAAGATTGGAATAAATGACCGTTTTTGCTTCGTCCAAATGGAAAGGCCCATTTTGCTCGCCGGCATTAATGGGGCTCTTCGCATTAATACAGCATGCCGAAACAAAAACCGCAGCAGAGAAGGCAAGAACTCTTCATCCCATTCGGTTTGGCTGAAACGTTGGCATTCGCAGAGTCTCTGAACCGCAAATCTAGCCGATGGAACGCGTGTCGCCTATGTGGTTACGCCAGCCAATCAAGGAAGCCACCCGGGACCACGCAGAGAGTACTGTATGTGGCCGATGCTGCCCACGCAGGGTCCGCCCTTACACTCGCCGAAGGATTCCACATCACGACATGTGCGGGAGCAGCGACGCCAGGAACTTTTTTGTCCGTGCAGAACTGAATCGGGTTTAGAAAACATCGGTGGAGGCGCCGTTCGAGTGGAGGGACCGGCCAGACCGCCTACACGGACATTCAGGGCGTCAACGCCCGTTCAACGTTGACGAATTCGAATTAGTTTGCGGCGCGTTGCGGAGTCGCGAAGTGCCCGTGAACTTCGTTGCACCGCGAGCCAGCAGGCCGGAAGGCCCCACGCCGCTCGGCGAGCGACGAGGCTGCCAGCGAATAGCCTTCCAGGAACGTCCGACGCCCGGAACGGAGAGCGCGAGCGCTTAGCGTGAATCGTAACGCCATCCCAGAGACGGCGAGCGCCGTTTCGGCCCACCCATGAGCCCCAGGACGATCATGCGGGTCGCCTGGTTACGACCCGCTCGACTTCGGGGAAGAGGATAGCGATTGGCGTCGATGACTCTCGTGAGGGGAACCGGACCGCATCGCGGAGTGATGGTCCCGAGCCGCGCCCCGTCGAGATCGCCGGCGGCGGACAAACCGTCCGACCCGTCGATCGAGCCGAGCGTGCACGACTCGAACGGCAAGGCGGTTGTTCACAGCACGGATTTGTTCGACGACTCGGACCAGATCGGGGGTTTGGAGCGGATGTCATGATCCGGCATGAACAACATGCCGGCGGTCGCCGCACGCCCACGCCGCTGCTTGGCGATCGGCGTCGACAAGCAGCCGAGTGAGCGTACCGGTGACCTGCCGGTCCGGGGATTTTTCAGCTCGTAGGAGCCGCCGGTCTTGACCGCGGTCAGAACGAGTCGACGTCACCGCGACCGAAAGGTTGAAGTCGCGCATCGCGACGGATCAGCTTGACGCAATGAACTCGAGTGTGGCCGGGTGGTGCCGAGCAGCATGCCCATGTTGGCGCGCGCCGGGTGCCGCCTTGCTTGCATCGCCTCGTCGCCACTCGAACACTGCATGAGCGACACGGGGCCCGACGCAGGGTCACGACCGTAGAGGCGACCAGATAGCCGGCCGGGCGCAGTGAGGGCGCGAACGAGAAGCCGGGTGAAGCCGCCGCTCTTCTGGACTCTAGGCGCCCACCGCACGGCCTCGACACGCCGTAGTGGAGGTCTCTCGACAGGGACCAAGAAGCACGCCGCCAGCTGACCGAGCGGGCGCCGTGCGTTCATGAGGGTCGGCGAGTGGGGAGGAACTCGGCGCCGGACATCATCCGCTCGAAGCTGCACCGGCCCGGCGACCTCGTCCGGGGATATACCCCATCACGCGACCTAGGCGGCGGCTGACACAGCGCGGCACCCGCTGGAACAGCTGGTCGGGTCTCCACGATGGACGCAGTGGATTCGGCACCAGATAACTTGTTGCGCGCGGAGACACCCGCGAGGCGTTATCGTGAGCGCCGCCAACATGTCGCCACCGTACGACTACGCCGCGTGGTCACGCAACCGCCCGACGGCGGCTCCGCCTGGCTCCTGCTGGTGATCCTGCTAGTGCTCGTCGCACTCGTCGCGCGGGTCGACGCCGCGACCGGCGTGCACGGCTTTCGCCGCCGGGGTCGCGATGCGAAGTCTGAACGGCGTCGAGGCCCCAGCGGTCGGCATGACCGACGACGCGGGCCGAGGCCGACGAAACCGACGAGGCCGACGAGCCGACGAGGCCGACGAGGGCAGCGAGCGACGATACCGACGACGACGACGATGCGAAGATCGCCCGGGGTGACCACACCGAGATTCGCGAGCGGGGGCGATACGGAAGCCTTCGATACCAAAATCCTGAGCGGCGATCTCGATCCGAGGCGCCTCCCAGGCTCGCGAGCTGCTTGCACGGTACCGATGGCGCCAACGGCTGCTCTGGGCCGACGGCGAGGACGCGGCGGGGATAGCCGGCCAGCTCGGC
>Ga0179591_1247075_pt1 | contig 12137 bp, 21 predicted proteins | sample CZOMad2_1_08_16f_FD_182891 | JGI IMG/M metagenome (GOLD analysis project Ga0179591, IMG submission 182891) | Vadose zone soil fungal communities from Angelo Coast Range Reserve, California, USA - CZOMad2_1_08_16fungal (PacBio error correction) | ecosystem: Environmental > Terrestrial > Soil >... | reverse complement strand
TCTTTTCGTGTAAATCATTTCTTTTTTTTTTTTCTTCCTCTATTATCCTAGGATTTGTTTTTTTACTCATTGTATATTCCCTTGTTTGCTTCCTTTTAGTGTTTTTGGCGTGTTTTTTTTTCATTTTTAGTTTCATACTGGTGTACGTCTTTATTTTTTTTTTTTTTTCTTTTAAGTGTTTGTTGTTGTCTCGGGTCTGCCCCACCCCCCCCCCCTCTGCCTAGCCCCTTGTTTCTTTCCCTGAGGGCTTCCGGTGATTAAGTTAGTCACCCCCCCCTTCTTTTTTTTTTTTTTTTTGGTTGTTGTGAAGAGAGGGTAAACGCCGTAGTCCCCCGGGTGTTGGTTTCTTCAGCCTTATACTTTGAGGTCTTTGTCCTCGGATGACGAGTAGAGTTTTTTCTTTTATGGTTTTCTCTTGTGTTTCTTACTTTTTGTTTTTTTTTTTTTTTGTTCATTTTTTTTCTTTCTTATGGTATCACATTTTATAACGTTTTTTTTATTTCCCCATGAGTCCGCGTCACATTATTTCCAGCCACTAGTTTGCTAGACGGACTCTGCCTTCAATTTCTTCAGTGTTGGCTTTTTTACTACTGTCAGAAGATATGACCCCCCTCGAACGTAAACAGAACCTTCTTTCTTGTTTTTTTTTCAGTGCGTAGCTTCACGGTCCCTTTCCGTTCTTTTTTCTCGTTTCCGAACTTTACATCTGACCTCCTGAATGGCTCCCACTCGACAAGAATACCTCCCTTGTTTCTACCCTTTAGTGCAGACATACTCGGCCTTTTTATCTCTGTTTTACAAATCCCGTAGTCCGATAATGGAGCATTTGTCTTAATCTAAGGAAAACCGCCTTCAATGCTGGCCCGATAGGTTGTTTTACCCTAGTTTCTTCCCCCCCCATTGTCATCCCCCCTGTCCCGCATTCTTTCTCTTTATCCTATTCCTTTTTTTGTCTAGCTTGCCTCTGTCCCCCCCCGAGAACCTCTTGCCTTGCCCTTGCGACGCATTAGTTTTTCTCCTGTGTCGTTTATCCTTCCGGTTTAAGGCTGTTTCTTCTCTTGTTGCGTTCTCGCCTTTACAGTCCCCCCTTCCCATTTTGTCGGATTGGACAGGTACGAGCGAGTCTCAGGAAGCCTCACGCCCGCGATCCTCCTCCTCTTCTTGTTCCCCCCAGCTCTCCCGTGATGTGCAGAATCATCTTTTACCTGCTGGGACTGAGTGCGTAGGTGAGCCCCCCCCAGTTCTAGACGTTTTTTTTTTTCCCCTAGAGACCAGAGCGGGACTGTCCAAGAATCTTTCTTTTCAGAGCATGTTTCCCTCTCCAACCCCCCCTGTGCGACTGCTCGTCTCTTTCTACTCCTCCCGTTTCTTACTCCCCCTTTTTTTCCTAGACTAGAAGTGCCTACCCTCTCCCCCCGTATACTATACTCAGATTCCTGTCTGGTTACCGCTTCATGTAGCCCCTCCATATGTGCAATTCCTGATAAACCCACGACTGCCATCTTCTTCCCCGCCCCTGCCCCGCCAAGTCATGATGATGCTCTGCTCCAGACCCCCTCCTTCGTAGGCTGCTCGATGAGGATGCCCTCCCCACACCAAACCCTCTGGTGGTGACCCCCCTCCATTTCTTTTTCTGCAGAAAACACAGTTCGCCAGAGGGTGTGGTGTGTGTATACCGCCCGCCCGTCCGGACGTCAGTCTACTCGATAAACTCATGACACATTCATCAGTGCCCTCTGTGACCAATCCTGCCTCGATTCATTTCTCGCGCCGCAAAGGATTCGGGTGAGAGGATGAAACAAGAGAGTAAAGGGAGAAGAGGAGATGTTTTGACCCCCAGCGGTGGTGCGTATCTGCTAGGGAGGGAGACAGCGAGAGAGGCCAAGGAAAATAGAGGAGCCTAACACCACCACGCCCCCACGCCCCCCCCCCCCCCCCCCCCCCCCCCCCCCCCCCCCCCCCCCTGCTCCCCACCCCCCCAAAAACCCCCCCCCCCCCCCCCCCCCCGGCCTCCTTCCAATCTTGCCCCCTGAGGGTAATATTTCAGAGAACCTTGAAGGTTGTCGCCCACAGATTTGTTTTTTTTTGAATGACCCCGTTTTCGAGATCATACGGTTTTTTTTACGCCCGCCCTGTCCCGCCCTCCCACTCCTGTGCGAGATTTGCCCGAGGCGTGCCCCTTTACCAGACCCTGCGGAAAGACCTTCAGCCCTCGAGCAAACTTATTTACGATACTTGAAACTGACCGCAGCCCCACCCCCCGTATTCCCCCCAACCGCCATCGTGTTCAGAGTCCTATATGTCTTTCTTCCCCCCTTCCTGTTAGCCCCCCTCTCAACCCCCCCGCCCCACCCCCGCACACAAGCCCCATGTTCCTTTGTCATTTTTTCGTCAGGAAGTCTTTGTCCATGTGGAAGAGCCCTATCGACTTTGTTAATATTGCGTCAGCACCAATGTCGCCTTTTCTTCTGCAAATTACCTCCCCGTTTTTTTTTTTTTTCTTTTGTTTTACCCGGTGAGAAAGTTCCCTCCCCGCCTCGCCCTTCAGTTTGCAAGCCTGAGCAGCCGCACAGGAAAACATCTCTTCTTCTTTCCCGCCTAATTTACCCTCCCCCCTATGACAGTAATGGAGGCAGCAGCATAGGACCCTCTACCGATTTTGTCCCTCTAAGATTTCTGATAGCCCACACCCCCCCCCTAATTGACAGGTCCGCGCCGGGGCTTCTTTTTCTCGCTCTTTTGAGACTTAGAGAGCACATAAAAGTCCCTCCCAACGTTCCCCGTCGTTTCCCCCCGTTAGCCTTTTCAGAGAGCCCAGCGAGTCAAATGTGATTTCCGCATCCTTCTTTCTCCCCCTTAGTCGTGATGTAGTCTTCCTGCTTTTTCCCCCCCCGTCAGACCTAGGTAAACTGACAGCCGAGCTGCGCTCTGCAGCTTTTTTTTTTTTGGGGTCGGTCCTTAGCGATGACTAGTCAAGCTGACGCGCGGCTCCCCCTTCTTTTAGACCTGCGCACGCCCCCCCAACCCCTCCTGTGTAGCTCGATTCATTCAGAAGCCCTTTGCCCTCCTCCGCCGCTCCCTCCAGGAAGCTAGGTGACCTAACGCGCTCGTTTGCCCTTTCTAAAAGAAGCTTGTTTCTTAGTCCGCCCAAAGTGCTGTCTCGAGAAATAGGGCGGTGTACTACTCATTCCTCCTCCATTTTTTTTCCAACACTGGCAGTGGAATCTTGCACACTCGTCTGTTTCTTTACCGTTGCGACCAACCCAGAGACCCCGTCAATTTCTGCAAAGATGTTTTTGAATCCGCCTCCCACTCACCCGTCCTACTATTAATTTGGCATTCTTCAAGCCACAAGTCAGAGAGCGCGGCGGAGGATTATCTAGCACCCCTCTTTGCCCTGGAACGTGCTCCGGCAATTCAAAGCCATTGTGCCCGAAGAATCCGGTAGAGAAGCCCGGACGAACAGGCGAGACGTCCGCTTGTGGTGTGTTGCCCGAGGAAGTTCTTTCTTTTTCGTTTTTGGGCGGTTTTGTTTTGTTGAGAGAGAGAAGCAGAAAGTGGACAAGCCCATCAAAGAAGAGGCAAGGATGCCAACTTGGGACACCCCAAACCACGCCCCACACCCCCCCCCCCCCGCCCCTGCCCCCCCCCCCCCCCCCCCCCCCCCCCCCCCCTGTAGTTCCCCCCCCCCCCCGCCCCCCCCCCCCCCCTCCCACCTTCCCCCCCCCCCCCCCCCCCCCCGCCCCCCCCCCCCCCCCCCCCCCCACCAATTGATATAAGCGCGTATTATGCTTTCCTGCAGAAGGGAACATAGTCTGTCCTAGCATCACCCTCCCCCTTTTCCCCTGTTTGGTAGCTCGAAGATGATGGTAACAGAAATGAGAGCCTTCGCTTTTAAGGAGAGAAGTCGATATCCTCATCAGTTTCTGTTCCTCCCTCCGCCTTCCGTACCCCCGATAAGAGCCTCGCCCTTCAAGAGATGTTTTTGTTTTTTTTTTTTTTTTTGTGGTATTTTTTTTTTTTTTTTAAGTTGAATTGAGGTCGCTCGTGTGCACACCTTTCCCCCTTCTTCCCTCTGTCTCCGATCACACCCACCAATTGTTCTCTCCCCCGATGGTCACGCGTCTCGGTTCAGAATTAGGCCCAAGCGCCTTGAGTAGTTTTTTTTCTTTTCTCGGTTGTCGTTGCCCAGCTCATTCTCCTCACTAAGGGCGATTCTTCGCCTTGTTTAAAGTATGTACTGCCTCCCCCCCCCCCCCCTTCCTTCTCTGCGTAGAGAAACGAGCGTATCCATTTTTGCCATCCCTCATGATGAGCGTCGCGAAAGGAGAATAGAAGAGAATTCCCTCTCTTTCTTCGGTCGAAGTCCAGACGTTGTCCTTTTTCTTTAGATTTTCACAAGACATTCGGACCCCCCTAGTTAAGTTTGGTAGCGTATCTTTTTTTCCCCATATCATAGAGTGTTTTCCACTTGTCCTCAGCCCTCCCGGTGGACCATCAAGAGACGAGCGTTGAAGAGTGAGCTTTTCTCCCACATCCCTTTCCTTCTCTGAGGGAAGGACTAGGAAGGCCCCCCCACCACTTTCACCTCCCCCCCCTTTCTCTATTACGACACCAGCACCACTGACCACGCACCCCGTGACGTCACTCACCACCCTCCCCCCCCCCCCCCCCCCACACCCCTCCCCACCCCAGAAACCCCCCCCCCCCCCCCCCCCCCCCCCCCCCCCCCCCCCCCCCCCCCCCCCCCCCCCCCCCCCCCCCCCCCCCCCCCCCCCCCCCCCCCCCCCCCCCAATCAGGAAAGCTTGATTTTTCCCCCCTCACTCCCCCCCTTTTCTAACCCATCCAAGTTCAGATATAGAGATCAAGTCATTTCCAATCTTTCCTCCGAAAAATTTTTTTACGAAAGCACTCTTTAATGTGCGCGATCAGAGCGATGAGAGCACATCTTCCCGTTTTGTTCCAGTTTTTCACTCGTTGCTCAGGATTCCACAGATCCGCTCCTTCATTTTAACCCACTATTACTAAGCGACTGTGAAGTCCGCGTCAGGTTGAAGCTCTTCTCCTGCCCCTTTTTTTTTCCTAAGGATTCTTGTCACGACCATTTTCCCCCTTTTCTTTTCTCCCTCCGTCCTTCCGGTAATAACACCCTCGATTATGACTGCTTGATCGGTCTGCGTGTTGATTTATCGTTTTCCTGTCGTTTCCCCTGTGTGCCCTGGTAGAAGTCCTAGCCCAGCCTTTTAGACACCATTTCTTGGTACCTGATCACGCATATTGAGCTGCCTGCTGGAAGAAATGTTAAGATACTTTTTCTCTTCCCCCCGGCCATCTTTTAAAACAGTAGTCCTCAAACCCCTGTAGTTAAGCCCCTTTCGCTTCTTTTATTTCCCCTCTGACCGTGCCGAATGTGTGACTCCAGATACTCCATTGTGACCCACCCCACTTCCTTTGTCACCTCCCCCCCCCCCCCCCTCCCCCCCAGAACCTCACCCCCCCCCCCCCCCCCTACTTTGACTCCGTTGAATGTGATTTTTTTTATTTGTCCAAAGCAGGTAAGATGCGCAGTCCTGTTTCTGTCTCCTTTTTTCCTCCTATTTCCTTGTTTGTTTTTCTTTTTTGAGCGTTGGCTTCCAACCCCTCCTCTTTCATCGTCTTCCATATGTTTTCAATGTGTCGTGTCTATTTTTACGTGACTTCCCTTACGCGTTTTTTCTTCCTTCCTTTTTTTTTTTTGCAGCCTTCAGCCTATAACCAGGGACCCTTTTTTCTCTTTTTTACCCTGTTTTTAATCGTTTTGAATCCCTGTTAGAGTTGCCAGCGCCCCATTATCAGTCCTAGACTCTTCTTCTTCCATCCCCCTTTCCCCTCCCTTTTTTTCCTCATTTTCTCTATGTATGGTAGAGTAGATCTGTTGGTAGTCTCTTCCTCTGCCTCTCCCCTTATATTTCGGAAGTCCAGTCGACTCCGTTTCTGGTGTATGTCGCAAGCTTCCTTTTTCTCCGCGCTTTTTTTTGATCTTTTTTTCCTTTTTTTTTTTACCTCATACCTATAGCCAGGCGTCCCTTCTAAGAGTTCCACATATCTCACTTACCTTCCTTCCCCCTCCCGTATCGCCCTGCTATATAAGGTGTCCAACGCCCCTTTGAATTTTTGTCCCCCCCTTCCGTTGGTTTCTAAAAAAGTCACCCGACCCAGGGTCCTTCTGGCGTTGCCGTAGTCCCCATACCAACTGTTTTTTGATCTTGTTCCTTCTTTGTATCGTTTAAGATGGTACCTTTTGCGCCGTTCCCGCCGATAACATTCCCCTTCGCGCGTAGTGGGACACGAAAGACAGAAATTTTGTCTACTTAGAACAAGGCGAAAGAAAGCTTCCACGGCGGGAGCAGCATGGGGGTCGAGCTACAAATCCGAAAACCGGCAGCTAAGTGCCTACTTGTTAGGGTGTCAGCATTATAAACCAAGTTTTCTTTTATGGTTCCCCAGGTTTTCCAGATGCAGTGTTCCGGTTACTTGCCCCCATTTTGTTAATATTGTTTGAACTTAGCGCTTTGTTTTGCTTTACCGTCGGACCACAACGTTCTTGACCGGAGAGGAGGGCGGCGAAAGAGAAGAGAACTTCTAATACTAGGCCCCTCTAAATCTAGTCTGTGCTGACTCGCGATCAGATCAGCAGAAGACATCTCACCCAGAAGAATGGACACTCCCCCCACCCCAATCCACACCACGAACACCCGCCCCCCCCCCCCCCCAACCCCCCCCCCCCCCCCCCCCCCCCCCCTCCCACCCGCCCCCCCCCCCCCCTCCCCCCCCCCCCCCCCCCCCCACTTCCTCCCCTCTCATTTACGTGCTATGGAAGCAGTCAGTGAATGTTCTTTTTTTTTTTTTTTTTCTTTTTTTTGTAGGAAAGGTTGACTGCTGCCATCTGCCCCCCGGCCAACTAAAAGTGGCAATTGCCGTCCCCCTCTCCTTCGAATCCAAGTTCGTGTCTATACCTTTCCCTGTCCAAGAATCATAGATAGCTTTTCAGAAGAAAATGTTGTTTTGTTGTATGAATCTTTCGTTGCGGAATGTGTCGTCCCTCCCCTCCACTTGAGCCCAGTTACCTCCTGGGGACGGCATTCTGTTATTTCTTTTTAACTTCGTCTTAATTTTGACCTCCCCCCGAACCTTCAGCTCTCCCGGCAGAAAGCGCCCTTGTAGAGTTAGTGTCTCCTTTAAGTGTCACTGGGCGGACTCGTGCCCCCTTACTCCCCTCACGGTCGACTATTTCGCGGCTCCCGCTTCTGGATGTATGCTGATTCGCCTTCCCCCTCCCTATCTGTCTGACGCTGCCTTCCGTTGGAACTGAGACCCCCGTTAACGCGAACACCCCCTTTGACCCTTTCCCCCCTCCTGTGGTCTGTGGACCTCCTCTACGTCTCCCCCTCCCCCCCTGGACGACGGATAGTTTCTTGCATACAGACGTGCAAGGAGACTTCCTCTCCCCGCCCCTTTCCACCTTTCTAGCTAGCTACATCCAAGAAGCTTTTTCCTTCCCTCACCCTGCTTCTCCAAGTAGTCCTAACGTTTTATCATCTGTGACGCCAACGGCTCTGCCTTTTTCTCCCCAATCTCGGAACCCGTCGGCCCCTTTTTGTGTTTCCAAGTTTCCCATATAAACCGTCCATCGAAATATTAGTCGACCCCCGTTCCTTCTTTCCCTTCTGTTGGTTTCTCAATTTCATTTCTGTAGCGCCTCTGCATTCCCCTCTGTTTTCTCGTAAGCTGATAGATGACGCGTGCACCTCTCCCTTGGTCACTCCGCTTCGCAGAGCCAGTTCTCCCCTTTTCGTTTTTAATACCGTGTGTGTCTACGTTGCTCTCAGAGCATCACGTTTCCCTTTCTCCCTCCGCTTTTCCTTTCCTGGCCCGCTTGGTTAGAGACGGTCTCACCCCCTTTCTCCCCCCTGCTTAAGACCCCATATTCGATAACAAAGATTGCCCCAAAAAAAAGAAATGCCCCGCCCAGCTCTTTAGGATTTGCAGACGCGCCCCTTAGTCTCCCTTCTCCATGCCCCTAGTATATAGGTATGGCTAGTCCAGGGCGTTTCCAGTGCGCGAGAAAGCTTCTTTGATTTTTTTTCCTTCCCTTTGTGATTTCAGTAGCTGTAATGAAGCCCCCTCCCCTCGACAGCCGTCTGCTTCTTCCTTTTTTTTTTGAATGTTACACTTCCCTCCGGCCGACGCCTTCGGCTGACAGTTCCGCCCGCCCTCTCCCCCCTCTCCCCCCCTTTCCCGTGACCGAGCACAGGCCACCTCAGACCACGGCCTTCACCCTGGCGTTCCCCCCTCCCGTAACAGACTACGCTCCAGTCGCTTAATTGCATCACTTTTTCCATGCCCCCCAGATTTCTTCGACTCCTCCTACCCCCCACATGGTACTGACCTTGCGCGTCTGAACTGTTTCAATCGCCCCCCCTTTATTACACTATGACCAGACGAAGCTGTCCTCTTGATCCTATCAAGTGATTCGTGATACTGCTTTGTCCCTTTTCTGTTTCTGTGATGTTATGTCAAGAGGCATCCTCCGTTCCCTCCCCTTCAGGCCTTCACCGTCTTCGTCCTGATAGATGCACTCGCACGTCCTTCCCTGTTCTTTCTGTCCTGATGGTTTTTATGGCCACTTGCCCCCTCACTGATCTCTACTCCTCTCTCTGTCTTCCCCTTTCCCATGTGCTACTATACCCCCCCCCTGCAGAAAATCCCTTAATTTTGGAGAGTGTTTTCTCCCCTTATTTTTTTGTATACAGAATAAGCTCCTAAGATGTTTCATTTTTCCTCCAGTTCCTCCTATAGTAAAGCCCTAAGATATGTCATTCGCCACGGCAATAGATACTTTTCGCACTTTCCCATTCCCCCCATCACCTCCCCCCCCCCCCCACCCCTCTTTTTTCCCCCCCCCCCTGATGGCTTCATAATGGAGTGTTTTTTATCCTGTGCCCCTGATGTGGACTCACCCATCTCGTCATCTCCCTCCTTTCCTCACCCCTTTCTAGACGGCTCGTAGACATGCCCTTTTTCTCATTTGCGAGATCCCTGTCTTTCTTTCCCCTTTTTCCTAGAGGACAAGTCAGAGTGTGTCATTTGACTCGTCTCCGCCTCCTCCCCCAAGCTCGCGTTTACAAGAAAACTGCGTAGATCCCCGTCCTCCTTCTGTTGTTCACCTCCGTCCCCAAACCCCCCCCGCGCCTCCCTATGTTTCATTTGCGAGAGCTTGCAACGGTTGCTCTTTTTCTCTCCCCCCCCGGCCCTCCCAAGCTTGCTAGAGCCGCGCGACTATTACTCAATTTATCTGATATCTTCATCTCGACTCACAGGGCTCGATGCGTCCCTCGGCCCCGCACAGCAAAATCAAGGGAGTATTTCCTTCCTGCATGTGTTACCTCAGTACTCTGGTGCCTTACGTAGCTTTACATTTTCCCTTTTGACAGCTTTGCATTATGAGGTCCACCTTTCCACCCTTGGATGGAACCTATAGAAGTCTTTTTGTTGTTTGATCCTGTCTTTCCCCTCCTCGAATCATTAGACGCGAGATGGTAGATTCGTGGATCGAAACCGGCTTAGTGCCCCCCCCCCCTGTCTTTCTTTCCCAGTCTTCGGACTAGAATGAGCAAAAGTTTTTTCCCTTTCCTCTTTACCTTCCCCCTCAACTTTGCATCCGCACCCTGGGTCACTGTCCACGGCACCCCTCTTGAACTACGCTATTGTTATGATGTTGACAGACCCTCCTCCTCCCGGTCTCGCCCCCCCACCCCCTGAGACAGGCTACGATTGCCCGTCCCCTCCCCTCCCCCACAATAGAAAGAACCGGCACGGTCTGCATCCCACCCTTCGATTTCTTAGAAGTCATTTTCCTACCATAACCCCTTCCCCCCCCCTCCCTTTCCGTTCGTACGATGGGTCCACCAACATGACCCCTACAAGCTCCCCCGTCTTCTTGCCACTCCCCGTCGGTTACCTCCCCAACAGCAATCCACCCCAGTAGTGGCCCCATCCCTGAAGCTCTGCTTACTCACTCTGCCCCGAGGCCTATTTCCGCGCTGAAAATAGCCATCTGCTCTCATGTTTTCTCCTTCCTTTTTCCTCCGAGACTACCTCCCTTCCCCCAGCGGCTATGTTCCCCGTTCATGATGCTAAAGATGGAGAATACTTAGCACCCCCTTGCTTTCTTTGCAGTCCATGGTAAACTATTTGCTCCTCCCCCCTCCAATCCCTTTTCTTATATGTGGTCGACACCCCTTGACAGAGTGGTGTGTGTATTTTTCGACGCTCCCGACCTTCGTTTGAGTCCGAAAATTCGAATCCCTTTTCTATTGTTCCTTCTGCTCCTCCGCCCCATACTTTTCTATGCGTTATCCCCAGTATTCTACAACCCCAACGATGAATGCTTCCGCTTTTGTTCTGTCGACTCTTCATATCCCCATGTCGAATCGGTTACTTTGCCGATCAGAAAGTGTCCCCCTCCCCCCTTTCCTGTTGTTGTTCGTTTATTTTGATGCTGTCGATTGTGTAAGTTAGCATCCTTTCCTTCTCTTTTTCTCATTGTAACTCGTTATCCCTGTTTTTTAGCGACTGGCCTCTACTGATCCCTGTTCCCACTAGTAAGAAGGCCAACCCCCATTACCCTCTCTTCTCCTTCATGTCCCTTTGTTTTAATGACGGAGGTTGTGGATTTTTCCAGACTATTCGCTATGCTGCACTAGAGAGGCTTGTCTATCTTAATTACCCCGAGATGTCGGCGCAAGAAGTTCCATACCCCTGTCCTCCCCTATCCTCCCCTTAGCAGTAGGTCCTGTCCTGACCATTAGCCCTCCTTTTTTGTCGTTTAAATAGCGCGGAGCTAGAAGTTTCCTCAGGTTTCCCCCCCCCTTCCCCTTCTCGCTGCGCCGATCTGTATTGGCCCTGTGTTTTTATGTTTCTTTTCTCCCCACCGGTGTCACGCTTTGTGACATTGAGTCTCCCCTCATGAAGCTCTTCTTTTTTCTTTTTTCAGTGCCCCCTCAAAGTGTCGCCATGTGAAGAATTCTGTCGTTTGCAGAGCCTAATTCTATCCCCCAGTCTTGATTATTCGTATGTATGATTAGAATCCCCCTGCCTTTTCCCCTGCTGGTTCTTCCCCCCAGACGGTCTGGAAGAGCCGGTCGCACATAAGGTGGCTTTTTCTCAAAGTTTCCCGTTGACTCTTTTTTTATTCCTCTTGACTTTTTTGAACACAGAAGCCGATTCTGATCCCTACCCGGCTTCCCCCACCGCGGTGCCTACTGCCACAGTCCCCAGCCTAACGTCAGGGGACGAACTGATCCTCTGCCCTTTTACCCTCCTCTCAATCTAGATCCGCTGCTGAACCCCCTTTCGTGTGGCCCAAACGCTTTCCCTTTCGGGTGCGCGAGCGCCTTTTCTGATAGCCAGTGTGCAGTCCCGATTACTTTCCCTTTGACCTACCCTGTTCCCCCTTCTCCCCATGAGCCTCGACTGATTACTAGCGATCGTACGTTTTAGAACCCTTTCAAGAGACGTTTTGTCGAGTTACTTTTTTTGCCGCCTTCCCGTCACCCTCTTCTTTCTCAGCAATGTGCGGACAGCAATACATGAGTCGGTATCCCCCGTATCGGCCGCATTCTTGCTCACTGTGCATACGCGGAGTGCAGCAGCGTCACTGATCCCTCCCTGGCTTTTTTGTCCGCGTTCCTGAGGGAGTGTGTAGACATTCTTTGATGTTTCCCCCAAGAAACTCCGCTCCACCCCTGCTCCCCCCGACTCCCCCCCGTGCCCGCGTATCCCATGCGCGAATAGTGAATCGTTCTTGTTTCTCTGATCCCTTCCTCTTTCGAGTTGGTAGAACTCTGTTGTGTCCGTCAGTTTCTTTCTGTAGGTTGCCTCAGGGAAGACCGCTCTTGTAGATTCTAGTTTCCTCCTCTTTGTTTTCTTTTCCTGTCATCATCGACCCGTGGTCGCAGGCGGGATCCTGGTGACAGACCCTTTTCCTCCCCCAGCCCCGTTTCGCTCTCCCCTTTTCTTTTCTTCCTCTCGCAGCGACGCTTGTGCGCTTCAGTGCATAGTACTATCTTTTCCCTTCTACCTCCGTGTGCAGTCG
>Ga0179591_1179691_pt1 | contig 12137 bp, 13 predicted proteins | sample CZOMad2_1_08_16f_FD_182891 | JGI IMG/M metagenome (GOLD analysis project Ga0179591, IMG submission 182891) | Vadose zone soil fungal communities from Angelo Coast Range Reserve, California, USA - CZOMad2_1_08_16fungal (PacBio error correction) | ecosystem: Environmental > Terrestrial > Soil >... | reverse complement strand
AACTCCTTTCTCTCCATTTGGCTTGTACCCCCGATCTTTTCTGCGAACAGAAACCGAGGTTTTCTTTCTCCTGACCGGCTTCCTGTATCGTCACTTTCCATCGAGTTCCTTTCCTGCAATAGGTTCCCTTTTCCGTTTAGGGTTTCTTCCGTGATCCTCCCTTGTTTCCTGATGCTACAGTTTCTCAAAATAAAGGTTCACTCTTTTTTTTTCTTCTCTTAATTTGGTAGAAGATGACTGTGATGGGAGATCTCCCTGCGGTAATCCAGTGCGTGTGCAAGTTTTCTTTTTCTGCCGGATCTAATTGTGAGAGTTATCTCCGGCGTGTTCCCCTGAGCTGCTGGACCGTATCGTTTCCCCCCTCCGTTGATCGGAGTAGGCGACCAGATCTGTTGGAAGGACACTTTCCTCGTTTCTTTTTCCTTGTTTTTTGCTCCCCCTTCCCCATCGTTGATTTTTCTTTCTCATTCCTTTGTCTTTTCACAAACGATCCGTCTCGGCAGTGATCACAGTTTTCCCTTCTCTGTTTTGTTGTCCCGAGCTCTTCAATCCCGTGGAACATCTCCTGTTCTTCGAGCTTTCCTCTTTTTTCCGGTCCCTAGACCCCCTGTTTTGATGGTTCTTGCCTTATCTTTTACCTAAGTTCTTCTTAGGGATGATCATCTTGAGAGGATTGGAAGCGTTTTCCCCCTCCCCCTCGTTTTAACGTCGTGTGGTTTTTTGTTCGATTGGTTCTTGTGTCCCAGAGTCCCGCAACACACGCGTTGAACTCTTGCTTTCCCAGTCAGAAGATATGATTGTGGCGACACAGATTTTAATCAGTTACTTTCTTTGCTTGTCCTAGGTTCTATCTTCCTTCTAGAGCTTTCTTGAGGTCCATTGATACTGAGCTTCTCGTCCTTTTTCGCTCTTGGTTTTTCTTCTCTTGGTCGCAGTGTGTCAGGAAGCCCTCCCCTGTTGCATTTTTTTTCTTTTCCACGGGCGATCGAGCAGTCTCGTAGCCCTTCTTTTGTTTGATGATCTTGTTCCTCGTCCCCGCCGTTCCGTTGTCTTTCCTTCTTCCTTTTATTTAAGGCGCCGATGTTCTTGATCTAGGAAACAAAACTACTTCTCCCGCTTCTTCCTCATCTTTTTTTGGATCGTTACGCATTGTTATTTTTTTCCTTTTTTCTCCCCCTTTCTATTTAATCACAACGTTAGTCGGCAGACTGCCCACTCTTGTTTTTTTTTTCCTGAGGATTCTTCTCCTGCCCCGGTCCAGTGTCCTTCAGCTTCTGCTTTTTCCCTCTTATCGCACTTCAGTTAATCAAGGTAGTGCCGGGCGACACTTTTGTTTCTCTCCTTTTTTGGACGGTTTTTCCTGAGCGGTGACTGGTCATTGAGCTTTTTTTGTTTTGCCACGCAAAGAACGGGCCGTGACGCCTCACCTTGATCGATTTCTTGTCTCTTCCGGTTTCCCCCAAGTAGTTGTGGGCGATGTCCGCGATTATGACTCTGCCTGCACCGTTTTTAATTTAAATGACGACGTCGGTCCTGTGTCAGACTTGCCTTCTCGCCCTTTCCCCTGGCTTGTTTTTAGTTTAAGGAGGACGTTTGGCCTCCCTCCTCGTTCTTTTGTTGCAGGTAATTCTTTCCCTCTCGTCCGATTTTTGAGGTCGACTCTTTGTCTTACAAGAAGAGAGATCGGTTTGCAAGAGGACTTCTGTTTTTCCTCCCTATGTTTGCTGACAGTGTGAAAAATTCTTCTGAATTGGCTGTCTTCGTTACGTCCCCTAGTCTCCTCCCACCTTGCTCCCCTATTAGTCTTGTCAGTCAGTTGAAATAGAACGGTTCGTGGAACCGCCGAGTATATTTGTTACCTCTCTTTTCCCTCCGTTGTTTTTTTGATCTGTCTATTCCTTCCCCTTCAGATTACAGATGCGACCCCTTCTTTTTTACGGTACGAGCCCCTTTAACGATGCGACTATGTCTCAGTACGACCCTTTTACTTTTTTTTTCTTTGCTCCCCTTGTCACGGCAGCCCGTTCCCTCATGTTCCCTGCGAGTTGCGGCGAACGGATATCCACACCCCGACTCTGTTCCTGTTAGTAGGCGGGTCATACTAATTCCTCGCCCATAAAAACCCTCGGCCCTCTGTCGGTGTCGTTGCCTAAGTCCCTCCCACCACAATGACAGCTCTCCCCCCCCCTGTTATCACCCCTGTTTTCTGTCCCCGCCATGTGCAGCTTTCCCTCTGAAGGCGAGCGTGACCCCCCCTTCTCCTTTTACCGTGTTCCCCCGACCGGTGTCTCACGGCATATTTTTTTGGGTGAAGCTAATTCAGTCAATTTCTCCACATCTTTCTTCTCCCCCTGTGTGGGTCCCCGACATCAGTGAGCAGAAGGTGTTGCTTCACGGGCCCGTTTTGGATCTCCACCCCCTTCTTTCTCACCTTTCCCCCGGTGACCCCCCGCGCTTGACCGCCTGACTGATCGACCCCAAAACCCCTTTTGCTTACTCCCTTTTATGTTCACAGTGGCCGATCCGAGTCTCCCTTTTTGAGCCTGTCAGCTTTGTTCCCTACTTGGGGCTTAAGAAGGAGTCATCGACGAAGAACCAGCACAGTTCGCTGCTTCCGCAGCTTTGGCAGTCCTCCCTCCGTTGTTTTCCTTTTTTTGTCCACCTACCTTGCTTTTCAGAGCTTCAGGCTTAGCCGATCAGATAGAAAGTCGGTTGGTTTACAGTTCTATTTCCCGACATTTTCTTCCGACCTCCCAGAGAAGGAGTCGTCCCCGTCTCCGGATTCCCTCCAACCTCTTCATCCTCACCGAGTTTGTCTTTATTTCCTTACCGTGCACGCCGCCGCTTCCCTTTTCCTGCCCCCGTCCTTCCGCTTCGACAGTCAGCGCACGACGGCCAGCTGACCTGAGTGCGTTCCGGTACTCTATTGAGACACTCTTTCCCCTCCTCTTTTTTCTCCGTTGTGGAGTCGAGCTAGCTTCCTCCTCCGTTGCGATTCTTTTATTTCGTACAGCAGATCGTCGGCGCGAAATCATGACCACGTGCGTTTCCTTTTTTTTCTGGTTTCCTCCTACAACACCGCAAGGATTTTTAGCGGCGAGGTTATTTTTTTGCCTACCTCTGGCCAAGCTTTTCGTGCCCTTTTCTTGCACGTCTTTTTCCAATCAAAAGAGCAGCGACAGCAAGGTAGATCTCCTCCTCGCTGTGTCTTTTTCCCTTTTCCCCGCAGTGAACTCTTGCGCCTTCTTTCCGCCCCCCCCCTTTTTTTCGTTTTGTCATGCTTTTGAGAGAGATCGTTTGAGCCAAGCGAAACGGAGGAAGCACTTTTCTTTGTCCGAGTTCCCAGCTAACGGTTGCGTTTACGCTTGTCTCGAGACTCCTCTAGCTGAGGCGGGTCGATTTTCCCCTCTTCGGTGTAAACGCTTTTTAAGACTTGGTCTCCCCGGCAAGCGAAAGGGGCTTCGATGGTGCATCCTGTCCCCCTTCTCTTTTCCGCCCCCCGGCACCAGATCCTCCCGACACGATTCCCCGTTCTTTTTTGACTTCTCGAAGACATCCCCTGAACCTAATAATACCGGGACCGCTCAATCTTTTGAAGGCCCCTCGATTCTTTGATTCATCCTTTTTTTGCAGTTCCCCCCGCGGTATTCGCCTCCACGTTAGGACTTGTCCTGTCGACCTTTAGATTCCGCTATGGTATAGCACGATGCTTAATAAGAGACGATCCTTTTTCTTGTCATTCCTTTTTTTCGTGTTTGCCCCCGGTGCCATTGGCAGTCGACGATTGCGGCGATTTTCTCGCCCTTTTTAGGTTCGGTTGGTTCTTCCAGTATCGCGTCGTAAAGTGGTAGTAGGTTTTTCTCTCTTTCCCTTTTTTACCTCTTTTTCCCGAACGGACGACCTGGACCCCCCTCCGTGTCGGCTTTCTCTCTTTTTCCTCTCTTTCCCTTTTGACCTACCCCTCTCTTGGTTTTGATCTACGTTTGCGATGATGCAGATCTTTTTCCTGTTTCTAGCGTGTCTTAGCCTCCCCTTACAACTACGACTATTGGTTCCTTTGACCCCACGGACCCCTGGGCTGGTGGACATTCGCGGCTGTCGCTAGTTGTTTTCTCAATTCCACCTTTTCCATCGATCAGAGATGACGCCAGTCTTCGATTTTTGTGCCTTCTCGCGTTTTTGCGTTTCCCGTCCGGCTCTCAAGTGACGATTTAAAGAACGTTGGTTGCTGACGACGAGGCGTGGCCAGTTCCGTCTTGTTTCCTTTCCTGGCCTCGTTCCCCAGTGGATCGGTGGAAGAGGGGAGGATTCTTTTGAAGTGTCTGTCCGTTTTTTTTGTACCATTTTTCCAAAAAGCCACGTTCCTGTGCGTTTTTTGTATGTTTTTAGTTTTTTTCTCTTCGTTCGTGACGAGTGCAGTTAGGGCTGCCGCTCTCCCCTGAGCTTCTCTCGGGCTTGTCTTCTATTTATGGTCAGCTCTTCCCCATTTTGCCCGTGTCTGTTTTGTTGAATTGTGAAAGAGAAGGTTCAGCTTCACTACGTGCCTCCTTGCTGCGTTTTTTCCACACTTCGCGCGCTTTGATAACAGTTTTGAAGCTCCCCTGACGTCTTTTGGGTCTGCACGATGCGCATTTAGGCCTGCGTCTCTATCATAACTTTTAGCTGGCACTTACGGTTCCACTCCGAAAGGTTAGGTCCCCCCCTGATGATCGTTGGTTTCCCCTTTCTTTTTTACGTTCTCCAGTTTCCCTCGATTAAGTGATTGGGTCTCTTTATGCCACTACCTTTTCCCTCGCTCTTTTTTTTTGATTTTTGTTCCCTCATACACGATGAAGCGTGGTTAATTCTGGCGAGACGCCTCATTCTTTCGGTCCGGTCGTCCTTGCCAAACCCCCCCCCAACAACACTAAAAACCTCCCCTACCCAAATAAACAAACAATAAAAAAAACTAACCCCCACACTTAAAAAATAAAAAAAATAAAAAAACCACCTCCCACAACACTTCACACAAAAAAAAAAAAAAATACAAAACAACCACCCCCCCAAAACCTACCCCCACCTACCAAAAACCACAAAACACCAACCCCACCACAAAAAAAAAAAATCCAAACCAAAAACCCCCAAAAAAACTACCCCCCCCAACCCCCCACACCACAACCCACCACAACAAACCCCCCCCCCCAAACCCAAACAAAACATAACCCCCAAACACAAAACGCCAACAATACCCCCACCCACCCCAACCCCCCAACCCAAACAAATAACACACCAACCCCGCCCCCAAAACAAACCACAACACAAAACCAACCCACCCCCCAACACCAAAAAACCACCACCCCCCCCCACCCAAAAACAACCACCCCCCCAACCCCAAACCCCCCCCCCTCCTCTTTTCTTTTTTTTGACTATCTTTACGCAGAATGCGGAATCGTCAAGGTCTGTCTTTCCCGCGACTTTTATCCGCTCCTGGCTTGTGTTCCTTTTGATTTTTGCTCGCATTCTTTTCCCTGAGCGTTCGGTGCCCCTCTTCCCTTTGAATTGCTCAGAGAAACGATTCATTTGATGATGAGGGTCCCTTGCGCCTGTCCGTTGCTCTCAGACCCTGATCTTGTAATGAGCAGATGTCTTGATCTCTTCCAACTTTTCCTCTGCTCTTCCCCCCCGCTATTAGTGATAGTTTAGCTGTGCAGCTACACCACCGAATAAGTCTTTCCCGCACAACGTTATTCGTCCCCGTGGTCGTTTCGATGACTTTCTTTCAGTTCTCCTAAACCGGAAAGTCTGTTTCTGGCAGATGAAGTCGTCTTGGACTCGAGGCTCTCCTCCCCTTTTGTTTTTTTTCCTTAGTTCTTCTTTGTCCAGATCTGGGGTCCCCCTTCTCTCTTTTTTTTTCGCTCCGTTTCCCTCTTTCCCTTGAAGGACGCCACCTTCTCTTGGGATGTCGTGTCTAGTTGCGATCCATGTAGTTTTGGCGATGTTCCCGCCCCTCTCTCCAAAAGTAGTTTCTGCCAGCTTTCTACTGGTTTTCCCGCTTCCTACAAGGTACTCTTTCTGTGTTTTTTCCATAATTTTGGAATATTACAGCCTGCGTCGGTGTTGGTGCTGGCCCCCCTCTTTTTTTTTTGTGGGCTTTAGGTCTGGAAGTTCTTACGACCCGACTGAATTGTACTCGGTGCGCTGCCCTAAGCGAGTTCTTTGTTGACCAGACTGTCCTTCCCTCTCGGAAAATGCTTAGCAGTTTTGCTCTTCTCACCTTCTATTAACCAACCAATTAGGTACGGTCTTTTTTCGTCATTTCTCTTTTTAAACCGTTTGCGAAACGATTTCGCTAGTGCTTTTTTATCTCCTTTGTTGAGTCTCGATCCCTTACACTTCCTCTCGACGCTGCCCTCTTGCACCGGTCCGCTTTTTTTTTAGCCGAGGCGACCGGATTTTTGGCTGCCTGAAGGTTTTACTCTTCCCCTTTGCCTTGGTGACAGTCCTCCATTCGAGTTACGTCCCCCAGGATCTCAACCCTTAAATCCCTCTTCCTCGGCACCCCTTTTTTCCTCTTTACTCCCTCTCCCTTCGTTAAGCCAGGGAGGCTTGGGGGAGCCTAATTTGTTATCCCCCCCCATTCCTAGTCCCCCCCCCCCTTTCCCCGATTATCAGATGCGGTTTACAGTTGGCCGTCTTTTCCTTTTTTTTGATCTTTTCCACCCCTTTGTCTTGTCCTGCAATGCCCCCTACTGTTTGTTGGCTTGTGTCCTCGTCTCTTCCGGTCACACTTTGACTTGGATCACCCGCCCACGACATCCGTCTGTAGGAAGGTGGAGTTGTTTTCCCCCTGGGTGTAGCGCACCCCGAGGAGTCCAATTTTTTGCCGGTGACCTCCCGCGTCTCCCGTTACCCCCCCCCCCATTCGCGGCCACGACCGGGATGAATCCCTCCCCCCCCTTCACGTGTCCTCCTAGCTGCATTTTTGGCCTATTTTTCCCCCCTTAAGGACTTTGCCGTATCTCCTGAATCAACCATCTCTTGCGCGCTGCCGTATCTTTTTTTCCGAAAGTAGTCTGTGGTGAGCTTCGGGTCCCACGCGACATGAGGAACTCCCTTTGCGTCGTCCTCTCTTCCCTCAGTCCTTCAGATTTGTTTCCGAGATCAGACATCGGCGAGTTCCGCCGAGTTTTTCTAGACCAGTTTTGCTCGACGGCTGAACTCCTTTTCATTAACTCACGTTTTGCCGCGCAGTTCTCTTTCCCTCTCCTTTTGTAAATACGCGCCTGACAGAATGCGACTTTCTCTTTCCAGCGCTTTGAGAGGTCGACGGTCTGTTCTTCCTTTCTATCAGTCCCTTTTGCCTCTGCTTTTTGAGCCACTTCGTGCAGCACCTTTTTCTCTTCGTTTTTCAGGTGTCTTTCTCCCCCGCAGGATTCGTCGGCTGAAGATCCTCTAAAGAGTACCTTCTCTTTTCGGTTACATCTTAAATCCAACAGCGATTTCTCGCGAGGTCGGCGTGGCCGTCCCCACGGCCATCCTTCGGTCAGCATTTCAATACCCCTTTCTTTTTTTTGAAAGCGACCCACTGTGAGAAGCGACGCCTTTTTTTTGTTTTGTTTCTTGACAAGTTCTAAACGAGGCCATCAGCGGTGTTTTGCGGCTGCTGCCCGCAAGTGCTTTTCTTTTTTCCTCTCCTTTTTGTGCGGCCCACTTTTCTCTCGCGAGCTTGGATTTGAGCCCCCCTGGTGAAGACCGATTTTTTTTACGATGGTCCTTTCCCTCAGCTTGTCGCCGCTCGCCTGCCGACTTGACGAGCGCTGGCCGCCGAGCGGCATCATTTTCTTTCCCCTCGGCCGCAGTACGTATGTTCCAGAACCCACCAAAACGGCCCTTCCCTTTTCTTTTCTCTGCCTACAAGCTCCCAGCTTCGACCAGCGGAACAGTGAAGACGCCCAGCACGATGAACCCGTTGTTTCTTTTCTGACTCATTTGCCCTGCTTCCCGGACACAGAATCCTCCAAGCTTAACCTACCTTTTTCTCAGTAACGATGCTGGGTTCTTCTTGCAGGGAGATCAACTTCCGAGGTAGTCGCATCAACGTTTAGGGCAGCGGAACCAGACCTTTTGGATAGAGACTGCCCAGCTCACATAGCCTGAGCTATCCGAAGATCTTCTTGTGAGCGTTTCAGGGCAGATCTCGGACCCTTTTTGGTTTTGAGAATCTTGCGGTCATCGGTCTGCGCGATGGTCCCCAGTCCAGTTGCCGGGTTTCCTCTTTGTTTTCTTTTGATCTCCCTCTCCTTTGTCGACGCGTGAAAGATAGGAAGAATCGCAACGGCCTGGCTTCGTCGTATCGATCTTCCTCTCCCTTTTGTTGCTCTGCGTCTTCTCGAGTCTCGGCCGAGGGGGAAGACGATCGTTGCGAGGACGATCTTTCGCGTCGACAACGGCCGAGCCTACACCACTCTCCTTCCCACGGCACCTTGGTTGTTTGTCCCCACCCCACACACCCCCCCCCCCCCCCCTGTCCGAGCTCGGCTCTTCAAAGGACGGTGCTCGATACGCAGATGACCACGCGCCCCCACCCCCCCATCGACCTTATATCTATTTCTTCAGCATAGTTGAGTCTTGTGGCAGGTCTCCCCATTTCATTCTCCTTTTTGTAATCACTATTGCTTTCCTACCTGTTTTTCATAGACACCACTGTCGGATGCATTCTGCAGAATCCCGTTTGAGGAATGACCCTGTGACCTTTTGCTTTGACTTATAGGTTTTTGCCCCCCCGGATGATTTTACCAGGTGTTCAACTCACTTTTCCTCGGTCTTCTTAGATGTCCGTGTCGCATGCGGTGATTGATACTTTTTTAGGTGCGTTGCTTGTGCCGCCCGCGCTCTTCTGAGAGACTTCCTTCTTTCCTCTCCTCTGTTCAACTAGTAAGCTCTTCGTCTGATGTAGTCGTCGGCGACAGTGTGAGCCCCGTTTTTTCGTCTGGCTCTCTCTCCCTTGCCTTTTTCTTTTTTTTCCTTTTTAGCTCCCCAATTATTTCCCTTTTCTTTCGCTCGACTCTACGTTGGTTTTCTGCACAGCCTGAGAACTAGGCCTGGTGGCATTGCTCCTGGGTCCCCCCCTGAGCTGAGGCTCCTCTTCTCCCGGACTTTCGACCGGCTGCTTTTTGTCTTCTCGGTGTTCTCGTTTTGCTATTCGGGCTGCGACGCGTGTCAGTTGCTTTCCTTTTACTCCCCTCCGATCTTTCCCCCTCTCCTTTGCTGTTTTTCCCTCTTTTTTCTTGACCGAGAAACGTCCCCCCCCCCTCTTTTACCTTTGTCCTGCTGGACTGAATCTACCGACGCCTTTGTTTATATCTTCCCAAGGACCTCGCCCGCTTGATTTTTACTCCCTCCGTTAAGAAGAATTTCTTCAGCGACCGGGCTTGCCTAATGCGTTCTTCTCTTCCCTCCTAGGCTCGCTTTGTAGTCGTGTTTTTTTTCCTTCGCCTCGTGAGGTTTAGTTTCTGTGGACTCGGCTTCGTCTGCTAGCTTGCTCGATCCACGTCTTTGAGTTTTTTTTCTCTTGCCTCTTCGCAGTTGAGCCGCAGACGGTCGGCGGACGGCGCCTTTTGTTCTGATCTCTTCCCACCCCTTTCCCTCTCTGTCCTAAGATTGCGTGATCGTCCCTAGCGTCTGTGGACGCAGCTACCACAGACATATCACCCACTTTTCTCTTACAGCGAGAACTTTTGTTCTTTCTTCCTCTTCTGTCATGTCGAATGTCAACCGGCCATCGTCGGCCAGATTCATTCTCTTCGAGCTCCGGTGTAAGTAAAGTTTCGTGCCCCAGGAGACACTTTTTTTTTTATCTCTCGGCGTCATATCGTTCAGGTCCCACGGCGCCGTTTTATAATTGGTCTCCCTCATTCCGCGTATTGCCCGTGACGTATACCTTCGCTAGAAGGATTGAGGGTGTTGCTTCCTTTCCAGTAGTTTTCTTCCTATGAGAGGCCGCGATTCGTATGACACCTCTTGCACCTCCGCCGTCTAAGGTTTGTAACTCTCTCATTCAGCGTAGTGGACACCGGATTTTTGATTTGACTTCTTTAGTTGCCCCCCGTCCTCTTCGTTTTTGTTTGTTTCCTTCGGCTAATCCCCATCTCGGGGGAGAGGTTTTGTTTTCGTCGCTCCTCTTTCATAGGTGTCAGAGGCCGTAGCTCCGAGTATTTGTGGACTCGGTCGCCGTGCATTTTACCCCTTTTGCAGGGCTCTCGTACTAACCGCGTCTCCCCCCCATGTCTTCGCTAGATCTCGTATTCATCGATCCTTCACTTCGTGTGAGAAATCGAGTCGTCATAGTTTTTTTTATTATCTTCCCTTGGTTGTGATCTCTCCCCCCACGTCCCCCTATCGACGCGGCATTTTTCCGGTCTTCCCTTCGCTTATGCCGCCGCTTTTCTTCGTACAGAATGGTTGGGATGATCGCTTCGTTTTTTCCCGCTTGCTCTACCGCATACGTTTCTTTTATTACCCCTACTCCGCTCTAACGCCGCACTTCTGAGCCTTTTTTTTCTACTCCGCCCATCAAAGAAATACCTGGGATCTTAGGCTTTGGGAGCGAGAGAAGGACCGCCACAAACCCTCCCGCGGTTGGTGCCTAATACTTCTCTTCTTTTCAGACTTTGCTCTATGAATGATCTGTGCCCCAAGTCGCAGGAGGAAGGTGCATGCCCTGAAGTTTCGTTCCCTTTTTCCGGGTCCTCTAATCTCCCCGCCGTCAATCGACACCAACGATCGCCTTCCGCTCCCCGACACTACGTCGAGCCTACGGTGGAAAGCGTTCCGGCGTTCTTGTTTTCTGTACCCCCGCTCTCAAGACTTCGGGGGAACGCCCTCAGCTCCCTCCTCTTTTATCGAACCCCGTCGCTCCGGTTCAACGACATGGATGCCTTCCCTTTCTCTCTCTACGACTTGCTCTTCGACCCCTCGTCGTTTTCTCTCCATGACGCGTCATCGACGAAGATTCACCAGAGCTTTTTTCGTGACTCACGTTTGTCGTTAAAGACATTCCTTGTGTTTTTCCCTCGACGACCTGCGTAAGACCCGCAAGAGGTTTTGGTCTGTCCGTCGAGCTCCTCTTTCCTTTTTGTCACGAGTTCAATGCACCTTTTTCACAGCGTTTTTTCTTTGAGAAAGGCTCCGTTTTACCTATCAACAGCAAAGAGCGTTCTAGCCAGTGCTTACGACGAAAGCGGTTCCGAACGATCCTTACAGGAGACCAAGTGCAGGACGCACGACCGACCCTTTTTTTCTTCGTTTATTGAGGGAGACGGTTCGAGATATGGCAGCCCGGTTCGCCGCAGGCTTGTACGTCGGCCCTCGTCGTCTTTTTCCTCCGCGTTGTTGCGTTTATTTCTTCCGATCGTTCCAACCTCTTCTTCGTACCTGCTGAGCCAGCCTACCACGCGTGACCAGCGTTTTCCCCCCGGTACCCTGAAACACCAGCAATCCGGTGAGGGCGTTTTGGTTTTTATTGTAACTCGTCCAATAAGAGGCTCTTCCTGCTTGCACCTACCCGCTCCCACCTGCCGCGGAACCGCAACCCCTTTCGTTTGGCCGGTTTTTTCCTGCTTCGTTTTTGGTAGTGGAAGTGCTGACACGGCGTCTTCTTGATAGGCGTTGCCTACCCCTGAGATTCTCTGCGGAACCTCTTCCCTATCGTCAGCTTATTGTTTCTGCCCAAGCGACGGCGCAGCACGAGGGAAGAGGAGAAATCTTGCCTTTCTTTTCTTCGTTTTGCCGACGACGAAGCCACGACTCATTGGGGCGCTTACCGCTTCGGTTTCTGCTCTCATCCTACTCTATTACCCCCAAGGAACGCGCGGGGCTGAGTATTTTTCTCATGTGGCATAGGCTCCTCCGCAACCCTCCCTCCTCACGACAACAGGATTTCTGCACCACGTTATGTTTTGTCCCAATGTGCGTCTCCCGGCGATCACGGCAACGCGCGCAATATCCAGCGAGGTGCAGGCCCCAGACACAGATCCTCCTCGCCGGTTTTAGGTTCTGCCCATGACGCCCTCCCTTTCGGTACCCTGACCCGTGATAGCATTAGGTGATCGAGCCCTGCACTCTTCCTGACTACGATGCCGGAAGCAAGCGACGATCTC
>Ga0179591_1483712_pt1 | contig 12139 bp, 8 predicted proteins | sample CZOMad2_1_08_16f_FD_182891 | JGI IMG/M metagenome (GOLD analysis project Ga0179591, IMG submission 182891) | Vadose zone soil fungal communities from Angelo Coast Range Reserve, California, USA - CZOMad2_1_08_16fungal (PacBio error correction) | ecosystem: Environmental > Terrestrial > Soil >... | reverse complement strand
TAAATAATATGAAGTAGTGGTATTATAATATGATTTACTAATTGGAACAAAATATTGTGTCTAGTTGATTCAATTAACGACTTGTGGAAACTCTTTTATTACTGATGATGTGAAAAATTAAAAAAATTAACAATTTATAAAAAGTGTATAGTTTTTCGAATAGGAGATATTACAAAGTCTAAGTTTAGAAAGTTTAAAAGCTTTAGAAATTCAAGAAATCCATTTGTATTCAATTTGTGATTTCGGAATGCTAGAAATATGAAAATATTTCATCGTAGCAATAGAATGCTGGAGCAAAATTCTATAAAGAAACACTTATTAGATTCGTGTGGAGTATACAAAGCACAATTAAAAGTTTTGGTGTGGTGACTTGCAGCTTCAAATTGGTGCTTTATGCCGTCTATGCACCATTACCAGTCAAACTCCTTACTTTTTGAATCCCCTATATTATCACCTTTTATTGCAAATTTCAGCTTGAGCCAAGAGAAAAGGAAAATAATGTTTTAGGATTTAAATTGCTAAGGTTGTGATGTTGGCAAGAACACTTGTCCCGTTTCTTGTCCCCTATGCTTAAGACAAGGTGTTTTTCTGCCTCATAATGTTGGGACGGTATTTCAATATTTAGTAAATGAAATTTAAAATGAAAGGTACATATACAGTTGTACGATATTGCGTAATTTTTGGCATTCAGTTTAAAACTCATTTACTCTTATCCGTACGCGCACCAATGGTATGTCTATCTTGGCCAATTTGGAGAGTTTTAGTAATGATTTTGATCCAGAAATGCGAATTGAAGCTCAAATTGGAATCAAGGATTCTACTAAAGTTGCAAAAACATCAAACAGATGTAAGAAAATAATAAATTGTCCACCTTATGTATGTGTTCAAGGTAAACTACCTTGTGCAAGTTAAGAGGAACACAATGTTTTTCCAAAGATAGAAAGATGTTGAGAAACAACACCTTAGAGCAGGGAAAAATGAGCAATTTTTATTTTACTTTTTTGAATCATTTTTACTATTTTTGGAAAATCAAAACATGGTCTTGGTATTTTCGCTGTTCTTAGGTAATTTCTATAGTTCTTTTTTTGTCCATTGTTGGTATTTTCCATCGTTCTTTTTTTGTTGTAAACTTTTAGAGATAATTTTTCTAGGTCGTATTTTTGAAGACATCCTATTGTCAATGCTTTACAAATTATCCAATTTTTCATTTTTCATTAAAAAAAAATTATTATTCGGAAAAGTCACAGAGTACTCATCAAAAATTAGCGTTTGAGGACAAAAACGGCAGAAGTTCTAGCCAAACACCTATAAACTAATGAGCATTTGGTGCTTTTAGGGCAACACCCGTTTGCTCCCAATTCAACTATTGAAATCAACCTTCATCTTCCCCGACCAGCGTCATTTGTTCCTCTCTCTCTCCCAAAACCTGTCCCCCCCTCCCCCCTCCCGCCTACCCTCCTAACGAACTCCCTGAAGCGTGAACTTTGCCCTGACTAGTGCGGGGCCCAACCCCCGCGTGTATTTCACAGACGGCTTCCATTCCTTTATTCCCCCATCGTTGATTACCAACACTGCACCCCCCGCCCGCCCCTCCCTTCCTCGCCACGTTCGCGGCGCATCCACTTCCGCTACTTTGTTCATCCGTTTATGACGCTCCCCCTATGCTCGGCTTAACCCCCACCACCTCTCACTGCCTATCCTAGTGGTTGCTCGTATCCCTCTTCCCGCTCTGCCCCCCTTTTCCAACGCCTGTGCCTCTGCTATCGCTTAGCACTATCTTATATAACCGCCCCCGATTCTCTTGCTTAGCAGCGCCTTTGCCCGTAAGCGCGATTCCCTCCACTCTCCGGACACTGCTTCCCTGACTCGTAGTCTTGATTCGTGTGACAACATTGCATGACTTTTAGCTGCACCTGGAGATGAAATTGGTGATTGTTGCCTGACACCGGACATATGGTATCTCGGTAGCATGCGGATTCGGTCTACTCCCTTATATCGCTGGTATCTTAAATTGTCTGCTTCGTGTGCTTTCAATTTGCAACCTTCCCTAAATACTATGAAGTAGTGTTATTATATATGATTATAATTGCACAAACGTGTGTCTAGTTTGCATCCACTTTACCTCTTTGGACACTCTTGTTTCTACTGCTATGTTGAAAAAAGTCTCAGAAGTTACACCTTTGCTTCAAATGGCAGTTTCCCAATTTAGTATATTACACGTGCATAAGTTTAGCAATTAAAGTTTAGCAATTCCCCAAATCCCTTTTTCAATTTGGGCTTTCGGAATTCTCGACTATGAAATTTCATCGTAGCACATAGTGAATGGAGCCAAATTCTATACAGAACACTTATTGTTCTTTGTGGATTTCTACAAACACACCCTTCCGTTTTGGTTTGTTTGTGTACTTTGCACGTTGCAAATGTGGATCTGCTGCCTCTTGCCCCATTCCATTCCACACTACTTCCTATTTTTCCTCCCTATCTTTCCAACTTTATTTCGACCTTTCCGCCGTTGAGCCCCTAAGAAAAGGCACATTACCTTAGTTCGTTTAAATTGATCTGCAGGCGCTTGCCCGACACCACTTGTCCTTTGCTCTGTCCCCCTTGGCTTGAGCCCCGCTCGACGTTTCTGCTATACTGTTGAGTTGTAATCCAGCTTTCTTTACAGTAGACAGACTTTACCATGCCTGGAGGGCGCCTCACCGTTGTCGATATTGAAGTCTTTTTTGCAGTCTTTAAACATCCTTCCTATTATTAAATAGCCCCCCATTGGATGGCTATTTGGGCCCCTTTTGGAGTTTTTGCGTCCGTAACCTTTTTGCTCCCCCCGCGCAATTGAAGCTCCGCACTTGGTCCTCCCGCGGCATTCTACTAGCGAGTTCCACCCCCACACCGCCTCGACCCCCCGCTTTTCAGCACCATCAGTACAGTGAGTGTCCCACCTTATGTATGTGTTCACGGTAGAAAAGCTCCCTTTGTGCACAAGTGTCGCGGAACCGACATTTTTTTTCCAAGATGCAAAGTGTTGGAGACACAAAACCTCTAAGCTCGGCAAGATGAAGGGCAATTTGTATTTTCCTATTTTTGAAGTCTTGTTGTCGTCGTATTTTCTGAAAATCAACCCGCAGTTTCTGATACTATTACTATTGTTCTTGCGAGTACTTTCTATCATTCTTTTTTTATGTCAATTGCTTGGTAGTTTTCGGATTATCGTTTTTGTGTATAACTTTAGAGATAAAATTTTCTAGGCTTCTTTAGTTGTGAGAGGACATCTAGGTTACAATGCTTACACAATTATCTCATCGTTGTATTTTAGTAAGACACAACACCATTATTATTCGACACGTCCCAAGTACTCATCAAAAGTAGCGTTTGAGCAACACACGGCAGAAGTTTCTCAAAACACCCCTCTAATTATATGAGCCTTTTGTGGCTTTAGTGCAGCACCCTTTTGCTGACCCCCCTAATAATTGCCAAAATTCATCTTCCACGCAAGGACGGACTTCTGTCCTGTCTTCCAAACCAACTTACCAACACTATCCCACTTCATAATCCGAACTAATCGTAACTCAACTCAGGAACCTACCGAAGCGATGAACTTTCGATGAAGTGTGAGGGGAAAACACACATCCATATACCTTTAACAGAAGGTTCCCTTCTTTATCCACAATAGTTGATCACAATGAGAACACCAGCACACTAGCCTTTAAGCAAAATCATAGAGCAATTTCCGATTACACACCATTCAAACTTTCTTAATCATTGTCACTCAGTACAAATGAGGATTCAACCAAGGACGATATCCAAATGCATATCTAGTGGTGAAGTGTTAGACTATTCAAAGTCTTGACCACCCAACTTTTTCCCATTGGACATCTAGATGTTAAAATAAATATTCATAAACCTACACACAAATTCTATATTGCATTAGCATGCGGAATTTGAAAAGTGAGACAGATTCCCTCACAGATAAATTGGGATCCAATGTAAATGATTGTCAGTTCTTAGATTTCGTGTATGAACACTTTGACCATGAACTTATATGCAAAGGGATGAAGAATTGGAATGATTGTTGAATGACAATGACATAATTATCTCGAGGTTGAGATTAGATTCGTTATACCTACAGGTATAGATTTTAGTATTAAATATTGTGATATTAGTGTGGCCTTCAAATTTGGCAAATATACCTAAAATCAATATGAAGTAGTGTGATTATTAATATGTAACTTTATACATTGACATTAAACTTGTTTTAGTGAAGTTTGAATCGAATATTATAATTGTATACTGCTTTGGAGATTACTATTGTGTATTAATTGGAATATGTTGAAAAATTATAAAAATGAAAAAAATTTATAAAATGGTAGAGTTTTCAAATTTATGTATGATACAAGTCACTAAGTTTAGAAATTTAAAAGTTCAGCAATTCAAAAATCCATTTTTTTTAACTGTGTGATTTCGGAATTCTAGAATATGAATAATTTTCAAACGTGGCACAATAGAATGATGGAGCAAATTCTATAAAGAAACACTTATTGTCGTTTGTGAGGATTATACAAGAAAACAATTAGAGATTTTGGTGTTTGGTACTGTAAGGTTCAAAGGGATCTTATGTCACTCGCGTGCACCATTCCCATTCCAACTACTTACTTTTTTAATCCCTATATTTTTCCAACTGTTATTGCCAAATTTCGTATGAAGCCATAAGAAAGGAGAAATAATTGTTTATTTTAAATTGATATAGGTGATTGCAAGAAAACACTTGACCATTTCTTGTCCCCTGGCTAGACAAGTGTTTTACTGATCATAATGTTTGCGTTGTATTTCAATAATTTATAAATGAAATTTAAAATGAAAGTGGTAATAATAATAGGTTGGTAGATATTGAGTAATTTTTTGATTCTTTAAAATAATTTTACTATATAAATAGCCCCCAATTGGATGTTACTGGCCACTTTTGGAGTTTTAGTAATATTTTTGATCCAAAAATGCGAAATTGAAGATCAAATTGGAATACAAGGACTTCTACTAAAGTTTGCAAAAACACTCAAACAGATTTAAGGAAAATAATTAAATTGCCACCTATGTATGTGTTCAAGGGTAAATACCTTTGGCAGTGTAGAGAACAACAATTTTTTTCCCAAAGATGAGATGAAAAGATGTTGAGAAACAACACCTCTAAGCGAGGAAACTGAGCATTTTTATTGTACTTTTTTGAATCTTTTTACTATTTTCTGAAAATCAAACATTTATTGTATTTTCTATTGTTTTAGTAATTTCTATAGTTCTTTTTTTATGTCTCGTTTGCTTGGTATTTGTCCATCGTTTTTTTTTGGGTATACTTTTAGAGAATAAATTTTTTTAGGTCTTAATGTTGAAGAAATCCTATTTCAATGTTACATTATCCATAATTTATTTATTTTTTAAAAAAAATTTTATTCGAAAAAGTCACAGTACTCATCAAAAAATTAAGCGGCGTTTGAGACAAAAAACGGCCGAAGAAGTTTCTCCAAACACCCTTTAACTATTGGCATTTTGTGCCTTAGGCAACACACTTTTTGCTCCCAATCAAATAGATGTTGAAAAACTTCATATTCCACAGAATGAGTCATTTGTTCCTCTAGCTTGTCAAAAAAAATTTAAAAAATGCCAACTAACAGGACTAAATCATAAGAACCTACGGCTGAGCGCTGTTGAAACTTTCACTGAAGGTGAGGGGGAAAACCAATCAGGTATTTAAGAAGATTCATTAATTTATCCAAATAGTTGATTCAAAATGAAAACCAAGAAATACCTAAGCAAAAATTTACCGATCGACCCCACCCCCCCCCCTTCCACACGTTTTATTATCATTTCGTAAATGAGGCTTCACGGCAAGCATATCAGATGAATATTCCTAGTGAGTGATAGTAAGTATCATAAGTATGACGAGCCACAAAGTTTTCACCGATGGACATTATAGATGTAAATATATTCTATGAAAACTACAACAAATTATATTGATAGCATGAGAATTTGAAAAGTGCGAGATTTCCCGTCACATCTACTGGATCAATGTTAAAATGATTGTAGTCTATTAGTGGAACACATTTGCCATGAATTTTAGATGAAAAATGGCTTGAACTTGGATTGATGTTGAATGACAATGACCTAATATAGTTTAGAAGAGGTAGTATACTACATTATATAGATTTTATATTAAATATTGTGATTAGCGTGACTTTCAAATTTGCAAAATTCCTTAAATCAATTGAAAAGTAGTGTTCTATTATATGATTTACTGAATTGAAAAAAACTTTGTGTCTAGTGAATCAATTTAATCTTGGAACTATTTTTATTAAGTTGATAGTGATGAAAAATTATAATAAAATTAAAATTATAAAAGTATTTATAGTTTCAATATTTAGTATATTACAAGCAGAAGTTTAGAAATCTTAAAAGTTTAGCATTCAAAAATCCATTTTGAGTATTGTAAATTTGTTGATTCGGGAAATCTAGAATATGAAAATTTTTTTCATCGTAGCAATAGAATGAGGGAGGCCAAATTCTAAAAGAACACTTATTGTCTTTGTGGCTTATTACAAAAACAATTAAGTTTTGGTGTGTACTTTGAAGTTCACATTGGATCTTTATGCCGCTTGCACCATTTCGATTCCAACTACTTACTTTTTTTCAGTCCCTTTATTACCAGCTTTATATGCAATTTCAGTGTGAGCCAAATAAGAGAACAGGGAACAGATAATGTTTAGTTTTCAATTGAGATAGGTGATTGCAAGAAACGACTGGACCCTTTCTCTGTCCCCTTGGCCCTGCAAGTGTTTTTCTGCTCATATGTTTTTGCGTTATTTCAATAATTTTAAATGAAATTTAAAATGAAGTGGTACATAGTAATAGTTGTAAATTGAGTAATTTTTGCATTCTTTAAAAATCAGTTTACTACTATATTAATAGCCCCAATTGGATGTCTATCTTGGCCACTTTTGGAGTTTTTAGTATATTTGATCCAAAAATGCGAAATTGAAGCTCCAAATTGGAATGTCAAGGACTTGACTCCCAGTTGCAAAAACACTCAAACAGTTTTAAGGAGAAATAATAAATTGTCCCAACCTTCAGGTGTATGTGTTCCAAGGTGAAAACTTACCTGTTGTGCAAGTGTTTAGGGGAACACAATTTTTTTTCCAAGATGAAAAGATGTTGAGAAAACACTCTAGTAGGAAAACTGAGCACTTTTTATTTTACTTTTTTGAATCTTTTTACTATTTTCTGAAAATCAACAGTTTCTGGGATTGTTCTATTGTTCTTAAGTAATTTCTATAGTTTCTTTTTATGTCCCTTGCTTGGGCATTTCCATCGTTCTTTTTTGTGTAGAACTTTTAGAGATAAGATTTTTCTAGGTCTTAATTTGTGAAGGACATCCTCTGTTCAATGCTTTACAAATTATCCATATTTGTATTTTATTAAAAAAATTCTTATTCGAAAAGTCACAGTACTCATCAACAGATTAGCCGTTTTGAGTACAAAACGGCAGACGTTTCTCAAGCAACACACCCTATAACTCTTGCGCATTTTGGTTGAGTGGCAACACCACTTATTTTGCTCCCCCACTACCTATGAAATACCTTCATATCCAAGAAAGTCATTTGTTCCTTATCTTCAAAACAAAAACTGAGCCAAAATCACAATCTAAAAGACCAGTAAAACTCATAAGCAACCTACCTGAGCGCTTGGTTGATGAGACTCTTTCAAATGAAATTCCCGAGAGGGGAAAACCACATCATGGAGTTATAAACAGACGATTCATCCTTTATTCACATAGTGCTACAAAATTGAACCCACGCAGAACTCCCTTAACGCAAAATTACCGATCTACACTTCAAATTTCTTATATTTTCAATAAAAATGTGGATTCAACCCAAGCATATCAATGAATTATCTGTGGTGATAGTAAATTTCCAAGAGATCTGATCCAAAATTTTTCATGGACATTATAGATGTAAATATTTCTAGAAACTACACAAATTAGATTGATTAGATGAGAAATTTGCAAAGTGCGAGATTCCCCTCAACTAACTTGGATTCAAGTTAAAATGAAATTTTTGTCGTCTTATTAGGGTGAACGTTGCATGAAATTTTAGATGAAAAGGGATGAATTGGATGAGTGTGAATGACCATGACATAAATATGGTCGGACTGAGATTAGTTACTACATTATAATGTGATTTAGATTAATCGTTGTTATACATAGTGGACTTTCAAATTATGTCAAAAGTTCCAACTTTTAAATCGATACAGATATGTACGTAGTGTATTATTATATGATTTACTATTGAACGAAGTTGTGTCTAGTTGACTCACAATTTCATCTTGAAAATATTTTTATTAATGATAATGTTGAAATACTTAAAACTTCAAAACTTTCTCACCTATCGTTTTCCACTTTCGTTCTTCTTCCCCAGGGTCATCAGTATTAGCCCTTTCACAGGTTAGCCATTCCCCCTCCCATCTGTTTTCACACACTTGTTGAATTTGCGGACTTCTGCGCCTATGAACCTTTTACACCTCGTAGCACCTCGAGCTGCTGGAGCCCCCTTCTATTCCGAGGACCTTATTGTATCTGTTGTGGCCCTTCATCCAGACGCCCCCCCCATCCGTTGGTTGTGTGTATTTTTCAATCTGCCGTACTCTGCAGTTCACCTTGGCCGTATTTTGCCTCTTGCAGCCCATTCCATACCAACTTCCTTACTTATATTTGCATCCCTATATTATTTCCACCGGTATTGCAAATTTCAGGGTGGAGCCCAGCACCTAAGACACGGCCCCTAATTGTTTAGTTCATAAGTTGATCTCGGGATGGCCAGAAACGACCATGTCCCGTCGTTGTTCCCTAGAGACCTTAGCCACGTGTTTTTCTGCTAGACCTGTTGGCCGTGTGTATCTTCAATCTTTACTACAATGCAATGTGTTACCAATCGAAGAGGGGTGACCTCCTAGTGGTCGATGCGGCGTCACTTTTTTTGCCTTTCTTTCCCATCATTTTTATCTTATATTAAATAGCCCCCAATCTTTGGCTGTCTATCTTGCCCCACCTGTTGGAGTTATAGTACTATTTTTGATCCACCCTGCGAAATTGCGCTCCACTTGCGCCGCCCCGGCCCTTACCTTAAAGTTGCCCCCCCCCTCCCCGATTTGCGCAACTTCCTCCGTTGTCCCCCCTTCTGTATGGTTTCTAAGGAAAACTCCCGTTGGGCACACGTGTCGCGAACACAATTTTTTTTCCAGAGTTGAAAGATTTTGAGAAACACACACACCTCTAAGCTAGGAACAATGAGAATTTTTATTTTCCTTTGTTGAAGTTTTTACTACTTTTGACCGAAAATCAACAACAGTCTGTGGTATTTTCTATTGTTCTTAGTAATTCTATATCTTTTTTATGTCCAGTTGCTTGGTATGTTCCATAGTCTTTTTTTGTGTATAACTTTTAGAGATAAATTTTTAGGGTCTTACATTTTTGAAGACATCCTTCAGGATTTTCAATTAGCTTACAGAATTATCCATTTTATTTGTTTTAAAAAGAAATTATTATTCGAAAAAGTCACGAGACTAATCCCAATTAGCCGTTTAGAGACAAAAAACGGCAGAAGTTCTCAAAACACCCTATGATCTAACGTATTGAGGCATGTGTTGCTTAGTGCAACACACTTTTTGCTCCCAATCAACTATGAAATTAAACTTCATATTCTCAAGAAAAGTAATTTGTCCTATCTTCAAAAAAAATTTACAAAACACACTCTAAAAGACTAAAATCATAGAACCTACCTGAAAGCGCGTGAAACTTTCAATGAATGTGAGGGGAAAACACATGTATTTAACAAAGATTCCATTCATTTATCCCCAAATAGTTGATTCAAAATGAAACCAAGCAAACTTACCTAAGCAAATTACCGATTACACTTCAACTTCTTCATTTCAATAAAAATGTAGGATTCAACCCAAGATTATCAATGAATATCCTAGTGGTTGATAGTGAAAATTTCAAAGATCATGACGCCAAATTTTTCCCAGGACATTATAGAGTAAATATTATTCTATTAAACACACAAAGTATATATTAGCATGAGGAATTTGAAAAGGCGAGAGTGAGATTCCTCACACTAACTTGGAGATCAATGTGAAATGATTGTTCAGGTCTTATTAGTGTGAACAACTTGACTCTGGAAATATTTAGAAGAAAATGGATTGAAATTGGGATGTTGTTGAATGACAATGACATATTATATGGTAGAATGAGATAGATACTACATTATATGAGGGATTGTATAGTTAACTATTGGAGTAGTTAGGGTGCCTTTCAAATGTTGATGCAAAATCCTAAAAATCGAAATGGAAGGTCGTGTTATAATTATATTGATTATAGCTAATTGAACAAAATTGGGTCTTATGTGAATCAATTACTCTTTGGAAACTAATATTTTTTTTTTATTAATGATATGTTGAAAAAATTATACAAATTAAAAAAAGTATAAAAGGCCCCATACTTCCTTAGGGGTTACTCTGTATTCAAACAGGATATAGTTTTCAAATTAGATATACAAGTTCATAAGTTTAGAAATTTAAGTTTAGCAATTCAAAAACCCATTATTTTAAAATTGTTGATTTCGGGAATTTAGAATAAGGAAATTTTAATCGGCTAGCACATAGAATGATGAGAGCCAAATTCTATAAAGAACACTTATTGGGGGGGGGGGGTTTTCTTTTTGTTTGGATATAAAAAAACAATTAAGTTTGGTGTGTCTTTGAAGGTTTCAAATTGGATTCTGTATGCACTCTTGCACATTCCATTACACACTTACTTTGTTTCATCCCATATTTCCAAAATTTATTGCAAATTTCGGTGAGCCAATCAGAAAAGGAAAGAACAATGTTTATTTATAAATTGATATAGGTGATTGCAAGAAGACACATTGTACCCTTTTCTGTCCCCTTGGCCTTAGACAAGTGTTTTTCTGTCATACTGTGTGCGTGGTATTTCAATTATTTATTACATGAAATTTTAACATGAAGGTACATCTAATAGTTGTAGAATATTGAGTAATTTTTGCCTTCTTTAAAACTCCTTTTACTATTATTAATAGCCCCCAATTGAATGTCTATCTGGCCACTTTTGGAGTTTTAGTCATATTTTTGATGCCGAATGAGTGAAAATTGAAGCGTCAAATTGGAATACAAGGCTTTACATAAAGTTGCACAAACACTCAAACATGATTTTAAGAAAGAAAATAATCAATTAGTCCACCTTATGGATGTGTATGTCGATGGTTAAACTACCTTGTGCACGTGTAGGCGGACACAAGTTTTTTTTCCAACGATTGACGAGTGAAGATTGTTGAGCAACACACCTCTAAGCTAGGAAAAATGGTAGGCAATTTTTATTTTACTTTTTGAACTTTTTACGATTTTCTGCAAAATCAAACATTTTTTGGTATTTCTATGACTCTTTAGTAATTCTATAGTTCTTTTTTTATGTCATTTGTTGGTATTTCCTCGGTCTTTTTTTGTGTATAAACTTTTAGCGCTAAATTTCTGGTCTTTAAACACATTTTCATGGAGACTTCCGATTTTTACAATGCTTTACCCAAGATTATCCTATTTTATTTATTAAAAAAAATTATTATTCGAAAAGTCCCAGTATCATCAAAATTAGCCGTTTTGAGACAAAACGCAGAGAGAAGTTTCTCAAAACACCCTATAACTTGAGATGTGTTAGTGCCAACACACTTTTGTCCCAATCAACTATTGAATAAACTTCATATTCCAAGAAAGTCATTGTTCCTCTATCTCAAAAAAAATTTACAAAATCACACTAAAGACTAATATAAGAAACCTACCTGACGCGCTGACACTTTCATAATGTGCTGGGGAAAACATCATTGTATTTACCGTGGCTTCATTATTATCAAATAGTTATTCACATGAAACCCCTCACACTCCTTAGAGCAAATTACCGATCTACGGCTGCACCTCTACTCATTCAACTTCATACAAATTGAGGATTCACCCAAGCATATCACTAGGCTATATCTAGTGGTTTAGAACTTATCACTCTCCTTACCACATTTTCACGTCCCCATTTTCCATT
>Ga0179591_1317206_pt1 | contig 12139 bp, 11 predicted proteins | sample CZOMad2_1_08_16f_FD_182891 | JGI IMG/M metagenome (GOLD analysis project Ga0179591, IMG submission 182891) | Vadose zone soil fungal communities from Angelo Coast Range Reserve, California, USA - CZOMad2_1_08_16fungal (PacBio error correction) | ecosystem: Environmental > Terrestrial > Soil >... | reverse complement strand
GAAGCGGGACAACGCATTGGTATAATACACGTGGTACCGAGGCTTTTATTTTCCGTATCGGGGGTCCAACGCCAACCAGGGGCAGGCTGGATTTTTCCCCCCCTTCGTGGGGCATTTTTTATTTTCTCCCGTGCAGAGTGGCCAGACAGCGCCCTTTCCCCATCGTATTAGAAGAAGAGTTTTTTTCTCTATCGCCCCCCCAACACCGGCTCCAAGAAGCATCTTTTCCCTTTTTTTCCCCCAATCGCTCGAGAACGTCCAGGTTACATGGCTCTAGTGGTGCATTTTTTCCTTGGCGATCGTTCAAGATTTTCTGGCTGTTCTCCATCAGAAGATCTTTTTCTCCGGAGGTGCGGGATCAGCCATGCCAAGTGCTTGTGCCAGTCATTTACCTTCCATGAAAATGTACACTTTTCTTTCTCGTTTTTACTGGTAGTGCTTATTTTTTCCCCCTTTTCTGCCTCGGAAATTGATGCCTCCCTCTGCTGCCCCTGAACGGGTTAAGGTAAGTGATGTTTTGCCACTATTTTTTTCCTTTTTTTTTTTTCCGAGCCAAAAAATTTCGACCCTTCCCCCTCCCCCGTCGTGGCGTACGGTCCCCCGCCCCAATACCTTTTGCACCAAGCGGTTCTCCGACCATCGACGTCCTTTCCTTCGCAGTGGTGCAGAAACAGCGTCTTGCCGTAGGCCGCCATCCACACCCCTCCTCGATCAACACAAGAATGCCATCCATCTCCCCTTCCTATTGAGTGAGTCTAGAGCCCCCCCTTTTCCCCTCCCCACGCCGGCCTGGGAGCGCCACGGAGCTTCTGTGACGGGACCAGCCTGAGATGAGACTTGAAGGGTTCCCACGGGCGACGCAGTGAGAGGCGGGCGGAGCCATTTCCTCTAGCGGTTCGCGGTTCGGATTTTGTCGCGCGACGGGGTCTCGGCTTCACAAGAACCGAGCCCGATGGACGTCCTCCTTTCACGAATCGGCACCGGGGGCGTCGAGCTCGTTTTGGGCGCGTACTCGCGCGATGCGCGCTTTTACCTCTTTTTCCTTACAACGCAGTGTGGGAGAAGAGGCTTTATCGGGTTCTTTATTTTTTTCCCCGAAAGCTCGTCGTTTGCCCCCCCTCTTTATTCTGATTAGCGAACAACTTCGGCAGATCCTGGCGTCTTCTCCTGTTCTTAACGGAACGGGCTAATGGGAGGCCCCCCCCCCCCCTCCCAAGACATTCTTTGTCATCCGCGCCTCCTGAAGGAGGGCGAGCCGTCTTCACCGCTGCTAGCTCTTTTCTCTTTCCTCCTCTCCCGTTGTTGTTTGTTTTTCTCTCTTTTTTTTTGTTCCTCTCGGTTTAGCGGGGCGCAATAAGGCCAGGGAGGCGCGGTTCTTACTCGTAGTAGACCTGGACGTTTTCCATGATCCCGGTCGTTGGAGGAACAAAGGGCGGCAGGTTCGTCCGCCTTTTCTTGACTCGGCCGGCACCGATCGGGGGTCGCGACTCTCAGAATGCCCGTGATCCCTACCCGAACGACGTTAACGGGAAAGAGGCTCTCCCCCCTTTTTACCCAATTTCTTTTCTTCCTGTGCGTCCCACAGGGAGACGAGGTAGGTTCCCCTGTAATCGTTCGCGCCACAGGGAGCAACGACGAGGATTTACCCTTCCGCCCTCTTCCTAGTTTTCCTGTTGTGCAAAAGAGAGACCCGTCGGAGCGCCTTTTTTTTTTTGTTTCATTTTCGCGACTTCACGCGCGTGGGGAGACGACCCTCCCTTCCCCCCTTTTTTTTTCCCCCCTGCAGGTCTCAGGGAGGTATAGACGCTTCCGGTGTACTGGTATTCTCCAGTGATCGGCGCGGGGGGCTCGTTGCCGTTCGTCCCTGTGGGATTGAGAGTCATGGCAATTTATGGTTTCTATCGGCGGGCGGCTTTTTCTTTTTTTTTCCAAGTTGTGTCGGCGGGAGACGTCGCGCCGAGTTTTTTTTGTGGCGCACCACGCGCGACTCTTTTTTTCCCATGGCTTTGCGGAGCCGCTTGCGAATGGCCGCTTTGGAGGTGTGCTCTTTTGTCTCCGGCTTGTTTAGGAGGGTCGATGGGCTCGACCGCCGTTTTTTCCCAGGTTTTCCTCAGGAGCTGGACGGAAGGCGAGGCGCAGTCCCTCTGGGGAGCTTGCAATTTTCTACGCACTAAAAGTCAAAGCTGATGGTACTCTTCCGTTTCGACAAGACTGGCACCTAAAAGGAGCTGACGATACCTCCCCTCCCGGGCACTTTCCCCCCTTGATGGAGAACATCCAGATCTGCTTTAAAAACTTTTCTCCCCCCCCCTCGGCTCTTTTCCGACGGACGGGAAGTTTCGCGATCCGGACTGGAAGGCCGTAATTTTTTCGCGGGCTCGCGTTGGGAGAAGGTGTTTCCTACCCCCCCTTCTCGGAGGTGTCGGCTTTTTTTTTTTTTGCCTTATTTTTTTTTTTTTTTTTGCGGCCTTTTTTTGTACTGTCGCTCACCGGGAGCGTCGGGCACGCCTCCCCGTTTTCTCCCCCGGCAACGATCGGTTGGGGACGACGTCCCCAGATTTGTGGTGGCGCGTGGGGAACCCGGATACGTAACGTCTTTTTTTTATTTTACGGACCCAATGGCAACGTGTATTACACTGCGAGGACCGCGCTGCACGGAGGGAACCGTCCTTTTCCAGAGGCCCTATTGGCCCGTGGATAGTGAAAGGTCCAGTCCTCATACCACGTAACCCCCCGCTGGTTTTTTTCCCCCGGCGCGCCCGCCGCTGGAACGATCTGTGGCCCTTTTCTTCTTTTTTTTTTTCCCTTGGCCGCCGAACGCCAGAACGGCGGTGCCGCCGTTTTTTCCTGGAGGCTCGTTTTTTTCTTTGAACGTGACGGCCCGAGATCGGGGCCCTTCCCTTCCCCCTTTTTTTCCCGGTCGCCGCGGTTCAATACAGCGCTACGCATTACCTGTTTTGTGGCAGGTGTTCTTCACGGCCGAATTGGACTCCTAGCTGCGCGGGATCTCAATTCTTTGTTTTATTTTCCGTAATCTTGTTCCCCCCCCCCCGCGGGCACTCCACCGGATACAGTGCTACTCGGTCCCACTGCCGCTATAAGAATAATTTTTAGAGGGGAACCCCCTTCCCCCTCTCGGAGAGTATATTAGGTTCTCTACCTCGCGTACGTCATCCGACGGTCATCCTCACCCTACTAAATTGCCCGGGCGTTCAGGGATTCGCCCCCCCAAACACCCCCACCTTGGGTTTCAAGTTGAAAAGAACGGCCCCCCGGCTGGGTTTTTGTTAGGGGGACGTGAATCCCCGCCCCCCTCCTCACACGGGACATTTCCCGTACTCCCGTGGTCATTTCAAAGGGTACACTTCATTATGATTTGTTCCGATCAATCTTCGACAAGGCTGGATGCCCTTTTTTTTCTCTTTTCCCCCTAGCATTTCCTTCACCAGTAGCTGCTCCGACGCGGACGCGGCGTTCACCGTTGCCGTTTTTTTCCCCACCGGAAGCACGCGACTGGCTTCGAGTTTTGTTTTTTGAAGTCAACGCGCCGCCCGTTTCAGAGGGGTTCCCGCGAGGGGCAACCCCCTCTATCGAAGGCAGGGACGATGGGTCTGAACGAAGTCTGCAGGGCGGCCCACCCCCACCCTCTTTCTCCTGCTCCCGAGGAAGATAGGCGCCGGCGTACACGCCGACGGGTATCCCATGCTGACCGCGACGGGGCGGCGTCTCCCCCCCCTAGGAGACCTTTTACTCGACGGTGACACGGGACCACGATTCATTTCTGCTCGACTTTCCGGTAGATGTCTGCTGTCTTCCCCAGCGGGCGGTCGCTTCCTTTTTTTTTTTTTTAGTACGCGTGGAGACGTTCTGGAGTTCCAGGTCACGGAAGTATCATGATCCCTAGCACCGAAGCATCATCCCTCCATGAGTTAAAGATGCTTTGGATTACCCCCCCGGCTCGGCGGGCAGCGCGACTACACCTGGAAAAAGGTATCTTTTTTTTCGTGCCCGTGACTGGATTCAGGGCTCGAATTAAAGCATCGACCCAGTTCAAAGAAGTTTTTGCCCCACAGGGGCCGCGGCAGGACGCGGCACCGTTGCTCTGGGTTGTTTTTTGCAATGGCACGGGCGGAGACCAACGGCGGTCCCGTGATCCCCGAGGGGGGGGAGAGGGGCTTTTTAAGGAAAGGGATACATAGGACGGAAGAACGTCGTCTTGGCCTATGCAGCCCTTTTTGTTCGACAAAGTCATTCGCGCTCTCTTAAATTTTGAAACCAGAGAACGGAAGAGATCGTCAGAAATTTTGAGTCGAGCACCGAGACGTTGGTGGTTTAACATTGTCTCCACGTAAAGTTAGACGAGTCGGCGCAAGGCTTGGATTATCCGGAAAGACGCGACGGGGGCCGGACCTTTTTGCGGGAGCCTTCTGGCACACCCATTCGTAAGGCCGTTTTTTTTTTTTAGCGATGACCCCCACCTCCCAGCTAGGGCGGGTTCTCGTTCTTTTAGTATGGAGCTGTTCGGGAAGGGCTTCTGCGGGACCCAAGGCCGCGTTCTTTCGGAACAGATTTCCTGGATAGTTACACTCGCAGGTTTAGAAGATTTCGGAAGGCAGACTTGCCCACGATAATCGGTTTTTCCCCCGTGGGAGAGAAGGAACCCCGCCACGTCACAGCAGTGAAGTAGTCGATAGGCGTCTTTTTCTTCCTAGTAGGCTCCGTCACGAGTTATTATTCCCCACGGGCACACCGGGTCGAGGAACGGCCATCGACCTGATCCTTTGGGGTATTTTTTGTTTTCGTGTCCCCGCCGTATCCGGCTCGTTGCGGAAAGGAATTCTACGCGCAAGACAAAATAGGATTTTATACCCACTGCCGCGCGAGAAAAAACCAGACCGCCGCGTCCCCTTCCCCTCTGTCCAGAAGCATCAGGGGCCCCGGCTGCGCGGGTGTCCAGTGAACGCGGGGAAGGTTCCAGTTTAGGTTTTTTGTTGCTCGGCCATTTAAGGCTCCCTCTTTTCGGAACAGTGTCAAGGTCAGCCGCCACATAGAATTAGAAGAGGTATTTTTCCCCTTTACCCGACGGCAAGGTATTAAGAAGTGGCGACTTCCTCCCACCCTGGGGTACCCCCCCACCGAGCCGGGGAAAGAGCTCTTGCTTTCCGAAGACGCGCACGATTGTAATAACAGACTTCCGCCACCCGCGTACGAGTCCGGAGAGCCGTCGCTTTTCTCCACTATTTTTTAAGAGGAAGATAAGATCTGTCGGCTATCGGGGAAAGAAGCGCCACGCTAAGCGGGCCCAAAGTTGTCTTTGTTTGTCTGACTCGCGGAGAAGGAGAGAAGGCACCTTCCACGCCGAGGATTCTTTTTTCCAAGTTTTTTTTATTTTTTGCAGGACCGCGAACTCGCTCCACTCCTTTTTTTGTTAGGACTAACCGCCCGGTGCGTGGCGGGGAAAAGAATTTTTCACTCCCTGTCGGCTGAAGACCAAAAAGAATCTGCCGGTCCGGGGAGCGAGGAACAGCTCCAAGCCCACGTGCAACCCCCCTGGCCGCGCGCCGCCGAAAGCAAGGTCCGTGACTTTCTATAATTCATTCGCCCGGCGAAGCTGCGTAGCGCTCTCTGTCGGTGAGGATTGAATTTTTTTACCTGCCCGTAGTCGCCGGCCCGGTCATGAAATCCTTACTATCTCCGGGATCGGCAGAACACTATTTCCGGATGTTTATTCGATGAGCTCTGGCCCCCTGAATGTTAATCCTATCAGATGTCGCGTGACATGCGGAGAGAACACGTGTGAACGATTTCTGGGGGGGAAAATACGCCCGCGTGCGCAACGCCTCCCGGTGCGGATGGGACTCCCATGCGGTAGTGCCAAGCTCTGCTCGCTTATCCTTTCTGGCTGAGAAGGGACGGCACTTTGCCCCGCTCTCGGCTTGATCACGACGGGCCATCTCATCCGCGGGCGGAGCGAAAGCTCTGTCGTCTCCCGTTCTGTCGGCGACCTTTGTTCGGGCAGGCCAAGATCCTCGGCCCGGCGGCCCCCCTGCTTTTTTTATTTCCTTGCCTCGCGGTCCATAGTGAGGGCTTTTCCTCTGCTTTTTTTCGACGGTCCAGGACTCGCCTTCGCAGTTTCTTGGAGATTCCCGTTCTGTGTTGGGTGAGAGAGATGCGTCTCGAGGGGCCTTTTTTTTTCTTTCTCCCCGAACCCCGCTTCCCTTTTTTTTTCTTTCCCGCGAGGCGGGACTCCGGGCGCGTCGCCCGCCGAGGCTCCCCTTTTTTGGTCTCGCGCCCGCACACGAGGGTTTAGAAGAAACCTAACTGGCGAAAGACGAGAGGGACTGTTTCGGAACTTCTTGGAGAGGCACAGCCCGCAAAGGTATGACCCGGACCACCATCGGTGTTCCCGCCTCTTTCGAGGGGAGGTACAGGATTCATGAAGCTCGTTTTTCGGGGGTCACAAATTTGACCACACGGTCTGCTCGTCAGAGCGCCTCCCTTTCAGGGGTATACGAGGGGGAGGGCCTCGAGGTCAGAGCTGGCACTCCGCGAGCGACCCAAGAAAAGGAAGGGGAGAGGAAAAGGGAGAGCCGGGTGGAGAGTGGAAGTTTTTTTCCGCGGAAGGTTCCCGAGGGACAGAGGATTGGAAAAAGTTCAAGGAGAGAAGATTATGATTCTCGTGGCACTTCGACAGCGCTCTCAAAGTGCGTGCAGGGTAGGTTCGTACGAGCATCGAACCGTCACCTCTCAGCCGAAATCCCGTCGGCAAAGACAGGTAGGCTTGCGGACTCTTTCGAGCAGGAGAATAGAGGGGCTGGCAGCCGAACGCGATCGACTGACAAAAGGATTGCTTCCACGGGCAAAAGATAGCAGAGGCGACATCAGAGGATTTTAAAGGAAAATTAGCGAAGCGTCCCTTTCCACCTTTTTTTTCCGGGCGCGGCCTGTTGAGGAGTGGAACGCTGTTAATGTTTTTGCCAGGTTTGAGGGCGTGAACAATATTTCACGGCCCCTCGAGAGGAGAATATAAGAACGCTGGGGACACATGAGTCTTTTTTTCCTCCCGGCCGGAAAACAGGGCTCTGACAGGAATACGGTCCCCCCTCGGTGGTTGGAAGAGGGGGGGTTCTCCGTGGCTGAACCCAATAGGGAAAAAGCATTATGGGGACAGGAGCGTCCCTTCCCCCTTCGGGGCCTGGCAAGATCGCCCTTCCCTAGAACACCGATCGCCCCGGCGCCGTCACCGGAGGCGGTAGATTTCTTTATGCGCTCGCGGGCACGAGCGAGAAGAGGAGACGAAAGAGCGAGCTCGGCGTCTGCCCATGTGTTAAATCACGATCGACCCGAACCGCGTACGAGGTGGCCTTTCCCGTAGATAGGGAGAACTGTAGGGCTAAGTCCGAATATCTTTTTTTTTTTTTTTTTTTTTTTGAGGGCCTTGGGGGCAGGTGTCCCTGTCACTCGGCACGGCGCATCGGCAGTGGCGGCTCTTCACCCACCCCCTTCATGTGTAGTTTTTCCGGGCCGTCGATACGAGAAGGGCTGACTGGAGTCTTTCTTCTCTGCAACCCCATGCGTCCCCCCCCTTCCCTAGGAAACATGTTATTCGCTGCACCGGGAAAACGGCCGTTCACTGACCCCCCGATTTTTTATGCGCGGCGGTTATCCGTTCAGAACGAATTTAAGGCTGTCTGGGCAGAAGGCGAAGAAGAAGAAAAGGGACAGGGAGAAGAGGTAGGGCCGAGAGGTATGGTTGCTTTCTCGGCTGGGAGGGGGTTTGCGTCGGCCCATCATCGAGGGAGTGAGTTGGACTAAGACTGGCGGACGTCGAAATATTTGGAGAACAGAAGATGCCATGGCGGATACCGTGCCGCCGCCGGAGATCGTGTGTTTTTACTTTGAAAGCCCAGTATGGAAACTAAAGCGAAAGAAGTGTCCCGGGAAATAAAGAAAAAAGGGTTGATTCGGGATACCACGTTTATGCCGCGAACCGTGGCGGCCACGAGAGTGTGTGAAGAGAGAAAACCGCGAAAAACCCCTATTTTTTGGAAAGGGTGCGAAGCGACGGAAGAAAGCCACCCCCCGGACGTCCGAGCGGACGCGTGTAAGCGAGGGGAATTGCAGCTACCTCGGTGTTGAAGAGGAACATTGGGATTATTCACGTCGAACCGGTGGTTTTAGGAGGGAATAGATTTTCCGACGGTGCGGGTGTGTACGAAAGTGACCTAAGGCGGACAATTCCAGAGGTGTTCGAGGACCGCGACAGAGGAGCGCGGGAGTCTTGGGATTGCGGCGTTCTCCTTTGTTTTAGAGAAGAGGTGAGCAAGATTTCGGACGCAGCGACATAAGAGATCTTGGGAGGAGAGCGGGGGGGGAAAAGAAACCGTGGTGTAAGAGATGAGAGGGTGGGGAACCGCGGGCAGAAAGTCGAACATGTCCGTGGAAAGATTGGAGGTGGGCGGTTTCAGTAGGGAGCGTGTTTTTTCGAAAGGGAAAACACGGCGACCACAAGGGCCGAGGGTGCTGGGGTCGTGGAAGAGAGAAAGCAAAACGAAGAAGAATTCAGGAGTGCTAGTAGAAACACCTTTCCTTACACGGAAAGACAGTTTTCGTGATTTTACCAGAGTTAGGAACGGACCGGTCGGGTAAAGGAAGTGTGTACAAACATCTCTAAAGGGGAAACAATATTTGCCTCCCTGATTTTTCAAGTTTGGTAAGAGAGAGAAGGGTCGGCGAGACTCACACCGTGGAGAAAAACCTGTCCCGGTAAGGGAATTTTCTGCTCGGAGCGCCCACGTGGATTAGGTTTTGATTAGACAAAGAAGAAAGATCAACTTTTTTAAACCAAGTGTGTATCGAGCGGGAGGGGAAGAGGAGTCTCACTCTAAGAGGAGGAAAGGGGGGCGAGATCGATGGACGCCAGTTGGAAAAAGGCGGAGAAGTTCGTGGAGGAGGAAAGAACTGTGTCACCCGGCGCCCAGGAGAGGTAATGCGATGCCTTTGATGTTTCCACTTTCAGAATAAAAGAGGCCCAGCCAAAAGGGAACAGACCCACAAACGAGAAAAGGCGGCGTATTTCAGTAGAAGACTTCGCGTGGCCAGAACACCTGACCCCCGCGAGAAGTTGGAATAAAGAATAGGGGGAAGAAAGGTCGCCGACCAAGCTGCCAGCCACGGCCCACCCTTCAGGCCAGTCGGGCAGCGCGTCAGTAAAAAAATGGGCGGAGTGGGTTAAAGCCCCGTGCTGTTTGAGACGCTGCTAAATTTTCTTCGACGCGCCTGAATCCAGGACTCGGAATTGGTTATTTGCCCTAGACCCCGACCTATGCTTAGGTTTCAGCGCTGGAGAAGAAGAGGAGAGAAAGAAGGACGCAATGTATAAGGCAGCAGAAAAGGTGAGAGATGGCATGCTTCGTGGAGACTCCCTTTTTACTTTTTGTTTTCTGATCCTGGACGCGCAAGCACGGGCCCTGAAGGTTCGATCAGGACCCCTCTTAGGGGAAAAGAACGTCCCGGCCGCGCCCACTGGGCGTACTTCGCGCGAAGAGAGGAATGTTCTGCGGGGGGGGAACTTTATGAAAAGCAGACTAGTGATGACATGAGGGAAAAGGAAGAGAGAGGCCCTTGGGAAGACCAGCGGACAATCTACGATTCCCAGTTTCTATGAAAGGTAACTGGCCGTGGTCAACCGTTGATTTTTTTTTCACGGAAAAATCACGACTGTTTAAATAAGTATTACAGCCGCCTTCGACCTGCATTTGCGTGGATCGGCGTGTACGCGGCGTGTCCTATCGTCTCGAGCTTGGCCAAGGGATAAACTCCGCGTGGGGTGTTCCGGGAAAAGGCGCTTTTGGCGGCACGATCTTGTAGACCCAGCCAAGCGAAAAGAGAGGATTTTCGCATAAGGACCTTTGGCCTAAAAAAAGCATTAAAAGGCTTTTTGTTCACGCAAAAACTCTCACAGACCCTTTTTCGCGTGATGCTAAGGTCTCTTAAGTAAAAGGGTTGGGCCCTCCGAGCAGTTTCCTTTGGAGGCAGCCCTTCCAGTCGCGTGTGGTAGTGTTTCCCCCAAGAAATTTGGCATCCAGATGCGATTTATTATTTGATTCCTCGACATTTAGTGATTGTCCTTGAGACCAACCTTTTCCTCTTTTTACTTCAGTGGAGAGAAAGGAGATTAAGACTTTAAAAGTCCCCTTTCTCCCCGCTTTCCCCGCACAACAAAGTCGAAAACCGTAGCTTGGTGGCAGTGCTTGTCGCCTTTTTCCCCCTCGGCAAGGCCGTTTGTAGCCCTTTTCTAAAAAACAGCACGGCCGCCTTTTTTTTTTTTGATGGCGACGCGTCTTTGGGGGTCGAGTTCCCCCCCCCTTTTCCTTTTTTATCTCCATCGTTCGTTAGCGGGGTCCCCTCCCCGTTTCTTTTTTTTATTGCGGCAGTGGCCGATAGGCACGGATTTTGGGGGGCGCGTCTGTCGGGCACGAGTGCCAAACTTCCTCCCCGCGACAGCGAGGTATAGTCCACTCGTTCTCCCTCCACCACGTATGGACGTTAGCTCCGGGATTTTGATCCCTTCCCCGAACAACAGTTGAAGGACGTTTTTTCTTCTTTTGCGGGGAATTTCCAACGTTCACCGAAGGGCGATTTGGCGCGCCGCACCTTTCCCCTTTTCCCCCCCCCCGCGTCCGGGAATTTCTGGCAGGGGCCACGGCCTTCTTTTTTCCCCCCCTCGGACAGATTTCTTCTGGCCGGGAGGTCCCCCTCTGGGGGCCCGTGGACAATAATCGACGGCGAATCCCTTTTCTTTTGATCGGATGAACCTTCCCCTTTCCCCTGGAAGACCTTTTCTTGATTCCCGAAAAGGTCGCCCCCTGCGCGCTCTTAGGAGAGGCGACCACCACCCCGAATTGTTTTTTTTTCCATTGTTAGTAAGCGGGAGAGGGCCTCCCCCTTCCTCCGGGTTCCACGCCACGCCGGGCCTCTTTCTTTTCGTCTTTTTGCCCGGTTCGCGCGATTTTTTTTTGCGCGTGCCAGACGCGCACCGGACACGTAAAAAGATCCTTCTTCCCGACCGACAGGTCCCCCTTTTTTCTTCAGCCCCCCCGGACCGAAGAGGGTGCGCGGAAGTATTTTGTCTGGCTTCCAGTCAGATCTTTTTTTCGCCCGTTGAACAGAATGATAGTGGGGGATTTTCCAAATTCCCCTTTTTTGATCTCCCTCTTGCCCCTCCAGGATTTAACGAAACTTGATAAGGGGAAAGGTGCGGTTTATCCCTCTTTTTTTGCCAAAGTCTTTACTTTCACATGTACAGTTCTTTCATAGACCAGCCGGGTGAATGGTAGTGAGTGAACCCTTTTTTTATTCCGCCTTGCTGCGCATAGGACCGTAAGAAAGTATTCCTTCACGAAGGGGTAGTGAGTGATGTGTCCCCGTTTTTTTTCTTTTCCGAGCCCAATAGAAAGAAAGAACAAGACCGCCGCAGGTATTGATCCCCCCCGCCCACTGACGGCAAAAGTCTCCTCGTTCCCCCCGCGTCTGTCATAGTCGGGGAAGCATTTTGGTGCGGCCACAGGCGTAGGGCTCCTCCTTCCCCCCCCCCCCCGCCCGCCGCGATAAAAACACGACTTGCCAAAGCTCTCCCCCTTTTATGATTTGCCTTGCTTTTTTTCCCCTTGCTTCCAAGAGGAGGTAAAGAGCCCTTGGACCTTTCTCGGAGGACCCGATGGTGATTCCCCCATATTTTCCGCCGTTGCGAGGGGAGGGGAGGTTCTCAGAGTTATATCCCGGTCGCGGATTTTTTTTATCCCTGGCTGGCGCGGTGGCTGGAACCTTTTCCTTCTCTGACTCGGCAGTATAATAGTAGTCGCGGCTCTTCCTATAGGGGAGAAGTTGGCGCTCTCATTCCTTCCCCGCTGGTTGATGTGTCCCTCCAACTGCGGCGGGATGGGACGGCGTTCCCCTTGGGGAGACCTTTCTGTCTCTTCTTGCTTCCTCATCATGCTGATCGCGACCACCTTTATTGCTTCGGCATTTCTTCCCGTCAAAATGCTGTCCCCTCCTCCCGGGATCATGGGCGGGACTAACCACGTACTCCACGTTTTCTTCTGACTTCTTTCTTGCGCGCCGGTCACAGAGCTCGGCG
>Ga0179591_1385554_pt1 | contig 12140 bp, 15 predicted proteins | sample CZOMad2_1_08_16f_FD_182891 | JGI IMG/M metagenome (GOLD analysis project Ga0179591, IMG submission 182891) | Vadose zone soil fungal communities from Angelo Coast Range Reserve, California, USA - CZOMad2_1_08_16fungal (PacBio error correction) | ecosystem: Environmental > Terrestrial > Soil >... | reverse complement strand
TTGAGACGGCTCGACCTGGCCCCTGCGTGGCTGGACTGGCCCCTTCTCCGCTGACATCGATTTGAAGGAAGAGGAGTCAATTTCACTCGTCCAAGGGCTGGAGTTCAGGAGTTTTTTTTCCCCCCCTTTTTTTCTTTCCGCTCCCCCGTGAAGAGGACAGTACAACCGCTATTTTTTCCGTCTCTAGCAGCAGAGAACCTGAGAGAAGGCGCTATACGTCCTGTCGCGTTCCTTCTTTTCTTTCCCGGACGGAGGAAGCACAGAAGTTGATGGCCGATTTCTCTCCCTCCTTAAGTGTTCTACCTTGCGTGTTCTCCACCCTTCTCCGACGAAAGATTCTGAGAAAGCACACCCTTTCCTTCCTCTTCTCCTGAAGGGACTGTGGTTTCTTTTCTCCCCCTTTTTCCCCCTCGACATGCTGCTGGAGGGCAAAACATCGGCCTTCCCTTTTCCTGCTAAACCTTGCGCGGAAGTCCCCCTTCATCAAAGCAACACCAACGCACGGTTTTTCCCCCCCCCCCCCTTTTTTCCTCACTCAGCCAAGAAGCCCGGAAATCCCTTGGAGTTCAACCTCCCTTCCCTTCCCCTCCGCCCGGCTGGTTCCCCCTTTTCTTAAGTTACATCGAGGCGCAATCCCCGCTGGGACTACTTCTGTCCGGTCCCGTCTCCCCTTCCCTCTTCCGTGAACTGCGGCACAGGAGAAAGTTTCTTTCCCCTTTTTCCTTTCCTCGGGAGGTGAAACCGGACCCTTCCGCCGGCTCCCTTTTTTTCTGCCCCCACCCAGCACCGCATACTCTCTCCTCTTCTGGATCCGTAAATGGTAACAGAAAAAGCGAGGATTCTTACCGCGCGTTCTTTACCCCCTCCTTCCCTTTGGCCGTTCTCCGGCAAGACGGAATGCTTAATGATGCCCTTCTTTTTTTTTCCGTCACCCGGCCGGCCGTAATTCGAACGCCTGGTCCCTTTCTCCCATGAACGCCCTGGTACACGACCCCTCCCTTTTTTCCCTCGACAAGAGAGTGGACGGCGCCTAGGGACCTGGGCAAAGGGAACTCCCCCCCCCCTCCTTTCCTCAAGATTCACCGGAAAGAGGGAGGTCCGTTTTTGTACTTCGATCTTTTTCTCCTCCCTGTCCTGGGGGACAAAATGAGGGCAGGCTCTCCCCTTTCCCCTTTCCCTGACAGGGCAGGGTTCTAGCCGCGAGCTGGCCGGTAGCCCCTCCTCTTCCAAGCCGGTCCGGGCCAGTCGTACAGTCTCCCCCTTTATGAACACCCAAGTCGGGCGACCGCGAGTGATAAGTCCAGAGATGGTGCATGGCGCTTTTCCCTCCCCTCCGTGCTGGTGACAAAATACTCCATGATGGCCTTCCTTTTTTTTTTTTTTCTGTAACATCCGTCACGGAAAGCGTTTCCCCCCTTCCCCCCCCTTCTTTTCCTCCTCTAGGCCACATGTACCGCGGGCGAAGGGTTCCTCTTTCCGCCGGCGCGCGACCGCCTGGTCCTCAACTCTTTCCCGACTCATCGGCACCATTTCTTTCCTATGCGAAAGACAATGAGAGCATTCCTTTTTTTCCGCCGAAATGGGAAGGGCCCTCCCCCCCCTTTTTTGGGGGGGGAAGGTAACAGGAAGGGATGGTCCCCTCCGGACTCCTCTTCCTTCCCCTCCCCTTCCTAATTTCCTGGCCGAAGTCGATATAGACCCCCCTGCATGCGGCGTAGGCTTAGAGGTCATCGCGCCCCTTACCGCCCCACCTCTTCGCTTACCCTTCCCCTTTCTAGGTCTTCCTGCAACATCTACAAATTTTCCCTCTGCTGGGATAAGAGAGAAGGGACGGGCCGGGAATGCTTTCTTTTCGCCTTGGCCGACTCCCTTTTTTCCCAGGCCGTCAAATCTTTTCCTTTCCCTTTTCTCCTGCTGGAAAGGAAGGGCCTCTTTCCCCTTCCGCGTCAAAGAATATTACGGGGATCTGCCCTGTATGCCTTCCCCTCATTACCGTCCCGGAGAGAAATCGGTTATTCCCCTTCCCCTTCCTCTTCCCGAAGAATGTGGAGAGAGGGTTTCTCGAGATGAGTAGTTCGAACTTTCTGGCATGCCCCCTTTCCCTTCCCTTCTTTCAAGACTTGAGTTAATGTTGGGGCGCTTTCCCCCTTTCCTTTTTCTCCTCTTTCTCACCATGAAGAAAAGCTACGAAGAGTTTGAGGAGAGTCCTCTTTTTCCCCTTTTACCTTCGACCGGAAACATTAGTTTAAAGCGTCTTCTTTTTTTCCATCTCTCTCGTTCATAATAATAAGTGGTGTTGTGGAGAGAGATTCCCCCAGTCCCTGAGCGGACCTCTCCTCTTTTCTTCACACCGGTCGCGGATGTGAAGAGGAACCTTTCCCCCTCCCTTTTCTTTTTTCCCTTCTTGTGAGTCAAAAACTCTTAGGCCATGTTGCCTTCCTTCTCCCCCCTCCTTTCCAGCGGGAAGGGAGGGAAGTAGTCTTTTCTTCTTTTCCCTACGAAAGATAGAAAGAAAACGCCGAAAAAAGGTCCAGTAGGTGAGCGGTTTCCTTTTTTCTCCCATAACCCGATGTATAGAAGGGAAGGGTAATCCCTTTCTTCAGAGGAATCTCCCTACCCTCCTCTTCCCTTTGATGTTTGCAGTGAGGAAACATGAAAATAAAGTGGTCCTCCTTTTCCTTTTTCTTTCTTTCCGGAAAAAAGAAAAGGATAGTTAGGAAAGTAAGGGAAAGAGAGAACCCATTTTCACAGCACCTCGACCGCTTTTTTTTGGGAAGAGCGGAGTAGGACAGGGCTTCCCTTCTTTTTTTTCAGGCAGCAGATTTGAGACACGGATGTCCCGCCAGGGGTGTTTTTTTTTGGAGCTGTTGCAGGAGAAATATATAATTCTATGTCTTCCTTTTCCTCTTTTGGAAAAGGGACGTAGGCGAATCTTTCCAGCAGACGGCCGCATTTTCCTTTTCTTCCTTTCGGGGATAGAAGGGAGAGGCTTTTCTTTCTTCCCCCCTTTCCCTCCTGAAGTTGTAGGGGGAATTGAAAGTCAGGTCAGGCAGGACACCCGTGCATCTGCTCCAGTTCTTCTCTCCCTCCCCCCCCCGTCAGCATGGTGCAGATGAGGAGTAGATAGAGGGGCGGGTCTTTTTTTTTTTCCTCTCCTTTTTCTTTTTCTTAACTCCGAAAATCTTCGAAAAGCGGTACATGTGGGAATCGTCGAGGACCAGAAGGAAACCCCCTCCTTGAGCCACTCTTTTCTTCTACCTTTCTGCATCAGCATGTATTAAAGAATGGATTGTTTCCCTTTTTTTTTCCCTCCCCATTGCAAATCTACTGGAGAGTGAGAAGTAGCGGTCGAAATACTGGTGTTTCAGCTCATGTCCCAGTTTTTTCTCCTTTCTTTTCCTCCCCACTTTTTTTTTTTTTTTGGGAGCTTTTTTCTTTCCGACACCAGGAAAAGGTAATTGGACGTATAGCGGAACAAGCGCCAGCTCCTGCCTCCCTCCCTTCTCCCCCACGGAGCGAAAAGTAGAAGTAAGCCCCTTCCTTTCTTTTTCCCCTTTCCATGCAGAAGTGAGGGTGGAGTGTCAAGTGCCCAGGTCAGAAAGCAGGCACGCTCTTGTAGTCTCCCCTCCTTTTCCCTTTACCAGTTCGTTCATGGGATACAGGTGAGAACTCCTTTCCCTTTTCTTCTTGACGCCGGCCGGGGTGGTGACTGTCGTCTACCGGTTTTCCCCGGCAGGAAGCATTCAGGCTTGACTTCCTTCCCTTTCTTTTTTTCCCGAACGAGAGGTAAGCGTCCCGTCCTGGTTCTGGTCCCTTCCTCTCTCTTCTCTTCTTTCCGGGCGTAATGAGGCGGGGTGTTCCTTTTTTTTCCTTTTTCTCTTTCCGTCCAGTCAGTTAAAAATCACGAGAAGAACTGCGGGTAGTTTTTTCTCGCCCCTTTCCCTCTTCTCTTAGTCCATACGCGACGGGACGAGACAAAGCACGGGATCCCATTTTCCTCTTAACTCCTGGAGATGAGGGAGAAGACGTTTGAAAGCAGTTTCTGTACTCTCGCCTTTCCCTCTTTCCTCTTTTCTTCGTTTCCGGCGAGTGGAGGAGTGGAAGGAGCCCTTTTTTTCTTTTCCCCCCCTTTTTCTTTGGTGTGGAATTTGATGAGGTGGGACAGGCAAAAAGGCCCCTCATCGCCGTCCTTTCCCGGTTGAGAAGTCGGACTTCCCCCTTTTTTCCCTCCGCATGTAGAGGAAGGCTGGCGACACCCCCTCCCCATTCCTTTTCCTCGGAACGAGGTTTGAGGGCGACTCCTCTTTTCTTTTCTCTCTTCCCTTTTCTTGTCGTAGTAGACAAAAGAAAGGTATTAAAGACACCCTCCCCGTGCCAGTTGCTTCCCCCCCTCTGATTTCTCCCTGGCCGGGACGATCAGCCCCTTTCTCCCCCTAAGTAGAGAAGAATGCGCTAGTCAGCTCGCCTCCCTTCTTTTTTCCTGGCCCGGCAAGGGGGAGATGAAGGTCCCCCCTCCCCCCTACGGGAAATAAGACCATTGGACTCAGTGCCCCCCCCCTTTCCTCCTCGGACTGAAACCCCTCCCTTCTCGGGAGGAAAGCCAGAAAGAGTGCTCTGTTCGGCCAGTCTCTTTTGCCACGAGGACTTTCCTTTTTCTCCTTTGACGGCCAAAATGGCGAAAAGAATTTGGGCCCATTCGCCCTCTTTTTCTCCTTGTGGGCATGGCGAAAGTAACGGACGCTTGAGTCCCTCTTTCTTCCCTTTCCCCTAGTTACGGCGAAGGAGGAAAGGTCTATCTAGGACGCGTTTTTAGCGGTATTCGTTTCCCCCCCTCCTTTCCTTCTCGTGTGGGCAATAGACAAGGTTGTTTTTTTTCTTTTTTTTTTTGTCGGAAGCGAAGAACAGAAAATCTTCCGAAGATACGCTCGGCCATCAGGTACCTTTTTCCTCTTTCCCTACCACCAGGTAGTAGCTAGAGGTCGGTTTCCCTCCCTTTTTTTCCCCGCCCTTTCGTTGAGAAGGGAGGAGAATGAGCCCCCCCCGGCCTCTCTTTTACGCCCAGTCTTCTCTTTCCTCCCTCGAAGAAATGGAAAGAAGAAAATGTATGCCGGGGGCGGGTCCCCTTTCCCTCCATCTCTTCCGTCGAGGAGTAAAATACGAACTCTCTCCTCTCCTTTCAGAATGGAGAGGGACGGACATTTGCAGTTTTTAGAGGAGATGGGGACACTCCTCCCCCGAAAGAAAAATAGACAGAAAGTAAGTCAAGTTCGTCATTTTCCCCTCTCCCGGAAGATTGAAACTCCCTTTCCCCTTTTTGTCAGATGAGAAGTTAGACCCTCCAGTTGATCCTTTCCTCTCCCCTTCTCTGCGATGGAGGAAGATAAGGGAGAGAGGTTCTAGTTTTCCTCTTCATTGAAAGTGACACCTTTTCCTTTTAGAGAAGAGAATTGAGGACTGTAGAGGTCCTCTCTTTCAAGTAAAAGGAAAAGAAATCGACCCCCCCCCCCCTTCCTTTTTTTGTTGAGAGAGATAAGATCAGTGCTTTTTCTTTCAAGTAGCAAGTGGCCCTTCCTTTTCTCAATTGATAGAACCCCCCGCGGGCAAGGAACCTTCTCCCCCCACTAAAACTTTCGACCCTGATCGCCTCTTCCACCAGCTTTCAATGACCTTTTCCCCTCTCCGCGTGCTCCCCTCGCCACTTTCCCTCCGAGATCGTGGCCTCCCTCTTTTCCAAAGGACGAGATGTGAAGGCCCTTAGATTCCCCCCGATGGAAAAGAGCTTCTTGTCGTAGGAAAATAGAAAGGCTGTTTGACGAACCGCTCTACCTATTTTTTCCTCTTCTTTCTCCCCGAAGAGGAGACGAGTCTCCCCCTTCCGGGGAAGGGACAGGTGCGCGGAGGGGCGGACGCGTCATTTTTCCACAGTGACCTGCGCACACGATCTCTTTTTTCTCTTCGGGTGGTGGAAAACGGTTTTACTTTCTTTCCCCCTTGTGGGCGAGGAAGAGCCAGGAAATTGAGAAGGCGGCCTTCCCCTGGATGGCCGCGCGTCCCCTCCTTTTTTTTGAAGGGGCTGTTCTTAGCGTCCGAAACACGCCTTCTTCCTGGTCGATGCCACAACCGAGACTGCAAATTAAACGGCTACCGCTTTGTTGAAACGTCCCCCCCCCTCTCTCCGTCCTGGCCTCCTTAGCAGTAAGAGAGGGAGGAGGTCTCTTTTCCCCTCCCCATCGTCAGTGAAGGAAATTTCAAAAGTAATGCTGTGGCGTCTCCGTCTATGCCGTCTTTCCTTCCCTTTCTCCCCAGATGTGCCCGGCACATGCGGCCCCCCCTCGCCAGCGTCCTCGTGACAAAAAAGATAAGAAAGAGCGTCCGAACCCTTCCTGTCCCTCCCGCTAATTAGCAGGAAGAGAAACTCTTTTTTTCCTTTCTCCTTTCCCCTTTCTGACGGTGCAATAGGAAAAGGGGCTGGAGTTTACCTTTGGTTGGTGTCCTTCTTTCCCTTCCTCAAAGCTTCCCTTTCCCCCCCTCCTAGGGAGTGATAAAGGGAGAGACTGTCCCCCCGAGCGCAGGTGCTTTACCTTCTGCCCGGCATGATGTGATCGTCCGGCTTTTTTCCCTTTTTTCCGCGTATGACAAAGGCAATGGCAAGTGGATTTACGTGGGCTTTTAAGTCCTTGTGGTCGGATAAGAAGACCCTTTTTTCTCCCCCCCCTGCGAAGCAATGTGCAACGTTATTCGCAAGCAAAGTGGGCCGTCTTCTCCCTTCCGTAGGGACGGGGGTGGAGAACCTTCCTCGACCTCTTCTCCTCCTCTCCCCCTTTAAGGCGACTGATAAAACTTGCCTTTTTTCTCTGTTGCATGGGCAAAAAGGCCAGCAATGGCCCACCCACCACACCTCCTTTTCCCCAAACAGTGCTCAGAGCACCTCTTTTTTTTACACGCAGCCAGGAAATCCGCACTGGAGTTCAACCGTCCCCCCCCCTTTCCTTCCCCACGCAGACCCGGCTTTCCTTTTTGCCAGCAGCTCCAGAGTTTAAATAGAGAGCGACCCCGTGGGCGTCCCGTTGGTACCGTAGCCTTCTCCCTTTTTTTCCTCCCCTGCTGGGAACAGGAGCAATTTAGCGAAAAAACCTCTAACCTTTTCTTAGGTTACAACGAACTAGGTCCTCTCCTCTGTTTCGACAATCTGGAAAAAACAAAGAAAGCCTTCGCCCGCCAGCTTTCTCCTTTTCCTTGGTAAACCCCCTCCCCCCTTTTTTTTTTCTTTTCCTCCGGGAAGGATTGATCGTCGACAAGGGGAAGGGGCTGAACCCCGGGAAATGTCTTTCCTTTTCCTTCCTCGAGGGAAGTCTTCCCCCTTTCCTTTCCCCCGCCGAGGAAGTGGAGTTAATCACCTGTATACCATTTCCCCTCTCCATCGGTAAAAGAATGAGTCTCCTCTTTTTTCCTTCAAGAGAGTGGAAGGCGCATTTGAGGGTACCTGTTTTAACGGGAAAACGCCACCCTCCCTTTCCCTCCGCCTTACCCAGGAACGAGGGATGTCTTTTTCTCTCTCCTTTTTTTTTCGGTATAAGGAAGGCATGGGATACAAAATGGGCAGAGCTTTTCTCCCTCTCTTGCCCAAGGACATGGCCGGGTTCTTCTCCTTCTTCTTTTCTCCTACCAAATCCCTCTAAAGAAGGGCCTGCAGGCCGTCCATTTTTCCCCTTTCCCCTTTCTATGAACACAAAGTCGGGCCTCCCCTTCCTTCCTTTCCTTTGAGGCGGGGGACACGTCTGGAAAACGCCCTCCGTTCTGTTGCCCCACCCCTCCCCCCCCTTCCCCTCTCGTCCCATCTTCCAGGAGACGGAAGCGTTTTTCCTTTCTTCTTCGCCGAGGCCCCCACCTTACCCTCTTTTTTTTCCTGCTCGAACAGGCTGCCGCGCCCTCCCCTGACCGCAACGAAAAGCTCCTCCTCTTTTTTCGATGGGAGAGATGCGAAACCGGCCAGATGCTCCTTTTTTCCTTCGTGCTTCTCTTCTTTTTTTCTTTTCTACTGCAAACCCCCTCCCTTTTTTTCCAGGACGGGTAAACGGCTGCGCTTTTCCCGAAGAAGAAGGCTCCCCTTTCCTTCCTCCCTGGAGAATCCCGGCCTCTCCCCCGATGCTTTTCCCTTCTTAGACGGTCTTTCCTCCTAAATCCCCCATTAGAAGTTCCCTTCCCATGTAAAGAGAGAATCCATGATAGGTCTCTTTCCTCCCCACCACCCTGGAGGGAAAGCCTTCCCCCCCCTCTTCCTCCTTTCCTGCCTGATGATCGAAGAAAATGGAGAAGCAAATTTAAAGACACCCGGCGGCGCAAATTTCTTTTTTTCCTCCCTCTCCCTGGCTGGGCAGGGACCGAGTCAACGGTCCTTTTTTTTTTCTTCCTCCCCCCCCCCCCCTTCTCTGGAAGAAAGGACGGCCAGGCGGGAGAAAATCTTTGGCAAGCTGTTCATCTCCCTCCTCCTCCTGTGGAAGAGAGGGTATGGAGCTTTCTTTTTCCCTTCTTCCCCCCCCGTGCTGGACGAATTGAAAGACGGAAAGGCTTCCATACTTGATTTCCTTTCCCCTTCGCCGATCGAGTTGATACCCTGACGCCCGCTCCTCTCTCTTTCTTTTCAATACAAGGTTAAATCGACCAGGCACCATTCGTTTTTCTCTCCCCCTTCTGATGAATATATATATTCTCCTCCTCCTTTTTTTTTCTCCCGAGGGGAGGACCTGCGAAGACTTGAGGAATTTCCGGTAGAGGTTCCCCCTTTTTTCCCCTCCTCGACGAAATCGTAGTAGCGGGGCGTTTTTTGGGTTTTTTTCTTCAGTCTCGCCCCACAGGAACTCAAGCCTTGCCCTTTTCCCCTTTTCCCCTTTTCTGCCAGAACGTAGGGGATGAGACAGTTGAAAGACGCCAGCTCCGACCTCCCCTCTCTTTGCGAGTTAGATGAAAAGCCTCCCCCTCCCTCTTTCCTTCTTTATGAAAGAGAAGGTGGGGGTTGATCCTTACATTTGCGTGCATCCACCTGTCCTCCCCCTCCCCCCTTCTCGTTCGGCAATGTCCGGGACAAGAGAGCCCCCCCCTTTTCCCCCTCCCCCTTTTCGAGGGTGGGAGGGGAAGAGGGCGGACAGTGCGGCGATTCCTTTCCTTCTCGCGGCTTCCTTCTCCCTTCTGTCCAGGAAAGGGTGGTGTGAGATGGGGACAGTTCCCCTATCTCCTTCCCCTTTTCCTTTCGGTACGAGAAGCCCCTTTTTTCGGGCCGTCGCGCCTTTTCTTTCCCTTCCCTCCCCCCCCGGGCCTGAAAGGCAGGGTTTCCGATCCGACGGCGGCCATTCTTTTTTTTCTCCTGGGACTCGGAGTAGGAGGGGAACATCTCCTTTTTTTCTTCTTTTTCCTTCTTTTCCCTTCCCGTCAGGTAGAGGCACAAAAACCGGCGCCATCTGCCGGGCGTTCGCATCTCTTTTCTTCTTCTCTTAGCTTGTCGGGGCGGTCGTGATTTTTTTTCTTACTCCGAGGAGCAGGAAGAAGAAATCGGCCCAATTCGCCCTCTGTACCCCCCTTTTACCCCCTGTTTCCCTCCTCTGAGAAAAGATTTAAGTATATGGAAGATTTTCCCTCCCTTCCTCCCCTTCCCCCCCCTTCCTGAGTAGTGGTAAAAGAAGTCCCCCCCGGGGCGTGTCCCGGACGGTTTTCCCCCTCCCCCCTCTCCTGGAGAGGGAGAAGCCTCTCTTTTTTTCATCCTCATCCTTTTTTTCCGATGGCCGGAATTCTTTCTTTCCTTCCTTCCCAGATCGGATGAGAAGAACCCGGCCAGTCCTTTTCCCTTCCCCCCCTTCGTGCCAGGATATGCCTCTTTCCCCCCCCGGGAGCGACCCCGCTCGCAGTAACGACCAGACCCCTTCTTTCCTTTTTTCCCCTTTTCCTCCTTTTCTTTTTTGCGTTTACCTTTGCCCCAGGTCCGCTCCCTTTCCTTTCCTCCTGAACAGGAAGAAGAAGGAGGAGCTGTAGTCCTCCCCCCCCCAAAAAAAAAACCCCCCCCTTCCCCCCCCCCCCCCCCCAAAAAAAAAAAAACAAAACCACCCCCCCCCCCCCCCCCCAAAAAAAAAAACCCCCCCCCCCCCCTCCCCCCCCCCCCCCCCCCCCCCCACCCCCCCCTCCCCCAAAACCCCCCCCTCACCCCCACCCCTCCCCCCCCCCCATCCCAAAAACACCCCCCCCCCCCCCCCCCCCCCCACCCAAAACCAAAACCCCCCCCCCCCCCCCCCCCCCCCCCCCCCCCCAACCAACCCCCCCCCCCCCCCCCCCCCCCCCCCCCCCAAACGGGAGTTAAGGGGATACCTTCCCTCCTCGTCGGGCGGAGCCTCCCCTTTCTTTTCATCGTCGTAAGGGTGAAAATGACGGGCCTTTTTCCCCTTTTTTTCCCTTTACAAGGGCGGACGATCCTCCCCTTTCCCTTTTCCTCCCGCGCGGTAAGCGTCCGCCTTTTTTGTCTTCTCCCAGAAAGGAGAGATTTTCTTTCTTACTGCGGGCGGGTGTGGGACAGATGGATCCCCCTTCCCTTTCATGCCTAGGTACAGGTGTAAACTTCCCTCCCTCCTTCTCTTTTCTTGGTTTCGAGAAAGGGATAATGGCCAGCAGTGCAAGTCTCACGCCTCCTGGATTTTCCCCCTCCCTTTCCGCCCAGCGGGTAGGAGCTCTCCCCTTTTTCCTTTTCGCAGCCGGGTGAAATCCGGGGGGCGGTCTGCTCTCTTCCCGGTCCCGTTTGAAATAAAGGGCAGGAGTTTCTTTTTCTTTTCTTTCTCAGTGAGAGGAGCAATGTTGGAACCGTTTTCTTTTTTCCCCGGCACACCAGGGAATAATCTTCCCCCTTCTTTGGTAGAAGTAGGCAGTAAGAATTCGATTTTTTTCCCTTCTTCCTTCTGGACACACCGTAAAGAATTCCTTTTTTCTTTCCCGGCAAAGAAGTTTGCGTCGAAGAAGCTGATCCTTTTTTTGCGAGCAGGACGTTCTCCCCCCACACGCAAGGTCTTAAGAACCTCCACGTGCCCTCCTCCCGGCCAGAAATTGTCAGTTTTTCTTTTGGACGAGTCAGCACGGACGCGTCCTCTACAGCAAGACGTAGATCTCCCCCTCTCAGGAGATCACGGTATCGGACTTCGTCCTTTCCTTGGTAGGATGAAGGGATCTCTCTCCCAAGAAGGGAAACTCAATGACACTGGACGAGTTCCCCCCCCTTTCCCATAATAGGCCCTTCCTATGTCGCGTAAGGAGAATCTGTCGGCCTTCTTTCCTTCCCGGCGATGGAAAGGCCCTCCCTTTACGTGGCGTGTTGAAATTCACTCCGCAGGTCCCCCCTTTTCCTCACAGAAGTTGGAAGAACATTTCTCTTTCTCTTCCCCACGCAAGGAAGGATGGGAAGGGCCTTCACGGACTCCTTTTCTCCCTCCTAAGACTAGAGTTCCCCCCCCTTTCCTTTATATAGGAGGTAGAGAGTTCTTCTGTTTCAACACCTCTTTCCTTCGGGGGGGACATTCGACACAGTTTTCTTTTTTTTTTTTCCCTGAAGCGAAGAACAAGCCCATCTTCGAAGAGGCACATTCTTCCTTCCAGTATGGATATAACTCCCCCTTCTTTTTCCCTCCCCAGAGATAAAACCGTTAAAACGCCTCAGTGGAGACAGGTCCCCCGAAGCGCTCCCGGTCCTCTTTTTTTTCCCCCCTGCAGTAGAAATGCCAGTCTCCCTCCTTCCCCCTCCCTTCCACAGTACAAGCAGGGGCGATGTGGCCTTTTTCCTCCCAATCCTTTCAGTCGATGATAAAAGAGACTTCTCCCCCCTTTTTTTCTTTCCTCCTCCAAGTTGAATGAGGTAGAAGAGTTTCAGCCGGGGGTGAAGCCCTCCCTTCCTCCTCTCTTTCCGTGGTCGACAAGGGGAGGAGAGCCCTTCCCTCTTTCCCCTTTTCTTCCCCCCCCTTTTTCTATGCGACACGACGGAGAAAGTTCTAAGGGTCAGGAGAGTTGCCTTTAGCTGCCGGCTGTCTTCTCTCCTTTTTCTCACAGGAAGGAGTTAATTGACAGTGATTCTTTTTTTCCCCTTGATTAGTAGAGGGCACACGTGCCTTGCCCGT
>Ga0179591_1363027_pt1 | contig 12140 bp, 15 predicted proteins | sample CZOMad2_1_08_16f_FD_182891 | JGI IMG/M metagenome (GOLD analysis project Ga0179591, IMG submission 182891) | Vadose zone soil fungal communities from Angelo Coast Range Reserve, California, USA - CZOMad2_1_08_16fungal (PacBio error correction) | ecosystem: Environmental > Terrestrial > Soil >... | reverse complement strand
CTGTCATTTTTCGGGATTCACGGTCTATGCCGCGTGCCAGTCCCTTCCCCCAAGGCCCACTACACGCCTGGAAAACCATCGTTTTTTTTTTCCCCCCCCATTGGACCTGGTTGTCCGTCACCGGGTTCTCAAACAGTTTTTTGCCCTCACTACAAAGTTGAGGTTAACTCCCTTTTTCCAACCTCCATACGGAACGATTTCCAAGTGCCGAGCATCGAGTAACCAACCTTTTATATATTCTTGCAGATTCGCGCGACGCTCTCGCTGCAACCCCCCCCCGTCATCTTCTATCTTTTGTCCCGTCCTCCTTTTTTTTTTGTTTTTCTGCGGATCCTCTCCCCCCCACCCCCACCTTTCACTCCCCCGACCTTAAGGCCCCCGTCGGTATTCCTTTTTTTTCCGAACCCGTAACTTCCACTGTTTGATTGATTCCGGGGTTCGGCCATATTGTTCTTTGCCTTTCCCCTTATTGCTAGATCGGCGCTTTTGTTTTGATTTTTTACTCCCCCGGGCCCAGGGTTCTGTCTTCCCCCCCACTCGCAAACACCCGCCGTCCCGCTTACTCTGACAAACCGCGGCGTTTGTCTGTATTTTTCAACTTCCGTGTTCGCCGTCGCTTCCCCTCCCCACACTTTTTTTTTGTTTCCTGAGGGGATTTCGGGCGATGACCTGCGTATTGTTTGGTTTTGCTTTTTTTTCCCCTCTTTTTTTCCCCCGATCGCACCGCTCTTCCGGCTCGCAATCTTAGGGACTACCACCCGTGTTGTGTTTTTATTCTCTCCAACCCAAACTTTTGACTCCTCATTTTCCCCTCCCCCCCCCCTCTCAGCCAAAGCCTTTGTCCCAGACAGATATTTCGCCACTTGTCCTTTTTTGTCCCCGCGCAGCCCCCCATTGTTTTTTTTCTTTTAGCCTTTCCCCCCCCCCAGTTCTATTCCTTTTTCCTTTAATTGGCCCGCTCTTTCTGCCGTTCGGACCCCCCCACCTACCCCCCTCCCCCCAGCCCCCCCGGGTTCAAACAATCTTTCGAGAAAATTCCCCACTCCTTTCCCTCTTCCCTTGAAAATGACCCTGTAAATTCCCGGCAATACGTTGCGTCCCGTGTTCTTGTCCCCCGAGGCTCTTTTTGACCCTTTTTTACCTTGAAATTTTCTGGACTTATCTGTTTTTACCATACACCTCAAGAGGCCGCCGTAGACATGGTGCGGGCGCCGTCATGTTTCTATCTTCCACTCGGGTCATCGCCCCCGATCTTTCTTAAATGACACTTCCATTTCCAAGTCAGCAGTGTTCTCTTTTGTACCCAGAGTTTTAGAACCCCCCATGTTGTTTTCTGTCCCGTTGTCACCCATTGATACGTCAACTGAGTCCATAAGGCCAGCCTGTTGGCCATTACTCTGCGGCCCGATAAAGGGTTTTTCTTGAGTTTTCCCTGAATTTCATTACCCCCGACCAGTAAATTCCCGGGCACTAAATTTCCAACCCCGGACCCCCCCCCAACTGGGGAGGTCGGTCCCGCAGGCCTCGAAGGAGATCACCTCGCCTGTATGCGGTCCCCCCCACCCCCCCCACCCCCTTTTTCCCGGATTTTCCGTAAACCTTGTCTGCCAGGAGTTGTTTTCTTTTCAGTTTTTTTTTTTTACCTCGGAGGTTGGAGCAGGTTCCCGGCCCCCCCTTCATCCCTTTTTCCTTTTGAAGTTTTTTCAAGTAGATATTTTTTTTTTTTTTGTCATCGGGGTTTTCCCACTTCAGTTCACCCCCCCAGACTTGGGCGTTTTCCCGAATGATTTTCTTACCCCCCCTGAGTTTCATGGAGCTTTTTTCCCCCCTTTCTTTTTTTAGGTTTCATGTTAGTACTTATTCTCTCCCCCGTTCCAGATATTTTACCCCAGGGAGGATAATCTTTCCCATTTACTCCAAATTTAAACATGTAGCATCCCACCGCAAGTTTCCCCCCCCCTTTTATCTTCTTTTTTCGGGACATTAGAAGACCTATCAGCGTACTGTTTCCTTTTCGTCGCAGTTTTTTTTTTTTATTTCTTCCCCTTAGCGTTCAGTCAGATAAAACTTCTAGCCTTTTTTTTATTTTCTGACTCCCCAGCTTTGGTTTGGAAGCTGCGCCCACAAAGCCCCTCCCTGCCTTTCTTGGCATTTGGTTTTTAAGCATATTCGTGTACCGATCGACTTTTATTCCCTTCCCCCCGATACGACTAATATGCCCCCCAGTGATGACTTTTTTTTCCTTTTTGTCAAGCATTCTGATTTTCTTGTCATTAAAACCCGTATTTTTTTTGACAGGTACCGGCTCGTACAAATTTTCTTCTTCTTTCCCAACTCCCCTTGCCCCCGTGAACGCGAGGAAATGTCCCCCCCCCAAAGAGCGAGGGAGCGATGCCACTTTCTCGGGACTTATTTTTGGGTATTTTCGCTTTGTCTGGTTGTCCGATTGAAATTCCTTTTTTTTCGGGTTTTCCCACTCCGCCTCGGCAAGCGCAGCCTTTCCATTCCCTGCTCCCCGTTTGAACGTTAAACCATTCCCTTTGACCATTCGACATGAGTCGATCTTTTCCTTCCCCTCCCTTTTTTTGTTTTTTTTCGAGATCTGTCTCCATTTAATGGGAGGAATGTATCCGTTCAACTTTCCCGGATTTCTTTGGGCCTTTTTCCCTTGAGTCCCTCTGCGATTGTTGAGTTACCCTCTGCACTCCAAAGAGGAACTTTCATTCTTCCAGTCTCCCCCCATCCTTTTCCCCTCGCAGTCCCGATGAGGCCTCTTTTCCAATCCCCCCTGTATCCTCCCGTATTTTGTGTATTGGGATAGTCTTTTGGTGTAGGTTCCTGTGGAATATACTGGTTCTCGTTTTCTCCCCCCCCCCCCCCCCCTCCCCGTCATTACGGCGCCTTTCCTGTGCACCCGCGGTTTGTTTCCTTTTTTTTTTTTTTTCCATCGCGGCCCGAGGGACAGAAGTCCCCCCCCCTGTGTCTTAGTTCTGTGGGCCAGGGAGCTTTCGTTCTCTCTTTTCTCATTTCCCCCCTTCCCCAGCCCTGGCTGCTGGTCTGGGCCCCGGTCTAAAGGAACCCTTTGTCCCCCGATTCCCTTTTGTTGTCTTCAGTCTTTCCCTACAAAGCAGCCTTTACGTATGATTGGAGTGAGTTCCTCCGCTCATTTCTTTTTCTGTAGGGTATCCCCAGTCGTGGACATTTTATTTTCCCCCTCAACCCTTTGGATACGCACCCTTTTTTTTGGAGAGACTTTCTTTCTTTTATTCCCCAAGTTCCACACTTTAGCTCCACACCTCAACCCCCCCCGTTCCTGCAACACGTGCTTTTTCCTGATTTACGTATGACTGTACAAAAGCAACACGGCATTTCACGGTCACCTTCCCTTGGAAAAAACTTACCCCATCGAATCTCTCCACTTCGGAGCTGCGACCGTACCTTGCTTTTTTCGGTCTAACCCCTCCCCCCCCCCTCGTTTCTTTTTCACCCTTTGGTTCGCCCTGTTACCTTCACTGTTTTCTTAATTTATAACGGCCTCTTTTGATGTGGGGTTTTTTTTTGTCTTTATTGTTTTAACTTCGTTTTGAGCCCCCCCCCGGGTGCGTTTAAAGTTGAACTATTTTTTTTTTCTTTTCACTGTCTTAAGTGATGCGCTTGTACGGGGTGTTTGAGTCTTTCCCCCCTGGGATTGGACGGGCAGCTTCTTCCCCCCTTCCGGATGGCCGGTTTGAACGTTAGGCCCGGTTTGATTTTGTTTTTTGTTTTTGTATCATCGGTTTCCCACTTTGACGAACCGCGGTGCGTCTGCTTTGTTTTTTCCCGCCTCTCTAACTTGCCCCATGGTCCTTTTTTAATCTTTCCCTTTCCTCTTTTCTTCTTCTTCCTTTCCTTTTTTCCCCCGCCGTCCCGCTGGGAACAGCGTCGTGAACCCTTCAACCTGCCTTCCCCCCCCCCCCTGACCTAACTTTTATTTCCCCGCTTCACCTTGTCCGAGACGTGCCCTGATTTTTTTGTTCTTTTTTTTCCCCTGTTTCTGTTGAACGGCGTCTTTATGCTACAGCTGAAACCCCCTTCCCTCCGTAGTTCTGCTATCCACAACTCCCCAGTGCTCCGGCCTGCCATGTCAGCTAGGAGGGAAGCTTTTTTCTTTGGTTTGGAAAATTTTCCTGGAGCTTCTCGTTTTTCCTTTTTTATCTTTCTCCGCCCACTTTTTGTTTGTAAACCCAAGGTGAAGCGGCCTTTTTTTTTTTATGTGTTTTTCCTGAGTTGAACATCTTAGATGCCCCCCCCCACCTATGTAATCTTCCCCCTCAAGTCTTCCTTTTTTTTTTCCCCCCCCACCCCCCTCGGTCATGGCTATTCCTGATGATCCGGCTGAGGTACCTAAAGAGCTTTTTTCCTTGGCGCAGGGTCCCCTTGTTGTGGTTTCGCGCTTTGGCTGATTCCCCCCCCCCTCAACTCTGTGTTTTTGGTGGATATCCACTTTCTATAAACAGAACTTTCGTGAAAGCAACCTGTCCCCTTTTTCAACCTTGTTTCCCCTGTTATCCCTGGAATCACTCAGGAGATGTCCCTGGTCGGCGATAGATTCCTCACCGTTTTGGACCTTTTTGAGAATAAATCAGACCCATTCGCCTTCCCACGGGTTCGTTCCTTTTACGATGTTCCTAAACCACCGATTCCGGGCCGAAGAATATGATATCATATGACTTCTGTTCCCCCCCCCGATGTCTCGACGGGTCAGTTTACAGATTTGATGCCCTGGATATTTCGACCCTTTTTAGGACATCCCCATTTCCCGTGTCTTCTTTTCTTGCGCGGTTGGGCCTTGCTGGTCTCACTCCGTCAAGTCTTTTTACGCTTTTCTTTTGGTTTTTGGGTTGTTTTTTTTCCCTTCTGGAAATCCGGTAAGTGCACCTGCCGATTAATAAGCTAGCTGCTTTACTTCTTCCTCCTTTTTTTGTGTGATGTCGATGATTTTAACCGTTATTAAACAGATCTCGCCCTCCTGCCCACGGCCCCCCCATCTAAAGTAATTTTTGTTTTTTTTTTCTTTTTTTTTTTTTTTTTTTTTTTCCCCCTTCCCGGCCCCAGAGTTGAAATTGGGGCCTGTGCCCCTTCCTCAATATCCCTCCCCCAAGATTGTAACGCTGATGTCCTCCCTTTCCCTATCAAGTTTGGCCCCTCCCTCACGTTGATTTACCCCTGGCAGTTTGAGCTCTGGTCCCTCAATGTAGATCTCCCCCTTTTTGGACTTGGGATCGACCCGTTCCGAGGGCCTTTTCTGGTTCTTTCCAACCCTCTTCCCTTTAGCTGCGCCTTCCGTGACTATTTGTTTCTTTTTTTTTTTTGATTCTCAACCGTTGGCCAGCACCCCTCCCACCGTGGCTTTCTTTTTTTTTCCTGCAGACCCTGTCAGTTTGTTTTTACTTTTGATTTCTCCCCGGTCAACCGCATAGTATCATTTGCTCCAGTTTCTGTGGCTTGATCTGTCACACGGGTCTTACAGTGTTTAGTGCTTCCCATTCGTTTTTTCCCCCCCCGCGTCTCCGTGAAGACCTTACGGTCCAACTTCCACACCTTTTCGAATTTAGTACTCTGTTTTCCCTTAGCTTTCATCAGTCACACCCACCCTCCCTACGTTTTTTTTTCGGCGCTGCGAGTTGTTTTTTAGGATGTGCAGAATAGTCCCCAACTTTTTTTTTTCTTTTTTCATTTGCCGCCTACCTGGTTGTCCCCACCCAACTTTTGATAGCAGGTCCGCTCTTATTACCATCCCCGCCCTCCATTGCATCAAAACGCCTCGCCCCTGCACGGAGGCGAAGAAATTGCTTTTGCCTAATAAACCTCCTTGCGACCTGGGGTCTGCGGCTGCCCCCCCCTCACCCCCCCCAACAGTACTTCCTCCTTCCATTGTCAGTTGGAACACTTATGAGTCCCCAATATTCCTCTTCTTAGTAACGGACCTTCCCTCTACTTCCCGTTGTTTTTTCCCTGTGTTTTCTTTTCCCTTGGCCCTCCGACACCGGCCGGGACATGTCTCCCTATACTCCCTCACGTTGAAACCTGGTTAGTATGTTTCCCAAAGTTATTAACGTACCCTTTTGATCCCCCCTCGCACCCACCCTTTCTTAACAGGAGTCTTTTTTTTTTTTTTTGGTTTCTTTCCCCCAACCGTTTGAACAATGATCTACTTTTATGACCTTTCTTTTAATTTCCGGAAGAAATTAATGGGACTTGCCCCCATTTTTCCCTTTTTCACGATTCTCAGTTCGGGTCCCCCAGAACGAGTGGCCCCTTTTCCCCCCCGGCCAAATTTTTCAATATTGGATGTGTGTGAAGCAGTAGGTGTTTAGTGTATCTCCTCTTTTTTTTTTTTTTAGTACACCCTAGCCTTCCCCCTCGGGCCCGTTTATCCTTGTGCGTTCTCTATTTTCTTTGTTTCTTTATGTGGTTTTGGGTAAATTGTCCCTTGGTTTTAAGCCTTTGGGACGGTCTCCAGGCGATATTTTCTCTTTCGGTTTAAGTTAGAGATTTTCTCTGTCCAGCCGTTCTAAACGTTGGGTTTCGACGCCGTTTTTAAGGTCTCGTCCCCCCTCCCCGGGGGCCTCTCTGTAAGGTGACTTTTTTTCGTGTCAGGTTTTTCCTTCCTTTTGTGCCTCTTTTCAAGACAAAGATCTCTTCTCAAATGGGTGCTTCTTGTGTTCCCTTGTCTCCCCTTTGGTCGTCCTGCCCCCCGCCCAGGCATATATGGGGCGGTTTTCTTTCTCCCTTCCCTCTCCGAGCCTTTACAAGTAGGATCGTTTTTAGTATTCCCCAAACAGTCCTTCCCTTTGGGCTTTGCCAGGCGGTTTTCCTTTTCGTTTTTTTCCCCCCCTCCAAGCATTTATTGGCGGGGTACCCCTCTAGAGGACTTCTCGTTCCCCACGCCCTTCTCTTTTTTTCCTTCCCCTTAACAGAGTCCCAGGGCTGCTGTCTGTTTCCCTTTCCTCCCGAGTTTCCTTCCAACCCCCCACCCCTTGTGCCCCTTTTTCCAGTCCCCGCTGTAACAATGACTTGCTGCACTTCCTTTTTTTTTCGTTTTTTTCCCACAAAGCCTTGCCTTGTCAACCGGCTCTCTCCCTGTCTCTCCCTAATTCCTTGTTCGTCGCCTGGTCTTTTCACTTTCCCCCGTCTTTTTTTGAATAATGTGCCCTGGTTCTTTTGTTTTCGCCCCGTCTCTTGTTGCCTCCCCCCCTCCGCAAGGGACCGCCTCCCTTTTTCCTCTCTGAAGTTAGGTGACAAAACTTCCCACCATTCCTCTGGCAGAGTTTTTTTCTTAGAATCTCTCTCCCCCCTTTTTTTGAGGAGTATAGAGGATCTGCTTGTTAGTTTTGCAAGGGATGGATGGTCAGGCCCTCCTTCCCTCTTTGGGCTGGGGGAGTTTTCACACCGCAGACGCTAGCCTGCTTCACCTCTCCCGGGTCCTCCCCCCAGCTCAAGACCCTTTCTGTTTCTGCCATTCAAATCGCTCTTTCTTCGTTCGTTCTTGTGCCAAATTTTTTGCAAGTTCGGCAGCCGTCCCTTTCCCGTCTTCATTTCCCTTTTCCCCCCCGCGGAGTCGTCCATTCTCTTCCATGCGAAACAGTGTGGCTTGTTCTTTAAGGCGTCGTGCGTCCGCCTTCGACTCGGGTCCCCTTCCCTTACGTAACCCGTCCCCCCCCTTTTCTGTTTGCTGGGGGGTGTCTGGACCCTTCCCAACCGACTTCTCGAAAACCTCAGTTTGGCTGTTGGGACTTCCCTTTCTATTTTTCCCACCTTTTTTTCCAATAAAGGTTATCTGCTCTTCTCGGGACGTCAGCCCCTCCTTTTCTTTTCTTTGACCTCCTCCCCCGATCTTTTTAAATGGATCATGACCGTTCTTGAGTCCACGCCGTTTTGTTGTGCGCGATCTGTTTCGCCCACGCCCACAATCTGGAGCCCCACCCCCCCAACCACGTACCTTGCGCGCAGGGTCCGGCTTGTTACCCCTCTTCCTTTTACTTTTCCCCCGGCGCTCTTCATTAGGTTTCCCAAGGCCTTACCATAGGAACACACTTCTCTACTACCCCCCAACCCAGTCGGAGGTCTTACCGACCTTTCTCGCAGTGATATGCCCTTCCCCCTTCCCCTGCACAAAATTTTCCCTTCCGGTTAACAACCTTTCGCATTCCAATGGAACTTCATGCAGGGTTTGAGAGAAGGTATTTTTCTCCCCCGTGCTCCCGTTTGCCTTTGTGGTTTACTTTTGATTGCACGCCTTTTGGTTTTTAATGGGAAATTTCCTTCACGGTGATGATTTCCCTCACGTGTCAAAGGGACCTCTTCCTTTTCTTTAAATCTTTTAGTTTTTCAAAGGTCTCTGTAAAAGGGGTCACCCCACCGGGAGTTGCTGAGAATCGTGAACCCGTCCCTGTTTAGTTTCTTGAAGAAGAGGGGACATTATTTTTCGATCGCAACCAAGAATGTCAAGGCCGTATTGTTAGAGTCTCTCCTCTTTATAGTATAGCAACGAGGCGAGCTCTCGGTTCGATGGAGAGATGGGGGGAGTGGATTGGAAGGGTCTCGGGCGGCGAAGTGCTCGTTTGACGGAGAGGGGTACCGCAAGGGGGGTCCCTCTCAAAGTCTTCCGGGAGTTGTTTAGAAGGGAAAGGCGCCCTGACCGAGGTAGAGGGGAAGCGGTTCTTTGGAGGGGTGAAAGGAGTATTGGAGGGGAGGGGTGGGAGAGATTTCGTGAGAGTTGATTTTTTTAGGAGGAAGGGGGGATCTTGACTTTTCTATTGAGGGTAGGAAGAGAAGAAGAGTTTTTTTTTAGTTACTCATTGTGGGCTGAAGGAGCGGTCTTGAGGAGGTTCTTAAAGCCTGGTAGAAGAGGGGAAGCGTCTTGGGATTCTCTGGGGCGGAGAGAGTAGAAGTCGGGGAGTTTAGTTCATAGTGGGGAGAGGACTGCACTTGTGTATTCTTTGTATTTTAGAAAGAAGGGTCCTTAGCCCTTTTTTTGGATGGGAGAGCTGGACGTTTTTTGGACGGAGAGTTGAGTTAAGAGTGAGGCAGCCAGAGGGGGGGTAGTAAGTCCGGTGGCCTATTGAGTTTAAGAAGGAGGGGGGGAGGGGGGCCGTTTTTGGTCAGCCCCTTCCTTCTAAGGGAGGGCGGACTGAAGTTTTGACGATTTTTGATTTTCTTTTTTCTTGAATGTAAGGTTTTAGAGGAGTTTGGTTTGAAAGGAGGGAGGGCTTTTTGAGAGTTTTTTTTTTTCTTTCCGTGGAGTTATGAATATTTTGATGGTTTGTTAGATCGGGGGAGGTTCAGGCCTTGAGGAAGTGTAGGGAGGCCCTTTGCGTTTTCTGGAGGAAAGGGACGTGTTGGCTTCTTTTCTTAGATTAACGCTGAGGGAGAGCAGTTTGGTGCTGGGGGCAGTGGTCTTGCAGTCCTAGCAGGGAGTAGTCTGAGGGGGTTTGACTTTTTGTGGGGCAAGGGGCTCTTTGTTCGAGGTTATCCTTAGGCGGGGAAGAGGAGGAGTTGGAAGGCAATTTCCTTGGTGGCTTGTTTTTTACCGCGTTTTTGTTTTTTTTGGACGGGGGGCGGGGGTTTGATTTTTTTTTTCGGGACGTTTACGGGGTCGCGGGGGTTCGGGGGCTTGTGGGTTTGAGGGTCAGGAGGGAGTCGAATTTCGGTTTTTTGGACCGGCGGCTGGAATCCTCCCCCCCTTGAAGTCAAAATTCAACCCACAAAATTCCTGCTCCTTTTTCTAAGAAATCTAACCCCTTTTTTTCATGGTCGAGTTTTCTTTTTACTCCCCCTTGGTGGTTAAAGGGTTTATGTTTCCACGGTTCCCTTTTATCTTTTGAAGTACCCCCGAAAAGGTTCCTACACTGCGTTACACCCAAGAAATTGTTTTGATTTTCCCCGGGAAATTGCGTCGACCTTTGGAGGAGGTTTATGTCCGTTACTGACTGATCTTGACTACTGTGTCTAAAGAATTTGGGGTACCCTTCTTACCAGCGGGAATTTTCTTGTCTGGATGGCAGGAAGATTCGTCTTTCTTCTAGCATCATAAAGTCTCTTCCCCCGCCGGCTGGATCCTTGCTGATAGTGCTCTGGTCTTAAATTTTTTGCCTGTACCATTACCCCCTTCCTCTTTCCCCCCTTCCTTGTAGGGTTTCCCCCGTTCCCCCTGTGAGGGGTGTTTTCTGTTTCAAGGTCGTCACGTTTTGCTCCACCCTCTTCTCCGGATCAAAAAGCTCTTCCCCCCTTGCCGGTACTCCCGGGACCTCAAGACTTTAGGTGGACCTGCTTTCGTCTCTTTCGGACCCGGTTGGTTGTCCGGGTTTTGCCGAATTCGGTTTTCCCCTGCCGTCCCCGCCTTTATCCCTGGGACCGTTCTTCCTCGCGCCCCCCAAAGATTTTTTGAACCTGATTCTGTTTTTTGCTGATTGCTTGGGGCGGGGCCGGTTCTTTCCTTCTGCTGTGGATCCTGACCCAACTTTAGTCATACCTCTTTCCTGGACTTTACTGAGGGAGTTTGTTTTCCGTGTCTGGGCGCAATATTTCCCCCTTTGGGTCCGTCTGTCCTCGTTTTTCCTTTTCGGCTTGATTGCTTTTGTCTTTGCGTGGGATTTTTTCCGAGTTTTACCCAATTCATTCTTTCTCGCCTCGTTTTGTTTTGCGTTCTATCTGATTGACTTTGCTTCCGCGAGCCCGGCCTTTTTTTTGTCCCCCCACCGGAAACACTAACTGTTCATTCCCCGTCATTTTCTTGCCCCAGCACGCCCGCACAACCAGGATAATACTATCAATCTGATGTCCCCCCCCTTGTCCTTAACCCCCCAGCACTTTTCCCCCCAATCATCTTTCCCGGCACCGCGAACTTAAGTCCGGGTAAGGGATTTTTTTCCTTTTTCGTTTTCATCGAGGAGAGGCCGACTGGTAGACCGCTTTTTTCCCCTTGCGAAACCTGCACGGCGACGTTCTTTTTTTCTTTTTCCATTTCAACCGTGGGCCCTGTTCTCTCTACGCCTCCCCGGTAAGGTGTCCCTTTCAGTTAGGGGATAAATTCATTTACCATTTCATAGTTTATCTAGTTGGCTCCAGTTGTGCCCGCTCGGTTTGATCTAAAAACGTTTGACTTTTCGGCCTCCCCCCACTCGAACCAACCCCCCCTCAGTTTTAAGAGTGAAGTCACCGCCGCACATGTTTGGTTTTACCCCGGCAAACCCGGTCAATTTAACAAGGCGGCGGTAAATGCCCCCCCCCAGGTAGCCGTCTTTCAAAGCAGGTTCACCATAAATTTCACGTTGTTGGGAAGAGCTTGATCCCTATGGAGAGGGATCTTTTTGATCGCAGAATTTTGCCTTTTTTTTTAACTGGCGATGGCGCCCTGCCCGTGTACCCCCCCCCAAAGGTTTGCCCATCGCTCGCTTCCTCCTCAAACCTTACCTGTTTTTTCGAAGACTAATTTTTTTTTCACTTCCCCCCGGTTGGTTGAGCCCTTGCTTTGTCCATTCAGGACCCTTCCGGCGAGACTGTTTGGGCTTCCCCCCCTACTGCCCCCCCCGATCCCCCGTGTAAAAATACGCCGTTTTCCCCCCTTAAACCCCTTCCCCCCTACATTTTTTTTCTTGCCCCTGGTCCTTTCCCCAAGTTTTTAAGTCGTTAGAACTAAATTTTTTAGAATCAAGAAAGCCCCCCTTCTTTTGGTTTTTTTTGTATATGTCATGTTTATGGAGGGATTCCTTTTTTTTGAGGTACGCTGAAAAAACCCTCATGGGCTAGCTCATCCTTTTCCCTTTGTCCCCCCCTGGATGTACAGTTTAGAGGGATAGTAGAAGGATGTTATCCCTGTTGAACAAGGTGCTGCCTCCTTTTTCAGACGTGTTGTTTGTACCATTCAGAATTGCCTATTTTTATCCCTTCCCCAAGTGACCTTTGGCGCTTATCCGTTTACCCCCTCCCCTCCCAGCAATTTCTTTTACTTCACACCCTAACCGGCCTTCCAGTTTCATTTTGAAGCCCTGTTTCCTCGTCGGTTATGAACCCCATTCACCTCCTTTCCCATGATCGCAGTTTTGGATTCCTTCCCGTCTTGACCATGTTAGGAACGGGACGCTTTTTCCTTTTCCCCT
>Ga0179591_1269457_pt1 | contig 12140 bp, 10 predicted proteins | sample CZOMad2_1_08_16f_FD_182891 | JGI IMG/M metagenome (GOLD analysis project Ga0179591, IMG submission 182891) | Vadose zone soil fungal communities from Angelo Coast Range Reserve, California, USA - CZOMad2_1_08_16fungal (PacBio error correction) | ecosystem: Environmental > Terrestrial > Soil >... | reverse complement strand
CAGGCCCACAAACAGTTCGGCACCCCGCCCCGGAACCGGCCCTTCAAGGTTACCCACTCCAAAAGTCTATGTCATATTTTACTCCCTCGTTCCCTGGTAACCACCAAGTTAAGATTCTTTTTTTGGAATTACCCCGGAAGTCGGTTTCGTAGGAAGGAGTCCCCCCTCCTGTAGGCTAGTCCAATTTTTTTTCATCGAGAAGTCGACTGGGTTCCTGGTTGACTAGTCAACAAGGAAACCACATGTTACCCGACTTCTTAGCCGCACGTTGTTTGCTATTATCACAGTGATTATCTAGTTCCTCCCCTCACACCTTCTGCCAGAAGGGTCTAGACGCCCCCCCTCGACTTGCTGTTTTTCTCGAGGATTCACGCCTTCCCCCCCCCCACGCTCACTTCTTCCGCAACTGCTCTCAGCTTGCAAAGCTCCTCTAGCCGAAAATCCCTTCGTCATTCGTTTGTGCGCTCGGTCTTTCATAACGTCGTTTTTTTCCTTGAGTCGGTAACGACCCCTTTTCTGGCTTCAGTGTGATGCTCCTACCACCCCCCATGATAGGCCCTTTCTGACCCTTTTTTTGAAGACGTTGCCACATTTGCTCGCCGTATCTCTGTTCGTTTTATGTAGGCAGGAGGTCAGAGTTACGATTTACTTTTCGTTATCCTTTGAGGCCTTTTTACGGTTCCTCTTACTCGACCCCCCCACGCAGTCTTCCTTTTTTTTGTCTCTGGCCCCGCGGGTCTTTTCCATAGTGGGGTCGATAGGTCTAGTTCTTAGGTCGATTCTGACCTTCAGTTTTTAAAGCGTTTTTTCTTTTCCTCACCCGTCGGCCCGTGTGAGTTACGGCAGCCGCTCCCGCATGAATTTGTGGTTCCTGGTCCTTAGTTTCTCTTTTTTTACAGTACCCAAAAATTTTGGTGTGCGTGTTGGGGCTGAAGTACACAGCGGACTTACTTGCCGACTCCTCATTTATTTTCCGATCAGTTTTTGTGTTTTTTTTTTTTAGTGCCTTATAACAAAGTTACTCTGATCGGAGCGAAACCTTTGCAAATTCTCCCTTTACTTATGTTTTAAACTTACAATAACCAGCGTCCTTATTAACTAGGGTCTCTTCCCACCCAGCCCTAAACGTCTTTGTAGCTACGAAATACGTTTCTCAGCTAGGAAGGACCAACTTCTTTCTCCCAAGAGGTTGCCAGGACCTTTGTGTATGCGTAGCTTAAAGCGGATGATAGGATTCGTTTTTTTAGGGGGAAACTTTCTAGGGCGAGTCCCCTCAACCTCCTTTTTTTTCTTAAATTCTCGTTTACGAGGTTATGGCCCTTGAGACTCCCTTTCTTTCTGTCACCTTCTCTGTCAATCTGGAGCTTCTCCAAATGAAACTTCAGGTTTTTGATCTCTTTTTTTCTCTCTCTGGTATATCTTCCCCTTCCGGGAGGCGATTTTTCCCCCTTTAAGGTCCTTTTTTTCTTTTCAAAGATTTTCCCCGTTTCCCCCCTTACTTGACCTTCATTCCCCTTACCACCCCCCCTTCCCCAGCGTTTAATTAGAATTTTCCCGTGGTGTCGTCTGCATATAGGGTTGCTTGGTAGTCCTAGTTTTTCTTCCCGAAGATAACTCGCGTCCTCTGTCGTGGATTACTTTTTAACTCGCTGAGCCTCTTTTAGAAGTGCCTTTTTTTCCTTTCCACATTCCAAAGTTTTATCCCGATGGGGGACTTTATGACCCGCCTAAGAGGCTGATCCTTTTTCGTTTTCCTGTTACCGTTTTTTCCGAAAACACTGTTTAGTATCTACTTCTTTATCCGCTTATTTTTCATCACTAAGACTAATGACCTGTCGTCCAATTTTCTCTTCCCTTGAGTCTTTTAGCGGGCCCTCTTCACTCGTAGTGTTCCCATACTACTATTCCCGTTCCGGTCAGTATTTGTGCCTGTTTAAAGTTCGCCCTTTGGAGTTTTTTTCTTGTGGATTAGACTGTAGATTCCAAGGACGACGTTGATCCCCCGAAAAACCACCTTCGTTTTCTTTGAAAATTTCAGTAGCTTCCTTCACACCTTTCTACACTATCTCGATCCAATATTCAGGAAGGCACGGACCTTTTCGCTCCTTATTGAGAAGGAGGCCCCAGCGTTTTTTTTTTTTATTTTTTTCCGAGACCGGCCCCCAAGACCTCCCTGAGTAAGGCAGGTGACCTTTCTTCCTCCCCTCGATCCCTCTAGTTCCAATTCGCTCCCTTCTTTGTTTTTGGGTTCCTAGCCCCTGTTGTTATTTCCACGCGTCCTTTCCATAAAAAATGCCGTTTGTTTTCTTCAGTGTCCCTCAGCGTTTTGGGGCCCCCGAGCCCGTGCTTTGTCCTCCGAACCTCATCCAGTTCTAGCTCTTCTCGTCACTTTTCCCAGCTGCGACTGTACCCTCTTTCTTAGCAGAATAAGGGAGCACCCCCTCCTCTTTTGGCCATGCAAGCCCCCTTTTTTCACCTTCTTTTGTGACCCGATTTCCCGCACGCCCTCATCCCCCCACCAAGTGGTCTTAGTCGTGTGCCGGTGTGGTGTCTTTACTCAAGAGGGAAATGTTGGTAGGCTTTTCCTCTTCCCCTCGTATCTGACATCGTTTTTCCCGTCAGCATTCCAGTTTCGAAGTCGTTCTGCCTGTCCGCATACCAATAAGGAGATCTCCTACCCCCCTCGTGACTATTTGTCATCGTCCGTTTGGTATGTCGTCTAATCTCCTCACGAGAGTACCTTTTCGCCCAAAGCTGTTCCATTTTTCGCCCCAGCGGGTGCTAAACCATCCTCTCTGGGTACTATCAACTCTTCAGTTTGTGTGTTGTTTTTTTGACGTGCTGTTCAGGCACAGTCTTCCCCCGGACTCGACTTTCAAGGTTTGGTATCCACTTTTTTTGTCATTTGTGCCGTTCTGCGATTCGCAAGCCCAGACGCGATTGGTCCCCCGATGCTCTTCTATTGTCGGTACCATATTGGAGGCGTCTTTAATTAACCTGCCTGCAACTCACGACGTGCTCTTTTCAATTGGCCCTCGGAGCCGGCCTAGTGTCTTAAGTGGCTCTTTTTTGTTCGACCCTTAACCGGTGACCTCTTGCTTCGTCTTAGGGGCCCCTTTCCCCCCTTGACCCATATTGGATGGGTCCCCTGCGTGCGGCCATCCCTTCACTACCATTTTCCGTTGTTCTTTCTCGAGGACTTGAGTTTCATTATTGTGCTACTTCTTGATATGAGCCTCCCAATGGTAGTGAAAGATCCCCGATGCCTTTTGCCCTGGTCTCTCTACCAATCGTTTACACTGTTCTGGGTTTGTCCCATCCAATAACTAGCCTCTAGGTTGGCCGGATTTTTTTCTCGGTGGTTTTTGTGTAAGGGGTCGACGATTCTGGCGAGTTTGCCCTGGACCTGACGGGTTGTATGTGTCATGCTTTCAGACATTTCTTAGGCCCCTGCCCTCCTTCAAATGGCAGGTGGAGGCTGCCTACTGATCCCCCCTTTGGTTGAGTCATGGAAAATTTCCTAGTTGTCCTTTGTGGCTCCTTTTTTTCCCCCCCCTCTCCAATACTTCCCCCCCCGTGTCCTCCTCCTCTTAGATTCCTTTTTTTGAGACCGACTGCTTACCTCCCAGTTTGGACATGGAGCTCTTGAGTTTGGTGTTGTTTCTTCCGTGCACTGTATTATACCGCCCTCCGTTGGTTGGTTCCAGCTTTGCCTGTGCTGGTATATCATTCTGTGCCCCGCGTTTCTTTAGCTTGTTGTAGGGACCCCGTCAACGACCGGTCGACCCACGATAGTAAATTTTAGACAGCAGCAAACTCCCACCAAATCGATTCTTTCTCTCCAGGAAAGGTCATGGTTTTTGGCCTACCTCGTCGTAGCGGCTACTCCACAGCTCTCCGGCTCTCATCTACTCCCTAGTTTTCTACTCTATTAATCGGTCATTTGATGGGTTGATTATTTTTTTTTTTTTTTTGTGGTGAGGTCTTCCTTTTCCCCCTCTTGTACGATTTTTGGGAGTCCGAGGTACGGAGCCCCTGCTTTTTATTAGTTAGGAAGCCCCGTACTTTCTACGCCATGGTGGGATCCGCCATTTAGAGGTATTCGTTGTTTTTAAGGCACAGCCGACCCTATCTTTCGGGAAGAGCGGTCACAATTCAAGTGCCTTCAACTAGGGTCTTGGGACCACTCTTCGTCGTTCTCTTTTTTGAGTTTTGACTCTATCCGTTGCTGTCCGTTAACTCCGTGTACCCCTTCCTTCCTGCGATCTACCCTCGGTCCAACCAAATGATGGTTTAATGTCTAGCGATGAACACACCCAACAAAAACAGACTTCCTTGTTTCCTTTAGGGTTAAAAAGCCTGTTACTAAGTGTTGCCAGTCCAGGGGCACCTTTTTTTCCCCCCCAATCTGCCCTCCAGTGTCCCACCTGACCCGCGACGCCCTCCCGTTAAAGTGGGACTTGGTACTTCTGGCCTTTCTGAGACACCAAACCTTTTATCGTTTCGTCCTCTTTTTCTTTCTTTTTTCCCTGTGCGGCACCCCTCGGCCCTCTCTTTTTTATAGACCCCTTTTGAATGTTTCCTCTTACCCGCCGTTTTTCCACTACTCAGGCTTTCTCTTGTTATATGATACCCGCACGAATATAGAGTTTTAATTCTTCCAGCCTACTCATGGCAGCATCGTGGTTCTCTTTTAAATGTGCTGGGGACTGGTTGCTACCAGCGACCAGTTCTGTACCGTTCCGTCCTTTCTCAAAAGGAGTGCTTTGTCTTTTTATTCCGAGGCATCCGGTCTTGATTTGTCCTATTTTCCCCCCAGCTCGCCCTTCTTTTTTAACCCACCATTTGTTTTGGTCGTTTCTCGCGCCCTCCCTCCAACACCCCTTATTTTTCTTCATCAGCAACTTACCGTTTTTTGCGGACCGTGTTGACTGAGTCCCCTTTTCCCTCTAATTTCTTCAAGTCCAACCCGGTCTGGTACCCCTTTTTTTTTCCTCGTTTTTAGGTGTTTTCAACACCATCTTATCGAGATTCCCCTACCTTCTATACCCAAAATCATACCAGGTCCTTTCCCAGTTTCCTTTCATCAATTTATCTTATTGGTAGATGATACCTAGTAAGTTCACGTTTTTTCTTCTCTCGATCTTTTTTCCGAGCCCCTGCACCCCATGTATTCTTTCTTTTTTTTTTCCCCGTCAAGTTACTTCACATACTGGTCGATGCTAAAGATTCCCCTTTTTTTTTACCTTTGCCGGCGGCTTTATTTCGGTTTCACTAAGTCCCTGCTCCGGCCATTTGTTCCCCTTAGCCTCCAATGACTTTCTTTTCCCCAATCCAATAGATTCCATGAACCCCGCCCTTCCTTTTCGCCGCCGTTTTTTTTTCCCCGCTTTTCGCTAGGTAGTCGGCTCGCCCGTCTTTCTGTCAGGCCTTCCCTTGACCCCCCCGCCGTTCAGGCGTGTTCTTTATTGATTTCTCCCGGTATCTCTTTTCGAGAAGCTGCTCTCCTCCCTTCCTCCAGGGTCCTTTTTTGTGTTGCGGCCCCTTTTTGCCCTTTCGTTTCTCGGGCAAGTTCTGTTGACCGCCTTCTAAGTGCAGTATGCTAGCCCCCTCGCCCCGTTTGTCTTCGAGGTTTGCCCCCAATCAAACCCCGTTTGAATCGGTAAATCTCTCTCTTCTTGTGGCTTTTTAGCGATCTTTTGTTAACTCCCTTCCTGATCCTGGAGGTCCCGTTTTTAGGATACGTCCTTTCACTTTCTCTCTTTTTTGATAACATTGGTGCGAGCCTACAGGGCAGCAGTATACCCTCCCCCAGATTTTTTTTTGTTTTCCGGGGCCCTTGGCCCTCTTTTTTTGCACCGTTCAACAGCGTAATCCTCCATCGTAACGAGATTTTTTTGTTACTTTTTGTAAGTGGCCTGCGGCCATTTTCCCTTTGGTTCGGTTTTGGTTCTGTTTGGTTTCCTCCCTTCTATCCCTCCTCCCTCCCTTTTTTTGTGTTTTGAGTCGCGATCCTGAAACAAACCTTCTTCCCCGACCACGCCGAAACTTTCCGCTTTTTCACCAGTTCTAAATCCAACTCTGTTCTTTCGGATACTTCTTCTTTTTCAAAACCCAGTTAAGAGGTTAGTGCTTTCCCCGACTTCCCCCTTATAGGTCCCCCCATCTCTTTTCTTTTCTGACTTTGCGCCATGAATCACTGCTTCCCCTCTGGCGCTTGGTACCCACGGTCTTTTCCCCCGTGAGCTTTTTTTCCGTGATCCTTTGTTTTTTTTCCGTGCTAGTTTCCTCCCCACCCCGTTGCCACTGGCGCGTGAATTTCCCTGCCCCTGCAGATTCCTTGTTATAAACATTCTCCTTTTCCGCGCCACCTAGTTTGCTCGACGAACACCCTGGTTTATTTGAGGGTGTCTCTTCTTTTTCTTAGCTCAAAGCTTTTCCAAGGCGCACGCCTCCTTTTTCAAGACAGCGAACACGATAGTGCCGTCGTTTTTTTGAACCCCCCCTCTCGGAATAGTCTCTCCTCGGGTGATTTTATCACTTCTGAAAGCCCCCTCCCGACTTAAACCGTACCTTTCCCCCCCCCCCCCCCCTTTCGTCATCTCCGTTAATGCCCCTAAAGTCAGAGCGTGCGATAATACCTCCTCCCTAGTGAAGTTGATTAGACATAGCCTAGACTGTGCCTTGCAGTCTAAGTATTATCGGTTGACTCTCCTTTCTATCCTGTTGAGGTTTTCCGGCGAGTCACCCCCTTTTCCCAACCCAGCCTCGCCGCTCCCCAGCTTTCTTTTCTCCCAATGGTGTTTTTGCGTCAACCTTTGCTTGGTAATGTTATCCTTCTTAGGCATGGTTCATGGGCTCTGTCCCCTATTAGCAGCTGTTAGACTCTTCCCTTCCCTCACCACGACCCAAAACAAGTGTATGTTCCGGCAGTATCCCCTCTTTAGGGAATTGGGTGTTCTCGTTTAGTCCCTCGCCCCTTATCTTTTCGACAACCGTTTATAAAAACCTGTTGTCACCTTTTACGTTGGGATGAAGGAAAAAGGTTTCCTCGAATGGGCCCAGTCCGTCTCCCGCTTTTGTAGATGACTGACCCCTAGTTTTATACTGTGATAGTCTTCCTTTTACAGTCAGTCGTTTTCTCTTTTTTTTCCCCCGCATCATGCTCGGTCCTTCTTTTTACTTCCCCGTTCGCGGCCACGCTTTCCCCGTTCTTTTTCAGACCCTTACGGATAGTTTCCCCGGTTCCCTGCAAGTTCCGCTTTTTCGACACAGAGGGGACAACTGGTCCGCTCGTCCCGCGGGATCTTCACGGTTCGGTCCGTCCTTCCTTTTGACGTTCTTTGGAGCGACCCCCTGGCCTGGTTTCTTTTTCCCCCTTTATAGGTTGAAAACCCAGAGAGGGCCAGATGTCGCGTCAATTTTATATCGGATACCAGTTTCTTTACCTTCCCCCCCTTTTGAATTTCTCCTGTTCCCCGTGAACTGCACTGGGTCGTTACTCAGCTGGTCGGAGTTGTTCCCCCTTACCGGGCTCGGCGATACATTTTTGAGTCGGAGACTTTAAAGATACCCCGCTTTTTACACCCACTGCCCTTTATTGAGTAGCTGCCATTCACTACCGGAACACTACTTTCTGATTTTTTTCTGTGATATTCCCCCCACGCCAAAAGATATCGTTTGTACTACTGGTCGGTTCTTCCCTTCCACTATTTCGATTTCCCCCCCCCTTTAAGCTCAGTTGCCCCTTCCACCTCTCGATTCCCTTCATGTCATGTTAGGCTTTCTCTGTTTCCCCTCCTCTTCTGAGCTTTCCTTCAGGTATACTTCTTGAAGTGCCTCATGAATACCGTGTTGGGAAAAGGTTGCCTATCCCCCCCCCCGTGAGACTCGTCGTGGTTTTCCGTTTAAGGCCAACCTGGTTTCCAGGATCCCGCTGATCAGAACCTTCTTCTATACCATCTTCGAAAAAACCTCTGGTTGTAGTCCTTTAATCCTCTACCTGTAGACCGCAGATACTTTGACTTAATTTGCTGTCTTATCCTTACTTGCTTTGATCTGGTTTCCCTTCAGGGAGGACTCGAATTCTACGTGTCGTGCCCAACTCCTCGACCGTCCTGGTTCCCCCCGCCATATGTTTTTTTTCCGCTCAAACAGTTCTTTTTCTTTTATTAGGGGCGTGTAGTTGCCATCGTTTTCGATTTCCCCACGCGGTCCTTCTAGTTGCGTTTACTCCCCACTGTTTTTTCCTCAGAGTCGAACCTTTTTCTCAAACCCAGGTCTTCTTAGCAAGACCCCTTCTTATCGCCTTTTTTTCGTCCCTCCATAATGGATCTGGAGCTTTTTCCAACTTTATAGGTACTGTCGTTTTTTCAGTCACGGAACTTCACCCTCGATAGGAAGGCATTCTGCTGCGTCCCCCCTTACTTCATACCCCGATTTCTCTTCGGGCTATGCCCTGCGAGTCACGCGTGTCCCAAAGTAAACCACCCCCAGCCCTAACAGTCGAAAGCTTCTCGTATTTACAAGAATTACCCTTAAGGCCAGCGACGTAGTCCCTTTACGTTTCCATTTAAGTGGAGACGCCCCCGGACACCCCCCCCTTTTAGTCAATCAAACTTTCCCCCTAGCTGCGTCCCCCCACGAAGCCCCGGTATCTCCCGATGTGTCTTTTGAGATGTGCCGCAACCTTGCATCCCTCCAAAGACTTTCGTTTTTTAGCACGTTTACCACTTTTTTCCCCCCATGCCCCCCGGCGCCACTGAGTCCCCCCCTCTTTACAAAGTCTGACTTTTTACTACTCTTTTAAGTCGATGCTGTCGTTAGTTGTATGCTCGTTTCCTTCGTTACCCTTTCGTCGTAAGGTGTAACTCCTTTTTAGGCTTCTGTGTCCAGTCCCGTTTATGGTGGTCTCTGAAATCTCCTGTCACCTTGTTCTGTCTCCTCTGTTTCACCCCCTATTTTTAGTGATTGCCCCGGGGTGTAATCAACCTCTGCTCTCGTACCATAATAAGTTTCTTGTTGTTTTTTCCTTGGCATCGGTCTTTTTTTTTTTTTGACGAGTCTTTTAGGGCACCTGGACCAAGATACTTTTGTTGAGTTCGAAGGGGTCTTTTTTTTTGAGCTATGGAGCTTGATTGTGCTTGCGCTTTTTTTCCCCCGACTCAGACACAGCCAGCAAGTTCATATCCCAGTCGGTGTCTCTTCCTCTTCTGGGAAGGGTGGCTTAGGGCGTGTTTACAAAAGACACTTAAACTTACTGTCCTCTTCCCTGACAGATTTCTAAGTCGGCCTTCTAGCAGACCCACGTCTAACTCTTTCTTTTTTTTTTTTTCGTATTTGTCCCGTAATTACTCTGCGGCCCTTGGTTCTGGAAAAATTTTGATTTCCCCCCGTAAACCCCAGACCCCCCCCAACCATTTCTCCCGCTTTCTCCTGTTCTGACTTAGGGTAACCTAGGCCCGTTACGCGACAACAAAAAGGAAGATCAATGTAAGTTTTATGTACCGCGATGGTGTGACTCGCCTTTGTTTCTGTGGTGTGATGGCTGCGCTCCATTTTCGCGAGCGTGGGTCCGCGAGAGTCATTATTTCTTTTTTGGATTTTTCTGTTCTGAAGGGTGGGGGTGTTTCTTTTTACTAGGGCAGCGCAGTGGAATCCCTGCCCCCTTTTCGTGTTGACAAACCCCTCTGGAGGACTCTGGGGTCTTCGTGGGAGTGAGCATTTTTTAGTACTCTGAGGGCTTTGTCTCTGGTAATTTTTGTGAAGGAAATTTCCGTGCGACACTCTCTCGTTTTTTTCCGAGAAGGTCTGACTCCTTTTTGAGGTTCTCTCCCCGAGATTTGGGGGTTAGAATTCGACACCAGGTTTTATTTTATTTCTACTATCTTGCTCAGGAACGTCTTTTTTCGGTATCTCTTGGACTTTCAGTCTGCCGTCTATAGCGTAGTCAGTCTCCAACTGCCCCCCTTCCTGCAAATATCGTGCACTGATTTTTCGCCCCCCTAAAAAACCCTTTTGCACATGACTGTTGCTCCGAGCCGACTCTCTTTCTGTAATCTTCTCTTTTCCTTTTTACTACCGCTGCGACCGCTTCGCTAGACGACGACGTATTTTGGTTTGACGTTTTTTCTTTCCTTCATCCGCAGAGTGAGAAGGAGCCTTCCCTCCCTTTTTTTTATCATTATTACGCCCCTGCCGTATTCTCCTGAAGGCGCTTCATTAAGTGCAAACCCAATTTAATGTGGCATTTTTCTTTTCTCAGCTTGCTCTGCGTTTTTTTCTTCGGCTGGCCCCGTAACTCTCAATCCCCTGACCATCGCTCCCTTTCCCCAAGTAACTCTCGAATTTTTCTTCGAGTTTTACTTAGTTCGTTCTTTTACTCGGGAATCCTCCTCTCGAGCATTACTCCTGCTGCCCCAAAAGCTTTCTTTTTCTACCATAGTAAGGTTTTTTCCCCCCTTCTGGTCTTTTCCCGGTAAATTTGTCTGAATTTCATCCCAGTTGGGTCCTTTTATTCCCTGGGGGAATTTGCACCTTCCTACGGTTTTTTTTTTTCAGAATCTTCCCTGAATCCTTCTTTTTTGAAGAGCCCTTTCCTTCTCTTCCCGTTCTTTTTCAGTTTGGACGGTATTACTTGAATCCCTTTATTGCCAAGAATCCAACGGGCCCGGGAGAGGCCCAATATCCCCGCTTTCTTTTTTTCTCCACCTGACGACCGACAGTTTCTTCGTTAGGGAATACGTCCTGCTTTTTGAGAGTCATCCGTTTTGTCTCCTGTCCCAAGAGTATCCGGGTACCGTCCCTCTCCCCTCTGAGGGTTGTCCTTTCCCACTTGGTCGATCTAGCCCCCCCCCCTTCATTCTGAACCGTTCTTCGCCTGAAAGATCTCGTCGGGATCCCCCTTTGCATACCATTCTTTTCCCAGGTCTCACCGACCTTTTCCTTTTTGCCTCCACGCCTTAATAACCGAGGAATTTTTTTTAGTACTCTCCAGACGGCGCGGGTCCCTTTTTTGACTGAGGCCATTTCCCTTATCCGCTTCCTTTTCAAAAAACACGGCCTTCCCACTTTTGTCATCCTTGTGTGTTTCCAATCTAAATTTCTCCTTATGATGACCCCATTCCCCTCCCCCCCCGGTCCCGTTTTTTCTTGTTTACACTCCCCTTGTAGGGCTATTTTCCTATGCTCCGCCGTCTACAGATCATCCGAGAGTCCTGACCCAGAGCACCTGCGTCAGACCGGCCCTACCCTTTCGGAACCTAGCCCTCCCGAAGGGATTAGATTTTCCCGCGTTTTTCTTCGCCTTTTCCTAAATAACTCCCGGAGACCTTTTTTTTTCACGTTTTTTACACCAATTGCTCCCTCCCGTCGGCTTAACTCCAAAACCTGTCGTGACCCGCGTCCCGTCTGATCCAGTTGTCTCGTTTAGGTACGTCTGTCTCCGCACTTTTTCTTGTCTCATTTCATCTTTCTTGAAGACCCCAGTAATGCGTCCTTTGTTTTTCTTCTTTTTTACTATTTTGTTGGAGAAGCCCAATTCGCCCGGCTCCGAGGATCGTTCCGGCGGCAGGATAGTCCCCTCTTTCCCTTGAAGGTTTTGACCAGGATTCTTTTCCTTATTATCTCCAGATTATTTCTCCCTTTTTTTTTTGGAGGCTTCTCACTTTGTTCTTCTGGAAACGAGTCTGAGGGTATGTCGTTGCATATTTTCTCTCCGAGTCCAGGAGAATTGGATTTGAGTTTAGTTGTTCTCTTCTTCAGTAGTCGCTTTTTTCTCCCTGTGTTTCTGTTTCATCGCCTCGAGGGGTTTCTTAGTATGAGCTCTTGTTTAAGGTCCCTGGAAGTCGGTTTTTGTCGTTTTTTTCCCCTTTCTGTAACTTCCTTTTTTTTCCCTATTTTACTCCTTCCCCTCCGAAAAGTGAGAAGTTTTCTTTTCGGTCCCTGTGCGGTGGCCCAACCCACCCCCCCCCCCACAAAACCCCCCCCACCCCCCCAAAAAAACCCACCCCCCACACAACACACACACCCCCCCCCAACCCCCACACAAACCCCCCCCCCCCCACCCAAACACACAACCAACCAAAAACACCCCCCCCCCAAAAATTTTCCCCGGGGGTGGCCGACCATGTTTTTTGGTG
>Ga0179591_1175889_pt1 | contig 12141 bp, 9 predicted proteins | sample CZOMad2_1_08_16f_FD_182891 | JGI IMG/M metagenome (GOLD analysis project Ga0179591, IMG submission 182891) | Vadose zone soil fungal communities from Angelo Coast Range Reserve, California, USA - CZOMad2_1_08_16fungal (PacBio error correction) | ecosystem: Environmental > Terrestrial > Soil >... | reverse complement strand
ACCCGTTCGCGACTTCTTTTCCCCTCTCCCCTTTCAGCTCTCCCTTTTGTCCCGGAGGTTAACGCCAAACTGTTTGCCCTCTTGGTTTTCGTGACTATCCTTGTCCTTCTCCCTTTCATTTCCTTTTGTGATTGGTTTGACTCCTACTGCTCCCCCCCCCCGTTTGGGATTTTGACGCATCGTATTGGTTTTTTCCGATCTCTTGATTCCACACCATGCGTTTAACCGTCGAGCTCCTTGAGGGGCGTTAGTCCTTTTTTTTCTTCCTTTTGGGTTATTACGTCTTGTCTTTCCCCCCCCCCTTACTTACGTTTTTTCCTGAAAATCGACGGGGTCCAGGACGGGGTTCCCGTCCCCCGCATCTCTTTTTCATTTTTTTCGCGCTGCTACTAGGTTGCTCTAAGTGCTGGATTTCCGGGGCTTTTTTTTCGCGGCCCTCTTCTTTTTCCCTCCCTTTTGCCTGCCCTGTACTCTATGACGCGATCACCGGTTCCTTCCTCTCTACCTGGCCTTCCATTTTTTTCAAACAATAGGCGTGCGCCTCCTTTTTTCTTTTGAACCACTTTTTCCTTCTTCAGCTCGTCTTGCGTCCCCTTTTCTTGCGATTTTTTCCTAGTTTTTTTTTTCCGTTTCGTAGCTTCCGCTTGTCTCTTCTTTTTTTCTCGATTTTTAGGGGAACACGTTCGGGCGTCCACCCACTGCATCTACAGATTTCCGTTGTCCATCTCCCTCTGTTTTATGTCAAGCGCCCCGCACGTCTCTTTTTGTGCCCCCTTACGGGTTCACGTGATTATCCGGTTCCGTTTCGTCTTTTTTCCCCTTCTGTTCGTTAACCCCCCTCCCCCCTGTTTTTTTTCCCTTCACCTAGGTTGGGCGTGCCGTTTCTCTTTAGTTCGTTTCCCAATCGTGGGGAAAAACGACGACGTCGGTTTTGTTCGGGTCCCCCCGCCCCCTTCTCTGGATTTCTGGTAATAGCCTCTAATTCTTTTCGTTTTCTTTGCGTTTGACCCAATTCAGATTCAACTTTTCGTCATTTGAGTTCTTTAGATGTCCGCTCGGTTCGTTTCTTCGCCGTTATAATTGGCTGGCAAATGGCTTTCTCGTTCGGATATCATCCCACTCATTGCTTTCCCGTCTTTCAATTTTTTTCAACTGCTTCCCGTACCGGTTTTTTTGAGACGGCACCGTACCAAGTCCTTTTCTCCCTCCCCCATAGAAGAATTATGGATTTCCTGGCCCGCGACCTTAGATTGCACCTTCGAGTTGAACACTTCATTTCTCTAACCCCCCCCAGTTGATCTAGCGAATGTTTCTTTTAGTATCAACTCAGTTCGTTTAGTTTTGTCCGTTTCTCTTATTTTTGCTCGGAAGGTTGGCCGTTTTACCATCGTCTGTTTTTTTTTTTTTTTTTGGTGACCCTTTCCTTCCGTCGAGCACGAGGTTGTATTCTTTTCCCCTTCCTTTTAGCCGGGGCGATCCCTTTCCCCCCTCTCTTTAGTCGGTGGAACATGACTGAATTTGACCCCCGGTTTGCCGGCTCCCTTAATTGGCGTTTTTTCTCCTTCTTTCCCCTGAGGATTACCCAACACGCCTGACCCGGCTTCTTGAGTTTTATTCCGGTTTGCTTTTTCGAGCGAAATGTCTCTTGTTTTTTCCATCAGGGACGGAGTTCCGAGCCATCTGAGTCCAAGATAACGAGCGTTTTTTCTTGCCGTTAGAATCTCGAAAACTGTTCACATCCTATTACTAGAAACCCAGCGGAGATGTACCGACCTCGCTTATTTTCCTCGTACCCCCTTTACTTTCTCCCCCCCCAAATTTTTCTGATTTACGTTCTCAGAGGCTCATCCTTCCTACTTCTATTTTAATAATCCTTTAATTTTGGTTGTTGCTTTCGACTAAGATTCTTTGGTTCAGTTCTATAGAGCACCTTCCCTTCCCAACGGCTGTTTTTTGTATAGTGATACAGTTTTTTCCATCTTTTTTTTTTCAGAGTTTATTCCGCCCCTTATTTTTTTAATTTTAGCACTCGTTTTTTCCTGGGGTTCTCGGGGATTTCCACTTTTTTTCCAGAGTTCCTTCCCACCCCAGGACTTGAGCGGTGAGCGGTGTTCAGTGCCCAATGCTTTAGGTGCCTTTTTCCTTTCTGTACGGATGGCCATCAACGGCCGTCAGTATTTCCCCCGTTCAACTCCCCCCAGTCAAGACTTCTGCCGACTTTAGTTTTCGAGGGTCCCCCCTCCTTTTTCACCTTTTTTGCCCGCCGGAAACGGATATGGGCAACCTCAGTGTTCCCGGTTCCGGTTTTTTTGTTAAGGTAATTTCTTCCTGTTTCAACGGACCCGGACGTGAAGATGGATCATGCGACAATTCGCCAAACCTTTTTGACCTTTTGGTCTTGTGTGTTTTTCCTGTTTTTGGTTTGCTTCTCCTTCTATTTATATGAGGTCACCCCCCCCGACCCCGCCTTAATAGAGACCTGACAACCTGACTGCGTTTTGCCCAATTTCCCATAAGAGGAGCGATTCCACTCTACTCGTTGGGGTCTTTACCCTTCTAAAGGTCCCTCCCTCACAAGCGCAAAACTTGTTCTCCTTTCTTTTTGTGCAACCAACTGGTCCCCTCATATTGATCCCAGCTCTTCCTTCTTTGTACGTTCTCCATAAATTGCAGTAGATTTTCATGTTTCATAACCTTTTACATTACCTTTTCTGCTTTCAAGAGCGTATTAAGTAAGGTCCGCCCCTACCAAATAGTGGGGGTCGCTCAGCACACCGGAGAGTTCTCCCCCCCGATGTCCGCCCCCCCTTCCTTCTTCGAGGGATACGAAAGATGCAAGTATTACCTCCCTACCTTCCTCCAATACATTCTCATTGAGTATGATGAATTGCCTTTTGGCCCCCCACGCAACCCTCAAGTCTCTTTTTTGTGAAGAGGCGATTTTCCCCCCTCCCAGAAGAAGTGATTTTTAGTGTACCGGCCTTTTCTTTTGAATTTTGGTCTTTTTTTCCCCGAGGTTTCCGCTCGCGCTAACAGTAATCACGGCTGTTACAATTTTTTCCTTCCCAGCTGGGAGTGGCCCACGATTTTAAAAATTTGTTTACAGATAAGTACTTGTCCCCTATTACTCCATTTTTCACCCGAAATTTCCCTTCCCTTTTTTCTCGTGGTGGCGGGAGTCCTGTCTTGATTACCGCTGCGTGGGGGGGGTTTTTTCCTCTTTTTTGGGCAACGTGGCTCGTACGCTCGTGGGGTGAGGCCCCCGACTGTTCCATGTTAATAGAGTATTCATCGTTTTTCCCCCCCCCTCGTCCGCCATACATAGTGGGCTTGCCGCAGTCCCCCTCCCCCTCCAAGCTACGTCAATTCCTTTCACCTCCCCAGAGTTCTCCCCTATATTCGTTGAATGTTTGTGTTCGTTAGTTTTTTTGAAGTTTTTCCTTCCGTCCCTGGGACGCGATTTTTTTTTCTTTTCGTTTTTTTTTTCCCTTTTCCCTTTTTCTTAGCTCCAAGGATTCCAAGAAAGAGCTGACCATGTTCTTACCTGGCGAGAAGAGGAGCCCGGATCTTTGCCCCCTCCCCCCCTTATACTTTTTCAGTCCTTGCGTCTCTTTCATTGTAGCAGCGTTATCTTGATTTCCCCCCCCCCCCTTTCACCTCGGTGTCGATTTCCCTCTCCCTTGTCGTTAGGAGTCTAACTTCGCAGGATCCCCCCACCATTTCCTCTTACCGTTTTCCTGAAGAATACTTATCCGTCCGTGGAACGTTTGTTCCCTTTCCTTTACCTGGACGTTTTTTTCCTGTTTTCTTTTTTTTTTTGAGTTCTCGTGCCACCACAAGTGGAATTTTTCCTAGTTACGCCTGTTTGTCAACGCATCCCTCTTTTTTGTCCCGCCGGGCCTGCGTATAAGTAAGCTTGCCCCCCCGACAGGCTTTTCCGTGACCCTTTTAACACTTTTTAGAACTGTGTTTTGAACCCCCCCCCGACATCGCCGAAACCTCTTTCTCGGGGGCGCGATTGTCTATATATATTTCCTCCCTCCTTTTTTTTTGCCCTTCTCTAAAAAAAGAGTTTCGTCGCTTTTTTTTCTCTTTAATTTCCAGTGCGGTTGTTGGCAAGTGTTACGGCGTCTCCCCCCCCCCTCCCCATTCCTGCTCTGGAGTTGGTCGGCTTTCTGGACCTAGGGGCTTCCGGCCCAGCAAATTCCGTGGTGATCCTTGGCCCGTTTCTCTTAATCTTACTTCGGTTTTCCTTAGATATTTTTTGTTCCGATACGAGTTTTTTCTCCCCCCTCTTTCCCAAGTTCCGAAGAGCGGATGGAGTGAGTTTTATTTTTCTTTGGGGGTTATAGTATTGTTTTCTCACATCTCTCTTTTTCATGCTCTTTTTTTGTCTTCCCCTTTTAGTAGACATCCGCTGATCATGATATTCTCCCTCTTCCTTAGGTTGGTATTTCCTTTATGTTTTTCTCTGCCGGGTCTCCGTTCGAGCCTTCGTCCTTCCTTTTTCTTTCGCCTTCACGAGCGCCGGATCCCTTTTTGCTCTTTTTCCCTTGGCCTTCAATCGTCACACTAACAGGTTTTCCTGAGTCCCCCCTCGCTCTGAATTCTGAGGTTCAGGTCATTTTTTTTTGCTCTCCCCCCCTCTTGCTCTTTTCCCCCTCCTTGGTGAGTAGTACTCCCGCTTGTCGGCAAGAGCTCCCCTTCTTTAGTCTGAACCGTGCGGGGCGCCCCCCCAAGAACCTGCTTATTATCGTTCACCCCCAGGAGCTTTGCCTTACCTCCATTTATCCCTAACAGCGCGGCCCGGTTGGAACTTTTTTTTCCCCTTTGTCTCGGGCCCAAGGGTTGCTTTTTCCCCCCCCTCTTCGTTCAACCCCCCCTTCCCTGACGACACTGTCCTCGGCTCCATTCATTTCCGGTGAAGACCAATCTGGGGGAACCTGCGGCCTAAACCCCGTTACCTCTGGGGTCGTAGCCACCTTTTGCCGTTTTGCCCTCTGTTTCCCCCCTTAATATTCATCGGACGTGATTTTTGAGTTTTCCCCCTCTTGCACTTTTCATGGCCGTCATGGCTTGAGTGTTTGCGCTTCGGTCCTTCGTTCCGTCGTCGCCTGAGTCACTGCTTTCCCCCTCTTTGTTGTGTCTTTTCCCCCTCTTTTTCTCCTCTCACCCCAAGCTTCCGTTGGCCGACCTTCTTTCCCCCCGCCGGGAGGCGCAAGAACGCTTCGCCATTCCCCCAACCATCCAACCCTTTCTGGAGCTGTTATTTCCTACTTCGTTTTTTTTGATCGGCGCCGGCGTTGCCACCCAATGCCATCCGCCACAACCTTTTTTTCAGGCCTTTTCTACCCCTTTTTCTCTGTTCCCCTCTCTTTTGAACGATCTCTTGAACTCGTTCTGAGACTTTTTCCCCCCTTCCGCGTCATAATCTCTGTGTTTCACTTATACCCGGTCTTTTCGTTTTTTTTCCCTTTAGGGAGCTGCTGTCCTTGTGAGCCGGTGATGCCCACTGTTGTTTCCATTGATATTCGTAGGTCGGCCCATTGTTCCAGACACCTCCTGGCCAGTCTTCCCCCAATTCCTGGCGTTCTCTTTTTTTCCTTCTCTTAATAACTTTTTCACGAACTTCCTTTTTACGAGGATGGTCCAGTCTTTTCTGCTTTTTGTGTTTTTGCAGTGTCAAGTCCGATGATCCCTCTGACGGCGGCTCCGAGACATTTTGATTCTCCCCCCCCTCCAAACCCTACGATGCCGAGTTTTCCCTCTCTCACCACCGTTAACCGACGTCCCCGTTTCGGCCCCCGGTTCCTCTTATGACCTTATCTTTTGCCACCCCCCCTTTTTAGGAGTGTCCCACCAGTGTTTCTCCCCTTTTCTCCTCTGGAGAGAACGGCGAATCCCCCTCTCTGTTTTCCCCCTTTCATTTTTTTTTTGTTTTTCAGTCAGAAATTTTCTCATGTAGCATCCTTCGACCTACAAGACCCTGATTAGTAGAACACCGATTTTGGTGCGTGTTATTCTCGCTCATGGGTTTCTTTTCGAATTTGGTTTTTGAGTAATGTTCTTCCCCGACGGTTGCTTTTGCCATAGGCTTCTTCGTTAATTACAATTTGGAGTTTTCTTCAGGTGCAGACAATATACGTTGCTTCTATTTTAGTTTGTCTAAGCCCCTTTGGCTGTTGTCCCCCTTGTCCAGATGGACTCATCGGTCTTTTGTCTCACTCAGACCCTAAGGCAATAACTTTTTCCCCCAGGGTCCCCCCCCTTTTTTTCGTGTGGCACCTTTGAAGTATGACCGCCCGGTGAACACCCACCCTCCCTTTGGACGACGTGCCAGGAGGTTCATTTTTTTTTTTTTTTTTCCCCAATTTCTTTTCTGGGATCCGACGGTACGCTTTTTATGACTGAGGTTTTTATTGCAACTTGTTCTCCCCCGTGTACCCCCCCCTTTTCAGACAGCTCCCTATTTTCAAGGACCCCTTCTCCCCCAGATTCACCCCACCCCCCTGAAGATTTACCCCTGTCGCCTTCACCGACTTTATTTTCTTCCTTTTATTTTCACCATTGAAAGTTTTACCCCCCTTTTCTGTTCAAAAAAAAATTTTCAACCCCTGTGGGGCGGACTCTAACGTCCGTTTCTCGAGCACACCAGGTTCTTTATTTTTTCACCCCCCTTTTTGACCCTTCCCCAGCTCTTCTCTTTCCTGTAATCCCCCTTTCCGTATTGTGGTATCTATTGCTCGAATCCCTCTTTTTCCGACCGATCGGGACATACAACGGAGTTAGACCGACCCAGTTACCGGATTTTCGGTTGTGTATGGGTAGAAGTGTGCCGTCTCCCCTTTATTTTAACCGACAAGTATGGCAATTGTTTAGAACGACGTAGCCCCGGCTCGTTAAAGGTCACCTCACCTCAAAAGCCTTTGCTTTTTTTTTTGATTGGCACATTCGCTGGTTGTTCCCCCCTTCAATCACGTCGAGTGAACTCTGCTTCTACACCCCTTTCGTATGTTCGCACTACCCACCCTCGCCTGTGTAGGCTCCGTTACCACATCTTGGGTTCCTCATCCTTGCACGGCTTGATTTCTGGGTAGTTTTTGAAACGTTTCTGGTGCGTTTTCCCCTTCTCTGTAAGAGCCGTAACGGCCCCCCCCCGATCCTTCCTGTTCCCCCACAAGAATTGTCCCGGTTTCTCCGTTCTGGTCTTCGAGTGGATTCCGTTTTTTCTTGTTTGGCGTTGTCCTTGTTCCAAGGATCTTCCCTCTTCGGGTTTCGTTTTTCCGTCTCGCTTTTATTCGACGACGCTTTCACGGAACACCCTTTTCTCGCGTTATTCCCATCTGGCTTCGCTTGCGCCTCTTCCTCCTTTCCCCTTTCCAACCAATTGCCTCCCAACATCAGCGCTGAAATACCTGATTCCCCTCTGTCCCCTTTTTTCCCGCGCTTTTGCCTTTGTTTCCTACGTGAATGGTTGCCTTTTCCTGGTCCCGCGTCGTCGCCGTTTCTTTTTTTTTTTTTCCTTCTTCGAAGTGATCGCCATTTGCCCCCCTTCTGAGACCACTTTTGGACATCTTTTCTTTTTTTTCGCCCCGTGAGAGCCCCCATAACCTCCCTTTTTCCCCCCGGCCTCAGTCCCCTGGAGCGAGTGGCCATGTTTCAAATCGTCTTTTTTTTTCGACGGACACAGTATAACCAAGCGTGCGATTTGTGAAATCCCCTTGTAACTGTCGCTTAGGATCGACACGACCTCAACCCCCTCTCCCCCGTTTTTTAACTTTACCTCCTTTGGTCTTGCCCGTCCCGCCTACGACTCTCGTGGATTTTTTTTTCTCCCCCCGCTCTTTTTCCCTGACAAACCCATACTTAAGTCCCTTGCTTTAAAGTGAAAGAGGCATTCGCGTCAAGCCTCCTTAATTTGGATTGTTTGCCTTCTCCCGCTCTCACATAAGCCTCCACCGCTCGTCCTCCCTTGTTCTTGATAGTCCGTTACACCCCCGGTGCAGTACGAAACGCGGCGGGGACCGACCCTTTCTTGCAAAATAGACTTTGACCCGAGGGATCGTGCTGTTTCTCTCTTTCTTTTTCCCTCACTCATTTGTGTTGTGTTTGTTGCCTTTCTGACTTTTTACAACAACCTGACGAGAAATAGTCCCGAGTTCGCCTATGCGGTTCTTTGGTTTTTTCGTTCCAAGTGTGTTTTAAATGCCGACCTCCACGTTTATGGGGGCTTTTCCTCTGGGTCGGATTCTTATTGCGTCTGTTTTTCCTTTGCTTGTTATTGATGCGAAGGGCGTCTTTTCTTCCCGTTTTGGGGTTCCCCGTCCGCTGTTGTTATTTTCCTTTTTTGGTACCCCCCCAATCATCCCCTGGCGAGCTCGTCTTCGGTGTCTTTGCTTTTTTTTGTCTCCTAGATCGTAGATAATCATGCTCCTTAATTTATTTCGCCTTGTTTTCCTCTTGGTCCTCTTTTTCCACATTAGCATCGCTTTATTGATTCGTTTTGCGACTCGTTCTTTTGCTATGGCAACTTTTCTCTTTCCTTCTTTCTTCCTCCTTCTATCTCTGTCTATCCTTCGAAATCCCCTGTTATTTCTGTATGAAAGGCGATCCTTTCCGCCCGTTTGATTCCATCGTCCCACCCCCTTCCACTTTTTGCGGAGCGATTCGCTGATTCTACTTTTTTTCCGGGCTTTTCTTTGGCAGTTTCGTCGCTTGCGCTAGTGCGCAGCGGAAGTTTTTTTTCGTTAGCTTAAGATTTTCTCGTTTTTTTCGCGAGAGACTCTGTTTTGCCATCTGCGCCAAAACCCCCTCCGCCTGTACGTCTCAGTTACACTCCGCCCCTTTTTTTTATCACCTTACTCCACCGTCAGGCGGCGGTTTGCCATTTAGTTTTTCACTTTTGATCGGTCCCTTTAGGCGATCCCACTCTGGTCATGGGTCAAAATCACCAGACGTTGCGACCCCCTTCAATCCTCGGTCCCTTATCTCCTTTTCCTTGTCAGACCACATAGGGTGTCCTTTCCTTAGTCCCTTGGGGAGGTCTGTCGACCCCAGCCGCGTTCATGAGTCCCCCATTCTGCATCTACCCTCCCTTATTTCGTAGCCCAAAAGCTTTATTGCCCTCTTTTTTCTTCCCCCTTTTAGTTTGATTCCTATTTCCTCTGGTTTTTCTTTTTTTTTCTTATTTATCACACGCACTTTTCTGACTGGTATGTCTTCCCGAGTGTGAGTGTCTCCCATCCCGCTTTCCTTTTCTTGGCAGAAGAGAGTTCACTGTGGGGCGCGTTAGGAAACCCATCTCTGCCATTTTCACCAATTCGTACCTCAAATTTTCTTTTCTTCCGGGCCGCGAATCAGGCGTTATCGCGAGCTTTTGAAATTCACGACACTTTCTTCCCTTCTGCTAGTTTATTTGTTTCGCCCAACTCGTTTCCGTGGCCCTCGTCTCTTGACCCGTTTTTTTCGTGATAGGGACGGGCGATCCCCCTCCCAGGCCCCGGGTGCAAATAGTCTTACGTCATTCCTCCACCTATGGTTTCTGATCGTGTTCCTCTTTTTCCGATGGTTCCGTGTGCTCAATGTATGTCCCAAAATGGACGTTCCGTTCTAGACCGGATCCTTTAACGCGTTTGTTTTTTCTTAACAAAACTTCAATTTTTTTCGGGCAGAAGGTCCCCTCTATTCCAAGAAGTCCCCCCGGTCTTCGAGGATGAAGCGCGTATTGATTGGGTCATTTTTCTCCTTTTTCCGCCTGATGGCAAGCATCTTTTGATTCTCAGAGACCATTTTCCCCCCCTCAACGGAGCCCCGCGATCCGTACGTGAAATACTACAACTTTTTTAAGGAGAAGTACAAGTCGTCCCCACCAAGAGGAGATGACGACCCTTCGTCCCGCCTTTACTTTGCTCCCTTTTCGGCTCGGCAACACCTATGTATATATTTGTCTTCGAGGTATCTAACAGAGACTCTCCTTTTCCTTCCCCCACTTATTCCCTTTTTTTGTTGTTGCGGTTATTTCCTATTTCTCTGTAATCCTCATTATGCAAGAGATCTCCCTGTCCCCCGCTGTTTGGGTCGGAGTATGCGAACTTGAGTCCTTAATTGAGTTTTTTTTCATGGTCGACCGCTGGTCTCGCCCTGGTCGTACCTTACACCCCATTAGACACACGCGGTGGGATTCGGGTAGTCGGCTTCAACCTTTCTTGTCCCCCCCCTCTAGTCTCTCTGGACCTTTCTGAGTAACTGTCTTTATCAGATTTTGTTGCTTTAGAAATTGATCATTTGACCTTTCCGTGTACAGATGGGTCTTCATTCCTTCTGGATTTTTTCGCCCCGAAGAAGGATTATCCGCATCCCCCCAAACCGCTGTTCTTTGTTCTAATTTAAGATTTGTCCCCCGTCTTCCCTCCCTTTACTTCCTGCCTTTCCAGTGACTTTGCGGTTTCTTTCCCTCCATTTGGGCTTACCATAAGACGTTTTGTCTATTTTCTTTTTCTTTCCCCTTTGAGATGGACACGAGCCAAACATCGCCCCAAACTTGACTCCCCCATCTTTACCATATTTTGTTCTTTTTGTCCTTTTCCGAGGTACCCCACTACGTATTATTGCGGGTCATGACCTTTTATCTTCTGCGGACGAGGTGCAAAAGGCTTTCTTTCTTTCCCCCCCCCCCCGCGGTGGAAAGATTTTTGTTGACCTCTACCGGCGCCCTGTGACGTCGACCACCCCGTTTTCCTGCCTTTTTTTTTGCAAACGTTTTTTCGCCAGATTTAAAGCGTTTTCCTCCTTCCCCCTTAATCCCATCAAATTGCTTGCTTTTCGTATTTGGCACCTGTTCAGAATTTTTCTATTGCGAAGTGAGTGCTTTTTTTTCATCACTCATTATAAGTTCTGCCCCCCTCCTTCCCTCCCTGGACCGCTTGTTTCATTTTTCGCACTGATCCCTTCCAGCCCCCCCTCTTGCCTGAAAGCTCCCTTCCCTTGTTTCTGCAGCCAGCTCCTGTAGATATCCTGAAATCTCCCCCCCACTCCTGTCCCTTACTTGCGAGTTTACTCGGCTGGTCCCCAAACCTAAAAATAACTGTCGTCTTTCCGCTTGCTCACATTTTAACCCTTTCTCCCCTGACGGACGTGGGCTGTTCCCTCCTGACCCCGGCGGAATTTATTCTTCTGGTCCTTTCTTTTCCGCTCGAAGCTACGGCGTTGCTATTCCCCTTTTGCGGCAAATTTCTTTTATTGTCCATCCCTCGTGTCCACACTCCCTTCCGTTGGCCATCCACTCAAGTGCCCCACGTGAATTTTTTCCCCCTCATTAGCGGTGCGGATTGCTCGTTGCTCCCTGCTTGAGGTGTGCCGCTTCACTGACTTCCGTATTCTTTTTTGCGTCAGGACGTTAAGTTTTTCTATTCTAAGAGCCGTTACCCCTGCGTGATTACTCCCTTTTTTTCTCTTTTCTCCCTTAGCTATGGTGGTCCCTTTCCCCCCCTCCTCAAAAATACGGAGATGTCCTCGATCCCCTGCGTATTTTCTGTCGCCCGGCTGAAGGTTGTGTTTTTCTTTTTCTTTTTTCCCAGTACATTGCTTTAGTCTCTTACAGGTTCTCGGCCGCTCGTCTCTTTCGCCCGGCCGACAACCGGACCTCTCCGGCCTGTTTTTTTATTTCCCCTCATGACCGAGGTCTTTTTCGAGGCCCCCCCCCTTTATTCCCGCGAGGCAGACTTCGCGGACGATGTTTTCCATGAAGCATTTTTTTTCTTTTTCATCCCTTTCCCCCCCGACCAGTCTCGTGAGCATTTCCCCCGTCTTTCGGCTTTCTTGATCGGAACCCCCCATCCCGAAGGAGGAAAAAACCCAAGAACGACCTTTTTCGGTCGGCCTTCGAGCTCGCCGTGAAAACTGCTTTTTTTATCCCCTTTTTCGTACTGAGGAACCCATGCCGAACTAGTTGTTACCCCCTTCAGGAACGATTGTCTTTACGTTCCCCTCCCTTTCCCCCCATCTCATGGGTCTTGGCCTCACCGCCCGCGTCTCCCCCGATTTTTTTGTTAAAACCGATTCCTGCTGATCGAATAGACAAACTTTTTTCGGAGCTTGCGACCGAAATATCCTCACCCATCCTCTTTTAGGTGATCTGAGTTT
>Ga0179591_1384493_pt1 | contig 12142 bp, 16 predicted proteins | sample CZOMad2_1_08_16f_FD_182891 | JGI IMG/M metagenome (GOLD analysis project Ga0179591, IMG submission 182891) | Vadose zone soil fungal communities from Angelo Coast Range Reserve, California, USA - CZOMad2_1_08_16fungal (PacBio error correction) | ecosystem: Environmental > Terrestrial > Soil >... | reverse complement strand
GTGTCCTGGGTCGTTAGAATCCTCCCTCCTTTTCCCCCTCCCTCAAATGAGCTTTTGTGGCGTCCTCTTGCCCCTTCCCTAGATCCTTACGCCCTGAGCCAGCGGCAAATTCGGGCCCTTCCCTCTTTTTTTTCCCTACGTCGAAGGACTTCTGCTTCCCCCCCCCCCCCAACTTTCGCGCAGATCTCGAGCACTTTTTTTGGTGGACACTTTTTCTCCTCCTTTCAGCCGGTGGCTACGAGGCCTTCTTTTTTTTTTTCGGGGCGTCCCCCCTTTTAGCATGAGAGGTCGTTTTCCTCCTCGATAAAGTATAGTCTTTCTTTTTCTCCCCTCCTCTCTCCACCCCCCGTTCCCTTCGAGACAGTTCCCTTTTTTTTTTTTTTCCCTAGGAGCGTATTTCCCCCCCTGACACCGCCGGTTACGGTCTCCCTGCAGTGCAGCGCGTCCTCCCTCGCCTTTTGCTCTGGAACGCGCCGTGCCGGTCTTTTTTCTCACTTTCCTCCCTGATAGGAAAGGTCGGCCCCCGTAGATGATCCCCCTTTCCCTTTCGGATAATCTGTCCCTTCGTTACTCCCTCCCGAAGAACTTACTGATTTCGGGGGAAAGGGCCCTCTTTCCTTTTTGGTCGATCAAAGTCGGGGGCCGTTCCCGATCGCTGTAACCGTCGCGGCCCCCCGGTGTGACCCCTCGCCCGCGCTTCTTCTTTGAAGAGGCACTTCTCCTCCTCCCACGCGGTTCTTTTTGAATTTCGTCCTTCGTGTTTTCCTGCTGACGCGCAGAGTCCCCTCTCCGCGTCTGGCCCTCTCTTCTCAGCCCCCCCCGGGTTTTTTGAAAAAACCTTTTTTTTTTTTTTTCTTCTTTTCTTTGGGGAAAAGCCCCCTATGTCCCCTCTTTTTCGTGCTGAGGAGGCTTTTGCCGCCGGTGGAAGTACAGACGCCTCTTTTTTTTCCTTCCTCGGGCTTCCAGCCGAGGAAAGAGGGCCCCCCTCCCTTCCCCCGTACGGTAACATGTGGAATGTTGACTCCTTTCCCTACGTGAACTGGGTTCGTTGTCATTCCCCCTCACGCCAGATAGAAAAAGCCCCTTCTTTGCAGGGCTCTGGGTTCCAGTTCCTCGAGGCCGCTTCTTTCTCTTTTAGGTTGCCCTTTTCCCCATCGCCGACATCGGCTTTTTTTTTGGCTTCAACAAGGACCGACTTTTCCCATTCCCCTAGGAGACATTGAACGATGGCCTCCAACCCTCTTTCCAACTTTTCTCTTTCCGGGGGGAGAAAAGAACGGAACTTCATCCTTCTTTTTCGAGAAGTACCCCTGTTTGGGAAAGACATTGATTCGGGGAGTGCTGTCCTGGAGATACTTTTTGGTGTTTTTTTCTTCCGTCGTCCACGTTTTAGCTGCGGTGAGTCTCCTCTTCCCTTCTTCAGGTTCGTTTTCTGCGACAGTCTGGATTGTTTGAGCAGGCGACGCGCCTGGGTTGCAGGAGACCTCCCTTCCTTTTCTTCCCTTCTTCGCGTGTTCCCCCAACCCAAAACTGGAACACACGGACCGCTTCCCTCTTCCCCCCCCCTGACGTACCCGGCGGTTTTTCTCCCCTAACGCGAAGAGAGGAGCCTCATAAAAGCATAGTTAGGCCCTCCCCCCCCCCCCCTCCTTTTTCTCGACCTAGTAGGGACGGTCCTCTTGGCTCCCACCCCCCTTTCAGTAGTACGACGGTGTCCCCCGCGCCGAAGTCGTCTTCCCTCTCTCCGCACCGGACAAATATCTCTACCTTTTCCCCCTTAGAGTGTGTTCTCCTTTTCCGGGCGGACATCGACCCCTCTTTCAGAAGGAATTAGGGGGCGTCTTTCCTCTCCTCACTTCAATTGGGTAAAGATCCCGTCTCTCTTCCTTTTTTTGTTTAAGGTACGTTTTCCTTTTTTAACGAAGAGGAGTGAGTTGCACTTTCTCCCTTTTTTCTCCCTCCTTCCTGCATGATAGCCTGGGCCATCTTTTTCCTGGAGATTTCCTTTGGTAAGGTTGGGTTGGGGGTCTCCCCTGCGCGAAGACGATAATATTCTCTTTTCTCCCTCGAAACTAGAATTTCTTCCCCCCTTTTTTTTTTGGTAGCCGTCCTTGAATTAATAGTAGGATTCCTTTTCAGTAGAAAACCCCCCCCTAACCCAAGAACCTGAACGTCCCCTCCCCGTTATTGATTAAAAAACCCCTCCCTCGATGAAGTTTAAGTAGGTAGGACGTTTTCCCCCCCCCCCTCTCCGTAACAAATAGTTTTTTTTTTTTTCAATTTTCCTCTCTTTTCCTTTCTCGGTAGTGCCTCCCCTCCTTCACGAGATTAGAGATGCCCGGCGCCGCCGAAGTTTCTTCTTCTCCGTTGCCGCTACTGCATCCTTCTTCTTTTTCCGGGCTGTTGCCCCTTGATCGAGGAGATCGATTCCCCCGGACCTAGGACCCTTCCCCTCTTCTCATGTGTAAGTAAAGGCCCCCTCCTCCCCTTTTGCTCGGATTCAGTGGGTGTCCCCCTCCCCTTTTTTTTTTTTTTTTGAGTCCTCCGTCCAAAGGAGACATCCGCTTCTTCGCGCTCCTTTTTTCGACATTTTGTTTCTCTTACCGTTCTGACCCCCTTTTAGCGACACCGTTCCCACGTGAAGGCTTTTTTTTCCTCTTCCGCGCGCAAGTTTTTTCAACCCTCTTCTTCCCCCTTTTTGGTTTTGCATCGGGGAACCTCAATAAAGCATTTCCTTTTCCTCGACGGAATGCTCTTCAAGGTACTCCCCCCTTGGATTTTTCTTCTTTTAAAACAATAGTTTCGAGATCGAGGAACCCTCCTCCCCCCTCCTCTCCCTTTCCGAACGCTTCGCTTTTTTTTTTTTTTCCCCCCTCCCCCCAGTAACTCCCGTGGTTTCCTGCTGGCGAGCAACCTTCTCTTTTCCAGGATTCAGAGAGGACCCCCCCTCTTTTTCCCCCGACCTTTCCGCTTCCACGATACGTTTCGTCGCCTTCCCCCCCGCGGCTCCCTTTTTCACCGAAGCGCCGTCTTTCCTGAAACGGGTGGCCGGATGTTGTTTTCTTTCCTTCCCTTTCTGACGTGTCTCGAAGGATACGCTACTTTCCTTCTTTTTTTTTTTTTTTTTTCCCCAAAATCTTTTTTTTGATGAGGATATATCGTCCATGCTCAAATGGAAAAGCCTCCATCCCCCTTCTTTCTTTTTCTCACCTGATTAACGTCGCGCATGGTCACCCCCCCCTCCGCACTTTTTTTGACGCTCTTCTTTTTCCTGGAAGGTTGATAGAACAAGTGTCTCTTTTCGTGACCGGGAAGGATAGCAGCCCTTCCTTTTTTTTTTCTTCTCCCTCCCTCTCTCCTAGGTTCGGTTTCCCCCCTTTTCTTTCCAACAGCTCTTTTTCCCCAGCCTCGTAGATTAGACGGACCCCCTATCCTCTCTTCTTTCCTTATACTAACTTTTTTTTCGAGGGAGGTGCGATCTTCGTGTTCCCGTAGAAGACGAACCCACGCGAAGAGCTTTTTTCTTCTTCGGCACGGCCCGAGGATCTCGTCTCTTTCCTTCGGTCAACTTTTAGAACCATTCGCAGGACTTATGCTTTCACCCTTCCCCCCTCCCATGTAGTTGCCCCCGTCCCCGTGAGGCTCCCTCCTTTTACATGGCGCGACGTTTGACTTCTTTGAAGCACGAGCTGTTCTCTTCTTTTCCCCTTTTTTCGGCGGGTCCATGTTTTAGTGGAGCGTCGAGCGAGATCCTTCCTCGGCTTTTATTTGGTTTTTTCCTCGCGCCGACAGAGGCTTTTGATCTTCGATCCCCCTCCCCGGAAGCGCTTGACCCACGGGCCCACGTTAGGATCCTTCCAAGTTGCATCCTCCTTCCCTTGTCAGCTCTTCCGATGGCAAGAATGTCCCGGGTTGCTTCCCCTCGAAGAAAAGTTCTTTTTTCCTTCTCCTTACAAATTAAAGGTAGGACGTCGATTGATTTCCTTTTTCCTTCCTTACTCTTGAATAGTCGAAGGTGGCTCGCAATGCTACCCCCTTTGAACTTAGTAACTGATGGAAAAGACGAGTATCTTAGCTTAGTAGGGCAATTTTGTTCCCCAGTCCCTCTCCAGGTTTAGAGACCTGAAGACCCTTCCTCCCCCTCTTCATTTTTCCGCGGAAGTTTCTCTTCTTCCCCTGCTGAGCCTTCGAGAAAAGAAGTTCCTTTTTCCTGGGGAGGGATTTAGGCTCGGAGTCCGCGTGCTTTCCGACCCAACTTTGTCCTTTTTTTCTGGCTTGGAAATAGAGCCCCTCCGAGATAGAACGTTCCCTCCTTTTGATAGTTGTCTACTTCTTACGTTTTTTTTCCCCCTGGAGGGGATAACCGGAGTTAGAGAGTCTCCTCCCCCCGCGGCAGCGGTGACGTACCCTCTTCCCCCCTTCACAATTTCCAGATGCTGGGTCTTCCCCTGAAGCAGAGCACGGGCAATTTCCTCAATATCCCCTGAAAGTGAAAAGAGACCCGGTTACTTTTTTTTCCTCCCCTCCCGCGGATCACTCATCTCCCGGTCACTCTCCTCACTAAAAAGGAGGATACCGTTAGGGAAGGGGGGCGGTTTTCTCTCTCTTCGGGCGTAAAGGGTCCCTAGGCCGTCCCTTTTCTTTTTTCCCTTCTTAGTGTGCCCCCCCCCGTACGGGGAATCTTCACCTCGCGAAACTTGAACTACTTGAGAGATCTTGGTCCTCAGGACATAATAGAGTCCCCCCCTCTCTTTATAACGTTTTGTGTTTCCCCATCTCTCAGGATACCTCTGTATTTCTGGATTGGAATTTCCTTTTCCTGTGTGGATTGGGTATAAGTAGAGGAGATCTCCCTCTTTCTGGAGCGGAAAGATTCAGTTCTTGCCTCCCCTTTGTGATCTCTGCGTTTTGGGAGTCTCCCTTTCTAAGCCGGATCGCTTCCCTCCTAGTGGCCTTTGAACCCCCCCCCCCCCCTGAACCCCCAGCGGGGGCTTTTTTCACACCTGAAAGAACTTTTTACTGTGCTGAGAGCATCTGGGGCAGTCGTCCCCTTTTCCTCTCGGAGCCCGTTCCCCCCCTCCCCCTCGTTTCCTCCCCAAGTAAAAAGAAGCCTTCCCCCAAAAATCGTTTTTCTTTTTCCTGCTCGGTGGCCTTGTTTCCTCCGGGTGTAGACACGCGCCCCTCCTTTTTCGTAAAATAGAAGTGGTTTCCCTCTTCCCCCTCCCAATATCTTTTCTTCTCTTGTAATAATCCTCCGTTGTTGTTTCTTCGTCTTCTGAGTTTTGCATCGACCAAAGGCCCCTGACGACTTCGGCGCTTCCCCCCCCCCCCCCCCTCCCCCTTTTTCCAAGGGGTTAAGACACCTCACTCAGGTTTACTCCTTTCTTTGTTAATTGGGTCGTCCTATGTGCTTTTTTTCTCGAAGAGGATGATTTTTCATGATAGAAAGCCCCATCCTTCCTCTTTTTTTGAAAAGACCCTCCCTAGAGGGTAGTGGGTACGTTTTTGGGTGGGGAGAAAAGAGGCTCACTCCCTCCCTGTCTCCTTCGACAAGGGCCCGGTTGCGTCCTTTCCTCCCCCAATAGTCCTTTTATGATTCTCACAGGGGAGGGATCTCTTCTTTCCTTTTTTCCTTTCTTCTTGGTGGACTCTTCTTCCTTCCGCCCTTTTTTTTCCAAACCCCCCCACACCCTCCCCCGGAGAAGGACAGCACGTTTTCTTACAAAAATCTCTTCCCCCCTCCTTCCTCTATGAGTTCCGTTCTTTTTCCCCAGACCCCGTACCCCCTCCCCTTTCAAGGTTAGAGAGGTGCGCATTTTTTTCCCTGCCAGAGATGCGGAGATGTTCTTTCTCATTTCTTTTTCAGGCCTGCATCCGGAAAGAGAATGTCCGTGGGATGGGGAAGGGTTTCTTCCTTCTTCTTGCTCGCAGGCTCCCCCCCCCAAACATTTGCCCCTTACCTTAGGAAATGTGGTAGGCTAAAAAGTATTTCTCCCTCCCTGCAGTCCCTTTGGCCCGGTTTCTTCTTTTGGCCTTCTTGCAGGCGGAAGGATCGGTCCCTTTGGATGCAGGTGGACGTCCCTCTTTCCCTCCTTGGCTCGACATCTTGGGGCTTTCCACCTTTCTTTTTTTCGAACAGACCCCTTGACAAAGGAGATAGGCTCTTTTCAGGATAGAGGAAGAAGGCTTCCCCTTTTTTCCCACTCGGGAGGTTCCTGTCCCCTCTTCCAAATCAGCGACGGATAGAAGTTCCCCCTTCTCCCCTTCTCCTCGGTTTCGCTCACTTCATACTTTTTACCCCCCCCTCCGAGGATGAGAGGGAGATTTTTTTCGGGGATACCCCTCGGCCTTTCTTTAGCCCCATTTTTCCCTGGAAAGAATAAACTGATACGAAACCTTCTTCTTTCTTTCAAGCCTCCCCCTTTCCCCTTTTCCGTGATCCTTCATTTTTCTTTCCTGGAGAAAAAATTAGAGATTTCTTTTAACCCAAGAATGATCATCTCCTTACCCCCCCCCCTCTACCTTTCGTAGGTATTGTCCTCCTCCCCCCCTCGGCCTCTTCCTCAGAGGAAGCCTCTCTTTCCAACTGGCAGCCTTTTTTTCCCCGGCGCCTCCTTTGCGTGAATCGCTACCAACTCTTTTTTTCCCCCTTTTTCTTTTTCTTCTTCTCGAAATTCCCCCTCCTTTTCCCTTTCTTCGTTAGGGCGCCCTGGGAAAAACCTTCTTTTCTCCCGTGAGCAGGAGGTCTCTCCTCGTCCCCTCTGCGAAACATGGAACCCCCCTCCCCCAAAAAGTTCCGACGGGAGTGTGGTCCCCTTTCCTTGGTCCCCAGATAGAGCCGCACTTGGTTTTTTTGATCCTCCCTCCACTGGTTCGTGAAGCAGACTTAACAGAGGGATCCGCCGCCCTCTTTTTTTTTTCTTCTTCTCCCCCTAATGTCCTCGGCGTGCCGGCCGCGGCCCCCAGGCTTTTCTCCAAACAGCTGAAAAAGAATATTTTCCCCCCTGCTTTTCCTCCTCATCTTTTTTTGTTTTTTTTTTTCAACTTCTTGTTATTTTAGTTTAGGGGGAGCCTTTGATAAACTCCTCCTCCCTTTCCGGAAACGCCGAAGGATCCCCTCCCTCCCTTTTTTCACCTAGGAGGATATACTCGGTTACGTCCTTTCTCCCCCCTGACCTTGTCAGATCCCCAAAACTTCCTCTAGTCCCCTCTCGAGGGTTTTCTTGACGTGAAGCCGGGTCTCCTTTCCCACTGAGAAGGCGGAAAACAACTTTTTCGGCGGGGTCAATTGTTGAGCCTTTCTTTTTCCTCTTCTCGTGACGAGATCTCTTCCTCACCCGGAGCCCCGGATGTGTTACGAGCGCCGACTTTTCTCTGATCCTTAGGACCGTCTTTTTCCCCCTTTTTTCGTGCAGGTCCCTCCACAACATCCTCCTTTCCCCCAAGTTAGGATAAAGGCTTTTCCCAGAGGAGGATTAGTTTTCTCTCCTCTCTTCTTGAGCTGTGACCTTCCCCCGTGGTTTGGCCCCCCCCCTCTTCCAAGTATAGGGGGGGATCGTTTTTTTATTTCCCTTTTTCCCCCCCTTCTTTTTCTCTGGAGGAATTGGGCATCGTCGTCCCGTTTTTCCCCCAGGTCGCCTTTCTCGGCTTTTTTTCAAACAAGGAGGTCTCTTCGCCTTTTCCCCCTCCCTTCCCAATGGGATGCGTCTCCTCCTTTTTTTGAACCCTTTTTTAGCCCCCCTTGGAAGAAGAAGAGGTTTTCTCTTCCCTTCAGCATACTCCCCCCCCGACGACTTTTCCTCCCCTCTTTTAACTCCTTTCCTGTCCTGAAAAAGCGTATTTCTTCTTTTCCTTCTTTTCCTGATTTTCGGGAGAGAATTAAAGGGAAGTGTTCCTCCCTACTGTCTCCGGCTGCCCCCATTTTCATTTCCGGCCTTTCCCCTCCCGCCAGGATAGCAATTCGGTGAAAAAGTGATCTTTTCCCCTTTTTCCCTTTGACATTGCCCAACCCCAGATGTCCTCTCCCCTGTCCCTCTAAGATAGTAGTTTAAAAGTTTTTTTTTTTTTCCCCGTAACGAAAGAGCGTTCCCCCTTCTTGTTTTATCACCCCCCCTCGAAGGGAGGAAAGGGACTTCTCCTCGTAACCAGGAAGTTTTCCCTCCTCGGATTGTAAGTTGAACTATTTAGTCTTTTCATTTAAACTAGATAAGGAAGACAGAAGATGAGGACCAATCCCCCCCTCCCCCCCTCCCCTTCTGAAGTCTTTTCTTTCATTGACTATTGGACGCCAAGTAGGAGTCTCTTCTTTTCCCCCTCTCCTTCCCGACAATCGTGTCGTTGCTTCTTTGCACAGCAAGGAAGCCTTTTTCCCAGCCTGTCGCACCTTAGAGAAAGGTGAACAGAGGTGGCGTTCTTTGTTTTTGGCGCCCGGCGACCCCTCCTTTTTTTCATGCGGGCGCGAAGTAATCCAGGCAAATCTTTTTTTTTTGCTTTGTCCGGGGCGCGTCTTTGGTTCGTGGTCACCGTTTTTGGCGAATCCTTCCTTCTTTGATTTCTTCATCCGCGAAGGAAGGGGGGGGGGGGGGGGGGGGGGTTTTTGTTCCTTTCCCGTCAGCGCGGTTTCCTTTCTTTGCTTTTTTTTTTTTTTTTGAGAGAAGGGAAGGCTTTTTTCCTTCTTCGAAAAGCGTTTCCCCCCCCCCCCCCCCCCCCACCCTTACAAAAGAAACGCGGCCGTCCTCCCCCCCCCTTACAAGAAAGCTGGGGACGGCGTCCTTTCTCCTGCCGCAGTAGAAAAGTCTCCCTCTTTTTCTCTCCTCCTCCCTCCCTCGTAGGGGACGCCAAGTAAACCCTTCCCCTCAGAAATCTCTTGGCCCTCCGAGGATACGGTTTTCTAAGGTAGTCGCCGGTTGTCTGAACCCTTTCAGAAGTTCCCCACTCCCGGGAAAGGAAAAATATCTCTTCCTTTGTTGTGTTGAAGAGAGATATTTTCTTTCCTTTTTTCCCCTTTTTTTACTTCTATTTTACCGCGGCGAAGGACTTTCGGGCTGCTTCCCCTACTTACATCCCCTTAAGTTAAAGAAGAGGTCATCCCTTCTGTTACCTTGGAGTAAGACCTAGGTTCCTCTTCTTTTCTCGAGATGTAGTAGACTGATTCATTCCTGTAACCTTCCTCCTTTTTCTAATTGGCGGAACGGGCTTTTCTTTTGTTTAAGGTGTGGTTTTTCTCCCACGAGGCCCATGGTTTTTTTTTCGAAGGAAAGGAGAGACCTTCCCCTCTCAAAAAAAATAAGACTTGTTTTCTCTTCCTTCTTTTTCAAGGATAATAGTAGGATGCCTCGGGCTTTTTTCCTTCTTTCGACCCACCTTTCCCCCCAAGAAAAGAGCTCTCCGCCAAAGATATTGCTCCACACCCTTTTTCCCCTCCTCCCTTTCGGCGATAGATGAGTTCCGTTTCTTTTGGCGGCCTGACACCCCCCCCCTGAACAATAGTTAAATTCCATTCCCGTTAGTTCGTGAGCAGGGCCCTCCCTCTATTTCTGTAGATCCCGGTTCTGTCTCTTATTCTTTTTCATGAAGACGGCCGAGCCTTTTTCTTTTCCTTTTGGCCGGGGATGGGCGATCCCTCCTCTTTCCCTTTCTATTCGAGTAAACAAGGAACACCCCCTTTCACGTCCGATCCCTCCCCTGGTGGAGTAAGGCCCCGACCCTCTTTTTCTTTCTTTTGTCAAGCATCGGCGGCAGGGTTTTGGATTTCACTTTTTTTCCCAGAAGACTTATAGAGCCTTTTTTTTCTCTTGGGGCTTCAAACGACCGTTTCCCCCTTTCCCCCCTGAAAACGGAGTCGGTCTCCGTGACGATCAGTTTCGAAGGAAAAGTTTTCCCCCTTTTCTTTCCCGTCTCGGCGGCCCTCTTGCCTTTTTTCCCCCCGCAGGGACGCCTACGCTTTTTCTTTCAGGCCCTCCCTCCTTCGAGGATGATCTCTCCGAGGGTAGGCTCCCCCCCTTTCCCTTTTTCTTTCCCGGTTCGGGGCTCTTTTTTTTTAAGCACCCCCCCCCGCACGCTCGGATGTCCAACCGTTTTTTTTTTTCCTCCGTGGGTTTCGGTAGCTGGGTCTTCTTCTCTCTTGACAAGATTCTCGATCTTGTGACCCTTTCCTTCCACAGTTTCCGATACCGATAAAGTTCTCTTTTTTTTTTTTCCCTTTCCCCTTTGCGGCGTTCCAGCGCATGGGGCGTGACCTCCTTTCCCCTTCCCTTCCCCCCCCCCGCGGAGCCGACGGTGGCCCGTTTTTCTCTTTTGAGTGACTTCCTTCTCTGTCTCAGAAGACAGATGGACTTCCCCTTTTTTGGCGGGACCAAAAAAAACATCTTTTTTTTTTTCCCTCTTTTTTTCTTGAGATCTCTCGAACTCTTCTCCTTCTAATTCTTATCCTCAAAACAGTTTCAAAGCAGGATTTTCTTTCCCCTTGGCGCATGGTCACCCAGCTAGAAAGCCGTCCCCCTTTGGTTTCTTTTTCCTTCTTTTCCCTTCCCTTTGATAGAAAAGGTCGTGAAGTTCCCAAGTCCTTCGGAATGTTTTACCTCCCCTCAGAGGTTTGAAGTGTTCTTCCTCGTGCGTTGCCGGCGAGTTTGACCCTTTCCCCCTTCTCTTTTAGAAAAAAAGAAGCGTAGGCTCCGAAAACGACTATCCGTTCTCCTAAATCAGTTGTGTTGTTTTTTTCTCTTATGTCGATAGTTTTCTTTTTCCCTTTCTAGGATTGTTGCTCCTGAAAGCTGTTTCGGAAGGACCTTTTTCTTTCTTTTCTTTTTTTTTTGTTTTTTTTGTTTTTTCAATTCATCCCCCGAGGGGGCGACTTCGAAGGACTCTGCTTAAACGGTCCCTTCCTTTTGCAGACTCTTCGCTCCCTTGTCTTCTTCCCTCCTCCCCATGCGGGCAGGAACGTGAAGCTTCTCACGAAAGATTTGGACTTTTTTCATGTGAGGCATGAACTTTTCTCCTTCCTTCTCTCAAGTTCGAAGATGTTGGTTCCCGCCGCGGGCCTCCTCCCCCCCTCCCCAGAGGATAATAGAGAACAGTTTTTTTTTCCCTTCCTCGTTAGTTCGTATCCCGGAAAAAAAGTTTCCCTTCTCTTTCCCCCAGTTGTCCCTTCTCTCCCCTTCATTGAGATGGTCCTCTGGAGATTTTCCTGGAGTATCGAGGATCTCCCTTTTCGATCGTCGATGTTTCTGTCCTCTCGAGAATATGTTTTCCCTCTTTCTTTCGGTTGTTTTGCTGGCCGGTCCTTTTCTTTTCGTACTGAGGTGTTGATCTCTTTCTCTCCATCCGAAGCGTTGCGGAGGGTGGCTCTCCCTTTATGAGTTTTAACCTATCTTAGACCCTCGGTGGGGAAGAAGACCCTTTTCTCCCTTCCCCCCTCCCGGACTTTCTTGAAGAGAATTTTCTCTTCCCAAGAGTAGGAGTCTGCTTTGATTTCGGAGTTTGCTTCTCCTCCTCGCTGCGCGAAGAGTGTTTGAGGCACTTTTTGGGGGGGGGGGAATAGGCCCCTAGACGAACCCTGGGTTTTCGGATGAACGTGATCGTTATTCTCTCCCCTCCCCCCAAGATGTTAGCGTTCCCGGTTTCCCCCTCGATAATCCTCCTTTTCTCCCTTCCTCCTGTGGACGGTAAGGGAGTCCCCATGAAGAACTTCCCTCCTTCCGCTGGAAAGAGGCCAGGTGGTCTGGTTTTAGGGGCACTGTACCTTTTTCCCCCCATTTCCTTCCCCTCCCTCGTTGTAAGTGACGAAAGCCTTTCTGTCTTTCCCCTTAGCACGCAGTTATTTTTCTTTTTTCCCTTCCCACTCAAAAGGATGAAGGGCGTCTCCTCAAGGAGAGGCGGAATCACCTATTTTTTTTTGCTTACCGGGACATACGCGCCCTCCTTCCTTACAGAGTAGAGAAAGACTCAGGGGACTTTTTTCTCTCTTGGTCTCGTATTCCCTTTTTGGTTTGTGGATGTTGGCGCCGGCTTTCTACCTCCTTCCCCCCTCTCTCAGAAGAGTTCTCTTTCTTCCAGCAAATCGTGTGGAAGCAGGCCCTAGGTTTTTTCTTTTTTTTTTTTGGGCGGACCTGTCTCAGTCTTCTTTTTCCTTTCCCTTCAAAGA
>Ga0179591_1283766_pt1 | contig 12142 bp, 13 predicted proteins | sample CZOMad2_1_08_16f_FD_182891 | JGI IMG/M metagenome (GOLD analysis project Ga0179591, IMG submission 182891) | Vadose zone soil fungal communities from Angelo Coast Range Reserve, California, USA - CZOMad2_1_08_16fungal (PacBio error correction) | ecosystem: Environmental > Terrestrial > Soil >... | reverse complement strand
TAGCCGGTATGTGTTTCCTTTTTTTGTTAACACTTTCCCTTACGCGTTTTGCGAACAAACGGGTGTGCCATTGGTCTGATTTCCCCTTTTTTGGTAACACACCCTTTGCCAACTCTCCTTTTTGTTTTTCTCTCGCCACGGCCGTTTTTTTTCACTTGACGCCTGGAACTATCCGATAGCTTCTCTGTCCTTTCTTCGCCTTTTTTCCTCCCTTTCCTCTTGTTCCTCTTGCGCCAGGCCCCCGTGGTTTAAGTTTAGAACCGACACGGGCCAGAAAAACGGAACGACCGCTTCAACACCAGGGATCCGCTTCCCGATTCTTTTTCAGGCGAAAGGCGCGCACTTTTTTCTTTTCCGGAGTGATCCATACGTAAACCTCATGTTCCTCTTTTCCCCCCTGTGTTTTCTTTCTCTTTTTCTTTTTCTCCCTTCTCCACATAATCAAATAAGGTAGTATTTATTCAGAACTGCCTAGGGTTGCGTCTTTTTCTAGTTCTTCTTTGTATCTCTCTTTTGACATTTCCCGCTTGGGGCACCTTCCTCTTTATACAGTTCGTGACTGAGATTAAGTTAGTTCTCCCCCCCCTGGACTATGGACCTTGTTTCTCTCTATACCGCTTCGTGGGCACGTTTCACTATGGCTGTTGAAGCGGTAGGTGTTAGTGGCCAAGACCCCGATTATCCGCCAGGTACCTTTTACCCCCTTGACTTCCACCGTAACCAGAGGTCGAGTCGATCTTCCTCCGGCAGCCTTTCCTGGGCTCCGCTTTAGTGTTTTTCTTTTTTTTTTAGTTCTGTTTCCCTATGAGATTTAATGAGGTTCGGTTCTTTGAACGGTCTTCCCTTTTTTACACGGTTCCCTTTCCCCCGGCGGGGCGTTTCTCGGGAAATTCGCCGCGATTCTCGGAGACTCTGGGGGGTGGGGGGGGGGGGGTGGGGGGATCCGATCGTAGTGTTTAGGGGGTGGAAAGTGGCCTTGGCTTTTTCTGAGCGCACTTTTTTCTTTCAGTTTCTGTTTTTGATCACTTCTGTGTTTCAAACTACGCGTCGGGAGTTGGACTCGGGTCCGTCCCCCACCCTCCTTTTTTTTTCAATCCCTGTAACCTACAATTCCCCAGGAGAGATGAATTTTTTTTGAGGGAGGTCGACCTCCACGACCTTCCCTTTCCCCTTGAACCTTTTCCAGTTCTTAGTTCGTTTCGTTCTTAAGCTTTTAGCTGGCCCCCCCATTTCTTTGAAACCTCTTTTTCATAAGGTTTGGAGTGACCTTCGCAGCGCCCTTTCCCTTATTCTTTTTTCGCCTGCGGGTCGATTTGGCTATAAACACTGGCTTTCTTTGGGTCGGCAAATTGTGCGAAGCCTACCCGGGGTATCCCCCTTTTCGCCATTTACCAATCCAATGTTGCCATGCCAGACTGTCCTTGAGAGTCACACCTCTGTATTTCAATTTTCATTGGGACCTCCCATCTTTGTATTGCCTTCCTTTTCGTCCCTCCCAATCGTCTATGCCCCAGTTTTCTATCTTTTTTTTTTGTAAGTCTAATCGCTTAGATTTTTTTTACGGTTTCGCGAGTTTCGCCGGTTCGCAGATTTCCCCATCGTGGTTTGACCTTTTTTAAGATGCATCGTTGGCCGCCCCGAATTTCCTTTGTCTAACCTCTCCGCTCCGTTCCGAGTTTTTTTTAGCGTTATAGACGTTTGGGATCATTGCCCGGCAGTAGGCCTCTGCGCCCTTTACTCTCTTCCGCCCTTCTTTTCCTCAAAGGATTTTTCACAGGTATCCCCCACACCCTTTTTCTTCCCCTTTTCCCCAATTTTTCCGGCCCTTTCCGGGGCCTGATGTCTTTGGGTCTTTGTTCTAGAAGCGGGGCAACGGTCCCTCCCCCCGGGTCCGCACGGTAATCTCTCGTTTTTTTGTCCCATCTGAATGTGAATACCAACGAGAGGCATTCTGTGTCCCTCGTCCCCCCCTCTCTTGTGGCTTCCCTCGCTCCCTCTTCGAGATATATTTGCCAAGACTTTATTTGGGTGGAACAACACCCCCCTCGAGCGCGACGTGTTTGAATCGATTTCAGCCTCAATGTTTTTGTGTCAAAATCGCGCGTGGTCCTGAGCGGACTGCATCTTTTGCTTAACGAAAGGCCTTGACTCTTGCCACTTTGGCCTTTATAGATGGGAGTGAATTTTTTCCTCATTGCTTCATCGTAGTGACTCGCCATCATGTCTCGCTCTCTGTTCCCCCCTGACGAAGTTTGTGGTTATTTCGTAGTTCTATTATTTCCCAACCATCCGGACAGAACAAGGACTGACCCTCCTTCTCAAACCCGAGAGGAGGCCTATGGACCCTGTACTTGCTAGATGGCTGTCTCTTTTTGCGAGTTGGACTGTGCAGTTATAGCCCGCGCATTCTTTTCCCCGATGTCCTCCTCTTTCGGCAGCATAGCCCTTTTAGTTCCCCCTTCTAGCAAACGTTTTTCTGCTTTTCGCGCCCGTCCTTTTTCCCCTTCTGGCCTCCCCCTTCAACCTTGTAGACTGGAATGATTACAGACGTTTCCCGCTACCGTTTTTCGCCGATTTAAAACAAAACCTCCTCTGCCTTGTTCTCCTTTTGTCAAAGGATCAGAAGGAGACGTTTCCCCGCTTCGGTTTTGTCCGTCATCTCGGGTTTGCATCTTCCTCATTTCCAGGATCAAATTCGGACGCCAATGGCATAATCTGTAGAAGTTGCGCGCCCTTGCCTCTTGCTGTCTTCCTCTCGTTTTGCGGTTTCCTCTGAACACTCGGTGTTCACTCTCATTGCACAACCTTGAGGCGAGCCTTTCCTTCGTTTGACCGTGCTCTCTTTTTCTACCTCTTAAAGTTTTTCCTCGTTGGGATTGTCCACGATGCTTTTTTCTTTGCTCTCCCCTGCACTGGACTTTTTCTTTTTTACTTGCCCGGGCAGCCGGCCTGGATGTTTGACCATCCCAAGGGAAGTTCATCCTCACGGGCCCGTTTTTGCGCCGGGACCCCGATGCGGCGCTCCCCCATTTTTGCTTTTTTCGTCCCCAAGCAGATCGAGTTCTTTCCTGCCCAGCTTTCCTGGCCTCCTTTCCTCAGATCCTGGTATATACCCAAACCCCCCCCCCCCCCCCCCCCGGGGGTTCTCAGGTAACTGTCTTCCCAACTTGCCCTTCTTAAGTGTCTCTGGAGCCCTACTTAGCTCGTCTCTTCGCGCAGAGTCGTTTTTTTCTTTGACCAACAGCTTTTCTCAGCAAGGCATCTCCGGAATCCCCCCACTTTTTACTATCCCTTCGACGTTATATCTCCCCCCCCCCCCGTTTCTAGGAAGATTCAGATTAATTTCCCCCCCGACGCAGCGTGGGTCCTCGCCGTCAAGTCGCGTCGCTCGTTCCTCCCCAATGTATTTGTTCATCACGACCAATTAACGAGTGTTTATGAGGGGTGGCGTTGGCAGACCGTTGCCTTTTCACCCCGATTCGGGCGCTCGGCGATCCCTTTTTCTGCGTTGATTCGTTTCCCCGACTTGTTTTTTGACAGATTTTTCGTACCCTCGTCTCTCCTGTTACCTCGAATGTGAGAGAGGGACGCCGCTGCTGCGAAGTACTGGTTTTTTCGTTGTACAGCGGTTCTTTCGGGCCCCTCACTTTATGATTGCACTCCCCACACCCCGGTCCTCTTTTTTTCGCAGGTTTGAGGGTTCACCTATGATTTTTTGACCCTTCTTTGGTGTTGCGTAGTGTTTCTTTTCGCTTGTACGTGAGGTTCCCAGGCAATTCACAATTTAGTTTATTGGGTTCCCGCTCGGATTTTTCCTCGTGTTCCACGTACACCTGAATACTTGTGTGAAGATGACTTTTCATTTTTTGTCGTTTTTTCGGGTCTTTTTTGATCTCTTTTAGTCGTCCGTATTGGATGAGCACGTTTTTTGGTGTCTCGTTTTGGATCTTTTTGAACCAGATCCTTGTTTTTTTCCCCTCGTTAGTTGGCACAGGCTTCCCCCTTTTACTTTTTTTTTCGGACAGGATTTTTTTTTTAACCCCCCTCCCATTCTTTTCTTTTTTTTCCCTCTATTGTGTTTTTGAGAGTAGCCACCCCCCTCCCCCCCCCCCCCAAACTTTTGGGTGTCCTCAAGTGAGTAATTTCGGTGCGAAATCCCGGGTTTTTTTTCATTCCGTCGTTTCGTTACAATTTTGCACCCTTACTTAGTCTTGCTTCTTCTTTAGGTTTTAGGGAGGCCTGGCGGTGTTCCCGCTGTTACGGCGGCCCCCCGAATTTTTTACTCACATGCCTCTCCCTAGCCTAATACATGATCGTTTTTTTGGCTGATTGTCTTTCGTGGGCGCGCCCTCTTTCTCCCTGTTTCCCTTTCTTGAGTGTTCTCGTGATGGTTTTTTTGCGAAAATTTTTTTGGCGCTCTAATCCCTCCTCAGCTGACGATTCCTAAAATAGGGCGTCAAGTGTCGTTTAATCTAAGTCATGCAGGTCCGTAGCCATTCTTTTATTCGTGAACCCTCAGGGCTCCAACTTTTCGCCGTTTCAACTTCTTTTTTTCTTCTTCTCTCTGGCTTGACTGAGTTCGGATCGCTCACCCCTCTTTCCCAGCCTGAATAGTTCCTGACTCTTGGGATGGCGTGTTCACCTCCTCGATCCGTTGCTTTCCTTACCCTCCCATGGGCGTCATCCGGAGCCGTCGCTCTCTGATTTTTTGGGCACCCTTCTCCGTGTTGTATAGCCGTTTCGAATCTATGCGTGTCCATAGTGCTTCGTTTCAAAGGATTTCATTTCGTTGATTTATGCTACGTTTCCACCCCCCAACCCCTTTCCCGAGGGGCGATTTTTTGGCTTCTTTTCTTTTTGATTTCCTGGTCTACAAGTGGGGCTTTTTTCACTCCACTCCTTCGGGACGATCAGATTCCACCCGGATGTTTTTTGATTGCGGACAAACACTTGGTTTTTTTGCTTGTCCGCCTGCCTTTTAGGCCTCATTTCCTTCCTTCACCTAAGGGGGTTTTTTTAGATTGAGTTCCCCTTTTCTATGCTTAGGCAGTAGTTTCACAAAAAAAGTTCCTGATTTACCCGGGGTGTGCCTGGTCTTCTGGCCCCCCTTCTTTGTGGGTTATTTCCTCGTCTCTTTTTCCCCTCCCTGGACTAGTTTCTCGTCCTGTCAACAGATTGACCGTAAAAGTGGGTTTCCGTCTTGAACCCCTTTGAGCCTCTTTTCTTGTGTCCTTGGTTTTCTTTTCAATTATCACTCCTGTAGTTGGGCAACTCCCCTGATTTTTTCAAGTTTTTATTTTTTGACGCTTTCCTCGAAACCAGGATTTCCAATTTACCAATGAATTTTTGAACTCTAATTATTACTTCACATAGAACCCCGAACTTTTGGTTTTTTCCTCCCTTTTGTTTCATAACGGTTAGCTCTTGTAATGAAATCTCCAAATCCTGCCCGCCGTGCCCTTTTCGTCCTCTTTTCCCAACTCTGTTTTGATCACCGCCCTTTTTCCCCCCCCCCCGGCGTGATCTCCCATTACTTCCGACTTTCAATGACAACGAAGGTTGGACAGCCCCCCTTACCTCGGTCTGACGCTCCGCGTTTTTCTCGTAACCGTTTCCCAGTGATCACAGTTTTTTCAAATGTCCCGAATTTTCTTTTCCCTCCGCATCTGCCTCGTTATCCTCGCGTCCTGGTTTGTTTTTCCAGTCCACGTAGAGTCCGCTCTCTTTCCCCCCTCCTAGGTTCCTTGCCCAGTTTTTTCTAGTTGCTCATGCCACACGAGCCAGTTTGGAGTTTGGGACACCTTGCCCCTGGCCTCATCTGTCACTGGACGATCTGCCACCCTCCCCGCTCAGTTGTAGGATATTCGTAGACTTGTTTCTGCCTTCGTATTGAGACTCGGATTTTTCTTTTTGACACGGATCCCTCTTTTATTCTTCTTGTATTCCCCTCACCCTGATTTTTGCCCTTGGCCTGCGGGTTCTTTGTGTCCTTTTAACAGTTCTCCCGTGACAACTTTTAACCAACATCTCGAAATAAGGTATTTGAGAAATTGACAGCAGTAGGTGAGTATGGATGCTTGTTATTCCTCTTTCCAAATGCCACTTTTTTTTGCCCCTGCGTCTTTTTTAGTGACCTTTTTCTTCCGATCCATACCGTCCCTTCGTCTACCCAAAGTCCACCTCGAACTGTGAATGAGAGCGGTTTCTTCCTTGAAAGAACTGCTCTTAGCAAGGAATACGCATTCCCGGCGTTTATTTCGTGAAATTTCCCTCGGCAACGCATTTTCGTGTTTCGCCCTCACAGTTCAACCCGACCGCCTCTCAAAAAGGTTTTTTGAGTCGATTTCTCCCCTTTCTGAACCTTAGAACTTGATCTGTCTTTCATTTTCCGATTTTTCCACCCCGTTTTGCGGAACCTCGTTCGCTTCAGTGGGGATCTTCTTTATTTCCCTTAAGGCTGGACATTTTTTTGACGTTTGAAATTACACCCCAATTGGCGTTCTTCATTATTTTGTTTCCCTCAGACCACCGACCCCCCAAGCCTTTCTCAAACCTCTGATCTCTGAGTATCTCCCGACAGTCTGACTCACACAGGTCTATCTTCACAGATAACTCACCAGAACTTTTCCTCTCTTTTTTTTTTGATCCCCCTTCACCCCCTTTCCTGAAGGTGTTGTTTGGACATGCGATATGTTACGTCTTCTCCACCCTCTTCCCCTGGCCCCTCGAATTGGTTTTTTCGTCCTTTTCGAACCTATTCTTTTTGGCTGTGGTTGTTCCCGTTTCCCCCAGTGCCCGACCTTAGACTTTCAAACGAAGTTTGGTTTGCGGTAGTCGTTAGTCCCCCCCCTTAATTTCCTTCCCGATCTTCTCTTCCTCGAGTTCCAGTTTTCTGATTCTGTTGCCAATGACTTACCCTTTGATGTCCTCCCCCTCTGTTGGAGTCGTTGGGACTGTTGAGACTTTTTTTTCCTCCGCTTCCCTTCAGTAGTCCCCCCCCCCCCCCCCCCGTATACCTCTGGCCTTCGTCCCTTAACCACCTTTGTCCCCTCAGCGTGAGTACATTTTTTTTCGCTTTTTGAACAACCCCACTCGGATTTGTGAATTCGGGCCCCCAATCTATGTCTTTCCGTTTTCCCTCCCCGAACCCCACCCCCCACCCCACCTACAATTGCCCGACAACCTCGTCAGTTCAGTTTTTTTTTTGAGCCGCCTCTTCGCCATTTTCCGCGGCATGGGGCGAGTTTCTCTGGAATTTCTTTAATTCCCTTTCCTGCGTAAGTGCCCTTCCCCAGTTGTAGATTTTGGTTCTTTCCATTTGGGTTTTTTAGAGAACTCTCCTCGACTCCTGTGCCCTGCGAAATGATCTGACGTTCTATTTTTTTCTGCAGTACCTTGGTGCTCTCTTATCCTTTCTAGTTTGTGTTTGTTTGTTCGTCCGTCGTTGCCCGGTATCTGACTTGTTTTTCGCCCCTGCAAGTTGACGCGGCAATCATTTCATTTTTTTTTTCTCTTTTTGCCAGCGACGCTGCGTTAGCTCGTACCCTTCTTGTCTTTTGACCCCCCCCCCCTTTTGAAAAAAAGAGGAGTTTTTTTTTTCCGGGCCTCGGTAGTTTTGCCCTTATCTTCGCCGGTTTCCGTTTTTCCTCTTTTTCTCGCCTCTCTTGATTTTTCAATGTACCAGTTTCGGACGGGGGCGATGAACGTCGGGGCGGCATTGGGGCGCCTTACCTCCCCCTCCCTCTTTTTGCCTTACCCTTCCTTCCGCTTTCGTAAAGAAGCTTGTATTGAGAATTTTTTCGTTTGTGCGCGGGTGAACTGCCCCACGCTAGTTATCTTCTTTGTCCATTTCCCTCCTTCCTCATTTTGTCAGTTTGGTTACTCCTTGAGTTTTTTGGTTCTATGTTGTATGAGCAAACCTCCTCTGTCCCCCCCCTTCGTAGGCGCGAGAGCCAGTCCCCCTGTCCGGTCGCTAGTTTCCCCAAACTATCGATGACGCAGGCCTGTTTTTTCTGGCCCTCCTTTCTCCTTCCCAATCGACAGTAGAGTTCCCCCCAATGCGGATTTTTTTGAAAGCCGATGACGTATCCTCTTAATAGCCTTCTTTTTTTCCTTTTTCCTTCCTCCGACTGCGTCTCTTTCAGCTCATCCCGTGTTGTTTCATCGTGTCATTCCTTTTGCTTGTCAAGTGAGGTACTGCACCGTTTTTAGTTCCCGTTTTGTCGCTTTTGTGCTTATTCTGTCGTTAACCGTCTTTTTTTTCACGCCGGACATAGGCCTTTTTGCTTTCAATACGAGCTATCCCCCCGCAGTGTGACCCCCCCCCCCCCTAGCCCCAGAGAGATCTTAATAGTCTTTCTTTAGGATCTGTTGTCTGGGTTCCTTGGTGAAGGGCAATTTAGGTTTCCCTCTTTAAGACGTTTTCCTGCTGTTACCCCCCCATTTTTTTTCCCCCCCCCTTCGCTCGGCACCTGCTCCCTTCCCGTTCCTCGTTTGGGCATTAAATCGGATCCCCTTCTTTGGTTCATTCGGTAAAGCTTTTTCCGCAATTTCGACCGTTTTTTCCAGAGGCAATCCAAAGGCTGCCTGTTTGTTCCCTTCGTTATCCGTTTTGAGACGGCGCCCCGAGATTTCTTTGATGGTACCCTCCCCTGATTGGGCGGGTCCCCTTTCTTGAACGATCCTTTCCTTCCAATCGTCATTTTTTCTGTCCGTTTTGCCGCCTGAAAACCCCATTTCTTTTTTCCTTCCCCCCCCTTTTCCATTGAGTATATGGATCACCCATGTTTTGTACCTTTTTTGCCAGCCTTGTCCGACACGGGGGGACCCAATTCCCCGTATCACTTTCCCCCCGTGAAACGCACTCTCCTTCTACGTTTTTTTCTTTCCTCCCGCGTATCTTGCTGCCCCCGCCCGCTATTGAGTTTTGGCAAGGCTTCTGCCTCAGAAGTCAACCTCCCTCCCGTGGCCCGCTTTATTTTTATTTCTAACTTACTGTACAGATTTTCTTTCCCCCAACGGTTGCTTCTCTCTTTGGTGACCGTTTTTTCCGGTACTCCGCCCCTGCCCTAACGTGTTTTTTGCCCTTTCCTGCCTTTGTGGTCCCCTTGATTCAAGAACGTTTTCTTCCCCACCCCCAACCCCTCCTTCCCCCCCCCTTTCCCCCACTTGCCCTCTTTTTTTTTCGATTGAGTCACCATCCTTGTTCCTTTTTTTCCCTGAAGGTGGTCTCTTTTCTGCGCTTCAGGCCGTGTCCGGGTATGTCACCGCTTCCTTCCCTTTTTTAGTAACGTAAGTCCCCGCTCCCTGCCCCCCTTAGTCTCTGCCTAGCTTAGGCCGCTGTCAGTTTTTTTTTTTTGCGCCCCCTTCTTCTCAATCAAGTTTCGGGTGGAGATTCGACCTCTTCTTCTTTTTTTTCCCCTTCATTTTTCCTCCTTCCCCCCCCCCCTTGGCTTTTCCTTGTGCGGTTTGCTCTTCTTCAAATCAACCACCCCTTCTTTTCCCCTGTGTCCCTCTCCCTCTGCCCCTTCTCCCCGGTCAGGGTCCCCCTTTTCTGCTTTTGGTGTCCTTTTTTCTTATCCGAAATAGGTTGTTTTCTATCTTTTTCCCTACCCGTCCCCCCCCATTCTATCTTTTCTTTTCCTCCACTCCGTTTTGTTGATTACCTTTTTGTTGGGTCCCCTTTCTACCCCCATCTCCGGGACCTGTGCTCGCTCTCGCATCCCTAACATTCCCGGATCGTCCCCTATCTCTCCCAAAGTCCCCTCCCTTTTTTCTCTTTTCTCGGTTTTCTGTTTCCTCTTTACGAGCCCACTGATTCCCTCGGGGTGACAATTTCCTTTCCCCCCGTTCCGAATTCTGCTTCGGCAGTGTGTGCCCCCTCCGCTCGAGTCCCTTCTTCCCTCCTGTCCCTTCTCCTCCTTCCCCTTCCTCTGTTCCCTTAGGTTTCGTCCCGCTGTTTTTTTCATGGTGATGTACATCTTGTTCTTCCCCCCTTTTTTCCACGGCCTGGTCCCCCCTTCTTCCCCCTGCCTTTCCCCTTTTTCGTTTGACTTCCTCCGCGCTCTTATCTCTCTTATAGTTTTTTTTCCTTTTTTCCGTTTGCGCCCATTTGTAGTTTTTTTTCTTTCAGTGAGGATGGAGAAATTTTCATCTCACTCTGTTTTTTGGTAGTGTCCGTCAAAGAGCTCCCCCAAAAAGTAAAGTCCCCAACACCTCTTTTATCAGAAGCCTTCACCTGGACGGTACCCCGTTCTCCCCCCCCCCCCCCCCCCCACCCTTTCTCGGATAATCCCTTCCGCGCCCTTCCCGACCTCGTCACAAGTTTAGTGTCGGTTCGCCAGAGGACTTGGCCGACTGTCACACCTGTCCCTTCTTTTCTTTCTTTCTTTCTTTCGTGGTTTGGACAGGATTTGAACCAATCTATGTAGGAATTTTAAATCCCTGTTCCTGGTGGACCGTACAATTTCCCTCCCCCCTTAATACTTCTTCAGCGGTCTTTTGTCATTTTTCGTTGAGAGCCCATGGTGGTCTCTAGTCTGAGCTTATCCGTTGGGGGTATCCCCAGGTTCCCTCACACTCCCTTTCCGAGGTGCACCCCAATTCCCATTTTCTGGGGTTTTTTTGTATTCGAAAGCCTTTCTTTCTGGCAATGGACTTTTTTTTGCCCCGGGACATAGCTTTCTCAGTGACGGGGTCGCCTCAACCATCCGTTCTCGTGTAAACCTATTTGATGTTTTGGTACCCGTTTCTCCCTTCGTTAACGCTTCCTGTTTGGTGGGAGGGGTCCGGTTTTTTCTTGGGTGCTTTTTTTTCTCAAACCTCGGTCCCCAAAAACCCCCCCAAGCTTACGCTTCATTTGATTGCGAGGGTTGTGGCTCCCGATCGGCCGTTTGTCTGCCCCTCGTTCAGTGGCTGACGGGTGTGGTCGACTTTGTCTCACCCCGGGCCCAGGATTGGTTTCTGAAGACGAACACCCTCGTTTGCACCCGCAGTTGGGGCCCTCACCACAGCAAAGATTTGGCCGCCGTCGTCAGTTCAGACCCCCCCCCAACTCTTTCCCGACTCCGTTCTTTCCTCAGTTTGGCTTTTGGTACTCCCTTTCTGTTCTCGACCTCGCGCCGTGACCTTTTTTTCCAGGTATTAGAGTTACTTATTTTTCCAGGTGCCCGCAGGTTCTCCGCAAACTTTTTTTTGATCTCCCAAGATCCCTTAGTGGTAGTACCTCGGCCATCCCTCCCTGCTGAACCCTCCTTGCACACCCCCCTTTTCGATGCTGCTTGCAACAGTCGATTCTATACGGTTTCTTTTCCTATTTTTCCTTTCTCTGTACTTCCCGGGGGAGTTGGTCTCCTCAGGCTTTATTGTATTGACCCCTCCGACTCCCCCCCGGCAGGACCCCCCTTTTTTTCTCCCCATTTTTATCTCTTTGGGCAAGATTTTGAGCTTGCTGATCGGCCCCCAGTCTTGCGATTCCCGGATCGTTCCCTACGTTGGCTCTCTTTCCCCGACCTCCTCCCTTCTTCCCCCCCAAGCTCTGCGATCTGACCCCCACGTGACCTCGACCGTTATGGGTTGTCTATTTACTTGTGGTTCAAGAAAAGCTTTACTTCCGGGGTCTGGACAGGGAAGGATGCAGTAGAACCTCCCGGGAAAACGAGACCATTGTTCCTTCCCTGGACCCGGAGAGGCAAAAGGATTTTTCCGTCCCGTGATGAACATCTACGTCCTTCATTAGTGTTGCGCACATCATTCCTACGACGCCTGACAAAACTCGACTTTTTTAAGACAGACTTTCCCCCCGCGCTTAACTTTTCACGTCTTGCCGGCGAAACCGAAGGCATGGGCCGCTTAGACTTGAATGATGGGCCAGAAAAAAAGCTCGGTCCCCTGCTGCGCTTTCTCTCTCGCCGTTTGGTCGTTCGGTCTTACAAGAATACGATGTCAATTTCGCCCTCAAATTTCCCTCCCCCCAAACAAACCACTTTTGTCCCTTCCTTCTCCAAACAAGATTGGCGCGGATTGAGGTGTGGTTTCCTTTCCTTCTTCTTTTTTTTCGCTGGCGCGCCACCCCAATTGGCCCGCTTCTTGCCTCGCTTCGAATCATTTGTTCCCCCCCACCGGCTCCCTGGCAGGAAAAGCG
>Ga0179591_1329367_pt1 | contig 12143 bp, 15 predicted proteins | sample CZOMad2_1_08_16f_FD_182891 | JGI IMG/M metagenome (GOLD analysis project Ga0179591, IMG submission 182891) | Vadose zone soil fungal communities from Angelo Coast Range Reserve, California, USA - CZOMad2_1_08_16fungal (PacBio error correction) | ecosystem: Environmental > Terrestrial > Soil >... | reverse complement strand
ATGGCTACAATGCTAATCCCGTTTTTCTGTTTTTTTTTTTGCTTTGACTGCATCAAAGGGTTGGATGGAACGGACGGCAGAAAGGAAACTGCATTTCCTTTTCTGTTTCTTTCTTCCCTTCCCCCCCGTTGGTATAGTCGGGACTGTCTGACCCCCCGAAAGCGCTTTTATAAAAAGTGCGATAGCTCTGCTGGACTTTGGCTGACTTGTGACGAACGGAACCTGAAATTTCAAACACCCCCACTCTTTTTGCCACGTTAACCCTTTCCTGACGTTAAAATACCCCCAATTTTTGCCGAATAAAGCTTTTTCTGGTTCACCCCCTTTATTTTAACGTCGCTTCTCAAATTTTTACTGTACTCTAACATTTTTGTGTCACACTGTTACACCGATCCATGTTGCAGGATTGAGTCGGACCCCAAGATTCCCCCATTTTTTTTCTTTTTTGAGACATAGCCACTCTGTTTGTCGTTTTTCACCCCAACCTTGGAGGGGCAGGAGTAGTCTCAAGTCCTCAACAGTCCCCCCCTCTTTCTTAGTGGCCTGATCTCATCCGTTCTCCTTTTTACGATTTGCCAGGTGGAGGGATCTTAGTTTGGAACACCCGAACTCCTGGTTTTCCTGGACCAAGTGGTATGTTGACCCCCCCCCAACTTGCAGGAATCAATCCCACCCCTCTTTTCCTTACAAAAAATGTTTTTCTTGGTTTTTATTTCGCTTTGAGGCCCCTTTTCTCTCAACCAGTTTCGGGCAGTTGAGCGCTGCCTGTCCGGGGACTTTCATTTTTCTCAGTATGGGTCCTCATGGGGTATTTGTTATGGACAGTGTTCAATTTGCTGTTTTTTTTTGGAAGCATAGGTACTCAGTGATCTAATAACCCTCTGTCGTTCCTCCGCCCCCCTCTTTTTTTTGTCCGGTGTTCCGACCTTTATCAGGAGGATTGAACAACTTCGTCCAACCTTCTGATCCTTTTATTTGTCCCCTTGATTGAGTCTGGTCGGTCCCCCACCCCTTACCTGAGCTTTAAAGTGGCCCCTGTCTTATTTCTTCATTCCTGGACAGGACACCCCTAGTGATTTTGATCCCCCCCCCCTTTTTTTGCTGTTTTTATTCACTGCCCTGCGGGTATTTCGAGGTGCTCTCGACTTTTTCCCCCCAACTCTTACACCCTCCCCACATTCACCTCAACAAAGGCGCTAGTTTCTCGGCGGTAGCCCAACCCGCTTGACGTGTAGCACGAGGGCGGGGTGTGTTTCCCCCTTCCCCCCCCTCCTTCCTCTCTAGGAACCTTCCGGCTCGCCCCAACCCACATATTTGATTTCTGGCTTGTGTCGTATTGTCCACAAACGTCTTTGACCCATTCTCATTTTTTTTTTTCCCTTTCACCTTGTTGTTTTTTTTCCCCCCCATTTACAGTTTGTCCCTAGGCTGTTGGTAACCCCGTCACCAGTTTTTCTGCCTTCGAGGGAGGCGCATTTTTCAAGCATTGCCATGACCCCACCTTTAACAACCCACCAACAGCAAAACAACCACCCCCCCCAGTTAGCCCCTCCCCCCTTTTCTACCCAACGATATTTACCCCAGTGTCAGTTTGAATCCGGACCGAGTTTCTCGCCACACCTCGGTCGCTGTCGAGGCTATGGCCCTTCCCCTGTGCGAGAAAACGGATTAGGTTCCCCCAAAAGATTGTCACACCCTTTCTACCTGCACATCTTTTCGGACCCATTTAGTTCCTTCCCTTTTGTTCATTTAGGTCCACGCTTAACCTCCAGGGTTGACCCCGATTTTTTTTTTTTCCCTTTTTTTTTGTTTTTTCTGTATCAAGTGGGTGTTTGCACCCTTTTTACTAGTTTTCCCCCTCTGAAGTTCCCTTGTGGCGGGTTTATGTGAGGGCTGGCTCAGACGGTTCCCTTGTGGTCGCTTTTCCGCACTATGACGTGGTTTTTTTCTTTAATGGTTTTCTTGTTGTGCGCGGCCATGGCACAATAAGTGTTGATTTTTTTTCGGGGCACCCTTTAAGTGGGTGCTACTCGTGTTAAATGTTGACCCCCCAGATTTACGCTTCCTGTTTGGGCTTCATCTGCTCCAAGTTGTGGCCAACTTTTCCCGATGTTTGTCTTTTTTTCCGTCGGTCCCCCTTTTTTCCCCCTGCTGTCGTTGATTGACGCCCCCAACCCCCCCCCCCTAAGGGTGAGACGTTCAACCAGGCGCTTCTCTTCCCGGCAGTGATTATTTTGGTGCTTTTTTTTTCACTTCCTAACTCCCCTCTTCATGGTGGATGAGAGTTTTTCCTCCTCAGTTGTTGTTTTTTTTTCCTTAGTTTTTTCTGATCAACCCCGGAGTGTTTCTGTCGTGCCTCATGTCCAGCATGCCCAGTTTTTTCTGGGATCCCTGTCTTCCTACTTTTCTTAAGTGGTTGACCCCGTTTAGTTTTTTGTTCGACCGCTCCCATCCGACAGCGAGGACCACTGTGGCACGCCTCTTGAAACATCTTGGCGAGTTTTTGACCCCCCTTCCTTTTTCTCCTCCCCCATCACGTTCGTCATAACTTGGAGAATGTCCCCCACCTTTCTTGTTCGCACGACGCGGTGAACTGCCCAAGGGTTCCCAAGCAGACCCTTGATTTTTCTTTCTGCACTCACAGTTATGACCCCGGTCTCGGTTTCAACTACGGGGCAAGGTTTTAGTTTTCCCAAGTCCCGTACTTTGACGCCGATCGCCTCCAGTGGCACCGTCCCCAGGATGGTGTTTTTCTAGTCCAGATGTTTCTTCTTTTTTTCCCCCCCCAAACCAATAGACCTTGGTACTGACGAGGCAACCCACTCGGAGGCCCGCGTGGCGGGACAATTTTTTGGCCTCCCTCCCCCAGGACCCTGCCCTGACCCTCCTGTACCCCCCACCGTATTTTGTACGATGTATAGGGGTTGGTTTCATTAGCTTTTGTGAAACATCCCGTTTTCGGACCCCCTTTAAGCTCACATTCCTTTCTCCCTCCCCATTCACGAAGTGTTTTTTGCTACTGGAACAAAAAAACTCGTCCTCATAACACTCAGGTTTCAATCCTGCTCTCTTTTTTCATCCCCCTTTGTCTTTTCTTCCCTTTTTTCTTTTTGTTGAGCGTTGGGTGTGTTTTTTTTTTTCTTTTTTTTGTTACGGGGTCGGTTGGCTTTCGATTCCTTCCTCCTCTCCCTTTTCTGGGCATACCACTCATGACGGTGTGAACAGTTGACCACAACGGCTGGGACCCTGTATCCCCCGACACCCTGTCTGAAACCCACGAATTCTTTGTACCATTATTCTTGGACGGACGTACCCCCACCAAGGGAATATGACGCTGTGCTTTTTGTCAGTGGATTTTTTTTTTCCTTCCTTTTTTTTACGGCGGTTCCTATGAGTATTCTTCGGAGTTTTGACCTTTTTCCCCCTCCTGCGTGCCCCGGACCGTTGGGCGTGCGGTGACCTGTGCCCTTTTCTCTGCCCTCTGCGTCATTTTTGTTCTGGCCCCTTTTTTTCTTGTCCCTTCTTCTCTTTGGATCGTTTCTGCGATCCCCCCGCGACGGTTTTCCTGGGCAGTTGATGACTACCAGCTTGGGTTTGTTGAAATCCACATTTCGTTTTTCAGTGACCCCCCTTTTGCGTCCTCCATAGTTGTTTGCCAAGCCGTGAACACGGGAAAGGACTTCCCTCTTTTCTTTTTTTTTCGGTTGTCCGTGACCCAGAAAGCCCCCCACCACAATGGCAAACTAAGTAGGGCAGGTTGCCTCCGGTTTTTTGTGGCCCCTCGCCTTTTTTCCTCTTTCCTTTCCCCAAGTGCCCCACAAATAGGAGGTGCGTGGCGTTTTCGAACGCTTTTTGTTATTGGAAAGTCACTGTTTTTTTCGTTAAACTCCCAGGCGTACACAACTGTTTTGTCCCTGCCGCCCTGAGCCACGGCCCCCCCCACCCCCCGTCAGTCCCATTCTCTAAGTTTGCAATATAGAAAGCACCTCCAGAAAAGTTTTAAATTGCAGCTGATGCAATGAAAGGTCTCTGGGTTATGTAGTCCGATGCCACCTCCCCCCCTTCCCCCTTCTTTGAACTGTAAAGTTTCGAGTGAAGGTACTTGAATATTGTGAAAAAAATCTTGTCTCTGGAGCGGGTAGTGTCCCAGCGCTGCGAAAGACAGTTCTCACCCTTGATACCAACGCGGCCCCCCCCCCCACTGTTTTTATCTGGTTTCCCCTGTGACGTCGCCGTTTGCCACCCCTCCGCCAGCATGGTTTGTTTTTCCGCCTTCCCGAGTTTTGAGTTCTTTTTTTCCCTTCGCACCGTCAAAGCAATGTTGTACAGCCTTTTTTTTCGCTTTTGCACATTGATCGGGGGCCCTTTTTTTTTTTCCACCTTTGGGTTTTTTGACCTCCCCCCCTGCTGTTTCCGGAGGACGGGTCAACCCCCCTTTTTTCCCACCCCAACATTAATTCGGTCGCATATGATTTTTCCACGTCACTTTTTTAATGGAATCCTTTTTTTTTCCTTGTTTTTCAACTTATCCGGGCAGTCCCATTCTCCACGGTTTTATGTCCAAAGGAGTTCGTTAAACAGGGTCCGGCCGGATAACCGCGCTGATCATTTCCATCTTCTTGATTCTCTCTCCCCTCCCCCCCCCCCCCCCTCTGTTTCTTTAAAATTCTGGTGCAGTTTAGTTATCTTTTACGTTTCGCCATTTCTCTGTTCCCCCCCCAAACTTGGGTCCCCCCTTTCAGTGGGTTGCGATGAGTTAGATCGGTGGAGCGATCCTCTCTCACTCCCGCCTTTTTCCCTCATGATTACGTTCTATACTTTCCAGGAGTTTACTGAGATTAGGAGTCCTTTCCTAATTGCTGCGTTCTTGGTCTTGACCTTTTTTTTTTTGAGATTTGACTTTTCCCCCCAGTCCATTTTTCCACGTGCTGCATTTCTTGTTCTGGAGATTCTTTTTTGGGAGATACGGGATATGTTTTCCTTTTACGCCCCCCTCCTTTGAGGACTTTGGACCTTGGATCGTCCCCCCCCGATATGGTACGGTAAGGCCGACCCCAACCATGCCCGTGTCCCCCCTTATGAACCTTTCCCCCCCCAAGACAGAGTCGTTGCACTTGTGACTTACCCCTCCAAATTTTGATCAAGCATATGCCCAAACTTCTGTTCAGTGTCCCCCTTTTTCTTTTATTTGGATTCTCTTCTTTGCTTCTTTCCCGGCCCCCCCCGGTTCCCTGGTCCTTCTGTGTGCGAGACAGGTTTTCACTCCCCTGTCAAGCCCCCCCCCTCTCCCTTTTCTTGTAGTTTGGCGCCCTTCGGGGCGGTGGATGTTTTTGACCAGAGTTATACCCTGCAGGTTGGGCTCGGAGGCCACACCCTATGTTTTGGGATGCCCCCCATTCCTTTTTCTTTTGATCTTGAGGTCCAGGGTTGAGTCCTCCTTACTTCCCCTACGTTTTTATCGTTTTTCTTAACTTGGGTCGATTGCTTTCGGCTGCATACGCGTAAGAACCTGGATGTAGAGTTGTTTTTTGCCCTTCCCTCCCCCCCCCCCTTTTTTCGCGGGTCCTCACGGGTACTGCATCTCTCACCCGTAACATTTCGTGCTAACTTTTTTCCCCCCCCCCCCGATGGTTGGCTGGGGTCTTTCGTCGACGTTCCCCCTCATTTTCCTCCAATTTTGTTGTTGTTTCTTTCGCTTGGATTTCTCCTTTCAGTTTGATGAACCCCGCCCAAATCGTGGGTAGTTTGCTTCCTCCAACTTCCATTTTTTCTTTTGTCGGATTTTTTTTGCCAGTAGTTGCCTTCTCCCCGAATGTAGCCGGGTCGTCGCGGGCAAAAGAGCTAGATGACTATTCATTCTCTCCCCCCCCCCTAACAGTATTATCCGGGCGAACACCACTGGCGCCTGGTCTCCCCAATGAGTCGCCAGGGCCCGTTTGCTTTCTTGGAATTCAAACCCCCTTTTTTCTCTTCAGACGAGATCCTTCACAAGTCACAAACCCCAGGTTTGTGTGGCCATCCTCCTGTGATTCCCCAACCCGCCGTGATCGTCTTTCACATGTCCCCACCCAGACAAGTCCCCCCCCTTCGAAACTCTCCTCTAATGGCAGTACTGGGTGCTCCTTTTTTTTTTTCTTTTGAGGTTGAAAAATCCCCGCTTCTCCACCTCACAGCACTGACCCACCCCCGTCCATCCCTCTTTCCCCCAGAAGACCACCACCCCCCGACCCCTCCTTCTGTCCTCCTACAAGCGCCCCACCCCCCACATGCCCCTGCTCTTCCCTTTTTTCACATACCTATGGCTCCCCCCCCCTTTTTATTTGATTCCCCCCCCATGATGAAGAAAGATTTTTTTGCGTTTTTCTTTAAGGGGTCGCTGCCCGCTTCATTTCCGGTCCTTCCCATTGAACAGTCTATCTTTTTTTTTTTCTGAAATTAAAGTTTTCCTTTGAGTGACCCACCTTCTCTGTAGTATTCTGGTGTGCACACCCCTCTTTTTTCCCTTCTTTCCTCCCCCACCCACACGAGTTTTCCATTGAGTCGCGTAGCATTCAGGCCGGTTCGGCCCCATGACCCTTTTCCCCTCAAACCCCCTCACAGTCCCCCCTTGTCTCGATCGCACACCAGAAAAACTTCACTTCCCGTATACCCTTTCTCCTGACACAGCGCCTGTTTGAGAATTGCTTTTACTCCCTTTCCCTCCCCTAATGGGGGCCCTTCAGAAAAAGAGTTTTTTTTGTGGTTCTTCTGCTCCCATGGGTCCAGTTGAACTTTCCCTTTTTTCTCTCCCAGTCCTTTCCCCTCCAACTTTTTTGGCCTGTTGAAAAACGAGGTACGAGTAAACGACTCTTGGTTGATGCCATGGTTTATCCCGGGGTGCGGACTTTCTTCACTTGAAGGTTCTCACACCCCTGTGCATCGTATTTCATGCTTGCGCCCTGGATAGGGGTGTCCCCTTCGTGTCACTCTTTTTCCCTGCACTTTGTGCCCCTTTTCCATAGTGGAGGTCCCACATCATGTCTTCCGTGTTGACCCCGCCCTAAAGGTTGTTTGTGGGGATTCCCCACGGGGTTTTTTTAAACGTCTCTTCCTTCTTACCTTTGGAGTCGCCCATTACCTTTGGGGGCCAGGGTTTCACGATCCCTTGCAGTTGCGCGACCACCAATCCCCCCCTTTTCCCCCCCCCAATGCCCTTTATGGCTTTCCTCGTTTACCACTCGAATGTGTGGCGCAAAATGGGCCGGCGTTTTTTTGGTCTAAATTGCTTTGCTTTTCCTTTCTCCCCCGATTGCAAGTTTGTTGTTTTGTCCCCGCTACCGGAGTTTCCACCCTACCCCCTCCCTCCATCTCTTTTTTTTACCACCCTTCCCTGCCGGGACTGCCTTTATGACTTAGTGTCCCCCCCACTGTACGCGGGGACTATGAGGGGATCTAAAACCCTGTTCATGTACATTTCCCCAGTGCGAGCGGGGCTTGGTCCATTACCTCTGTATCCTTTGGGTGAAATCCCTTTATGACTCTTTCTTTTTGCTTATTTCAAAGTTTTTTCCCCCCCAGTCTTCTATTTTTTTCTTGATCCCCGAGTTTTTTAATTTTTTCCTGTGGTTCCCACTTCCCCCGCTGAGTCGGCCGTGCCTTGTGTGGGGCCGTGGGATGGCCTTGATTCTTCCCCCTTTCTTGGGTACACCCGGCACCTTGAAAGGTTTCTTTAATTGTGGTGGGTGCTTTTATAAAAGATCCTAACACCCACCCCCCCCAACTGACTGTTTTTTTTTTTTTTGCTCACAGGCTCCTTCTTACCACCTCCACCCTTCACCATACAGCCGTATGCTTACCACCCCAGTCCCCCCACCGTAGTACCCGTCTATAACTTTTTTAGTCCATTGCGGGTTTAGAGTTCTTCACCCCCCTGTCCTTTTTTGGGACCCCCCTCCACTTTTCAACAACTGCGCTTTGCTCGGGGGTACTGACACGTTCTCATTTTTTTTTTCGTTCCAAGTCTTCTTGGGGGCATGCACCCCGGCGGATCCTCTTTCACCCCAACCTCATCTTCCTCCCACCCAAACTTCTTCTGGTTGCGTTCCCCCCAAACTAGACAATCTTAATGGGCCAGTACTTGTTTTTCTGCCCCCCCACTGTTTACCCCTCCCTTTTTTCCCCAACATCCAACTTTTTTCATTCTCCATCGAGGGTCGGTCTTCATGTCCCCCTAATTTGTTTTTTTTTATCCCCCTGACCCAGGTTTCCCCCCAAACCCACAACACGTTTTTCCCCCCACCCCAAACCCTGGTTCTCATGTCCACCATTTTTTATTTACCAACCCCACCCCCCTGATTTCCCCAGGATTGCTCGTGACTTGAGGTTTATTTTTAAACCAGCTTTCTGCATTCTTCTTTCTTCCGAATTTTTGCTTGACGCCCCTTTGAATTTGGTGACGGAAGATTAGGTCCACCCACACCCTTTTTAACTTTATGTGGTGCACCCACAACTGTTCTCCCCATCTTTCCCAACTTCTTTTCTTATTCTTCTACAGTCTTTTGGGTCTTCCGTTTATTACTTTTTTCTGCCCCAATCTTTTTTTCCGGGTTGTTGCCCAGAGGTTTTTTTGTTCATGTATTCCCCTCTCCTTTGGTGGCACCAAGCCATTTTCTGATCCAGGCCCTTTTTTTTTTCCCCGGTTTTTTTTTGACCCATGTGTCTTCCGTCGTGGCACGTGGGTTCCTGGGGCCGCTGGCGTGCACGTTTTTTCCCCCCTGTCTCCCTTTTAAACTCTTCCGGTTCTCCTTTCCATCCTGTTCTGTTCCTCCTGGGTGTCAATTTCCCCCAAAAAAGTTTCTTTTTTACTGCGGCCCTGGGAATTGTGTGCGTTCCCTCACCGTTGACCGGCGCACCAGTTTTTTTTTCCCCTTTCTGTATGACCAGAGGCTGCTGGATTTCAAAGTCGCCTCTGTTTTATTAAATGTTGTTTTGTCCCTTCTTTCCCTGATTTCAGGGGAGAGCAGACCCCCCCTTCAGTGCTTTCGTCCCAACTTCTTCCGTCGCGTTTTTTTGTTTTTCCCTCTTTTCCGTTGCGTCTTCCCCTCCCTCTTTGTGATCTCTTCTCTTTTCACTTTTTTTTTTTTTGTTTGACTGTCTAGCTCCCCCAGGTGAAGATGGGTTGTCGTGGTGCAGTTTTCCCCCCTCTCCCTACCCACCCCCCCCCCCAACACACACCCCAGCACTCGGTTTTTTTCGAACGAAGACCTGCCGGCCTTTTAGTTTGCCCCCACCGCCGTAGGTGTTGTTCGGCTCCCTCCCCACCTTTTCGGAAAGTGTTGCCCCTCCTTTTTAACAACCCAGATTGGCCACACTGCTTTCCTCAGCTTCGCATAACAGTGATTGAAGTCCCCCCTCCTTGTGAGGCTGGTCACCGGGCCGGTGTGGCACCCCCCCCAGGTTCAGTTCCCTTTTTCTTCCTCGTCTAAACAGGATTGAACCCCCGGTCATCGGTTTCACCTGGGTCCATTTTTGGCCTTTCCCCAGTAAAAGTGGACCTCCGTATTAGTCCTGCACGTTACACCCTTTATTTTTGCTCTGTAGGGCGTTGCTGGTTCCCCCCCCCCCCCGTCGACATTGACCAGAGGTTTTTTGGGGAACGGGGCGGGCAACCCGTGATGTTTCCATTTTGTGCCCCTGACCCTTTCTCTCCCCCCCCTGTGATTTCCTAAACACCAAGCTTGCCGTCTGGAGAAACGGTTTTTTTTACCCATCTTTTTGGTGACCACCAATCCGTCTTGGGCCCAGTCTTTTTTATCCCCCTGAATCCCTTGCTTCCCCCCTTTTTCTTTTTCCCTCTGTTGACCGTTGTCCCCAGTCTTTGGCACAGCCCCCCTTTTTTTTGGTGAAGCCCATTCAGTTTCCTGTTGTTGTGTTTTGCGGGTGTTGGTTGGTTGCGGGTCGTGGATGGCACGGATTTGTTCTTCCCTTCTCCCCTTTCGATGGCATCTCACGGTGTGAAGTTGGAAAAACGAGGTCCACTATTTTTTTTTTTAAAACTCCTGGAACCCATGATGGGTCATCCCTTTTGTTGTCGCCCTTTCCCTCCCCGACTCGCGAATTGGTGGGAGGACGACGTACATCAGATGACTAGTGTGTCCGTTGCCCCGAATCTTGCGACACACCCGATGTCGGGTCCCCCTAACCTCAGCTTATGTTCCTCCCTTGTGTCTTGCGTTCCTCTTCTTTCTTGGATAGTCCATCAGACCCCTCGACCGCGGCGTTTGGATTACCCACCAAGTCGTTTTTCCCTTTCCCTGGACTCTGTTGGGCAGATCGAATGGAAGTTTTTTCCCCGCATTGAATCGCCCCGGGGCCGTTATTTTCCTGGTGTTTTGAAAATTCTCCCAATTTGCTCCACAGCGCGGCTGCCCCGCGTGCCTCTGTTGGTTTTTTTACCCAGTCCGCCGTGCATTTGGGCCGGGACCAACCCCCGCGTTGTCGTCTTCCCCCTTCAGCAGAGGGGTATGTTTGTAAATTTTCAACCCGATCGAAATGTCGTACAAATTCCCTGGAATTTTACTTGTCCCCACTCCCTCCGTTTTTTCCCACATGATGACTTCCAGTAACCATTCGATTCCATTTGAAGTACCGCCGCGCTCCTGCAAGGTCTAGGGTTTTTTTTTATTTCTTATCCTTTTTCACCCCTGCGACAGTTGTTTACGTCTGGGAGTTCCGTTCCGTGAAGTGGGCACACATTCGTGTCGGGCGCTTTTGCCCCGCCCGCTGTTTACCCCCCCTCCTTTCCCTCGAAATCAACTGGAAACTCCCCATGCGTTATCCGTGTTAAAGCTCGCCTGACTGCATTTACTCTCTTTGTTCCCCCCCCCCCTATTTTAGGATCTAAATACATAAAAGCCGGATATTTCTTCTCAGAGGACATTATCCCGGGATGTGCCCCCTAGTTGTTTTCCTAACAAAAAACCTTGTGCAGGAGCCCAGGGTTCCCCCCCCCTGTTTCCCCCCCACAAACCCTTATTGCCGTGTAGCTGCCGTTTTCCCTTTCCCCTATGGGTTCCGGGCCCTGGCGGTCCCTTGCTTCAGCCCGAGGACGGTCCACTGGTTGCCTTTTGACCAGTGATCTTTTTTTTCCCAAAGGTCGCCGAAAAAAACACCAATTTCGATAAGATATTCTCTTGCGTGCCGTCGGTTCAAGCCCCCAGGGGATCTTTAAAGTCTCTTCTTTTTTCTTTCTTTTTTTCCCTCCGGCCAGTGGCGCAATACACTGTGGGCCCCCTTGCCCCCTGTTGCGTAGGAGTGTCGCAGGTTTTTTGGGGATCGGCGGCTCGCGTTCACTACGATCGAAATGATCTTCGAAGGTTTTCCGGCATTTGGCGCAGGCGATCGGCGGTGTAAGAGATCTCTGTCGGTTTTGTATTGTGGAGTTTTTTTTTGTGAGAACGTTTTCTCCCCGTCTAAAAGAGTTTTCATTTGGATGTGGCCTTACTTTTTCAGAGACCGTTTTTTCGCTGGTCACTCGAAGTTTTAGGTTGCATTGCTGAGGGTCCTCGCCGTGACTCTCCTCCCCCTCCTAGCCCTCATTGTACCCCGTCCTCTCTTTACCCAAAAGGTCAGACGATACTTGTGCTTAAGAAATTTGTTGTCATGATCTGCCACCCACGGTTGGTACGTATATTATAATTTTTCCTTTTTCTCCCTCCTTTCCTACCCCGTCGGTATTGGCTCGACTTTGTGGGCGAGCCATCCTTTCAAACGCCACTTCGGTGCGCCCTTCTTAGTGCTCGTGCTTCTTTTTGGCCCTTTTTTTTTTCCTTTTTTTACTCGTTTCTCCAGATGGTTTGTGCTAAGGCTACGGACCCCCCCACGACTTTGTTTTGAGGAATTTTTTGAAGGTTGATCCTTCGCGGATCTCCAGGTTTATTCCCTCCGCCCCTCACTTTTTTTTTTCTCTTGCTGACCTTTGGGGCGATGATCTGGTTTAGGAGGTCCTACGTCTCTTCGGATAGTCAAGATTATGCTCGCGTCTTTTTGCCCTCCTTCTCAGTCTTTAGATTTTCCCCTGCAACTTTCTATGCGGACGTGACCGACATTTCTAGTTTTGCACCGTCTTACCCCGATTGGCTGGTGTCGTCGACCGTGGGTGGACT
>Ga0179591_1323861_pt1 | contig 12143 bp, 15 predicted proteins | sample CZOMad2_1_08_16f_FD_182891 | JGI IMG/M metagenome (GOLD analysis project Ga0179591, IMG submission 182891) | Vadose zone soil fungal communities from Angelo Coast Range Reserve, California, USA - CZOMad2_1_08_16fungal (PacBio error correction) | ecosystem: Environmental > Terrestrial > Soil >... | reverse complement strand
CTTCTTCGTCACATGCTACTCTTTGGTTCTTGAACCCGTGAACTTTCCCACAAAACTCTTCCCCTTTTCCACATGCTTCAGTCCCCCCCGGTCTATGCCCACACCAAAGAAGTCTTGAGCAAATGTGCCCCCCCCCCCCCCCCCAAAAGGCAGCCTGACCGCGTGCCGGCATCCTCCTGCCAAACAGTTTTGACTACGCAGCCTTTGAGACGGAAGGTTAGATGCAGCGATGCTTTCCCCTTTACATAGTCTTTTCCAAATTCCAGCCCTTTCTTCCCTTCCCCCCTACCCATATAAGATAATATATTCCCCACCCTATATAACATGGTGATATTTCCTTTTGTACATGTCCATTTGAACTGCCCTATATCTTCGGTTTCACCATACTTACCACCCCTTGAGATTATGGCCCCAAACTCACCAATAGATAGGGTTACACACCCTTTCCTCCCACCCTTTACACCCATCGGTATTTTTTCTACCTTTTCCCCTATTCAGCCCATGGATTCACCCCCCACCATTTTTGGTTATGTACCTTTAGAAATTCATGGGGGTTTATGAGTCCCTCCCTTGATTTCCACCTTGTTCGAAGATGGAAAGCTTTACTTTAACTTCCTCGCAGTAACTCTTGTTTAGTCCCTTTGTAAACACATTTTTTAGTCAAGTAAAATACACTTTCTGGCCCCACATCGGTCACTGCACAATGAAATAGTTAAAAATCTTATCACTTCTCGAAAGACCGACGTTCATTGAAGTTTTACAGCTCCATTTGTAAATGGTTGTAACTATTTTCGCATTACCCTTAGACACTTTTATTGTACTTCAATCACTTGAATACTCTCAATTTGTTGAACCCTCCCCCTTTTGAAAACTTCCCCCTCCCCATCTTTTTTTTCCCCATCATTCAAATTTCCGTGATAATAACTTATCCCCCCCCCCCCCTCCTATGTAGTCCGTTAAATGAGATGTTGTTATGTATGGCCCATTGAGTGTGTGTGGGGGGGGGGTGGTTGGGGGGGGTCGGGGGGTGGGTGGGGGTGGGGGGGGGGGGTTTTTGGGATGGGGTTTTGTGGTGGGGGGGGGGGGGGGGGGGGGGGGGGGGGGGGGGTTGTGTTGGGGTTGGGGTTTTTGGGTGCGTTGTTTTTTGTTTTGGTGGGGGGCGTCCTTCCCCTTTTTACATGGATCTTTTCACTGCCTCTTTCCTGTTGATGGGGCGCGTTTTTCGGAAATTTCCTAGTGACCAATATTTTTTTCCCAAAGTATAAAAATTTTTGTGTCCCACCTTTTTTTCCCCCCCCTTTGTCATCGAGCCACTGTTGTGGCTTTTTCCGAATTCTGAACATTCGGTTGGTTCGGGCCCCCTACTCAATAATACGTCCGAGTATAGTTATCTTATATGTTTTTAAATGCCGTATAAAGGCCTTCCAACTATTATACTATCTCCAACTTCTACCTTTTTGATGACCTTAAAGTCTAAATTCCTCGTGATTTGGTGACAGTTGACAGATTTCATCTGCCCCGGGATCCCCTACTATGATCCTTTCCCCCATTCCAATTCGCGGCTCGAGGAAAGTTCCCCCTTTTCCCCCCCTGATTCACGTGACCAAAAAATTTTCAGGATTTTGCATGGGGCTCCCGACATCGGGATCTGCCAGCCCAGTCCTTGATTTTTTTCCTCTTCCAAAACACCTTCTTTCTCCCTTCCCCACCGCCCCCCCGCCTAAGGGTCGCCACATACACTATACCCCTTCCCCCTTTCCGTTCTTTGTGTACCCCAATGTCTCCTTTTTTATCCCCGACTTTTTCCTTATTTTTAGTCGTCAAGGCAGCTCCCCCTTTCCCGGTCTCCACCCCCAACTAAGACAACAACCAACCCGCCCCCTACACTCCTCATGCCTTCCGACTACCCCCTCCCGATTTTTTCCCCGTACCAAACCAATTGCCTCTCACCCTACCTCACCCCCCCCCCCTTCTTCCATGTTCCTATATTATATCCCTACCCCCTCTCCTTCCAGCAATCTTTTTCTGTTATGACAGAATGATGTTCCAGCAGTGGTCTCTTTTGCGATTGATTGGTGTTTTTGTCTAGGCTGGGGTTATTGACGAGCCTGTGTCTTGAATACCATTCGGTTATTCTTCTTCCCGAAAGTTTTTATCGGTCCAAAATTACCGCGTTTTCCTCTCCACTGGGGGGAATAAAATCAACTCCTGCCAACAGTACTTCTTTCGTTTAGAATGCAGTCCACCCAAACTTCTTCCCTCCCCCCCAAAAGACCCCTCCCGTCATTCCCGTCCTCCTCCCCTCGACCACCAACTCCTCCTGCTCCGTCAATCCGCCCCCCCATCGTACGAAACTCTTCTAGCACATTTACAACGAAGCCGTCCGTTTTTCTTACTATGCATTTTCCTCAAAATGATTAGGAGTTCCTTCTTCCTTAAGGGTGTCGAAGGGTGGTGGTTTGTATGTTTTTGGTCTTTCTCTTTTAATGCTCGGTTCTGCTACTATGGTAGCGTATCAGGATGGGTGACGGTCCGGTTCCCCTTTCTTTAAATCTGTGTCTCGAATGTATTTTTATCTTTCGCCCAGGACCCCCTTCCCAGAATCCCTCTTCAATTTAATACCCAACCCCCTTTCCCCCCCCCTCCATCATTAAGAAACCCTCTATCTCTATATTTTCCCCCGTTTTTGTTGAGCTTATCGAAAGGGGTTAGTAGAGGGGTGTCTTTTGGTCTTTGGGGCTGACTTTTTTTTCGTACGACTGGTTTGCCGTTTGACGACTTACCACCTCCCTAGTCTGATGTAAAGACTTGATTCCCGTACCCTTTTCCTACTTCCCTGCCCCTCTTCTTCAAATCCCAACTAAAGGAATGAGCCTCTCTCTCTTCAGAACACCCCCCCTTAGTCCCCCATTCCCCTTTCCCCCCACATATTCTCTACAAACAAAGTCAGTCACCTTTTTACTTTTCTTCCCCTTTCCTACCCCCTCTTCTTTTTTTTGTACATGGTCCGTACTTTTTTTCAGCTCGGTATCCGTGTTAGTAGGAAACCGGAGGAGTGTCTTCTTTTGGTTTTTCTGAGTAAATCCTTTGGTTCTCATTCGTCCTTTTTTGGCATTTCTCTCCTTTTGTTATTTTTGGAGTTTTCCTAGTTTCCTTTCTCCCCTCTTCGAAGCTTCTTTCCAGAAGTCAGAGGTGATTCTTCCCCCGTGAGAGCCTTTAACTTCTGTACCCCCTAGGTCGACTCTACCATACTGAAGCACACAGGCATATCTGAGACCTTTCGCTTTTCATCCCCAGACCCTTGACCACCTCCCCCCCAAGGATTTCCTTCTCTCCTCCCCCATATAATTCAGGTGTCCCCCCCCCCCTTGTGCTGGGAGCGCTTTGGTAGTGTGATAGAAGGAGAAGAGGATGCCTTCCTCTCCGGGTTTTCCTTTTCTTAGTGTGGATTTGCATGTTGAAAGACTTTTTTTCTTCTTTCCTGGATACTGGAGGAGATTATTGTCGTAGGATTGTTTTTTTTTTTTCTAGGGTTCCTTTATAAGGCTAAGATGGCCTTCGTCGGCCTTTCTCCCGACTCCCTTTTGCACACCTGCTCTATACTTTTGTACACACTTTTTTTTCATTGGAAATTGGCCATGAGTTTGATTTTTCTTCGTAGTTCCTTGTCTGTTCAATAATACAGTATTGCTGTTTACACCTACCGCTTGGGTACTGATCTCTCCGCTCTCTTTCTTCCCCTTCCCCCGGTATTGCAAAATAATGAACCGTCATTCCCCTGTGTCCGTCTCCTCAAACGGGTTTGCCAACAGTGGCTTATGTATGGTTCCGACCTCTCCTTTTCAATTATCAGAGAAACTATGGGGTTTTCCTTTTTTTTTCCATCTGTCATCAGGTCACCGCATTCTCCAATCTTCTTTTTTTCTCACGGGAATTTATCATCCCCATATGTTATGTAGAATATTCAATAAATCACTCGTACAAGTACGTTCCGCAAATCCCCTCAGATAACCCCCCTTCCTTTTCCTCTTCCTAGTATTATTCTATTTAGACACTCCCTTTCAACCCTGTCCGAACTGCCGCCGGGGCCACACCCCGCGAATTCCTCATTTTTTCCACCCCCCCATGAATCCCCCTCTGCGAAACCCTCCTACTTGTTAAGCAGCCATATTGTTACTAGTACCCCCGTTTTGCCCTCTATCCTCATATCAGGAATAGTCTAGTGAAATGCCAGTTTTCCCGTTAACATTTCGATTCTTTCTTTCCCTGTTAATTCCCCCTTCCTTTTCTGCTGGATAAGAGCCCCCCCTTGAGTTTTTCTTTAACCAGTATCACTAGAGAGTTAAGATTTCAACCTGTATTTTCCCTCTAATCTGACTCTTGATAATTTCCCAAACCCCGGATCTTTTTTAGTCTTTCCTCACCCCAATGATCCTCGAAAGTTGTGCCCAGTGCTGTAAAGTAAGTGACAACCTTCCCCCCCTTTTTCTTTCCTTTCCCCCAATGTATCTATCATTCATGTGTAGGTCACTCCTCCCCTTTTCTAATGTTGTAAAACTTCAGTTTTTATTCCATTCGTGGATTTATCACAAATTGTTACATAGTTACTCCAAGTCCCTCTTAGTCACACCCCTTCCCTTACCCAAAACCTTTTTCCCGCTTCTCCCCCCATTGGGCCAACTGGACTCATTCCCTACCCCACATGCTAATTCTTAAAGTAGTCTTTTTCCCCCCCCTCAGTGAAAAATGGTTTTTTCAAATGTTGTTCCGAGGGAGATCCTACTGATTTTGTACTGAAATATAAGTGTTGCCCCTTTCCTCTCCTTTTTTTGCCAGAGATCTCCAGCTGAGCCCCAGGTGGTGGTCCTTAGGCTCTTTTCTGGTTCACCCTTACGGGACCCCCCTCCCCCCCCTCTTCATTTCACAAAAAATCAGTCACAGGTTGATACCTGCTGTTAGTTTTCTAGGACAGCTAGATTGTATTTTACCTTTCCCCCTCTAAAAAGCTTCCAAACCTCTCTCTCAAAGAAAATATTTACCTAGTATACCCCTACTTCCTGATATTTAGTTCCCTGTTTTCTTTCTTCTCGGACCGATCATGTATGTCCATTTTTGCCCCATTTTTTCGCTCCCGTCCTTGCAATACTCCCCCCTTCCTTTCCCGTACCTTTTTTTTTAAAATAACTTGCTTTCCTTTTTTTCCCTCCCCTAGAAAAAACTCCCCCAAAAAACATAGTAGCGGTCACCCCCTCTCCCCCCCTAATAGTTGGTCTCCGAATTTGGCCTTGTTGTGGTTTATTTTTCCTGGCAAATCGCTGACCTTTGCCCCAAAAAATCCTCACGAGTTTGTAAACTGCACATTCTTATTGATTAACAACCACTTGCGTCCCTCCAACCTTTTCCCCGTGGGCCCTCTTCCTTTGTTGAGCCCCCTTTTTCCATTTTCCCCTTTCTTTTTGGGAAATAAAAATATCGTCCTTTTCTTCCTTTTGTCATCTCCCGAATAGGCACCCCTATCAATCTTCTGTTAATAATCCCCCCTTTCCACATAACCCCTAAATTTTAATTCCCCCACTCAATCCTTTCCTCTCAACCTTGCATAGTGATTTCCGATCCTGTGTCCATCTTGCGTTTCACAATAGATTTAGCGCCCACCATTTGTCCTCTGGAGAACTTATGTGCCCCCCTATATTCTTTCCCCCCTTATCCCAAAAAATTATATTTATCCCCTAAAAACATATACCACTGTTTCTAAATTGAGAATTCTATTCAGAACCTTCTCCCCCCAAACCCCCCCTGTTCTATCTTTTCTGCCACCCTTTCCCCCTTGGGTATCCCTTATCACCATTTGGCACAATTGTCTTTTGACCTCTTCCCTTTTGGGCCCTTTTGTATAACTGCCTGCGCATATTACTCGTGTTTAGTCCCCTAACCCCTTTGAGTCCCTCCCCCTTCCCAGAGTAATTCCCCCCCCTACATAAGCTTCTGCCCCCAATTCCCTAGTTAAAAATACAGATGGTCACTTACCTACCACTTATTGCGTGAGACATACATTTTGAGCCTACGTCTTATTTTGTAAATTCTGGTTCCCCCCTTTTCTCACTTTCCTTTTCTTATCGTGTACTACCAACCTTCCTCTTTTAGAAGTCTTTTTGGACCAGTGAACCCTCTCAGTTTCTAGCCCTACACAGGTTTTTTCCCCATTACCTTTCTTCATACGGGCTTTGTCCAACCCATCCGAGTTCTCTCCAATATACATGAGCGGTTGTTCTGTTATTTTTTTCACCCCCCTGTCTATCCCCTTTCCAATTCCTCCTACCCCCTTTCCTGGGACCCTCTCCCTCACTGTTTTAGTGAGGATCCTTAATCTTTCTTCATCGTCAGCAACGAAATACGCTTAGTAAACTGTAACCCCTTTTTCCAAGAAACAAATGTCAAACAGGAATTTCTTTGGGCTCCGGAGATGACTTCTCCTTGTCCCCCCTGGTGAAGCATTGAACATTTGTTAGGATTTCCTCCCTTTGGGTTAAAAGACTTCGTCCTCTGACGAGTATCTGTACTATATATTTTTTCCAATTGGGCCTTTAAAATTCCCCCATACCCTTTTCTCCCCTTTCAATGGAATATACATCCCACCTGGATTTTCCGTAAAATAGTTCCCGTTCAAGTTGAATGATTTTTCCGTTTCCCACTTTTGACGATTTGAACTTTTTTTTTTCCGACACTTCTTCCAATTTCCTTGAAAAAAATCACTTCCTTTCTTTCTCTAAGACCCCTTTTTCCCTTGTTAGGTCTTAAAAGAAAATTGTGTCAACTTTAATTCTTTGGAGTTTCCCTCGATCTGGACTGCTGATAATTACCAGATTTCCTTTATTTTCTCCACCCCCTAATTTATCCCCCCCCCCTGGTTCCAGACGGGTAGTCCCAAAACCCTAATCAGGCTTTCCCCCTTTGGTCCCCCAATTTTTTTCGGTTTGTCCGTCTTCTTTGTTCCGTCTGTTCCCTTTAGGTCTCCGTAGACATTTCTAACGAGGCTACCCCCCCAACCCCCAACAACCCTCACGACCCTCCCTCATCCACCACAGATCATCCCCCCCCGTCCTTTCCTCCCCCCTTCGTACAACCTCCAAGAACTATGAACCCACATTACAAACCCTTCCCCGCCCCCCCCTTTACTTCTCTTCCTACCCCCCTCGTATTCATCTTTTGTCGTGGGATTTTTTATGAACGAATGATGAAGTTTTTTTTGAATCTCAGAAGGTTCTTTTTGTGCGCGTCTGGTCGCGGGTCTGGGTATCTCGACCTCTATGTCATGACCTTCATAACCTTGTATGGGGGGAGCGCGGTCCCTTCCCGAAAGAGTAAAGTCTCTCACTGGGTGGCCCCCCTTATATGATTGACCCCGTTTTCCTTTTTCTCTTCACTCCCGATTCCCCTCCACAACCCTCTCCCCAACGCAACGAACGCGACCTCCCCACATGCGCTAGCCCCCCAATGAGACCTCAAAGACTTCATTCCTTCCCCGTCACTAAATAAGACCCCCCCACGTTACCCTCCCACACATGTGCCCATGAGCTGTTTTAGGACATGCATGGTGTGATTAAAATTTGCGCACTTTTTGGATGGATCTCTATCTTTAATGTAAGGTTGAATCCGTTTTTGTTCTTGCGGGCTAAGATTACGCATTCCTCTTTTATGCATTATGGGCTTTCCTTAGTTCCCTGCAATTTTTGTAAGGTTAGCATCTCGGCATTTTTTCTAATCCTCCAAACGTACAACGGAAAACCAGTCAAGCCCCCCCTCTCCTCAAGACCCCCCAAAAATTTAGAACCCTCCGACCCCCCCACCCATCTTTGCCGAGATATATCGTTTCTTCTTTTTGGGTTTTTAGATCCCCTAGGTTAGTATGAGAGGGGTGCTTCGGATTTCTTCGGGGTTTTCTATTGGGGGGTCTCCCTTCGGTGAGAGTTGCAATGTGCTTTGCCTCCCTTTCAACGCCTCGCTACCAACAGATGTAAAGCGATGGATTAACCTTCCTCCCTTTCCCCCTCCATTCCCAGCCAGCCACCTAACTTTTCCCTTCCTCCATCATAAATAAAACTTTAACCCCCCCCCCCTTATTCCTAGCCTCCAACCACGCGTACTCCCCAAAAATGAATCTATAACAGATTCCTTTTTCTCTTCCCAATTGTACTTTCCTCTCTCCCTTGCCCCTAGTGGGGGGGTAGCTTTTTGGACGGAGGGTGAACTTGAGTAATTCGGGGAGGCGATCAACTTGGTGATTCCCCTTTCTTGTTCCTGTTTTTTTCATTTTTTTGAGGGTTCTTTTCCTTCTAGACATCCGGCTTTTTTCCAATCAAATTTTTACATTGATTTATGCCCAAAGTTCTCTTATTTTTCCTTTCCTGTTTTTGTAAAGCCTCTCCCTTTTCTTCCTCTCCCCCCAGGATCTCCCTCACCCCCTACCAGAGACGTTAGACACTCATCGCATACCCAGAACAAATGAGACCCATTCCTACAAACTCTTTCCCCCTTTCTCACCCCCTCAGGTCATACCCACTCCCAAGCAAACCTCTTTCCTTCTCTCCTTGTTCCTTTCTAGAGTAGCCTCTGTCTCTATTTTTTCGAGTCTTTTCCTTGTTGTAGGTCTCCGTTGGGCTGCATGTTTTTTCCTTTCTTTTCTATGGTATGAGCTTAATGGATCATGGAGGATCTATTGTCGTAGGATTTGTTTTTTTCGTATGGTTTGTTTTTGTTTCCCCCTTTTCTCCTGTCTCTGCGGGCCTCGTCGCCTTTCCTCCTCCCTACATTCTTCGATTCTAATGCTGAGAAATCTACCTTTTGGGTACACTTGTACGGGACAATTGGCTTTCGGGTTTTTTCGGGGGTTCTTTGCTGTCCCTTGTTTTTTTACCCTCTTTGTTTACCTTGTACCAAAGATGGGTAATGTCTTCCGCTCCCCTCTTCGTCTTTACATTACAGGACCATGCCCCATTTTTCAAATTCCAAAACTGTGAAGTCTCCTCACAGCGGTCTGCAACAGTTTCGCGACCTCTTTTTACGCCCCTGTATAAGATCCCATCTGTTGTTTATACAGGTTTATCCTCAGTGCCCCCCCCTTGCCCTCTGGACCTCCCCGCCGTCTTCGGCGGGAACTACTTTATACGGAATTTCTCACCCCCTCTTTCTTCTCCCCGGAATAATATTATCAATCCGAATAAGTCCTTTTTTATATTTCCCTTCTATCATATAAGATCAAAAAGTCTCCCCTCGTGGCTCTTCTTTCTTTTATCTCCCCTTTTGAGAAAAAAGGCCCCCCCCACCATGTTCTTATCTGCGCCGTTTCGCACCCCTCTTTCACCCCTTCACCAACCAGTACCGCCTTTTTGAAACTTGTTTCGAAACCAAGATTGTCCCGCATTTCCCTTTATACTAGTAAACTGTTTGCTAGACTTCCTTCACACAGGACCCCCTCTTGTCCCGGTGACCCTCTTTTCTTTAATGTCACAATTGAGAATGGCACCAGTTTATTTTCCCCCCCCTGACCCTTTGTAATTCTGGTCTAAAGAGCCTATCAGAGTTCTGTGGACCTTCCTGATCACTTATAGATTAAATTCCATCCATACCTCTTTTTTCTCAAAGGCTTATGATCTGGTCACACACCTCTCCCTTGCAAGTGTATTTTCGTCCACAAGGATTCTATTGTGACCCTTGTAACCCTTCTCTTTTTCCCCCATTCCCTGTTTCTCAAAAAGTATGTTCTCCTGATTGGCCCTCATGGATCTAGTATTTTTAAAATTTTTTTTTGAATGCGGTTTTATTTGATGTAGTTCTTCCTCCCCCCTTTCCCCCACTAGCAGGTATTATGCCGTCCCTCCCCCAACCTGTTCCCCCCCAAAACGTTCCAGATTCTCACACCTTTCACATTTCTCCCTACTCCAACCCCCTTCGGTCTACCGGGCCCTTACCCAACGAAACATGGGGTTTTTTCATAAAGGGGGTCTTCCCCTCCCATGAGTAGAAAATGAACCTTGATTAAATGAATAATTTTTTCTCCTTCCCCCCCATATATGCTCCAGCTGAGCCAATGGTGGTGGAGCTAGGCTCTTGACCCTTTTTAATCGGGACCCCCCCCTTTCCAGCACCTGTCATGTACACCAATTAATCTACGTCCAGTTCCGTGAGTATTTACTTTTGCAAATTTTCCTAAAAGGTAGACCTAAATAACTTCATCCCCCCCTAGGTTTCTTCAATATCATCTCGTATAAAGTGTTTTCCCTTATATCATCCCCCCTGTCTTTCCTTAGTACATGCTCTGTCAAACTTTGAACCTTCGATCAAGACTCTGACCTTTTCCCTCCCAATGCTAAACTACTGAAAATAATTTTCCATCCCCCTTCTTTTCTTTGGGCCTTTATTTCTTTAACACCCCTAGTGAGAAGTCCTAAAAAAGCTCTCCTCCCTACCTTTTTTTTGTGGCGTGAGGCACCCCCCGCTACTAGGTTGTGGTTTTTTATCTGGACGCTGTCCTTTCCCACTCGCATGGAGTTCCAAAACTGATTCAGTGCCCAATGTAGCTTCTCTCCCCAACCCCCCCCCCCTTGTCTTTCTCCTCAAAATTCTCAAAGTGTGCCATCCGATCTGCATAATTCTCTTTCTCTTCCTTCCATTTTTCACTAGACTAAGGAGTGCCTTTATATGTCCTCAACCATGTTATGTTACCCTTCCCCTCTCTCCCCCCAAATAAGACCAATTTCCACCTCCCCAATTCTCAGATACTCCTCAAACCACGTTCCCATAGACCCTTTTTCTCCGTTCGCTATACCCTTCTTCGAATTTTTTCACCTCCCTATTTTTGTTCCCTCTCTTTCGCTACCACCCCCGGCGCAGGCTGGCTGCCTTTTGCCCCCCCCCCCCCCAACCGATAGGGCCTCACCTATATTCCTTCCCACAATCACATATTCCCACACTGACACCTCCCTTACCTCTTCCTAACCCCCTTCCACAAAAAACCCGTTTTTACTTGCAACACCCGTTAGAAATTAGCATGGTCTGATCTGTTTTCCACCCCAGTGGGAGCATTTAACCGCCTTTTGACCTCCTTGAGTTCCTCTCTTGTCCGGAAACTATGTAACCAATTAGTTAACTCCCACACAGATTGAATGTAAAATACCCAACTCCAATTATCCCCCCCTCTTTGAGTCACAGTTCGGCATGAACTTCCCCCTTCTCTCGACTCCATTTTTACCGACAGAGCAGGGTCGGGTGTACCATCATCGTGTCCCCCTACGTTTGCCTGTTTAACCTCCTAATTGCATCCTACGATTTTTTAAGTATCATCGCCTGTCTCAGTTTATCTCTTCAAAGAAAGGTATGAACCTCCCTGTGATCCTAAAGGGATCTTACACATAAACTCTGCGTTTCTTTTGACTCCCCCTGTACACTAGCATGTTGTTTCTGTTTCCCTTGACCAATCCAGATCATTTTGCCCTTATAAAGACATTGTTTGATTATATACTATTTTTCATGTTTCCCCCCCTTCCGAGTCCCCCCCTCATAGTAAGACAGATTCCCTTTTTCTTTTGCTAACCCTTGTTGCCATCCAAAAATTTTCCCCATTTACTGTGCATGCTCTGCGTCCCCCTCTTTTTGCTTTTTCAATGATGAATTTTTAAACGTGTCTTTCCTTGTCTAAATCTCATAATACTACTGTCTTCTCTGTATTTCTATATTTTTTTTAGACTTCCGTTCTTAATTTCCCCCCCAGATATCCTCTTAAATGACTATTTAAATATTGGCATTCCCCGATACCGTAGTTCCCGCGTGCAGGCTTCTTGGTTGAAAGTCTTTGCCCGATTTTTTCTGTACACCTTTACAGCCATATTTCTTGAAATTTCCTTGTAAACAAATTCCCTATTTCTTCTTCTAAGCTTCCTCTGTTGAGAGCCGTAACAGAAATTGTGAGTCCAACCCCCTCCGGATTTGCCCTGGGCCTGGAACCCTTCTTTTCTTGATTACCCCGCAGTTGCACTTATTTAACCACCCAGCCATCCTTTCTTCCTCCCCGACTTACACCAAGAATACTTTTGACCACCCATTAAAACTCCCCTCCGTCTCCCCCCCTCTTGTGGACCACATGAGAA
>Ga0179591_1315642_pt1 | contig 12144 bp, 16 predicted proteins | sample CZOMad2_1_08_16f_FD_182891 | JGI IMG/M metagenome (GOLD analysis project Ga0179591, IMG submission 182891) | Vadose zone soil fungal communities from Angelo Coast Range Reserve, California, USA - CZOMad2_1_08_16fungal (PacBio error correction) | ecosystem: Environmental > Terrestrial > Soil >... | reverse complement strand
TCTGAAGTTGACCTTTCCTTCACCAGGAATTCCCATAGGTCTTCCCAGTCCATTTGAGGCTCTTTTTTCTCCCGCTCAAAATCAAATTGAGTGGCAGTTGTCCATGGCTCCCCCGATCGCCTCTCCTTTTCTATGTTCTTGCGCTAGGGCGGAATGGAAGAGATGACAATGGTCCGGTCGCCCCCCCACCATTTTTGATGCCGCGCACGATTTGACCGGGCGAAGGGAAGAGCCCTTTTTTTTGCACTGGGGTTCTTCATGTTCCCGTCCGATCATCCGACCCTCGTCAATGCACGGGTGCCCCTATTTCCCTCATTCTAGCAGGCGCGACACTATCGTGCCCTGCAGGAACGAGGGGGTCTTTTTTGATTTTCTCTCTGGGCGCAGAATCAGGCGGGTTCTTTTTCTGAAAAGGGTTCGACGGTGCGGTCGACCTTTCCACCTCGTTCCATAACAATGAAATTTTTATGCCCTGCCTATTTCGAGAAGCTTTTAGCGAGAATTTTTCCTCGTTCCGCGGTTTCCAAGCAACATTTGACGAATTGCAGATACTTGTAAAGCTTTGTCCCCCCCCCACCCCCCCCCAATCGGGAGGCTTTCAATGGGCGAGAAGATTTAGACTCTCCCGCCGTTCTTCGGTCTGATTCCGCCCCTTAAAACATAAATCCTTTTCTTGGCTTATCGGCCGTTTTATGCGCGCGCCACTTAAAAGTTGTGTTTGCTTTGCCACCTTGCGCCTTGCGTGGCGTTTTACGAAGGGTGGGCTGCGATCCCTTCAGGCCGATACCAGATTCTTTCCGTCAAGATTCTTTCACGTCAAACCTTCCTCTGCACGGTCGGATCAGCTGATCTTCGCCTGGCAGTTTCCGTTTTCTTATAATTCTCCTGCACCAACAATGCATCACAATGGTCCATTCATCTCCATTTCCATTTGCTCCCCCCCCCCCTACCGAAAGAAATTTTCCGATACTCCTCCCCGTGGTAAATAGAAGAAGGAGTCTTCTTTATTCTTCCTTGCCCGTTCTGATCGTCTCCCGTCCCTCTCGTCGGGTATCTTTTTCTGGGCCGGTGCCGGGCACCCACAATTTTTTAAACCCCAATTTCTTCAGCCGTGGCCCGGGATCGATTGAGGTGGCTGGATTGCCTTGAGGTCATGCTTGCGGCCCACACCTCCCTTTTTCGCGGGGTTCCTTGAGAAAGGTTCTATTCTTTTGGCTTCTTGGCCTGTTTCATACTGCATGGGCCGGGGTTCTCAAGTGACGACCATTTCTCCCCGACCCTCGATTTCCTCCGGTCTTGGCTGTTCGAATGAGCGTTGACTTTCCCGCGGTGCGCTTTTCGGACTTTTTCTATATCCCCTACGACGAGTCCCCGCTCGCGGGCTGAGATTTTTTTTTTTTGAGGACCCGATTTTGCAACCTAATTTGCCCTCTTTTACCCTCCCTTCTGCATCCTTCCCCTCTCTATGTAGTATTTTTGCACTTCATGGTTTTATTTTCGTATGAGCCCTTGCCATGTCACGCACCGCCTTTTAGTCTTCTCCACCCCTCTTTTTTCCCACACGATTCCCTCTATCCGAGCGTCTTAATTCTCGTCCCGTTTAAAAGAATACCCTTCGGAGTAAGTGTGTCCATGGCAATCCTCTTTTTATGTTTTTGAGATCATTGCAGGGAGACCCGTCCCCCTTACCCCTCTTTTTCTTTCCTGGACCTCATAACTACGCTCTTTTATCTTGGCATATTGGTTATTCTTCTTTTTTTCTTCCGGGGCTTCGTCAAAATTGCAGTTGTTGGTGTTACATGGCCCTTGGAAGCAAAGACACCCTGAACCCCCTTCCCTTCCTTCTCGGGTCAGGATTGGAAGAAGTGATGGATGGACCAGTCAACCCCCTTGGGCATTCCCTCAAGTTTGCCGCTCTTTCTTGCAAAAATATCCTCACAACCTCTTCATCCCTCTGGCGATAGAGAATCTGCTCTCTCCAGGGTCCACCTGATGCACGGCGAGGGAAACGCCGCTTCCCAGCCAAGACTCGTTTTGTTCTTGGCTTGCGGAATGGCTTCTTCCCCGGGCTAAAACAGGCGGAGCTTCCTAAACCCCCTTCCTCTCGGCACTTCCCCCTCCTTTTGTCTGCAATCAGAAAACAACTTCTCGCTTGGTCCCCCCCTCCGCACGCTTCCCTTACTCCCATCAGTATCTTTTCCGGGTCTTCTCTTTTCGCAAAATGGGAAGATGCTTTAACCCCCCCCCCCTTGTGCCTTTCCACTCGATTCCTCCAACGTTACGAGCTGATCCCTTCTGGCTCCCCCGGCCCAGCCCCCCCCTCGAGACCCCCGTGATCGCTTCCGCCGGCGGCTTCTTTCCAAGGAAGCCTTTTTAGCTCAGGCCCTGGTAGGCCGGTGAGAAATTCGCAGGCCCTGAGAGCGTCTTGACTTTGTCTGCGGGTTTCCCAGCAGGTCCCATCGAGGTGACCCAGAATAGAAACTGATCTTATTCTCCCCCATTTGAAACTTCGTTTGCTGCTATTTCGCCATATCCCCCACCCAGATATATTTTATCTCCTGAAAAGGAGAAGAAAACCCTTTTATTCCCCCCCACCGCCATGACTCTTGGCCCAGGCCACACGATTGACCTGGGTAAAGTACTCGATGCGCAACTCTCCAGCTCCCCTTCTGGTGCCTTATGAATAGAGCCCCCTTCCCCCTCTTAGATCGTAGATTCCTGTCGAATCCCGGAAATCTCTCCCATTGGCCCCTACTCTTAAGCCACGGGCCACTTAGGCCCGCAAATCGGTTCCAAAGGTTGCTTAAGGATCGGAGTCACAACGAAAACGAGGATCTCCCTAATCCTTTCCTCCATCTCCTTTCCATCGACACCCCACTACTCAGCACCTTTTTAATTTTTTATGTCCTTTCTTCAACTCGACCTCCTTCTCCCGGTGCGACCAGACCGAGCTTCGAGCGCTCCAGCAGGAAGGCTAGATTCAAAGGGATCTCCTCCCCCCCCACCTCCCCCCCTGAGCGACACTATCTTTCGGCGAGCTGCTAGAAACATGGATTCAGGATCATGATTGTTGCATAGGCCTGGCTTCCTTCGTGTCTCTAAATGGGACCCCTCCCTCACGTTCCGCGCACCGAAAGGGACAACCCCAAGTTGCCTCGGTACATTCGGCGGCTCATTACTGCCCCCCCGGACCCCCGTCGATTCCGTCCCCGAGAAGACAAATTTGCGCCTTCGTCCTTCATTTCCGAAAACGGGGCAGCTGTCGCATCCAAGTAAAAGAAACATTGAGCCCTTCCTTGTCCAATCCCCTGCGCCGGCCAAGTCCAAACCATCGGACGTTTCTCCCATTCGAATGCTGGGGCCTTCTTTCTCATACCCCTCCGGTTGTCTCATTTCTGATTTTCCCTCCAGACCCACTTCCCCCTTTGCGAAACCGACCGCTGTTTTTCCCGAAGGCTTTGCTTTGACGCCTTCCCCCCCTGCCATTGATGATGCTAACTGGAGGACCAGCTCTCCTTTCTCCATCTGTTGATTGTCTTGAGTCATTAGGAATGGAAGCGTTCCCTTTTTAGCTCCCCCCCCTCGCCCTAGCGAGCTTGTCGGCTGCATATGTACCGAGAGTTGTGTTTTAGGGGCGAGCCTCATTTCTGGCAATGTACCCTGCTCAGGACCGGTTCCCCAATGCCCGCCCAGTGGGGGGGGGTTTTTTCCCCCCCCTTTCCAATGATACTCAGGTCTATGCGGGGAAGATCCCGTGCTCGGAGAAGGTCGATCGGGGCTTTAAGCCTTGTCGAAGTCGTCCCCTCGTTCTCCAGCTCGTCCTTCTTTTCTTTGTCTTTTTCACCGTGGAGCTTCCAGGTGAGGTGTTAGACTTCTTTAACCTCCCTTGGGAGTCTCTTCCGATGTTTCAGCAGCCAGAGAGGCCTCTTTTCTCTTCTTGGGTGGTCGACAACAATTGAGAATGCCGCTCCCGAGTTTTATTCCTGTGCCCAGGTTATTGGTTCTGCTTTGACCCTTTTTTTTGCCGCGCAGCATCTCGATCCCCTTCGACATTTTTTCTCGCAGGAGGCACTTCTTCCTCTCACACCCATCCCTTATCTGTTCTTGCTTGCTCTGACGGAGGGAGAGGGGTTACTTTCGGGCATAGTTTTTGCCAGAAAGGTGTAGAAGTAAGTTGAAGGTTTAACCACTATCTTATCCCCCTTTTCGGCACCCCCTTTCGAAAATTTTTTTCGTCCCTTGTTTTTTTCTTTTTTTTTTTTTCCTCTTATTTTCGTTTCTCCTTTTATTGTACTTTTTTTTTTATCTTTCTTCTTATGTAAGTTCTTATATGCTCCTGGGCTCGGAGGTCAGAATAGATCCTGAGTTTCCCCCAATTCTCCCCTCAGAACTTCCGGTTGCGATTGTATAAAAACAAAATTGAAACGACCTTTTTTTTCCCTGCATCCCCCCAATACGTCAAAGTGCGGGTCTCTACTCTGCTTCTTAAATTGCACGTGTATTCCTTCTGTTTTTATTGACTTCCCCCCTCTTCTAGTTCCATCCTTGCGGGCCGCGTTGCAAAGGGCAAAAATTTTCACCACACACGTCCCTTTCGGTTAAGTTCTTTTTCCGGCTGGAGGTCCTGTCTTCTGATTCCCACTCTTTTTTAAGAGGATGATTTGACCGGCCTTTGATTCCTTTCAGGGCCTCTTAGTATTCTCAGGCCCTGGCCTGGGTTACCCAAGTAGAAGACCTTTCCATCCTCCCCACTCCGGTGCCCTTTCTTGGGTGAAGAGCGACTGATTTTCCGTCTCTAGCTTACCCAATTCCCGTCTTCGCTAGCGCGAGGGATGCATTTTGTGTTGCTGCCTACTATTTCGGGCGCCACTTTTCCTCTTCTGACTTTTCATGTGCTGGATAATCCTTTTCCCATATCCTATTCCAGCTTCCCAGGATCTGCGGTCCCTTGCCCTTCCCCCTCCCCTCTGCCAAGTACTTTTTAAGAAGCCCTTTCACCCTCCCCCCTCGATCCGATCCTCTCCGCGGTCCAAGGTCCATGACAAGATTCCTGGTAAATTGTGGTTCGCCATATCTCCCCCGTTGTTGTTGAGAGTCTTTCCAAGGGGAGTAAACCCTTGTTAATTGGGCATTTTGCGTCTCTTACCCCCTCCTTTCTCTTTATCGAGGGGCGGGTATTTCTGTTGAACCCTTTGGATCGCACAATAATTTTCCTTGGCTTTGGACCCTGTTCCGCATTCCCGCAAGTCCTCTTTCCTCCAACAACCCAGTTGGAAGACGTGCTTTTTCTAGCACAACCTTGTACGCTTCCGTTTTCGCCCGTCACTGATTAGCCGACGAACAGATCCTCACCCCCTTAATCCCGCGTTATATGTTGGCTTATATAGGCCATCCGAAAAAGCCGCTTCCGAGTTCAACCCTGACGCCTTTTTCCAACCCGCCCTTTCTATCGTGCTTTTTTTTTGGAGGAGGGAATGAGTCTTTCCCGGGAAAACCCCTTCCCCCCCTGACCCTTCCCCACCGCCGTAGGCCCTGCCCCCCTTTGCGGTTCGAAATCACTCTCCCCCCATTTTTTGTGCCACACCGCACCATCCTTCTCCCTTCCTCCAGCCCCATCAAATAAGGATCCGTGCGGCTTCTAGACGTCCCCCACGATTTTGGTTGCAAAAACCATTTTTGTTGGCAACTCTCCTCCCGCCAATAGCTGATGAATTTCCGATGGCGCGTCCTCCACCCATTCATTTACACCGGAAGTTTCAAGTCTCGGCGTCAGAAGGAGGACTATCTTTTCGGGGAGTCTGGGCTCTTACAAAAGTTTGGAATGGTATTTCGCCCCTGCCTCCCTTTACTGAGTTCTTTTCACGATTGGGGATTCATTCTTGTTGGGGACGTCCATGCAGGTTCGATATGCGTGCTACTTCGTAAGGAGGCATAGCCGTAGGGAAAGGAGTTCAGTCTCTTCTCCCTCTCTTTTAAGACTTTCTTTTTTTTCAATTTTGTGGTTTTTTTTCTTTTTTCCCTGTCTTTCGTTTCCCTCTTCACCGTCTGCAGTTTTCCCGTCCCACGCTAAAGGGCCTTCAGCGCGACATCCGCTCCCCCTTCGCTTTCCCTCTTTGTTTTTAGTGTTTCCTTTTCGCGATCCCTGGAGATCGATATAGATGTCGCTCTTCCCGCCCATTTGCTCAAGCCACTTTCCCAAAGTTATCCGGAAACTTCATCTTCTTTAACAGTCTCTGACTTCCTTCCAGACCCCCCGCCGGTTTCCAAAGGAATATCCCCTTTGATGATGTCCCGCAGGACTCCCCCCAGACTTCCTCACTTTTCATGGTTCATGGAAAGAGTTACCCCCCACCCCCTTACCCCCAACGAACGTTTCCAACCGAGACTTGCGAGCGATCCATAGAAGGATCCAGAGTACCCTAACTCCCCCCCTCCCCCCCTCGGAGCGCCTTTTGCGGTTCTTCGCCCTTGAGGAGGTATAATGGGAAAATATAGCTGTTTCGTTCTTTTTTCGCCGCTTGAACCAAGACATTGCACGTTGGCGCGCCCTGAACTTGGCACTCCCCCTGCAGCGTCCACCTCGGTTTCCGATCAATTACGATTGGATCAGCCAGGGTTCAGTCGTTCAGTCCGCCTGATCTCAGCCATGTATTATGTTCAATTGGCCCGAAACTGTTAGTGGGGGTCATACAGGACCCTTGAGTTTTTGCGCGTGGCGTCACTGAAGAGAGGCAGTCCCAACCCAGTCCCCTTTTCTGCCCCCCCCCTAGCGATTCCAATGTACTTCTTCCCTCCTTTTCTTTGTGTGTTGTGTTGAGAGATCTTTTAGTTGAACCTTTCCCCCCTTGAAGATTCCTCTTTGGGATTCAGGAGAGTACTCCCCTCTTCAACCTCCCCTTTGGTTACTTGCCGTTTTCGGGCCCTTTTCCCGCCTGCGGCATGGACGATTTTAGTGAGCGTCAAGGCTTTTTTTCCCATCCCCCCCCCCCTTTTCCGCCCCTTTTTTTGGCGCTATCTACTGAGAGACTCCCCCTTAGACCTTCCTTCTGCATTTCAGTCCTTTTTGGCCCTTTTCGGTTTCGCACCGCACTTTTCGTAAATGTACAGGACCCTCCCCTCCCGTCTCCCCCCACGCCCCTTTTTTCCTATTTTTCCACTCATCTTCCTCTCCAGTTTTCGGGACCGAAGTTACCCTTCGCTCGTCTCCTTCTTCGGTATCGCTGGGAGGACTCGAGCTCCTTGATCCCCGCTCTCCAGAAGTCGCGGGGACGTTTTTCTTCTCCCACTCCTCCTCTGGTCGGACCTTTTGGTCCCTCGTTCATAAACCCTTGAAAAGTTCTGCTTTTGATGCCATGGATGTGCGAAGCTCCTGGTTATAGCCGGCGTGTTTCGTTTCGCATATAAGGTAAAGAAAAACCCGCACGATCCGTGCGTTGCCCGTCTTGTCGGGCGGGGCAATTGAGTATGTTTCACAGTCTATTCCTTCCTCTTCGTGAACATTTTATCGCCCATTTCTTTCTCCCTCCAATCCCTCTCTGTTGCGAGGATTCTCTTGATGCGGCGGACTTTTCCCGTGAGTGTTGTCCTTGTAGAGTTTTGCCGTTACCAGGGTTTTTCTGCGCATTACCACTTTTTTCCCCCATTCCCCCTTCCCACCTCTTTCCTCTTGGGTTCTTATTCGAAATCCCTTTAGAAAATATGGCACTTATCCCTGACTTCAGCTGGCCCCGGGCCGTTCACGCATATCGACTGTGTTTCAACCCCCCTTCCCCACCACCTCTTTCAGAGCTCTCTGGCGTTTCATTTGTATCCCCCCACCCCTTGACCTTTGTTGGCGTACCCACTTTGGAAATCGCCGCTTCGTAGAAGAGATGAGGTGACTTTCCTTCCTTTTTGCTGTGTCTTCCAGCTATCTCTTCAGCGAGTATTTCGGGCTGAGCTTTCCCGGGCACCACTTGGTTCACCCACTCCCACATTGGTTTCCGAAATCAGCTTTCCTCTCCCTTTCTCCTGTTGCTGAGGTCTCCATGCTTTGTTTTTTGGCCCAAAGTCCGCCCTGGGCTCTCTTGACCCTCCGGATTAGGGGAGTTAATTAAGCCTGGGACTTGTTACTACTCATTCCCGCGCCTCCACTCTATTCTTGTGCGTATGTTGAAGAGCGCGGCGTTTTCCCCCCCTCCCGCGCTTTTCGGATCCTCCAAGTTCCTTTTATCGGCGGGGATTGAAGAGTGAGATCTGGTTTTTGCCTTCCACCGATGTTTTTGCAACTTTAATCTCCTCCCTCATGTGCTCTAAATCCCTTTTTTCCCTCTTTTTTCTACCCGCGTCCTTTTTTTCTATCTTAGTTCCCAGTTTCCATGTAACAGTAAAACGATGCCGTTCTTTCCTCCTCGTTTAAATCCCGATCCGAGGTCGGACTTCTCGAATCGTTTAAGCATGCCCGCTTCTGGTCGTTTTGTGATCCATGGACATCCCTCCTTCCTCGGTGTTGTGTTGTTCTAGAGATTGCCTTTCCCTTCCCCGATTTGCATTTGAATGTCGACCCGCGTCTGCTCCTACGCCCTCCTTCTCCTATATTTTTATCTTGGAACCGGGGGCTTTGTCACACATTGGTGCCTTTCTTTGGAGGTTGCCACTGTTTAAAAACTCCCCTCCTTCAGTCCTTCCTCCTGAACGAAATAGCCTCTTTAGAAAGGATGATCTGTCCATATCTACGATTGTTTGCGCAGATAGATTTCCTTTACTTTTTTTCACGACCCAACAACTCGGAATCTAATCGATTCTTTTAATTTGATATATGTCCCCCGTGAAAAGCGCCTGTCTTTCTTCACACTCCTCTCCAGAACCCTAAAGCAAAGCTCCTCCAGTGGCCCCTTCGGGGCCCTAAGGAAGGTCATACAACTTCCCAGGAGTATGCCCATTTCCCCCCGTACCTCGATCCCTGTCCTTTTTTACGAAAATCAGCAAGATACCCTTTTTTCTCTCCAAATTCAGCACAATTCCTTCTCCCTTCTAAAGCAAAATAATTCTCACCGTGCCGCGGCTTTCCTCGTCCATGGTTTTTCTTGACCACCGTTCCCCCCTCTCTTCCCGCCCTAGAAGAGATTGTCATTCCTTCTCCTCTTCTCCCCCCTTACCCCGAGCTTTCCTCCTCTGAGCTGAGATTTGGCGATTAAACGGGACGTCTTGTCTCCCCTTCCCCCCAGTCGAAGATCAATCGCCTCCCTGAGATTTTCACATTTTGTTCCGTTCTCCTTTCTGATTCTTATCGTCCTCGCCCACGTCAGCCCTTTTGACCTCCCTTTGGCCAGAGTGACCGCCACTCTTTCTCCCGAGTGCCTCTACGAGATCTTTTCTCCTGGCAATGCAACGGTCCTTGCGCAGCCCCCACCCTCGGCCCACTCCATCCGCGGGCCCGGCCCACCAGCTCGGGTAAAGTAACGAGCTCATTTCCCCTCCTCCTCCTCAACATCCTTTTGTAGGTAGAAACCCCTGCCTCGCGCTCTCTTTTTACCAACTTCCGAGATTTCGAAATTCTTTTCCTCGCGAAATTCTTCACCCCCTCCCCTCCCCCTACACATTAATCCCCCCCTTTCCTCTTATCTGGCATTCACACTTTTGCTTGGGAAATTCTCTTTAACCCACGTCCCGTGCTCCTCGAGTCGCTTCTCGGCGGGCCCTAAAAAAGACCCGACTTTCTTTTCAGGGGCTTACCCCCTTTCACAAAAAAGGTCCCTCAAACCACCGTAGAGCGCCCCCCTTTTCACTCCCTCCCCTTCTTGCCGGATGCTCTCTTAAGGCTGATCCCAAGCCCGATCCCTCAGGTCCGCGAATTACCCAGTGTAGGGCTCTAACTCGGTGAAAATAGGGCAACTTTGTCTGCATTGAAAGTTCGTCCTTTCTCCTACATTCCCTTTTACATGATTTTTTCGCGCCCCTCCCCTTTCACACCAAAGTCTTCAATGAGCCCGCCAGATAGTTTCCCTCGATTGGTCCCGTCCAGTGTTTTCAGCGTCCATCTTGACGACGCAAGAACCCTTCGCAGTCTATTTTTGGCCCTGAAACGTCCCAGCAGGCCGCCAATAAATTGCGATTTCCCTTTTGTTCCCTTTTCCTGCATTTCCCTCGCGGTATGTGAAACCCCTTCGAATTCCTGGGGCAGACTTTTCAACGACTCTCTCTTTTTATACTTTTTTCTCGATTGGAGTCTTTCCTTTTCCCATGAATCGAATAGTCTTTTCCCTCGATGTTTTCCCTTTGCTTTGACGCCCCTCTCCAAGGTCACCTTTTTTACTTTTTCCTGCGGACCCCTTGCAAAGTTTAGGTCCCCCTAGAATCGCCATCGATTGTTTTTGGAGTCTCTTCCCAGATGAACTCTTTTGGGCGCCCCCAGCAATAGAATGATAGCGTCTTTTTCCTCCTGTTCCTTGAAGGGGACTCTCCTTTGTTTCAATGGATTTGAGCGACCCAGAAACGGGAATGTTCGTGCAATGTCTTTCCTCCCCAAGCCTAAAAGGTCCCACCCCCCCCCCCCCCACAAAAAAACCCCCCCCCACCCCCCCCCCCCCCCCCCCCCCCCCCCCCCCCCCCCCCCCAAAAACCCCCCCCCCCCCCACCCCCCCCCCCCCCCCCCCCCCCCCCCCCCCCCCCCCCCCCCCCCACCCCCCCCCCCCCCCCCCCCCCCCAACCCCCCCCCCCCCCCCCCCCCCCCCCCCCCCCCCCCCCCCCCCCCCCCCCCCCCCCCCCCCCCCCCCCCCCCCCCTATGAACGCCAAGGTGAATATTATCTTTCAATCAATCCTTTCCAGTTCTCTCCCGTGGACTCGTTCCTTCATTCCCCTTGGGGTTCAGGGGCTGGTATAAGATTTTTTTTTTTACTCTCTCTTCTGCGGCGCCAGACCCCCCGCGAGTTGTTGTAGCCTTTGTCGACGGTGATTTTTCTCCCCGTGGTCACTCGTTCCCACCCCCATGAACTTTTTGTGTTCGTGCCATGCGTGAGCAGCAAGCTGATCTTCTGCGCGGTTCTGTTTCTCCTCCTTTCCGTCCACCCTTGGACGAATTTGTCTTACCGAGTTGCGGGCTCCTGCCGCGCGTTGGCAATTCGCGAGAAGAGTCCCCCTTGACCCTCCCTTCCCTTTCCCAATGGTTATTTTCTTCTTTTCTTGCGCCCACCCCCACATCAGCTCTTGGTCTCTTCTCTGTTTGCGCGGTACGGTCACGCGTGTGGGCCCGCTTTCCCCAGCGGGTTTCGAGTTTTGCCCGAACCTTTTTGATCTCCCCCTTCCGATAACTTCGTATGCCTTCCTCGGGTGAACGAAATCTTTCTCCCCATTTCACTCGATCCGCGACCTGGCGAGCCGAGTCCTCATAGATCCATGTCTTCCTTCCCCCCCCCCCCCGCGGAATTTTGGGGTTAGATCGACTCGTCTGAATTCTCCCCCCCCATACCATTGCCCGACCTTGTTGGATTTCTAAAAGTCAGTCCCTTTTTTTTGACCTCTCTCCTGTCTCCAGCTCCTTTGTATTTCTTTGGGATTTGATGGGCAGGCAGCAGGCCCCTTCCCTCTGCAGCGCTATATTTTGCGGGACTCGGCCCACCCCAAAGTTGGTTTTCAAACACAACCCTTCAAAATGGTGAGATCCCCCTTGATTTCCTGAGTTGCAAGGTTTGATTCGGGGAGCTTCTTTCTTAGGCTTTTCCCCAAAAGCGCCAGTAGCGGTGCTGATAGGAGACATGGCCGCGGTTCTTTTTCCCCCTTCATAAGAATTGTTTTCTTTTCCCTTTTCGGACTTTCCCAGATCGAAACCTACCCGATACCCCCCCCCCGTCGCTCAGGTGCTGCTTGCCCTCGCGGGCTTCTTTTAGGGATCTTCATATTCCCCCCCCCTCCTATGCGATCGATTCTATTTTCTGCCATGTCGTGTTATCTATTGATCGGCCCAAACTGTCCGGAAGGAAATGATTTATTTGCTTTTTTCCCCCTTTCTATGTTGGACCCGGAGTTACTTTTTCCCGGCGGCCCATTGGCCTGTCCCTACAAGTAGTTTTCCCTCGCCCCCGTCCGTCAAAGAAATCACATTTCCCTCCTCCTCTTCTTTACTGCGGCCTCTCCATGCCCGATTTTCCTTTTGGACGGAGACCCTA
>Ga0179591_1333971_pt1 | contig 12145 bp, 18 predicted proteins | sample CZOMad2_1_08_16f_FD_182891 | JGI IMG/M metagenome (GOLD analysis project Ga0179591, IMG submission 182891) | Vadose zone soil fungal communities from Angelo Coast Range Reserve, California, USA - CZOMad2_1_08_16fungal (PacBio error correction) | ecosystem: Environmental > Terrestrial > Soil >... | reverse complement strand
CCCAGAACGATCCCAATTAAGCAAAAATTTTTTTTTTCGCTCTCGACCCGATGCGCCCCCTCCGCTTTTTCTTCCCCTTTTCCACCCCCTCAGTTTTTTTCCCCTTTTTTCATGTTTTGATTAAATTTCTGAGATCCCCCCCAACGAAAGTTGTCTATTTTTTTAGCCTTTCGTACTTGGACGGTTGCACCCGTTTTCCCGCTTTTTCCCCTTCCAGTACTTTTCGTGTAAGTCCCTTCTAGGAGTGTTTTTTTTCACTTTGACCGACCTTTTTTCTTGGTGTTCTTTTTCCTTTCTTCTGAAAGAAAGAGCTAGGTCTTCTTTCGCCCCCCTCTTTGAGATCTTCCCTTTTCCTTTCCACTCGTTTCTGTTTCCCTTCCTTCTGTTTATTAGAAGAAACCCCGTCCACTTGCCTTGACGGTATTGCGTGTTCCGTGGCGACACTCGTTTCCCCATTGGCGTTGTTTTCCCTTCTTTTTTTCCTGCGGACCCCTCCCTTCCAGCGGTTCCCCTGGATTTTTTTTTTTTGCAGTTAACGTTCCCCCCTCCTGATCACATTGGAATCTCCCCTCTTTTGGTTGTTTCTCGCGATGGGGCGGTAACACCCTTTCGCCGGTTTTCCTCGTTTCGGCTTTGTCCTCATCCTTTTTTTTTTTCCCACCCCCCGGCCCCCCCTTTCCCAACTATTTTTCGAAACGCGTTCTGGCCCCCTCTGTCTTCTTTTACTTTTTTTGAGGCCGATGTCCCCCACCGGCGGTTCGCCGCTTTTCTTCCCCCCTCTTTCCTTTTCAGAGTCGAATTTCTTTTTATATGACATCACATCCCCCCCCGATTCTTAAAGTACGCCCCCCAGTTTTTTCCTTCCTTCTCAGTGGGCCAGCTGTTGATCGTTGCCTTTCTGAGATTTTTCCTTTTGACCGCGTTTGCATGTCAGACTGGTTTATTTGTTGACAAAGTTTTTGTTTGATCATCACCTTTCTCCCCTCCGTTCCTGTGTCTGTTTTTTCCTTCCTTCCGTTCCCCACGTTTTAGTTTTCTTCCGGCCCCTTCATTGAGTGAGAAATTTTGTTTGCTGACCTTTTTGCTATGTCTTGATTTTCTTTTTCTGTTCCTCCCCCTTTCCTACTCCCCTAACGGCTTTTGTTTTCCCTCCCTTTTTCGCTTTACCCTCTTACTCCCCGACCTTTCTTCTTATTTTTTTTTGAATTGTAATTGTGAGTTCTTTTCATTTCTCTTTTTCGGAATTGGTGCCTTTCTTCCTCCGCTCCTTCTCCGGCTTTTTCCCGAAATTGAACTAGTGTGGATGCTAAGACCCTCCCCCCGTGATAGCCTGGTTTTTTTCCTTACGGAAGGTTTGAGGCCCCTCTGAGTTACATCTCAACGGTGGGATGGAACTTTCTCTTTCCCGAATTTTTTTTTGCTTCACCTCTCCACCCTCCCCCCGTCACCCCAAGGACCCCTCACAGACCTTGAAGGAGCCTCTCTACTCCCCCTTTAGTCTGAGAATTCTCCTCCCGTGGCGGTCTCTTCTTTTTTCTTTGCCCAGGTACATGATTGAAGTGGCTGACGTAGTGGTATTTTTTCCATCTCTCTTTTTTTTCTTCCAATATCCTGTTTTGGAAGGCTCTGACTAGAAGATCCCCTACCAGGTTGTTAGTCCCCTTTTTATGGCTTCCCCCCCCAGTCATGACCTTCTCTTATGCGCCCCTTGCCCCTCCCTTTCTCACAATGAGAGTCCCCCCCATAAGTTTCCCTTCCTTGAGTTCTTTTGATATTTGGGTGGATGGTTTCCCTTCCAACCTTCTTTCCTCTTCCCCCCTTCTCATGAATTACTTTCCCCTTTCCTCCGTTTTATTTTTTCCCCCGCCCCAACTTTGACTGTAGTCTGTCTTCCCGTTTTTCCCCCCCTGGGGACCATCCCTCTCCCCCCCGCCAAGAATCCCTTCCCAGTCCTTCCCCTTTTAATAAGTACTATTGGGAGTCTCTTTAACCAGGATCCCCCCACTGAACCTGCCCCTCTGTCCCCCCTCCTGTCTCTCCCTGCCCGCCCCCCCTTGGTCCCGTCTCCCCCTTTCCCCCATTTTTCCTCTTCTCTCTTTTTTTTTTCGATTTTCCCCATGCCCCCCGGCAGGTTAGCCGCAGATTCCTTCACTTTTTTTTTGTTGGTGACGTGAAGGTCTCCCAAGTCACGAGGTGTCGACCCCTTATTGTGCATCTTCACCCCCCCCCCCTCCTGACAAATCTGACCCTTTTTTCTTTTTTAGACCTGAGGACCCCCTTTAGAGGGCTCATCCGTTTCCTCCTTGGACGCGATTTTCCCGGCTCTCTCACTTTAGTCCACTGGATCGTGCACCCCTGCCAGGAGAGCTTAACCGAGTTTTTCAACCCCCGAAAGGCCCCCTGCACCTATAGCTTCTTTCCCCTTTCCTATGGACTCCGAGCCCACCCCGTCACCCCCCTCGCTTATAGCCCCCGTGACTTTTTGCCAAAACTCCTTCCCCTTTCTGTTCCGGTGACCAGGGGAACTTTTGATGGGACGGTCTTCCCCCCCCCCGTCTCTCCTTTGAGGCCTCCTTTTTCTGTGTCCTTACTTCGTTATTTCGCCTTTCTTCTGGTCCCTCTTTGAATTAGTGATGGGGAGTATTAGCTACGAGTGATCCCCTTCCTCCCCCGTCCCGAACACGTCCTTCTTCTCATCGTCCGTTTTGGCAACACCCAAGCTCGTTAGGGACCCCCCCCCTGCTGTATGTACCCTCCTTTTCCTCCAAACATGCGCCCCCTTCCCTCTTCTTCTTTTGCTCGCTTTCCTACGCAATGTCTATTTCGATATTTTCCCCCACCTTCTCCCACGCCCGGACCCCCTGTCGTTTGCTCCCCCCTTTTTTCTTTTCCTGCCTTTGCGTTTTTTTTCTTTCCCTCCCCCCCTGGTTCAAGAACCTAAACCCGTTTGTGAGTTCCTTGCGCGTCTGGTTTACATTGGTTCCTTCCTTTCCCCCCTTTTTTTCGGTAATCGCCTGCCTTGTTTTTGCGATGCACTGAAGATATGGCAAGCGACTGGTCAGTCTTCCCCTGTGCCCCCTTTTCCCCCACGTCCGTTTTGATTATTGCTTTCTACCCTTTTGCCCCTTGGTTGTTTGTTCGTAAGTAAGGCCAGATAATCGTCTGGGGACGTGCTCCTGACCTTCGACAGGTCGCCCAACGCCGTCAATTTGATCAGCCGGCCTCGCCCTCTTCCCCCTTCATTTGCATGCTCGGTTGGAATGAACGTTTGACCCGAGGTTCGGTTCCCTGTTTGTCTCGTGCCCCCTTTTACTTTGTCGTCGTGTCTTGCCTCCCTCCCAAACCTTTCTCCCTCTCTTACGAATGATCGTCGGGTATTAGTTTTATTTGAATTGACGCCGGGCCATGAGGGATGGCCCCCCCCCTTTGTGCGCGCGGGGGCGTTCTCGCTCCCATCTTTTTTTTGCTTTGTTGTTTTTTCCCCACTGTCTTTCCTTTTTTTTCGTTCACGGAGTTCTGGGTTGGAAATTTTTTTTTTGTTTTTGTTGATCTCCTCAGACAAGTTTTCCACGCGCCCCATTTTCCCCTGATCCTTTTGTAGGGATCTTGGCAATCGTCCGGGAGAAGCAGCGCCGAGACTCTTTTTCTTCTTTCTCCTTTTTAACTTGTTTGTTTTGATGCTCTCTCACTACGCTTTTCCCCTTCCTCCCCCCGTCTCCTTTCTTTTTTAGAAGCGTGGTGAGCCGTGATCCTTGGTTAGTGTGGTCTGGTAGAGGATTTTTTGTTCTTGAAGTGGGCGATCAGCTAGACCCCCACCTCAAACCCCTCCTTTCACGTGGACGCTCAGTTTATTCTGTCCTACCCTGGGTTTCCCCTTTTTCACAAACCACCCTCCCCCCCCTCTGCGTTCTTTGAGTACTCATCCGCCCCCCTTCGCCGACAAGAAGATGGTTGATCAAAGTTTTGTTTCATCCTAATAACCTCTCTTTCTGCTCTTGATTCCCTGTTGTGCCTCCCGACTTAGTCCTCTTCCCCCCCTGCAGTCCCCCCTCCTTTTCCCCTTGTACCCCTCCCTGTGTATTCGCTGCTTTTTTTTTTTCTCGTTTTCCGTTAACTCGTGTTTTCTCCCCATTTCCCTTTCTCTTCGCTATTCACTTGTCTCCCCATCCCCACAAAATGGGGTTTTTACCAGATCGAGTTTAGTTGCGGATCTTTCCTTTTGCTTGGTTTTGTGGCAACATGCCTTTTTTTTCCGTTTTGCCAGATCTTTAGATTTTTTTCATACTCGCTTTTTCGGCATACCCCCCCCCTGTCATGTGATACAATCCTTCGATCTCCACGGTGAGGTTGCTTTTTCCCCCCCCCGGTTTTCCTTTTCGATCATCAGCTTCCTTACCCGTCCCAGCAAGTTACATCGTTGTTGGGATTATTTTTGGGCTCGTGTGTCTGCTCGTTGATCGTCCCTTAGTCTATGTCATTTTTCGTACCCCCTTGCCTCTTTTTCGGACTCTGACCCTTTATTCTCCAGTGAGGCTCCCACGAGCCTTTGTTTTGCCCTACCCTTGGGTTTCTCCTGTCACGATGTTGAAATCCCTCTTTTCCTTCGTCTCCTTCCTGTCCTCCTCTTTTTTCCTCCCCCTAAGATCCATTCTTCAACGTACGACCCTTTCGGAGAGCCCGAGATTCGGTGCCAGATCTTTTTCCCCCGACGTACGGCTGGACGACTTCTTCTCCTGTCCCGTCCCTAAATTCTTTTCTATCAACCGTTTTCCTTTTTAAGTGATAACCCCCCCCCCCCCCCCCCCCCCCCCCCCCCCCCCCCCCCCCCCCCCCCCCCCCCCCCCCCCCCCCCCCCCCCCCCCCCCCCCTCCCCCCCCCCCCCCCCTTAAGGTGTTTTTGTTCTTTCTCTTAGTTTTAGGATTTCACCGTTGCACTGAGTCATGTTGGAGGTGAAGTTTGTGGGAACTTTTTTTCACTCTAAATTCGCTCTTTCTGCCTTTCTTTTGACTTTTTTTTTCCTTCTCCTTTCTCTCCCTCCCTTTTTTCTTGATTTCCCCATGACATGCTTAGTTGTTAGAAAAATGAGGGAATCATTTTCGTGTCGTCTTCTTTTTTATTGCAAGACTGGGTTTCGGTTTTGCCTCTCCTTTTCTTCCCATGATTTTTCCCAGCCGCCACGGAATCTTTCTCAAGGACCCTGAAAGTAGACCTCTTGGGTCCACCTCCGGGCGGCATTTGCGGCTTTTCCTGTGCCCCCCCTTCCCTTCGCTTTTCCCATGGCTTTTATTTTTTCCCGGAAGCACGAGTGCCTTTCTTTTGGGTCTTTGGCGTTATGGCCCTTGTCAGTACTTTCCCCGGGGTAATGGTTTTTGCGGCGTTTTTTTTTTGAATTTTTGCGTCTTTCCCCTTTTCCTTTTTTCTGTTCCCCCCCTTACCCAGAGTGTTGTTGAATCCTTTTTCCAGCTTTTTTTGTGGCCCCTCTTCTTGATCTCCTTGGTCACAACAGAATTGTTTGTTTTGTGACATGTCTTTTCCCGTTTTTTCTTTCCTTCCTCCTCCGCATTTGTGTTTTTTTTTTCTTGCCTTTCCTGTCTCCTGTTAATAGTTGCCTGTATATACTGAATCTGGAGTGTGTTTTTGAATTCCTGTTTACTCCCCAAGTTTCCTCCCCCTGTCGTCCTTGCCAGGTTCTTTTTTCTGATTTCCCCCCCCCCTTTCCGTACTTCTCTTTCCAATTGGGAAAAGCCCAAACTTTTTTACCTCTTTTTCCCGTCGTTCCTGGCGCGCCCTGTTTTTTTTTTTTCTTACCAGTCGTTCTGAACTTACTTCTTTAATCTCACGTCCCCCCTCCCTGGACGATTCGTTGTAAGCCTCACCCGGGAGTTTCTTCACCCCGGAGATTTTTTTTTTTTTTCCCCCCCTTGTTTTATTCCCCCCCAAGGTACCCTGGCAATGTTCGATCTTTTTGATTGTTCCCGAAGCTTGTCGCCCTCGTTCTGGCTCAACAGTCCTATTTTTTTTTTTTTTTCATCCCCTTCCGGGTCCTTCTTTCCCGATTTAGTTGCGTGGGAGGCCCAACCCTTTCCTTTTGTTCGTCCCTGATCAATTTTTCCCCGGACATTTTCCCTGGTTTTTACTTTATCGTTGGCTAGGTTCAACCCTCCTTTTTTTTGGCCCGCGGGAACCCGCCTTTAAATTTCCCGATACATTCCCCCTCCCCCCCCACCCCTCCTTCGTCATCTACATCCCCAGACCAGTTTCCGTTTTTTCGCAAGTAGAATTTTCCCCTGTGATCTTTCTTTTCCCCCCACCCGACCCCCCTTTTTTTCTCCAGCCTTCTTCTTGCCTCAGTGCAACCCCCCCCCCCCCTGCCCGACCTAGGTTCTTGACAGTAGAGAGGGTTTTTTGGTTACGTGTCCTTTCCCCTTCGGCTGGTGAGTTTTATCAATCCTTTTTTTCTTTCCCTGTTGTATACTCGGGCATATAGGCTTCCCTTCGGGGGCCTCTGTCTAGCTCGACGACCGGTTTTTTTTTTCTTTTCCTTCTCTTCGTCTTTCCAGCCTTGAACAAGTTCTGGGAGAAGCTATTTGAAAAAAAAACCACCCCGCCCAATCTTTCTTTCCCGGGTCGCAGCAATGGAACTTTTTTCTCTTATCTTTTTTTCCCCGTTTTTTTTTTTTTTGTCGAGAGATCTTTGGCAGTGTTCCCCATGTACGTTTCGCGGTTCCTAAGCTTTTTCTTTGGGCGGTTTTTTTCGTCCCCCCCGATTGGATTCCCCCCAAGCTAAAACTTTTCTTCAAGCGGTTCGTCATTTCTTCACCCGCCCCTCAGTCTCGGTTTATCCACTTCGCATGTGATTGGGACCGGTACTATCTCCTTATTCAACATGTTTTTGCGTAGGTGGGAGTAGAGAGATTTTTCAACTTCTTTTGCTTGGCAAATCCCTTCGACATTTTTTAAAGTCTCCTCAGCTTCTTGAGCCATCTACCCCCCCTTTTCTTTTCGGTCTTTCCTTTTTTCCCTGCCCCACTCTACTGACTTTAGCGATCAACTTTTTCCCGATTTAATCCGGGGTTGTTTGAGGTTCGCAGTCCCCGAAGTCTCCTTCCTTTGTACCCATTAGGACACCCCCCCCCTTTTTTTCTAGGTTGGGTCCCTAACCTTCCTAGACGTCCCTTGTTCGCCTTCTTGATCCCTTTTTTTTGGAAACTGCCCCTCTTTTTTTTTCTCCTTTCCCTTCCTGTATCTTCCTCCTGCAATTTTTTTCGGCTGTTGAGGGATCGTTCTCTAGCGGGAGGCGCAACTAACACCTAATGACCCCCCTGACTCCTCTTCCCCCTAGCTAAGATACCCGACTTAAGGGGTCAGGACTGTACTTTGACGCCTCTAACCCAAGTCTTCATTTTTTGAGGGATTTTTCCTTCGACCGGATTTTAAGTCAGGTTTTACGAACCCCCTCCCCCCCCTTCTTTCGTTTTACCCCTTTCTTCCCCCCTTGTATCTTCATGGTTTGGTATGAGGGGCCCCCCTGAGGATGTCCCTCAACGATTTTTCTCGATCGGCTCCCCAGTTTTGACATTCTTCTATGCCCACTACTGACGGTCCTAAGAAAAGCTTCCCCCCGATTCAGTGGAAGGTCTGCATGATGTCCCCCCCTCCGTCGTGCCGCCACTTCTTTTCGTCTCTCCCCAATTTCCGGCTCTATTTTTTCTGTAGACTCGGTTCCCCGAGAGATGGACGTCTGTTTTCCGAGAGCATGTCACTTATCCCAGGTTGGACCATACGGAAGGCCCTTCCCCATGTTTCTCCTCCCCCCTTTTTTTCCCCCCCCTGCACGTTTTCCTTTTGAGCAGGGTACCAGTGTTCGGCCCCTGACCACGTCCTGGTCTCTTTTGACTCTGTTTTTACGGGTGATCTGGGGACGGGTTGTTTTCCAAACCGCGCTTTTGGGTACTGGACTTACTTCTTCACACTAGATCAATTACCTGGTAATAGTTTTTTCCAGATCGTGTGCAAACAGGGGTACTCTCCCGCGCCCCTTCCCCACCAGTCGAAAGTTTTCCCGCAGTAATGACGGAGTACAAGGTCCAAAAATGACCCCACCTCTTGACGCCCTGCCCCACCCCTCCAACCCTCTTTTCATCCCGAAACTCGTTTGGAAAATTTACCCAATGAAAGACACCTGCGAGAGCCTTTTTTCCGTAACCCTCGGTACTAGTCCAGTTCCCCTCTCCAGTCATATTTTGGTCCTTTGAGACTTTTTTTAAAAGCATGAGGAAACCCTTAGCGGCCACCTTCTGACCTGACCCTACTCCTCCGATGAACTTACTTGGTTTAGTTTCCCTTCTTCCCCTTTCACTTTTCTGTCTCAGATAATTGACTTTCTCCAGCATTCTTTTGTCGTTTTCGAAAGACAGTTCTATGCAGCAGGTCAGGACTCAGTTGTTTGAACCCCCCATGTGTTTCCTTTTACCCAGAACCAGGCCCCGAACCTTTTCGATCATTCCTTTGACCTCCCGTTTCCCTCTCTGGAGACTGAACTATGCTCGCCCCCTTCACCTTTTTTAACTTTTAGTACTCGTTTTTTCGTACGATTCGGAAGTCTCCCGTTTTGTTAAGCATGTGCGGCCATTCTTTTTTCTGTTTGGTGGGGGCCACTATATCGGTTGATTTTCGTCTGCTGGCCGTCTCTTTAGAGAAGGGAAGATTTTTGATGCTTAGTGATTTAGAGACGGTCTGTTTACCATCACCTGACGAAGATATCCGTTTTTTACTTGCCCCCCTCTAGTTCAAAGTCCACCGCGAGTCTTATGGCATTACCTTGCGTCCTTTTTCATTGAAATCTGTTTTCCCCTTCCGGCCCATCTCCCCCGAGTGGACATCCTTGATCAACGACCCAAGTCTCCCCCACCAGCGACCACCAGTTTTTTTAAATTGTTTTTTCTCTGGCCGATCTTTGTGATAGCGACGCACCGGTTTTTCCTTTTTTACGTAAACGTTTTTCACCTCCCTTGATAATTTCTCCGCTTTTTGTTTTTAAGAACGCTCAGGTATGTGATTGCAATTCCGCCGTGAGCGTTCGGCCTTTTGACGTTGATCTGTAAGGAGCCCTTTCAGGCTTCCGTGGACCACACCCCCCTGAAAACAGCCTGGTCCCGGGCTGCCCGAAATCATGGGCCCTCTGCCCCCAAGGTGGAGAATACTCCTTTTTTCATTCCCTTTCTCGGTTCCGATCCGACATTTTTATTTGAAGAGACAGCCAATGCCGTGTTTCTTCTAGCGGCAGCGCCTCTGACCGGGCACGTCACCCGTGTTCTCGTTGAGACTGTTTCGGAGGTTTTAGTACTTCCTGGTTTGTTCCGCTCTTTTGATTGCGGTCGTGTTTGAGTCCCTCCAAAACAACCCAACACGGATTGTAGTACCTGGATGCTTCGGGATCGGTGATGACCTTTATTCACTCCTGCGGGCTGTCGATTGTGGCCCTTAGGCTTCCCTGTTTTTTTTTGTTGTTTTTGTCGACGGGGTTTTTTGGGAAAAGTGCCTAATTTCTTTTGACTTCTGCTTTGAAGCGTCGTGGGTGGTGTTGATGGTGCTGGGTTCTGAGCCTGATCTTCCCCGCCTCTTCCGGCCCCAAGTCGGGACACCGGACCTGATGCTGAGTTTTTTCCCTTTTCGAAATGATTCTTTTTGAGGAATTTAGCTCGGAGGCTCTTCTCTTTTCCTCCTCCTCTTAAGTACGTTGTGTTGTGCTTGTTCTCGACCCTCTCAGTTTCCTTCTCCCACCGAGGCCGGATGAAGTTCTCCGGCACTGGCACGCTCCTTTTTCCGTCTCGGGTTTTGTTTAGCGGGCTTTACCTGGGAGATTCAGCTCGTGGAAAGCCCCCCTAAACAGGCAGCTTCAGTGTTTCCACTTCCAAGCCCCGTGGCACCCCAAACCCCCCTTTCCCCCCTACAAACCACCGCGCCTTTGGAGCGAACGATACGCCGCAGAGTGATTTCCCTTTTTACCAACCCCTCCTACCCCGCGTCTAGGGTGCTATTGATGTGTTTTTCTTCTCGATAACTCCCCTTCCACGTTACTCACTGTCGCGAAAAATTCCAAACCTCGTCGGCCATTCTTGACGCCTTTTTGGTCCCCCCGTGGACTTCACGGTTATGCAGGTGATTCGTTTCGGTGCCTTTAGTCCCTTGGTCCGTGTCTCTTACATTCTGGATCCGAGTGACGGCGACTAATAACCCCAACCCCCATTTTTTTTTTGGCACTGCCCTATATGTATAATGGGCAGTTCGCCCTTTGTTTTGTTTTCGGTTGTCTTCATTCCCCGTACCGTGGCTTGATTTTTTTTCAGCGCGTGTACAGAGACTTTTTCGGGTTAGTTGCATCCTTCGAGCGGCCTAACAGCGCATCTCCCCCCCCCCCCCCCAATTGGCTTTTTTCTTACCAGGGTCTGTTGCCGAAGAATTTCTTTCACCAGAGAGGCTCGGCACCCCCGTTGCCCTGGGATCGGGGGCGTTGGCTTCCCTTTTTGTTAGGATCGAGCTTTCTTTTTCCTCGTCTATTGTTTCTCCCCCGCCGCTGAACTGCGCTGTAGTGAGGCCCCCCCGTCGTTGTACCCCTCTCCTTTGGTCTCCCGGTTTTTGATTTTTTCTTGGGAACTCCGTCATTTCCTTTTCGGTTAATGTCTGCTCGTCCCCCCCCCCCGGATCGATGCATCTTCTCCGGCCCTTGGACTTGTCTTTTTTTCATTTTTGGCCGGAGATTTGGGGGTCCCCGTGCTTTTTTTTTTTCTCCCCGAGTTCCCACGAGAATTTCAAGTGATTCCTTTCCCTACTTTCTTGACCCCCCTTCCCCCAGTTCCCTCGATCATAGAGGGGTGCTTTTGATTTGTTGGGTTCAACGGTTTGCCTGAGGCATGCTGGGGTCTTTGCCTTTTTTGCACAGCCCTTTTTTTCAAATTTTCGCACGTTCCTGCTTCCCTACTCTTTTTGGAGGATGCGAGAAAATGTTCAGCTCCCCACTGTCCCCGGTCTCGGTTTTGTATTCCCCCAGCCTGAAAGTTAATGAAGACAAACCCCCGTTTGGCCTTGACGGTAGGCTGAGGTAATTGACCTTATTTGGTCCCTTCTTCCTCTTCCAGTGATCCTTTTTCTTTCCGTGTAAAAGTGCTTCTTCATATGCTGCTAGGCCCTGAAACTCTCCAAGGCAGGGTGCACCCTTAGCACTTCTCTCCCCCTTCCGTTTTCATTTTCCACCTCGTATTCTGCGCAAGGGAGTAGCAGTTCCGCCTGACTGTGACTTGTTCTCCTGGGTGTAGATGGCCTTATCCTCCTTCCCCCCCAATTCTTTTTTTTTTTTTGAACGTTTTGACTTTTCCCTTGTGCCGGAGTCGGGTAATTTTTCGTTTGTCCCTGAGATGGTCGACACTACAACTCTGTTTTTTTTTGGGACTCCCCTTTTTTTTTTGCGTTTCTTTCCTCTTTTTACGTTAATGATTTTTTTTGTTGTGGTTTCGACAGGACCCCTTCCACTATTTTTTTGCGAAAATGATCCCAGCCCCCTGGCCTCCCGCGGGACCTCCTTCTTTGGGACGATGTGGCCGCTCCCCCTCCTTGTTTACCGATGCTCAGCATAATGGTGTGAAACCGAACTTTTCCTGACACCTTTTCCCTTTATAGTTTTGTCTCGGTTCTTCCTTGTCTTACTTGACCCCTCGATCAGTTCATGGCCTTCAAGTACCCTCTTCCCAGGCATCCTTTCCCTTCGGTCTTCCTACGAGTTCTCCTTCCACAGTCATTTTCTAGGTCCTACTAGGAGGGACCCCGGAGTAGTCCCCTTCTTACTCCCTTTTGCCGGGCACTATAGTTCTGCCTCGTCTCCTTGTGCGGATCCCACGGAGAGGTGGAGCTAACCCCGCTTACGGGATCCGGAGCTTTTTCCCCTGGTGCATACATCATAGTGTGCGCGCCGGCCGCCCCCCGAGTATCCCCTTGGTGATCCTTTTTAGTTCGTGAGCAGAACTCCACTTCTCTGGAACCTCGCACTTCGGAGACGCCCGGAAGGGGCCGACCCCTGGAGCAGCTCCGGACCCCTCCCCACCCCCCCCCCTTCCCACCCCTGTTACCCACCCCCACCCCCACAGAATCG
>Ga0179591_1393791_pt1 | contig 12146 bp, 11 predicted proteins | sample CZOMad2_1_08_16f_FD_182891 | JGI IMG/M metagenome (GOLD analysis project Ga0179591, IMG submission 182891) | Vadose zone soil fungal communities from Angelo Coast Range Reserve, California, USA - CZOMad2_1_08_16fungal (PacBio error correction) | ecosystem: Environmental > Terrestrial > Soil >... | reverse complement strand
GTACATACCTGGGTCTTTTCCTCGCCGCCGTTGACCAAAGATCAGCACCCTTTGCCCCCCCTCTTCCCCTTTCCTTTCTCTCGCGCCGCGGAGACGCGGCTTCCCCTTCTTCTCTGGCAACTCTCCTCCTTGATCTCGTCGTGCTCAACAACCCGGTCCTCTCCCTTCCCCCCCCCTTTCCCTGCAGAGGCGGATGGCTACGGCTCCGTCTTTCTCTCTTCGCCTAGAGGTAAAGGCTTTTGCAAGCGACACGGCATGGTGCTTTCTTTTCCTCCCTTTTTTCTCTTTCTCGCTTTCGGAACATAAGCTGTCGATTCTCTCTTTTCCCCCCGTTCTTCACCGCCCCTTGGTCCGACAAGGAGCCACTGCTTTTCGACCGGCGCGGCTCCCCGGGATGTCCTCCTTTCGCCTCTTTCTTTTACCGGATTTCGGCGCTCAAGCGGGCAGAGTTGCGTTTCTCTACCCTTTCCCCTTTTTTCCTTTCTTTTTCCCTGGAACTAGAGGGCATTTTCCCTCTACCCGCTGCTGAAACCGCCGAAGATAGAAAGGATATCGTGCCTCGCTAGTCGCGGAAAAGCCCTTTCCCTTCCTTCCTTCCCCCGTTTTTCCCGGGAGAGCGTTGGCACGTCTTTTTTTTTTCCTCTTGATTTTTTTTTTTTTCGCCGGAGTGCAACCCTCTTGTGAGAGCAGGAGAAAGAAGATTCTCTTCCCTTCCTCCCTACTAGCCGCGTAGTATAGGTAGGGGCGGTCGTCTGTTTCTCGTCTCTCCCCTAAGATGACCCGGTTAATGGTCTTTTTCTTTTTTCTTCCCTCAGGAAAGGATCGCCGACTCCCCCTCACCCCTTTTGGCAGAGATAAAAAGCTCTCCCCTTCCACAAGGCAAAGTAAGAATTTCCTTCCCTCTTTCGATGAGAGCCTTGGTCGGCATTTCCTTTTTTTATCTCCTTCCGCTAGAAGAGTAGCCCTTCTCGGTTTGGCACAGAACTCCTACTTGTTTCCCCCTTTTCTTCTCCTCAATCAAAGGCAAGATCACAGCCGTGCACCTTTTCTTATGGCCTTTAAGGAAGGGGTAACTTCTCTCCCGCGGGTTCAGGTAATGTCTTCCCCCCCCCTTTCTCTTCTTCTCTCCAGCTGGTCGAAAGGCTAGAGGGGCATGATCCCTTTCAGACTGTATTGGAGATAGGATAAACTTTCCCCTTTCTTTCTCGGCTCGATTCCTTTCCCCTTACCGCGTCTCCTTATTAGAAGTAAAGGAGAAGCCTACCGGGAGATAGTGGTAGGGAAACTGTTTTTTTTTCTTTTCCCCCCAAAAATCCCCCCCTTTCCGCCTTACAGAGGTCGTTTACTTGGATTCTTTCGTTTTTTTTCCTTATTGAAGAGGGAGTTTCCTTTTGCCGCTTCCCCCTTGATTTGAGTGAGTCTCTCGTGAGCTTTTTTTCCCCCCCCCCCCCCCCCCCCCATGGAATGGTCGACTTCTCTCTCAGGCGCCCCCCCCAGTAAAGAGGAATGATGTCTAGGTTCTGTAATCGTTGAGCTCCCCCCCCCTCCCTTTTCCCCCCCCCCAAAACAGTCGTGTAGGGAAATGGGAGGTTCCCCTTTCTCTTCTTTCCGGCTCTGGTGCTTCCTAGAAATTGAAGGAGGGAGTTGCTCTGTTTCGGGGAGTAGATGCCCCTCCCTTTTCCTCCCCAGTCGAGAAAGTGTATGATTCTCTCTTTTCTTCCCCCTTTTGTGTTTTATATCTCTTCCCCTTGAGCCTCTGAGGAAAGATTGGTACGCGCAAGCCCCCTTCTCCTCAACCCTCCTTAATGTAGATCCCCTCCTTCTTCTCTTCTTTATTTTAAGCAAAACCAACTACGTCCCTTTTGTGTTTCTATGCTTGTGTGCATCAAAAGATGACAGGCCATTTCCCTACAAATTAAGATTCTTTTTTTTGCTAGGGGGGCTCCCCTTCCCTTTCCCCCCTTATACTCACCCCCTGATCCTTTCAAATAAAGAAGAAATCCCTGAGCTGCTTTCTAAATGAACTTCCCTCCCTTCCTTCTCTCCCCGCAGAGAAGGCCCTCCCTATTTCTTTTTCCCCTTGTCTTCCCGATAGCGGACAGTGTAGACAAAGAGCTTCCCTTTTCGCCGTGAAGGCGAATACAAGTTTTCTGTCCAGGCTGAGTACGACCTCGGCTTAGCTTTTCCTCTTTACGTAGCCTCTCTCTTTAGTGAGTTTTTTGGTAATGGCTTACATGCCCGAGGACCTGTCGTTCTTCCCTGTGCCGAAAGGAAGAACCTGTCTTTCCTTTTTTCCCTCCCTGCCTCAGGGAAACCGCTTGCCTTTCTTAACTTAAAAAAGATTGCCTTGAGTTCGAGAATAATGTGTGATTTCTTTTTCCTCCCTCTCTGTTCGCCAAAGATCCTGTACGACGCATCGCTGTCAGAACTCCCTTTTGCCCGAGATCACGCGTTTGAGGAAAAGAAAAGATTCTCTTTTTCCTTTTTCTTTTCCCTTTCCATTAGAAATGTCGTACGTTTTTTCCCCTTTCGATGGCGGCTTTTTGGGAGAGAATTCCCTTTCCCCTTCGTTGTGCTTAGAGACTTTCCTCCCTTTCTCTCTTTCTGCAGACATCGCCCGGCCCATGTCCTTTTTTTTCCCTCGGCGCTTCTGATTTTAGATAGAGACGAGAACCCCCCTGAGCTACGCCGGAATAGTAAGGTCCTTCCAGGTAATCGCACTCATCTTCCCCCTCCGTGCCTTGGCAAGAAGGCTCTCATCACGTGAAAAGAATCGTCTTTCCTCTCGTCCAGTATAAGTCGCCGACAAGGGATCCTTCTTTTCGCGCGGCGAGCCTTTCGAGGTGAGAGTTGGAACGAGACGGGGCCGGTAATAGCTTGCACATAGATGTCCTTTTTCCCCTCCCCTCTCACCCCTCGGATGGGGACATTTCCCTCTCCGATTTTTTTTCCAAGAAGAGAAGTAGGAGATCTTTCTTCTACGATCAGGGTAGGGCTTTCCCTTCCCTCCCCCCTTTAGATAAGAAGGGGAGCCGCGCTTCCTCACCCACTCCCTGGAATCGTTAGGAAGAAGAGGGAGTTTTCCCCCCCTCCTCCCCTTCTTTTTTTCTTCCCCATTCGAAAGATGATGTGCCAGACCCATCACCCTCCTCCTTCCATGGGCCTCCATTGCTGTAGCGTGAATGAGGCAGTCCGCAGCAGAGAAGATTCCCCTCCTTCCCTCCTCCCTCTGAGAGGTCAACGATCTGCGTCGTTTGGGTGGTGAGAAAGAACGATGCCCGCCCCCCTCGATGAGTCGGGAACGCTTCCTCTGTCCCTCCGATAGAACCGGGGGGGGTGTGGTTCTCTTCCTTTTTTTCTTTTTTTCTTGAAAAAAATGTTGGGGATCTTCTGGAACATCGTCAGACGCAAGTCGTCTCCCTTTTCATTCCCTTCCCTTTTTTTCTCTGACCTTTCCATACTGGAGAGACGGCGATCTGACCCCCCTCCCCGCACCCATTTTGGTCGAAACCTACCTGGCGGTAGAAGATAGCGCGCTTATTCATAAAAGCGTTCCCTCCCCTCCCTTTTTTTTTCCCTTGCCTGGTCCCAGTCGTAGTGTCACAAAACCTTTTTTTCCAGCGCATCGGATTTTAGTGCTAAAATAGAAGTTGCGAGCTACGAGGAGATAGAAGCCTCCTTCCCTCCTTTTTCTGGCCATGTAAAGGAGCCGTCGGGGGTCTTTTTTTTTCCCCCTTCCCTGTCGATTCAGAGCCAAAAGATGGATACCTTTCCGTCCTTCCCCGCGGCGTACCGGACAGGAGGACACCTCCTCTTTTCTTCCCCCCCTTCTTCCTTCCCAGGGATGACTCCGCCGGGAAGGGGAAAATGACCGACCCTTGCCCTGGCTCGGACGTAGCGGCGCTTCCCTCTCCCTCTTCCCCGGTCCAAGAGCGGTGCTCGTGCGTGGACCCCTTTTCCAGATTATTTCTAACGCGTTAGAATAGGGAGGAACCGTCCCTCTCTCGACAGGATTATAGAAGAGCTACTTTCTCTCCCCCACCCTACTCCTTGGGAGGAAAGGATAAGGGCTTCTCATTTCTCTTTCTTCCCGATGATATCTAGGTGTAGAAGAGGATGCACTGTTGAGAGATCTGTACCTCCCTTCTTTCTTCTCATAGGACTGCCGAGACGAGTTTTTTTTAGGCTTCAGTATAGAGTGATAGTCTTCCGCTGGACCTCTCCCCCCTCCCCCGACAGGGGTACTGGTCCTGTCCTTCTCCTGAGCCTCTATTTTGGCCTGCAGAAGTCGAGAATCCCCTTGAAGGCTGATCAAAGCTCGCCTCCCTTTCCCCTCCCCCCCTCCCACAGATACGACAGGCGATGTCCTGCCTTTTTTCGTTTGGGTCGTTCCGCCGGTAAAAGCGAGGATCCTCCGAGGTCGGAAACTGGGTCCTTTTTTTTCCTTTGGCGAAACGCGACGTCGCCGCGACCTCTTCCCCCCTTTTCCAGATTCCCACTGAAAGATGGTGGTCCCGATTTTTTTCAAGAAGGTGTACCTGAGCTCCCTCTTTTTCCTGTACTTTCTTCCCACGAGGAGCGATCCATCTTTTTAGCCAGGGGACCAAAGCGCCCCCTCTTTTTTTTGTTTCTTTCCCCCCTTCGATTCTCGACTCTCTGAGGTCGTACCCCGAATCCAGAAAGAGGAGGGAAACCTTTCCCGAGCGGACAAGAGTAACGCGGGAGCTTCTTTTTCCGCCCCCTTTTTTCCCCTACCCGTTGTACCGATCAACACGAGCTTCCTCCTTCTTTCTGCGTATTGGAGTCTCGGAGATCATCTCTTTTCTTCCTTTCTTTCTTTTAGAAGAATTGATCGTGATCTTTTTTTCCTTGGGCCATCCTCCGTGCTTCCCCAGCATGGGAGAGGAAGTTGTAGTTGTGACTTTTTTGGATCACACATAACCACAAAGACCTCCTCCCCCCCTTTCCCTTTCTGGTTCCGTAAGTTTTGTGACTTAAAACTACTTTCCTTTCTTCTCCATTTCCTTCTTTCTTTCGTGAATAGGTTAGTGGGAGGTCGCTGTTTCTCGAAAACGGTAAGAAAGAGACGTCCTTTTCTCTCCCCCCCCCCCCCCTTTGTTTTTTGTTGAGATGGCGCGCTGCGGACAAGGTGTATATTCCTCCCTTCTCCCCCCCCCTAACCGATGAGACCGCAACCACTCCCTTTTCCTATACCCCCCCCTCGCCTAGAGAAGGTATTTATTCTCCCCCCCCCCCCCCGACGGAAAAGCCCCCTTCCCCCCCCTTTTTTTTTTTTTTTTTTTTTTTTTTTTGGGAAGATTCTGTGTGGTAGGTTTTTTTTTACAGACCTCGCCCTTTACAAACTAAAAATTCCTTTGGTGTGTCCCTTTTCTTCCACCTTCGAAAAGGACAAAGAATTCTCCACCCATCCCCTCCCCAAAGAGAATAGGAAGCAGCTGCCCCTTCAGATAGCCCCCCCCCTCTTCCTTCCCTCCAGAAGCGAAGGCACCGCCCCCTCTCTTGTTTCTAGGTGGACCCCTTGTGGCGGGACTCCCCCTCTCTTTCAAGTGTGACGATTCCTTAGAACCCTTTTTGGTCAAGAGGTAAGGATTGAGTACGCCCTATCGCTATTCGCCGAGGAAAGTAGCTCTCTCTTTTTTTTCTTTTTTCTTTCCCTTTTTTCTGCAAGAGAGACGCGACCATGTCCCTCCCTTCCGCCTTCCACTCCCCCAGGGCGGGCAACGGAGCGTGCCTTCCAGATCGTGCCGGTGACAACCCTCCTTTTCCCTTCCGGGTTCTTTTCCTGCCTCATGGCGTGATAGGTCGCGGCGAAAGTAGCTTTCGTTCCCTCGACCCCTGTTTCCGAAATAGGAGATCTGCCCGTCGTCTCTCCTCCAACCTCTTGCCCTCCTAATAACGGTAGTGAAGGACATCGCCCCCTGCACGACCTTGAAGCTTTCTTCTATTTCTTTTCTCCTTAACAGAGGAACTTGGTGGACTTTCTTATCCTTGCCCTGAGAAATAGGAGTTCTCCCCCCGGACCATGAAAAAGTAGGGGACTCTCTTTTCCCCTTCCGGTAAGCTGAGCTCCGAAGATCACAGAGATAGGCTTTTCCGACCGAGACGAAGAAGGAATCGTCCTTCCTGGTATCTCTTTGGTCTCTTTCAAAATCGAGGCCCCCGCTCGATATCATCGTTGCCCCTCTTCTCTTCCTTTCTCTGCCTATAAGTGCAAAAAGGATCGGCCTCCTTTTCGAGAATATGTCTCTCCTTGTAAGCTCGGGAGGGTAGAGAAGGTCCTCCCTTGCACATCGATTGTCAGGGGCTTTCCTCACGAGAAAAGAGGCGGGGAACCTTGTGAGCCCCCCTCCCTCTACGTCGGTATCCCTCGGAAGTGTCTTTTCATGGTAGGGCAGTTAAAAGTCCCCCTTCTTTCTTTCTTTCGATAAGAAAGGGGGTGATGACTCTTTTTTCGCCAACTTTCTTTCCCCTATGTTCGTCCCGCCCGGGGGAAAAAGAAGTCCTTCCCCGGTAGAAATAGTAGGTGATATATTCCATCTAGCCCCGTCCCGGAAGGAGAAAAGGCGGAAATGCCCTCCTTCCTTGCCTTCGGCGGAGAGAGAATCCTTCTCTCTCTTCCTTTCTATTACCTGAATGAAGGAAGTAGTTTAGCCCTCCCTTTCAAGATAGTTTTTTGTACTTTGGTGAGAAGGAAGATGACCGCCCTTCTCCTTCGATGAGAGGGGAAAGACCTTTCTATTAGTAGGGAAAGGAGCTAGAAGCGCTCTCACCTTTTTTGCCCGTTCCAACATTTGATGGATAGGTTACACCCTTCTCGCAGTAGATAAAGTCTTCCTTTTTCCCCTCCTCAGTGGGGGGGGGGATCCTCCTCCCGTCGTCGACGTCCCAGGTGATGCCTTTTCCCTGTTCAGAGAAGAAGGTTTTTGTGAAAAACGTCCCCAGCAACACATAAAATGGAGGTCAGCAAGATTCTCTTTTTTTTCTGGGCCTTCTAAATAAAAGAGGGAACGCTCCCCCTCCGACGGAATGGGAGGTCCCCTCTCTCACCCCAAAAAGGGAATACGCCTCCCCCTGTGACCTCAGGGGATTTCTGTTCGAGAAGAGGTAGCTCCTGATAAGAGGAGATAGCGCCGTCTTTTTCTTTTTCAATTTCCCCTTTCCTTGGTAGAGGGCGAGATGGCGGTCCTTTAGTGATCAATAGATGGATACCTTTCCCCCTCCCTCTTTTTCCCTTTTTTCTTTCTAAAAGGAGGCAAGACGCGTGTGGTGCTGTCCATTTTTTCTCCTGGATGATTCTTTTTACACCTTCGAAGAAGGGAAGGGATTTCCCGATAGTATACGACCTTCCTCTCTTTTAGTCGTGAGGAGCATCAATCTTCCTCCCCGGTCCAAGCCTTGATAGTGAGGGTGACATAGATTACCCCCCCCCTCCGAGGAATTCTCCCTTCCCGCCGCAGTCGACGGATTATAGAAGAGACCTAGACGAGAATCGGTTTCACTCTCCTCTCCGTTAGTGGCAAGGGCGATCCTCTCTAGCGCTTTTCCTTGCCACGGACGCGTTTTTCTAGCGGCGACCGCCTATTGCCTCGTCCTTCTACTCCCAGGCCCGGTCTGGGCGCGAGAGTGATAGTCGCCCCCTTTTCCCCTCCTCCGATAGAAGTTTTCTTTGTCATGGGTGGGCGATGGATGAAGAACCAGGATAGCCGCCTCCTCCCAAGACTCCCCCTACTTCGCTCCGATAGAAGTCTTTCAAGGTCTTGCCCTTTCCAGTAAGACATGGCTTTTCAACACTTTAGGAGAGGAGTTCCTTTCCGGGAACCTCTGTCTTTCTTCGAAGGCAGAGAGAGATTTTTTTAGAGGAGTTCCCCCCGGGGGCGATTTTTCCGACCTCCAAAATATTCCCCTCTTTAAAAAAAGGAAAGCCCCCCTGAAAGTTTGGTCAAGGAACACCTTATGGAATTCCACCCTATCGCGCCGGTGCCCGCCTTTTCTTTGCCGGGCCTCGGAGAGAGCCATCTGGTCGACCTCGGCCACCAGGACCCCTTTGTGTAGATGTCCTTTTGTTCCCCTTCTTAGCGAATTCCTCTCTTTCCGCACGCCTTAGAGGACCCCGGGTATTGAGAATTTTCCCTCTTCCCCTCTCCTGGACCAGAGTAAAAGGGGATCTTTTTCCACTAGTTTGGGAGGGGTTCCTGGGTAAAAGCTCCCCCCTCTTTTCAGCGGAAAGGATGCTTTAGTTATTCTGTAGTTGGAAGGATCAGGAGATTTTCCTTGTCATTTTCTTCAGTCGACAGCTCGGAATCTTTTTTTTTCGGTGCGTTGCTTCTTTTCGCATATAGTGAGCTTTTTTCTTTTGCCTGGTAGACTTTTTCCTCCGACGCTCCCCACAGCCCCCTGCAAGAGGACTGTAGTTTCTTCCTTCCCTATGGCGGGAATAGGTTGGAGCCCCCACCAGAAGGTCCTAAATGGGAGTTTTCTTTCCCTTTTTTCTTGAAAATAATACCGAGCACTTATTCCGGTTCTTTTTTTTCCGACCTTTCCTTCCTTATGCGGTAGAATCGTGTCCTTTCTTTCGCGGATCCTCCTTCTAGAAAACTTTTTCCGAACGCGCCATTCTGATCCTTATGGTTACTCTGTTGTTGTTGAGAGATCTCCCTCTCTGCGGAAGTGGTACGAGCCTCTTTCCCCTCTTCAACCCCCCAATACATTCACCGCAAAATCATAATTCACTTTTTTCCCCCAGAGCCTTCATAGAGAAGGTCTTATTTCCGCACCCTTACCCTCCCTTGTGGGACGATTGGTGGGGTTATGTTATCCATCTACCCCCCCCCCCCCCCCACCTCCCTTTTGAAGTGCTGTGTGTCTGATTTAGATGGACGCACGAACCACGATAAAGATAAGACTTAACCCTAAAAGAACGCCCGAGCTGATTTTTTTCCCTGAATAGGAAGCAGTGAGACGAAAGTTGCCACACGACCCCTTTTTTGCCACCCTTTCCTCTTCAGAGTGAAGCTCTTCTTTTTTCACCCAGTTTTTGAACCAAAGAGACCTCCCTTTTAGACCACCCCCTCTCCGATTTGTACACGATATGAAGTCCCCTGCTAATACCCCCCTTTTTTTCTAAGATTTCCTTCATCTTTAGAGGATTTTGATAGAGCTTTTTCGGGACATCTCTTCTCCCCAAGACCGTCTGATCCCCCTTCCTGGACCTCTGTAGAATTTCCAGCTGGAGATACGTCTCTCCCCTAAAGGGAACCCTTTTTTTTTTCCCAAGGGCCCCCCCCCCGCTAACGGGACACCCCCCCAGATTTCCTTTTTTTTTCCCCCCAAAGCTTGTCCTTTTGTGATTCCGCCGTTGAGTTACGACTTTTATAGGTAAGATTCCCGGCGACCTTCTTCGAACGTCTTAGAAGCCTCCCCGGTGAAGAAATCTTCCCCCCCCCCTTGGTTTCTTTCCTTCAGATTTACGCTTGAAAAGGAGAGCACTTCCTTCGGCGTCCGAGAAGACTTTCCCCTCCCTTCTTAATTGCATGGCCTTTCAGATGGCTTCCCATCGTGGAGAGACATTTCCCCCCCCCGCGGAACTTTTTTAGTTGCTGATTTTCCCCATATGGACCTCCACCTCTTCGGAAGACCCCCCCCCCCCCACCACCCCCCCCCCCCCCCCCCCCCCCCCCACCCCCCCCCACCCCCCCACCCCCCCCCCCCCCACCACCCCCACCCGCCGCCCCCCTTTAACCTTCTGCAGGACTCAAGAGTCCCGCTTGATAGATCAGCTCTCACTCTCAGAGAGAGAACCCTACGCCGGAATCGTCCGTCCCCTTTTTTAGGGATCGCCCCTCGTCGTTTTAAGTAGCACGGACGTGGCACCTCCCCCTTTTCTACCATCAGATACGTATCTCATTCCCCCAAGAAAGGAGCTTTGATTTTTCTTTTTTTCCTTTCAGAGGTCTAGAATCCTTTCCGCCCACGATTCGCGTTGGACCTCCTTTTCGGGAACTCCTCGGTATAGCTTTCTGGAAGGAACGAGCAAAGCTTCCCTCCCTTAGCCAGAAACGTCCCCTTCCTTCATCCCACAGAGAAGTAAGGAGAGCCTTTCCCCTTTTTCTAGACTTTGTTCCCCCCCCCCAGTAGTTTTACCCCCCCCCCTTTATTTCCCCCGTATGGCTGGACTAAAAGTCTTTTTTCCTTAAGGTAGCATCGTCCGACCGCCGTTTTGCACCACAAGCTTCTTTCCCTCCTTCTTTTTATGGTCACGAACGGACGTTTTCCCAGCTCTTGTTAAGGGAAATCGACGATTTTCTTTCTTCTGGGAAGCCAGCGCTCCCCTTCTGCCCGGGACCCCCCCCCATCCAAATGAAGTTAAGCGCGCGACGTCCTCTCCCTCGTTCGAGACAGTTATCGTACCCTTTCCCTTCGAGCGGCACCTGAGTTGTTGTTTTTTTTTTTGAGGCACGAAGAAGGAAAGACCAGTTCCCTTCTTTTCTTTATCTTTCCCTCGGTGAATGATCGTCCCTTTTTTTCCTTCCTTTCTTCCAGCACGGGAGGTGTTGATAGGTTCGGTGGTAACAAGGAGGAGAGGTCCCCTCTTTCCTCCCCTCTCTTCCAGTTATGAGACAATATCTCTCTTTTCCTCCTCTTTTTCCCCCCTTGAGCGCCTGACTCTGACGATGTTCCTGTTACCCACGATCCGCTCCCCCTTTTTTTTTCTTCCCCATCACCTGGCTTTCGTCATCTTGAGAGAGATCTCGACGATCTGTAATCAAAGATTTCCCCCCCCCCTCTCCGGCGAGACGCCTTTTTTTTTCTGGGCTAGTGCTAAAAAAAGGAAGACTCCTCCCCCTTTCTTGTACCTCGCAGAAGGAGGATGTCCTCCTTCCTTTTCGAGAAGATGTAGAGCGCCCTTTCAGTCCAGAGAAACGTCCTTTGAATGTCCGACCCTGTAAGGGGAGAAGTAGGTTTTTTATTAAAATCAGCCAGGTATACCTCCTCCCCTAGATGGATAAATTGAACGGGCCCTCCGGTCCCCGCTGAAAATTAACTCCCTTAGGAAAACTTCCTTTCTTGCAGGACGACCTTTCCCCGGAGTGTTTTTGAGAGAGAAACCTTACCCCTATTCCCCCCCCCCAGACCCAGGAAGTGGAAATTTCATGACCCTCCACCTGATCCTCTCTCTTCTGCGCTCCATAGGAGAGTTGAGGGACCCCTACGAGGTGCTATCTCCTTCTTTTCCCCGGAAATCGAGGTTCAACTATAAAGAAGCTACCTCGAGGAAAACCTCCCCTCCCCTCTCTTCCCTTTCCTTCGCAGGGAAAGCGCAGACTCACTGAAATTTAGTTTCTAAGTTAGTGGTAACTTCTCCCCCCCTATCGAGCTGATGTCAGAAGAAGGATTTCCCCCTTTCTTTTTCCTATCTGCGAAAGAGAGCGTGGGCCCCTTCCCTGAAGGACGAGGCCTTTTGGGCGCGCGCGATTTTCGCGAGAGATCAGTTGACTCTCCTTTCTTGTCCGGGTTTTACTTACGACGAGATCGAGCCAGGTCTCGTTCCCCAACGACCCCCCTTTTCCTCGGTGGGACGGGCGCTCCCACCTTCTTTTTCCCAGGACTCCTTCCTGGCGATTTAAGGCAAGAACGTAGGCTCTCTTGTCTGCCTCGCCGGGGAAAAGAGACCTTCCCCCTATCCTTACGGAAAATGGGTAGTATTCCCTTCGCTGTGGAGAAACCGCGACGGTCTCCCCTCTTCTCCTCAAATCCCCCCCATAAAGCAGTTCCTCACCGGAAACATCACCTTTTTCACTAGGTGTAAATGATCGTCTCCCTTTTTTCCTTCGGCACCCGGAGGGTTTTCCAGCTGGTAGCCATTCTTTTTTTTTTTTTTTTCTCATGACTCCCGTTCCTTCGCTGGCGCTCGCTATTCCCCTGATAGCGATCGTCTACGATTCCTCTTCCTTCGCAAGGACGGACCGCGGAGGCCTTCCGATTTCGCTTGGAACAATCCTAGTTTTTCTCCCCCCCTTCGTGGAACAGACACTGGGTCCACTTGACCTCTGCTTCCCCTCTTCTTGCTTTTTTTCTTTTTTGGTCCATCTTTTTCCTTCCCTTTTCCTTCTTCCCCTGGATAGGAG
>Ga0179591_1275066_pt1 | contig 12146 bp, 14 predicted proteins | sample CZOMad2_1_08_16f_FD_182891 | JGI IMG/M metagenome (GOLD analysis project Ga0179591, IMG submission 182891) | Vadose zone soil fungal communities from Angelo Coast Range Reserve, California, USA - CZOMad2_1_08_16fungal (PacBio error correction) | ecosystem: Environmental > Terrestrial > Soil >... | reverse complement strand
GTCCTGTTCTCTGGCTTCCCCTGGCAGTCTACAGACTTTGGCCGAGTTAAAGAAAAACCCCTCCCTTATTTCACAAATCCAATCTCTCTTTCCTCATCCGTTTTTTATCGAGCTTTCCCGTGTTCCGTGACCCGGTTTTGATAGAGTGTTTTTCCTTTACCCCTTCTCCTTCTGCTGAATGCAATGTTAGATTCTTTTTCCTGACGTTCCACAAACCCAATCAGTTTTTGCTTCCTTCTTACGTGGAAGTTCGGGTGTCTGTCCGGCTTAAACCTCGTGTTCTATTTTTTCCGTTCTGCGAGAGGATGGGTAACTTCTCCCTTATGATCTTTCGAATCAATTTCGTTTTTGTTTTTTTCTATGGGGAGAGGGAAGAGGTCCTGGACAAGAGATGCAAGTGATGCAATACCTCCGGCGCGCATGTGGGTCCCTCTGGGCTTAAGGAGTCTTCTTTCCTTCCTCGGGGGATGTTTCCCCATGAACCTTTTTTTCTTTTCCCAGCCCTTATTGGCCCCCCCCCTGCTCCCACGGAGATGGAAAACATTTCTGGGGCTTTTCTTGCGATTCACCCTGATTTCCTTTGTTCTTGTACGTTTACTCCTTGTTTTTTGACTCCCGGTGGAACGCTTACCCTCCTTTCCCCCCTTCTAGCGCTGTTAAGACTGCCCCTGGTCTTTTTCTGCAGATGACCCGCCCCATGTTTTTCCGGGTGTTTTTTTCTGTACCGTGGTTCTGGACGAGGGCGCACCTCTTTGGTTTATCGCCAACTTTCCTTCACTCTTGGTGGATAGATGTTTTTTCCTAGGGCCCGTTTGGGAATTTCACTTTCCCACATAGTATTTAGCCTCTATCTTGTGTCCTTTCACCCCAGGAGTCCATTGGTTCCACCTCCCTTTCCAGGATATGTTTCCCTTTCTTGTGCACGCCTCGTCCTCCTGGTGCCCTTATCACGACTGCTCGAACCAAAACTCCTCCAACCCTAAGGGCATGCAAAAGGGCGAGCTTTTCTTCGGGCCTTTATTGGGCCAGGTCCCTTGTGCGGTTAATGTGGAGTCTCTTCGCCTTGATTTTCTTCAGTTTGTCCCTTTGGGAGTGTTTCCCCACTGTGACCGAAAGATTGGTTTTCGTACATGGTCGGTACAATCAGTCACTTATTCTTTCCCTCGCATTAACGTGTTTGATCGAACAACCCCCCCCCCCCCCACCCCATTTAGCTTTTCTATGCTGCCATTATTCTTTTTTAATCTTGCACGCTATTTTTACCATAGGTCTTTCCCTCCCTGTCGAGACTTTCCGCTTTTTTTACCCATGTAGTTCACGTCGATCTGTTTTGCTGGTGATATATACCTTACCGAGACGGGTCCCCCTCCGGGGACTAACGCCTCCCCTTTAGTACAGGCAGTTCTTTCTTCCTTTCGATGGAGCAATGTTTCTTCCATAGCACACTTTGATCCTCAACCCTTTCCAGGCTTTAGTGAAACAGCCCGCACGCTCTTTGGCAAACGACTTAAACACTACTTTCTACATGAGGGGGCTTTCCCCCTGTGGTACTCAGCGGGTTTGACATTGTCGGGTGGACGCAAATCTGACGTTCCCCCCTCAACACTGTTGCAGTTGCCATAGGTCTTACCCCGCCGGGGTTTGAAATTTTTCATAGCCCCTTTTTTTGGTTAAAGCGTGGACCGTTCCCCCCCTTTGCTGAGGTCTTTCTTATCCGTAAAGCTGGCCTTACTTTACCTTTTGTTATAACGTTTTCCTTTCCCGCAGAATGGTACAACTCCATTGATGTGAGCTCTTGCTTTAATTTTTAATGTGCCCTGCCTGTATCCGAATTTACTTAATTCTTCCCCGCTGGGTCATAGCCTTTCCTTTCTCCTTATATGGTGATTCTTTCTTGTGGTGGATTGGTCCCTGTCGATAACCAAGTCTCACCGTTCCGTTCAAATTAAGCTGTTATCCCTTTTTCTTGCTTTGGATTTTTTTGTTCCGAAAGGAAATTTGGTGTTTAATAAAGGACCTTCCTGCGTTTTTTTATCTTTATTCCTTGTTGGGAGTGTGATATGTTCATCCAAAGGGTAATTACTTCAATTTTTCTGTATATTAGCCTGCCTTAAGGACCATCTGGTAAAGATCCTCCGCTTCCAATTGCAAGTTGTGCCCGCCCTTGCCTTGCAAAAGAGAATCCACGGATGCTGAGTGGTTCTAATCACTTTGACAAATTGAAGCTTAATGAAGGTTCCTTGTTTTGTTAGAAGCCTTTTCTTTATTCCAGGCATGGTCTATACTCCCTCATTTTTTTCCCAAAGGTCTTCATCGTGCCAGCCACCCTTCCCGTTGTCTGGTTTTCAAACGGTTCAATGCTTTGGTGTTGTTCTATTTCCCTCAATTTATGATTTCCATAAGACTGTTCCCCCCCTAGCGCGAGCTCTCTCCCCTTTGACCCTTCCAAATTTTATCCATTTTTCTTACTCTGCCGTTTTGTACAAGAAGTGTAGCGCTCTTTCTTTTTTCAATTTTCCTTCCTCATGGTAAAACACTTCTGGGCGGTGGACCTCCTGCGTCTTTTTTTGCTGCGTAGCGGATTCCTCCCCCGTTTTGTTATTCCCTAGTCTTCCAAGCCTTCGGTTGACTGGAAAACGCGGATCCATTTACATGGTCTTTGTTTCTCCACGGTTTTCATGGATGTAATGGTAGGGTTGTCTCCCGGAGAATTAGCCAAACCGGTCTGGTGTGTACAATATTCTTATTCATAGGAGATGTTCCCTTTTTTTTTTCTCCCTGGCCGCGGGTTACCCCCTGGTTCAATTTCAGGTTGTTTATTAGAGAGGGATCCTGTTTCTTCCTCTTCTCGGGCTCTCTCTCGCGTATGGCTCGAAAACCGTTCCAGTTTTGTGGCGGGTATACTTTTTCCTTTTAGTAGCTGCAAAACTTCTACCAGACCTACCACATTTTTTCCCTCTTTCCCTTCAGTCATCCCCCCACTATTTCCCAACAGGTACCCCTTCCTTTCAACGTGGTAATCTTGTATTTCCCTTCTCTGCTTCTTTGTTTTAGTGTTCCTTTTTCGCACGGATTCTTATCTCTTTTTTTAACTCCCTCTCCCCTCTCCGCCGTGTGTTGCGCTCGATTTGATCCCATGTCAGGCATATTTTCCCCGGTGCGCACTACATCCCCCGAAGTCTCCTCACCTTTAGAGTTCTGAACCGATACTTTTTCCGTTTAGGGGACCTGCTTTTCTTTCTTTCCTTGTTGAACCATTATTAATTCGCCATGGTAGTCCCCCTTCAGCCCCCACACCTTCCAACCCGTCCCTCCCTCCCTCCACCGATATTAGCCGTCTTTTTTCTCTAATTTATTTACGCCGCCCGCTCGCGATAACTACCCGTGCTCCCTCCTCCTCCAAGTGACCCAACAACCCGTTTTTTCCTGCTTCCCTGTCCTGCTACCACACCCCTAAATCCTCATTTCCGCCGATATTTCCTTTACCTCGCGTGACCTCTTCGACCGACTTTCTACAACTTATGGTCTTCCCTCCAAACTACGGGACCTTTCATTTCCTGAAATCTCACTGGTCATTACCTTTTTTAAGGACTTCCTCGTAAGCCCTCGAACTGCCCTAGGCTAACCTCCTCAGAAGAAGGTTGGAACCCTTGAATCCCTTGTTTCTCATACCTGCCATCAGGTCCCCCCTATCTTTCCTTTCCCGTCACATAGTCATTTCCACCGGTTTCCCCCCCCCCGTAGGGCTACCTAATGATTTCCCCTTGATTTCTTTTCAAAACCTGCTCTTCATTTCTCTACCTCCTCCAGCTCTGACAAGTTACCTCGCCTCGTCCATCCCCTGACCCTTTGCTAAGAGAACTTCTCATCTTCCCCATTTTATAAAAATCTCGGGCCTCAAGTATTGCGGTGCCCCTGCTTATCCACCTCCTTTTTTGAAAATGCCTGAGGAAGAATTTTTTTCCCTGAAGATCTCCTACCAGAGCACAAACCCAAATGTCTGCCCTTGGTTTCCCCCCCCTTTCCTTCAGACCCACCCGAGCCCTACACCAGTTGCATTGCGACTTTCTCCCCTATTCGGACCCCCCCCATGGGGCGTCCACTGCTCATCGTCAGCCCCGGTTTCTGTTTTCCCTTTCGTTCCTTTGAGAAGAGTAGAAAATCTTCCCAAAGTTCAGGTTCCCTTTTTTATTAAGTCACTGTCTCCATCCCTGACCCTCTGCAAAGGCCCACTCATCGTCAAACACGAACCGTTATTCCGTCTGGCATTCACCACCATTTTTTTCCCCCTTCTTCTACCCCCCAAAATCTCTTTATGGAGCGAAAGCCCCAATAATTACAAGAATCGTTGGACCATGGCCCATACTTCACCCCCCTCTCTGCAAACCCGATCTCCGTCCTCTGAATACCTTCATCTTGGCCTGATTATCTATTTTTCGTACTTTCGAACCCACTCTGTCATTCATACCCATCCTCTTGACGAACATATCTCATTGTGTAATGCTGCGTCAGCATGCCCCCCTTTCAAAGTACCCATCCTCTTTACCACATTTTTTCAGTTTCCAGTCCTCCACTGGAATCTCCCCCGCGTACCACGCCTGAGGTAAATTCCAAACACCAACCCCTGAGGTTATCACATATGGCCTGCCTTAACGTGTTTTTTTCGGCATATTTTTCCTCAATGCTGCCCCTGGAAAACGGTATTTAACCCCGTCCCACCAGTCCTTCATACCTAAAGAGCATATCTTAATTCTCTTCTCCTGTACTGGCTTTTTTTCTGGCCTCATGGCGGGTTTCTTTTGTCTGTTAAAACCTCTCCCTCCTTTTTTCTCATCCATGTGCATAATGCTTGCCCACGACATATGGGCTTCTATTTTTCTCGCCTATCCTTCACGACCCGTTTTAGAAGTCCCGACGGAGACCCCTCTGCTTCCCCAAGTTATCACAAGTTTGTTTCCCTCTCTTTTCAGTTTTGGACCTCCCACAAAGCCGGGCGACATCTTCTCTCTGGTAAATGACCTTTGTCAAAAATTGATTCTTCCTAGTTCCTGAAGGTCATGGCATCCCGCTAAATCGGGTTTCGAGCTTTGTGATCATTTTTCTTCGTCCCTCCTTCAGTGACGGTCTCATGAAGTACCCGCCCGAACTCGAATCCTACTGTTTAAACCCTCGTCGGAAACTGCAAAGACTGACTTAGCTCAATTGACGGCCACCCTGCACCCTTCCACTGGGTACCCGTCCCATTTAAAACCGGCGAGCCTTTTACACCCTCTCAGGGCTCTACTGTTCGGATTCATACGTACGCATCCTCCGCCCCCCTATCGGCAAAACCCCCCTTGTCCCCGTCTCTATGCTGCTTCTTGTATCCGCACCTCCCTTCTTTTTTCTCCCCGAATCGCGAAACTTCTTTCTTCCCATTTTGCAACACACCCCCTGGGTTTTCAACCGGTCTTTCTCCCCTTATCTTGCGATCCTTTTTTACTTCCCAAAGGTCAGAAGCGCGGTGCGCTTCGCCTCTCAACACCTGTAACACGTATGCTTTTCCCCACCTACGCCACGTCTGCCATCTTACTACCGAAGAATTGTTACGTCCCCCGTGCTTGCGGGTGAAAATAATCTCAGTGGGCCTTTCCGTTTTCCCTTCCAATAACAATAATTCATGCACTCGTTGCGCCCCCAGACGGATCTTTTCTTTTTTTCCCCCCCAACCCCTCAAAGACATAAGGGCATGGAGATTTTTCCCATCCCTTGGACAATCCCCTTCCTTTTTCCTTTCTCGACCCATCCTCTACCCTTTGACCCCACCAGCATTGCTGTCCTTTCAGTACTGGATTCCTCAGTGCCGTTCTTCCGCATTGTTCGTTTTCATTCCCCGTTGCGTAGACAAAACTCCAATTCTTCTTTCTAGTGAACAAGTTCTCTTACAAAAGCAGCCCTCTCAACCCCCCCGTTATTAAGGACCATCAACCTGTTCCCTCGTCTCCTACCTTCTTCCAGCTCTTGATTGTCGAGTTTTCTTTTTCCCCTTCTTTCTTCTTCCGAATGGGCAACATTCAATCCTGTTTCCCCTTTTTTCCCCACCAATCAACCACCGCTTCAAATGCTGAACACTATCTTCTTTAGAGAGATTCTTCTCCTCCCGGGTTGCTGGAGGGTTAATTTTTGAAGCGACTTCTTTCCCCCCTTCTTTCCATTCCGTTCGATGCCTTATGTCTTTCTTCTCTCCCGACCAAAGCCGGATGGGGCGGAGAGACGTTGAAGTTGCTGGTGTCTTTTCCTTTTCCACCATTTTGTACTTTTTTTTTCAGAAAGAGGTGTTTAATTTTTTTTCTCCCTCTCTTCTTTTGCCCCCTGCGAATCATTGTCGGTGTTCCAGTCAGAGACCCGGCGCGCCGGACCATGCGGTTAATGGATCCTTCCCACCCATTAGACTGTTTTCACCTATTTCTTTCTGATTCTTTTTCTTATCCATTTTTCGGGGCTTTCCTTCCCCTATTTAACATCGTCAAGCCATCCTTTCTCTGGGGGTGGAACCCCCGCTAAAAGACGGTCCGTTTTCCCGTCTTCTGACTTCTTTGACGGTGTCAGACCGTTTTTTTCCTTGTGCGGCGCCCCGACTATCACAGGACTCATTGCCGTAATCAAACCCGGGATATCCTGGTCATATGCCTTCTGTGTTTTCCCTTCCCCTTTTGGGGCTGGGCCCGGGCTTTTTCCTTCCTGGCTTCCCCCCCTGTCACATTTGTGTGCGTCTTAGAAATAATCTTTGGTGAGACGGATCGGACCCCGTTGTTCAGCATTCACCCTGTCCAATGTTCTCCCGTCTTTCTATAGTCTGTTAATACATTCCCTTTGAGAAACAGAGGTCTCAGGATATTATGCGGTGACGGGTTTTGGTGGATGTCCGGTTTTTTCGGATTTACTACGGCTCACCCCCTTCCTCCGTGATCTTGGTCCCCCTGTTAGTTTTGTTATTCGGGTACGGCGTTGGTGCATTGTTACGATGGTTTCTAGTTCTCAGGTCTCGGTTTATTGGAGGCCTTGCCTTCCCGTTTTGTTACAACCCCACCGGACATCGAAAGTTTTCTTTTTTTTTAGTCTGGTTTTTCATTGACCCTCTTCACCCTTTCTCCTTTAACATGTATCTGTAAACCCCGATGTTCCCCCTCTTGTTGCCCCCTGCCTTCATTGTCCTACGAATGTTAGTGGTGGCACCCTTATTTCCCCTACTTATGCTTGTTCCATGGCCATGTAGGTCGCACCTTTCCTCGGTCGTTGAACCGGCCTTGGTGCTCTTCAGTACCAGAAGTCTTCATTCCGTTTTCCCTTTCTACCCCCAGACTCCGGTTCTTTGTCGTAGTCCGATCGTACTCGCCGTGCGAGACCCGTCCATTACACCTGGATGGCGAAACTGTTCGGTCCCAGCATAGGCTTCGTCTTCCGCATTTTCCTGCATTGAGACCCAACAATCCAGAATCCTCCCTCTACTGAAGGATACACTGCTGCTTGGATGTGGCTGTACCTGGGGTACCAGTCGGTTTATTGGAACCCCTGCCCCTTTGCTCCCCCGTCCCCTGACCAACCCCACGGTTCTTTTTATAACTTGGGTTTGTGTTTGTCCTACATAGTAACCCTCCCTTTTTTAGCTTTAGTTTTCATTTTTTGAGTCGCTTTGAGAGGTGTACTAGATGACTTGATTATTCTTGTTTCGGTTCTGTGAGCCTTGACCCTTCATTTCCTAATCGTTCTTCTCTGTTCCTGTCCCAGATTTCCAACGGTGTATATTTGATCAACCCGTTTTCCCAGTTAAGTTACATCCGACGGTTTTAATTAAAGGTATTCTCGGTTTCGGTTTTTGGAACTATTTGTAGCGGTCTTGCCAGATCCCCCGAGTTTACTTTTGTCGCGGGTGCGGCCTCATCGTCTTGAGGGGTGTTACACTAGTGAAAGTTTTTCTCGTTTGCAGGACCGGTATTTTTTTTGTGGCGTTGTGATTTCTTAGTTGCGTTCGTGCTGTGATGCCCTTTATGCCAATTGTCCCTTAATAGAGTCCCGCTTGTCTTCCCTGGAATTCCCTCCCCTTTTGCCGTTGTCCGATGATACGTCTCCCTTTGTATATACCGCATCTGGCATTCCCATGTGTCCCCCGTTGATGATAGGCTGGTTGGACGTCCCATGTTGTCTACGATTGGGTCGTATGGGTCTGGGTTCTTTTTCTGTAGAGGGCGGCCCGGTTTCCTCCATGGTCACCGTGCTGTTAAATGTCTTTCCCTCCTACTGGAGGGCCACGGGAGCGTGGGTCAACCTTTCGTTTTTCAGTCTATCAAGGGGCCGCTGAGCTAGCAACTTTTACCGATGATACGTAACGATTTGTCCCCTATTCTTTTTTTCGCGCTTTTCCCGGCAACTTCTCCCATATTAATTGAGCGTTGTTCCTCCCCAGGCCGTAAGAGTGAGGTATTGTGCCCCTAATCGCTTAAAAACTTCGGTGCTTGTCGACCATGTTCACCTGGTTTGTTCCTCTCGGTCAGTGCGTGTGCGATCTTTTGTCTTCCGAATTGCCGCTGGAATTCCGTTCCCCACGGCAGGTGCAGGCTTGCCGGCTTTTATTTTCAGGACAGGTACGGTCATTTTTTCTTTGATTTTTGGTCGCCGGCCAGAATTTTTATTCACAGGGTCTGGCGTTTTTACCCCCCCCATAAATTTCTTATCAGCGTTCGAGACGGATTTTAGCCTTATTGCTTTTTTTTTTCCCTCGGGACCACGGGGGAAAATGGTTTTTAGCAATTGTATTTAGTGGGTGGGTATTCGACCGTCCGTGACTAGGTCCCTTTATAACACATCATGCTATGTCCATTTTTTCTGTTGGCATATTTTTAAAATTTTTAGTAGGGCCCAGTAGTCCCCTTACCCCCTTGCGGAAGGCCCCTTCACCCAGTTCATCAAAGTCTTCCTTCCAGGCCCGCGGAAACCTTGTATTTCCCTGAAACCTTATGCCTTTCCTATAGTGGGAGTATCCTTCCCCTTGTTCTTTTTCTGCAGCATGACAGGTACTCTTTCCATTTCCAATCCGTGTTGTTGTGATGCTTTATCTCTAATTGACTGTCAGGTTACCTCCTCCCCTGCAACAGTTTTTGATCCCCCCAGGACTCCCTCAGACTTTAGAGAATTAATTTCAATTTCCCACGTTTTTCGGTTGGTATTTAGGACATTCTGATTTTTTTTCTTAGTAAATAACTTCCTTTCCCTCCCTGGTAGTTCTTTTCTTTTGCAGACTCTAACACCCCAGGACAACTGATTTACCGAACAATGCTATTATTGTGACTTCTGGATTATTTGCCTCTATTTACGCTTTTCAGTTCCTCCCCGAGCCTACCCCGTTCTCCCCTTCATTAAACACCCGTTTCCTCAAACAGCCCGTCTTTTCCACTCCCTGTCACAACCCTTATCCCTAATAACGCCTCTTTCTCGTCGTATATTCCCTCTTGGATGTACCGTCCCTCTTTAAAACAATCCGGCGACCCAACCAACCCCCGGCATCCATTGACGCTGTATCACCCCCCCCTAAGTCATCCCTCTTGCCAATGTGCCCTCCGGAAAAAGGAGCATTCACTGGAACGAACCGAGTCCACCCCGCTTATGACAAATCCGCCCTGACGCCCTTCAGACTCCCTGAGCCTTTGTTGCGAAACCAGTACCATGAGTTTTATATTGCCTGGGGACAAACATAATCTTTCTTTTCCCACTCTCCTTTCTTATGGGGCCCCCACGCGCCCTCCCTGACTCCCGCTATGACCACCTACTATGAATTGTAAAAGCCTTTGCAATCGTTTAGAATATCTGTACCTTTTATCCCTCCCTTTGCCGCCCCGTGTTTTTCTGGTTCTCCGTTGGATGAACGTTTTTGTAACCCAGTTTCCTTCGATGACCCCGGCCGCGTACCTATTCCCCCCCTTTCGGCATGGTAAAAATACCCTCACGCCACATCGTCATTCTTTTCAAGAGGGACCGTCTTACCTACCACGCCACCACAGGTTGCCTTTAACGTTGTTTCTGGATTTGAGAACCAACTTTTTCCCACTGGAGTCCGCTGCTTTTTTTTTCTATGTACGAGGTCCTTTCTGAGAAGCTCTTCAGAAATCCCTCGTTTTTTACCTTAATTAGTCCTCTGCCGGCAGGCCCATTTTGCACACGATACTAACTCCGTCATGTCTGATCCCGGTTACTTTCGACCTTCACGGGAGGCTTCCGTTTACCAAACCAGCTCTGCCGTGCTGAACCCCCAGCGTTCCCGTGGCGTTACTTGCCCCCCGACGGAAACCGTTTCTCCCCTCCGTATCTTATTAATTAACCCTGCATCTGTTTTCCCCCTTGAAGCATTGATCCGTCTTTTTCTTACACGATGAAAACTTTTTACTTTCCTCTTTTTTCTCCTCATCCAGAAAATCTCTGTCCCCTCCTTCCCCCTTTGCCATTTTGCCCCTTCCCCGCCCTACAACAGAACCATATGAATTCAGCGATTACTTAAACTCAGAGTTTCCTCTCGCCCCTGCACTTCCGCTCCCGAACCCCCCTCCCTTTCGAGTTAAATTCCACCCGCCTTTCACAACCCGGTGTTTAAAATTAGCCTCCTTGAAATTTCCCGTACTCTTTTCTGCCCCTTCACTGCGACCATGCACGGTATTTTTTTCACCCCTCCTTCCAGTGAACATAAGTCCTCCTGAAATTTCTCTGCTTCCGGTCCTGCGACCTCCCCTAACCTTTGATCTTTTCCCATATGATGTTAGAAAGTTTCCATCCCCATTTTGTTGGGGATATTGACATAGACAGCTACGACGAAGTCTGTCTTGTACGACCAATTCCTTTATATTCAACCTTCGGACCCTTTCTTACCTATACCAAACCGCTGTTTTTTCCCCTCACAAACGGAAGCTCTCCCCCTTACATAGACCGCAGTACCATTCTCTACTTTCATGGGAAGAAACAGTTTGCCCCCCCCTTTCTTCAAGTTAATGGTTTATGAAGTTTGCAACCGCAGCATCGGTTTTTTTCTTTCCATCGGTTGTTTATCTCCCACCGTAGACCTTTTCCAGTCCTTACGGTTTCAGGGCTCATTCCTACCACATTCCTTATTTCACATTTTAGATCCCCTTTGTTGTACCCCCCCAACAACTTTCTTCCCCCAACGAACTAAACCGGCGCCCTCTTTTCCGATCACATGCAGTTCCCCCACCTTCATTTCCAACGCGTCCAGAAAGTGGTTTAAGACTTTTAAAACCAGTCGGAGCCTTTTTACCCCTCCCCCTACAAGGTTTATTATTTTTAGTTTTCCTTTTTCACTCCGCACCAGCGCCCGTACCCATAGGACCCCCCCATCCCCTCCTTAAATTTGAGGCTGCGGTAAATTGCAGATGTTATCCCCCCGAGAAGTTCGTGCCCCTTGCCGTCCAGGTTTTCCTTAACCCCCATTGTTTCTCTAACCAAACGTCAACTTGCGATAAGCTGCTCCCAAAGGAGCCGAATTTGAAGTCTCGCCCTCCCTTTACAAATCGTCCTGGCTCTTTTTCCTCAATATGGAACTCTTTCTTCTCGTAGTTTTGTTTTCCCACCTCTTTGCTTTCTTCACTGTCTGCCAATTGGGGGGAAACTATAATAAGCGTTCTTTCTTCCTTTTTTCCAGAAACTTAATTATTCAGTCTCTAAATTCAAACGCGAAGAGATTTCCTGTTTCCAACCACGCCATCACCTTTTGAAGACTGGGAATCGTCAATTCTCCACTAATAAGGACCTCTCTCAGCTCCACCGATGTTCTCCCAGTGATGTTTCCCTTTCCTTATCTTTGACTCCCGTGCAGATGGCTACGGAGGCCGGGGTTTCTTTCGAAATATAGAGCCCCCTTTCTTTTCTGGACCGTGCCACCCGATTCACATTCCCCTCTCTTTTCCTCCCCCTCCTGTGACATCCCACGTTTTTGGACAGTTGGTGTGGGGCCCCCTCTCCCCCACTCCAATTTTTTTAATACGCACCCCTTTCCTTTCTTTGCTTTGATGAAAGAGGGAATGTCGGTCCGAAGCCTCCCTCCCCATTGCCGGTAAACAGGTGGACAGATCGTAAACCCCACGGCAGACGATATCACCTGAGTGGCC
>Ga0179591_1267275_pt1 | contig 12146 bp, 12 predicted proteins | sample CZOMad2_1_08_16f_FD_182891 | JGI IMG/M metagenome (GOLD analysis project Ga0179591, IMG submission 182891) | Vadose zone soil fungal communities from Angelo Coast Range Reserve, California, USA - CZOMad2_1_08_16fungal (PacBio error correction) | ecosystem: Environmental > Terrestrial > Soil >... | reverse complement strand
TTCCCTGACTGAGGGCTTCCGCTCGGGGGGGACCCTTGCCAAGCGTCACGCCAATCCCCCCAAGGACGTGCTACCCCCAACCTGCCTTTGTTTTTTTAGAGCAACCCGACAGTACCGTCCTTTTTTTGTGCCCAACCCCTTCTCCTTTGGTTGCGGGAACAGTGGCCTCGTTCCACTATCGATCTCTCCCACCCGCGCATGGTCTCCTTCTAGAGGCGTGCAGAAACCCTGCTCAAGAGTTTTCGCTATTGGGTAACGGGATGTGGCAGATGAAACACATCCCATCGTATCTCACTTCCTCTAGGCGGACTGACCAGACCTTTTTTCTTGGGGTCTATCAGGCAATCTGAGACCATGCAGTTCAGCCTCTTAGATCTGCCCCCGCCACCAGTTAACGTGGCCCCTCGATGGTTCAGACACCCGTTAAAAATTAGACACAGGCAGGATCCCCGTATTCCCTCTGCAACCAAAATTAATGCTCGGCCGCACGCCCCTTTTTCTGACAAAAATTGCCTTCTTCTTCCAGCGCCAGATCCCCCTCAGAGCCTTCCTTCCGGGTCCGGGCGGTTGGTGATGATGCGTTCCTTTGCCGGGGCATCCATTCTTAGACTGCAATTGCCCGAAGCCCAGACTCACTGTGAGAGCAACCCTACAGTCTCGCGCATTTCCTCTCGACAGGTGATTGCGCCGACCGGTCGTGTGTAGAGCCATCCGAACCCCCCTCCAGCCCTGCGCGATGGTAATCACATCGGGGGTACTTTGAATCGAACGATTCTGGCGTGGTCGGGGATACCTAACCTTTTTGACTTAATCCTTAACCCCCCCTTGTCCAGCCACACATGAAATTGGGTTAAGGTCCTCATGATTGTTCTCCGGCGAGATTTTTGGTTTAAGCCCTCTTCTTTTGAGGGGCCCTTTACTTGACGAAAAGAGAAACCTCCGGTCCCGAGGGCGCAGGATACAGGACCTGTTTTCCATCCTTACGACGAGGTTTGTCCAGCCTCCAAAGTAACTAGATACGGAGGGTTGGGTAGAAGTGACATCCCTCTAGTCTTAGTGCGTGAAGAGACCCCTCCGAAGGATTCAGGGCATTTTTCCCTGTTGGGAACGGAGCTCTCCCACCCCGGGTACGGAGTTTACCATTTCCTTCTAGGTTCATATTGGAGCCCTTCCCTTCCTCAACTGGTTTTTGATAACTTTGGAGAGTTTGGCTCGTCAACCGTCAAGACCGCCCCACTTAGCCCACACCCCGCCCCCGCCACAAGAGCCGCCCCCGCCCTTCCCCCGTTCCCGTAGTAAGTTGCCATACCTCACTAGCCAGACCGGAACCGATCAAGTCGAACGGAACTCTCTCTCTCCCAACATCTACCCACCCTCCCCCCCCCCCTCCCTACACCACCCCTCCTACTCCCCCACCCCTACCGTTCCCGCCCCACCACCAACCCCACCCCCCCCGCCCCCCCCCCCCCTTCCCCCCTCCTCCCCCCCACCACCCCCTCCCCTTAGAGTAGAGTTGAAGACCCGGTAGCGGCACCAAAGGTATGTTGAGCAGTGCAAACCCATTAAAAAGTGTTCCGTAACCCTGGGAGAAGATGTGTTCCCCCCCCCCGACTAGTGAGCGGGGTGCACGACTCTATCTAGCCCAGATATTGTCGTGGCACGCCCCCTCAGTCGCGGCGGATCGTGAGGATTCGGCATTTTGGTTGCGGAACGTACGAGCAGGCGAGCATCGCCCTTTGGCGAAGATTGCGTTGAGGAGACCTAAGGATCCAAGAAATAATCTTGGGAGGCGAAGGGGCGCCAGATTGTGCCCACGCGCATCCTCGAAGATTCTCCAAACACTGAGAGAAATTGTCCAGTCTACGCCTACTGCACGGTTCCACCCCGTATCGAAGTAGACCCCAGTCGAAAGGAAGGCACCCCTGCATCCTGGCTGAAGCCGGACCGAGCAGCGGCCCCGAGACCTAGAGACACCTGCTATTACCGTCCTCTTAGTCACTCAATCTACCTTCCCTTCACATGTAGGCGTTCATCCCAAGATACTGAATAGCACACTACGCTCCCCTCTCCCCCGAGCTACATAGTAGGTTGTGCTTTTGACTCCCCCAATCCCCATCTTTTAGCCCTCCGTCTTAGCCAATAGTCTCTTTAAACCATCTTACAAGGGTCGTGAGGCCCCTGTCATTACAAATAGTCAACCAGCCCGACTGCGGTGCGCTTTCAGAAGCTCAGATCCTAACGGAATCGAGTGGAGAAGCGGAATTTCCCCTGACCTTTCTTTTTGGCACTCTCTAAACAGAGGTCCAGCAAGCCTCACTTTGGCGAACTCCTAACGGACGGAACCCACGGCAGTTTAACCGAACCCAGGTTTGGACAGCACCTAGATTTGAAGCAGTCTCCCTGCGTATCCTTCTTTTGGTCGCGAAACGTCGCGAAATGGAAGGCCATCGGAAGCCGCCATTCGCGTTCAAGCTTTGGCATTCGATCCGACGAGGTATACTCGATCGTGGTTGTCCCTCCCTTCTTTGCCCCCCCTAATGTTTTGCCCGTGAGGCATCCGCGAAGCAGAAGTTGTTGACTTTCCCAGGACCGTTTTTATCACCCGCAGATGTTTGATCTAGACTAGCGGTGGACGGAACGAAGGTTTATTTTTGCGATAGCAGACCGTTTTTCTCCTTCCCCCCGCACCAACCCCCGCTAAGCTGATGACGGTCCAGCCTGTGTATTGACCCCTTCCGGGCCCGGTTTTGAGCTTAGCAGCACCCCGAGCCGGTAGCTAGGCGTCCGTTCGACTATCCTAAGCCCTACGTCCCTTAGAGGCCTTCCGCTAAGCACTTGCCCAGCAGAGGAAGGGAATGTCTAAGTGTTCTCGTAGACCCAGGAGATCCTTTTCATCGAAGCGTTCCCCGACCCCATAACATTTCCTTAGTACGGCTTTTTTTCTTCCTTTTTGTTGTGGTCTAGACTGTGGCAGGAAATGGGGAGCTTTTTCGGACCTCTTTTTTTTACGTATCTCCTTTCTTCTCATCCTAAACGTTGCGTTTGATTTTTTCTTCCTTACCGTGACGCCATCTTGTTTTGGTCCTATGCAATCTCTACAGTCTTTCGTGGTTTTCTGGTAGAAAGTGTTGATTTTTAAAGCCTTTTTTTCGTAGGATTCCCCCGAAGTGGCACTTCTGGATTGCGGCAATATACGGACCGCCTTCTCCCCCCTTTTACTAAGCCACGCCGCCGTTTTTGCACGCTGCTATCTGGCCTTATGCTTCGGGCCTTGATGAAGCTTGGGCCTTCCCATTATCAAGATAAGGTCTTTTTTTCTCTGCTCAGCCTTCCCCTGTTCCCCCCCTCCTTTACCATGCATGATTCACAGTCTTTTTTCTAATGACGCTCTTATTTCTATTCGTATGATGTCCCCCTTGGGTTGATCTGTTCACTAGTCCACCGCGATTCGTCTCAATATCTTGGACACCTCGTTTCTAGGTTGTCTTCTCGAAGTCCAACTGTCCCAGTTATTCCGGAGAGGGAAACTTCTGTTTTTCTCTTTCTTTCTTCAGATAGTTGCTTTTGATATCCAGTGGGCTGTTTCGAAAGTTAGTTCACCCTGATCCCTTTGAGGATGGATTTGCGTCAGTTGTCCTGTCATTTTTGGACGGTACAGTGACTCTCTTTCGTTACGGTGTTCGTAATTGATCTTTCGGAGCCTCAGTTTTGTCCCCTGCATCGAATCTTTTACAGGGCGGAGTGCTTCGTGGGGTACTCCTTCATCGAGCCGGAAACCTTATTTTGGGCTTTCTGACCATCTTAACTTTTTTTTGTCGATGGCCATTTGGCCTAAGTGATCGTTTTCGTGAAGTTGTCGGCCCTGCTCAGGTGTTTTACCACAGGATAAGCCTCCTTAATCTTTCTGAGACGGTCGGCTAGCTTAGGAGAGCCCCCTGAGTCCTGCACCCGTTCCGATTAATCCTCTTCTATCCCTCATCGCATTTTTTTCCTTAGAAGATGATAACCCCCCCTTTTCTGGAGATTAGTTTCGCAAAATGACTTCCCCGAGGCCCTTTTTCTTTTCCGAATGAGCGAAGCACTTTTTTCAGGACCCTCTTCAGACGAGCCGGCCGTTTTTTTCACCAGGGTCCGCGTCCAGCCTCCCCCTCTGGCCTCAACCGTACTTCTTAGTCGTTTTTTTACTTTTCCCGGCGAACCTACTCCGGAAATTAAAGCTCTTTACAGGAGATACACTACTCCTTTTGACCGATCTATAAGACGTTGGGTACACCCGGCTTCCCTTCGTTTTTTTCTTTTTCTCTTCTTTTTTATAGCTAGCGTTCATTTTTTCGGCATAGTCGTTGGAAATTGGCGCGTGGTTTCTCCACACGTATCCTAAAGATTGTTCGTTTTGACAATGCACTATCCTGCTTCTCCTTCCCTTGACCGTTGTTGCTGGCCGTCCCCATACTATGACACTTAACTCTCAAGACTGGGTTCCCCCGACTTTTCCCTCCACGTTACAACTGATGAGACGGCCCCTGAGTCTCGCTATACCCTCAGTTGCCCGCTTCCATACCTAGTAGCGAGGACGGTTTGAACCCCCTCTCTCGAAACCCCGTTATGGAGCCCCCTTTCTCGAGCCGCAGGGTTCTAAAAAGTACTACGGATTCCCCCACGCGCCCAGCGACTTGACATCTATTCTCAATTGTTCCTTGGGCAGATTAAATTCTGGAGCCGATCGCACCCCGGTCTTCCTCTCAAACCATGCCGATCCGTTATGGTTCGACGGTTCGATTGTGATTTTTGAGATCCCCGGTGTTTTTTTCTGGGTCTTTATAAGATCCTTGTCTGTCCCCGACGTCGAGACGCCAAGCTGAGATCCCCTCGACTCTCTCTATTGCTACATGATATGTCGGGTACCTTTCTACCATCCTGTTTGAGTGGTCCTCCACGCCGCTTTTCCCCAAAGATTACTCTGTGTATGACAGCTTTTCCTGCGTGATGCTTGTCTATTGTTTCGGATGGCCGTTTGACGGTGATTTTCCCCTGAGTGGACAGTTCACTTTTTTTTTCAGTTGATCGGGTATCCTTTTGTAATTGTTCCTTTACGCCATTCTCTAAACACGTCAGCTCTCCTGATGTTCCTGATTCTCGGGTCTCGTTGTTTTCATGGTCTTCTACCCCGTGTCGCCTCCGCCCCTGAGTCTTTTTGGAGAGTTTTTTGCCTGCCCGATGAAACCGTTCCCCAAAGCTTCCGTCTGTTTTGGAGGCCTCCTCTGAAGTGCTCTTCCCCTTCTACGGTTAGCGGCCCTAGTGGCCCGCCAACCAGTTCAGCCTTTCTCGGAGTAGTACGAAGAGGCCCCGTTCTGGTATTTTTTTTTTTCTTTAAGGGTTTTCTGCCATGACCTTCTCTGAGGGTTTTCGTTTGGCCCTTTCTTTTTTCTTTATCCCTAGCCCGTAATCGGGAGGCATCTCCTCTTTTCATCTCCCTTTTGTTGGACTCTCCCCTTCATGCGGCTTTCTGTGGGACCACTTCCAGCTTAGGCCGCACCCCCTACATTCCTTGGGATACCACTGTCCCGAACGCCATACGACTTGACTCCTCTTAACCGGTGGAGTTTTGCCCCCCCTTTGGTGCATCATCGTACCCGAATCTTCTCAGTTTCCTTCAGGACGCTTCATATGAATCAGCAGTCAACTGCCGCCTCTTTTTGAACAGGCTCCTGCTTCATTCTTAATCGGTCCAAGCATCGACTGCTCCAGTAGAGGCCAGAACCAGTTTTTTTTTTTTGATCATCCCATGACCTTCAATCACTAGTAATCTCCGCGAGAAAACAAGGCGAGCTGATGTCTCGATTTTTCCCCCATTCCCTTCCCCCCCCTCCAAACCCCAACGCCTTACAAACTTATCCCGACCCATATCCACCCCCCCCCCAACCACCCTCAAAACCCCCCCCCCCCCCCCCCCTCCCCACCCCCCTTAACCCCTCCTTCCCATGCCCCCCCCCGCCCGTCCCAAAAGACGTCTGATTTATCGCTGAACCGCAACTCCTTTTTGCCGCGCCTCGCAGCCCACAAACCCCCCCCCCCCACCACCCTGCCTCCCAGGTCCTTCCCCTATTTAATAATATAACAACAAGAAGCCAGGTCGTCTTTATACTGCCTTGGTTCGCCTTTTCTGGTCTTTTTGCCACTCAGTCTGTCGCACTTCCTTCCCCAAGCACTTTTTGTCATAATTTCCCTATCGCCTCCTCTCCCTCTTCCCCCTGAATTTGCCTTTTCAGACCCCGATTCTTCATTTTGTCGGTTCTTCTTCAGACCGCAGACCCCCCCCCAAGCCCAGGGGCTTAGTTCCTATGATCCCCCATTTAACCCCGTTCTTATTTCGCGCGAACCCCTCTCTTTTTCTTTGTGGCCCCTTCTCTCCTCCCTTGTTTGTTTTTTTTTTTGACGAAGTCCTACTCACCCGTAACCCCTTGTATTAGCATTTCCTCTGGCAGTAGCAGTCGTGCTTTAGCTCGTTTCTGTCTTGTCCCGTTTTTCTCCTCGCGGACTGGGTGAAAGGTCCTTCCGAAAGCATCAGGTCTGCGAGTGGGGATAAATTTTAGGGTTTTGTGCCGAATTTCATATATTTGTTGTCAGCCGTCTTCTCGACCCCCCCTGACCTTAGGGAAGCTTCTCCTTTCCTCGAAGACTGACCTCAGTCAATTCTTTAGTAGCGCCTCTTCACGTAGGTTACCACCCGCCCAAACCGGGTACGTGGCCGTCTTTCTCCCCCCGGACCTTTCTTTTGAGCTTCAGATAGAAGATTAAAAACTGACCATTTCACCGTTATTGTCTTTCCCTGACAGGAGTCAGCTTTCTTTTCCCTTTAAAACTGACTCGGGGATCTCTCTCTTTTTCTTTTTTTAGCACCCCCACGGCCCCGAATCCCTTCCCCTTTACCCCCGGCGAAATGTAAGCGGGCCTTCACCCCCTGTATAGTATCGTTTTTCCTCCTGCCACGTTTCTCCTGATTAACGATTTTTCTTGAACCCCTCACTCGTATTTATTCCTCCCTCCTTTTACCTCGTCTCGCCTCCTTGGTCCTACAGTCGATGTTCTGCCTAGAACCTCCTCCTCTCAACATTATTCCTGCTTTTTTAGGGCCTCGATTTCGATGCATCTGTATCGGCTGTTTTGCCGCTAACCACCGATCATTCTCCCTTCACCGCGTTGGGCAGATTTCCTCTGGTATTTTCCTCTCGCGGCGCCCATCCTCCTTTTTACTGTCCTGTTCCAACCGTTTGAGAGTCGTGACTCATTTTCTTATAGTTAAGTACTACCTCCCCCTCTCTTCTCGTGTCTTCGCCGCTTCCCTTAAGTTCTTTTTTCCCTTTGACCATGGCCTCGGGCCCCTTTCGACCCTACCTTCTCCCCTCCTATAAGGACAGTCGGCCCCCTTTCTTCTTGGAGGTGAAGAACGGTTTCCACCTTCGCGCTCATCCCCAAGCCGGTCACCGCTTGAAACTCCCAGCCTTCCTTCTCCCCCTCTCTGTCCCCACCGTAAAACTTCTCCTCTTTCCGGCCTCGCCCCCCCCCAACGAGCAGCTTCTTAAGAGTCCTCTATTGTCGAGAGGTCCTCTCCCTCAGTCTTCTTGCTTTCTCGCCCGTTCGTATTTTAGTCAATTGTCCTTCTCGCGCCCACTCCCACCGCCAGATTACTCCTATGAGAAAGACTCCTATCGCTCGAAACCCCGGCCGTATTGTGTGACACGGCCTCCCCGTCTCATGTCACATTCCAAACTTTTCTCAAAGGAAAACTTGCCACTCGATTTTCATTGCAGCCGTGGCATTCCGAACCATGGTCGACCTCTTTTACGCCAAGTTCCTCTATTTTCAAGCTGAATTCAAACCTAATTTAAGTGCCACCTTTTTTTTCTTTGATCCCTGAAATTCTTTTCCCCTAGACCTGCCAAGAAAACTTTTAGCTCCCCCTTATACACGGAGACTAACCGATATGAAGATTCCCAGGTATTTCCACCTAGTCCGGACTTCAACATCGCGTGCGGAGGTTAATACCCGCCAACCCCGTCTGCTGCATGTCAGGCATGCCGCTCTTGAATCCACGTCCCCCGCTCCTCAAGCGGGTCCTCCCCATTCGATAAGTCCTTAGTAGCCCTCCTATCTTTCCATAGGAGAGCGCCCCCATCCTGCCTCCCATAACGATCGCGCCTTTCCCTTTCAGTTTCAGCCCCGAAGCCGAAGGAGCGCCCCATCACCTTCCGGTCGGTCATATCGTCCCCCTATCTCTCAGGCTTTAGTATGTCGGATGCGAATGCTCCTCGCCCTCCTTCGCCATCTCTCACCCTCTCCAGTAACCCCTCTAGTTTCTAGGGACTACCTGTATTTTCAGAGATCGTCTCTGGGTCTTTCCGACTCTCCAATTTTCTGTTTGCGAGCAGCCTTCCCAAAATCCTCCCCTCCCGGAGTTCGGCTTCGCTTCTCCCTCTTAATATCCGTCTCCTCCCGCTCTAAAGTAAATACCCTTACGTCCCTCCGGTCCCCTCCCCACCTGAGAATGCTATTTTGTGAGGTTGGTTGTAGTTTCCTTTTCCTACCAGGTCGTTTTTTGTGATAGGTCTCCTGCTCTGTTAACCTTGCGCAATCACATTTCCTTAACAGGATTGCACTTCTTCTCTCTTTCTCTCCTCCGTTGTTTTTGTAGTCTTCCTTTTTTCAGCAAATGGTTTGGCTCGTCTTTTCTAGCCTTTTTCCCTCCTTTTCCCCCGTCTTATAGCTTGGGTCTGTTTCAATAAGAAGTACACCTTCCCGGATTTTTGATGATTGACGGCCCTTTTCTCATTTTATTTATCTCCTTCCCCCGTACCCTTCTATGAGCTCGGGTCGATCGTACTAAGTCTCTCCGTTCGCGTCGGTGCTGCTGCTCGCCCACGTTCCCTTTTTTCCCTCTTCTGTCTTTACAACAGACGATCTCTTCGACCTAGTCTCCCGAAGGGCGGGGCTGGATCTTTGTCCGGTTCTCTATAGTATAGGCGCCTTCGCCGATCCGCCAGCAGACTGCGATCATCGGACCCCTTATCTCCTCCTTCTTTGTGTAAAGTGAGATTTGCCTCTTATGGAGCAATCGCTCAGTTATTCTGGGCCTACGGGCGTATGGCGCCTCATCCTACCTTTTCCTCTCTTTATTAATAAGAAGTTTCTGTTAATTTCGGATTCCTGCAGAAAGATTTGATAGTGGGTAGGCGGTAGGTCTTTCTTTATTCGCCCGGAGGGCATTTTATACTGTTCTATTCCCTAGTCCCTCGATCCAGACGGCGTCGACTCATTGGCACCTTCCTCTCTTTCTGAGTTTTACGTGGCTGCCTTATGCTGCGAAGGTTTTTTTCTTCTTGGGTGACAAGATTTCTATCTTTTAGGATTTCTGGGGCGACACTGATAGTTGCCCCGCTCAGTACTCTATATCCCCTTCGGCGTCCGTTGCTCAAGGAGCCCTCTCAGGAGGGGAAGGTGGTAATGTCGATTGGACCTGTTCCTGACCTCAGCGGCCTTGTACTTCTGTTTTCGAAGATCGCGGCTTGTTCTTAGGAAGAGTAGTTTGCTGAGGATCGCGATAGACCCCCCCCCCCTTTATGACAACATCTGTCTGAGACTGACCTCTTTTGAGGCGAGTCTCAGTCCCGCGCTCGGCCCTCCCTGCGAAGAGTTTTTCCTTTCGAATACCAGCGGATCCGGGTGCTTTTTTCTCCCCGAGCGAGCGTTTGTTCCTATGTCGTCGTTCTTTGTCTAGTGCGATTTTTTCTTAATCTGCTCGCCGGTGTTACAAACTTCCCTTCTCCGCCCCGTCCCTTTCTCTTCTTTAGTGAGCGGGGACGCTTTCTTCTCTTCCCCCTCTTTTTGTAATTATGCTTGAGTTCTCTGTTTCTTGCGCCCAAATTCTCCTTGTGATTTGGCGTTGATGCTCCCCTGATGCGAAAGGATCTCATGTTCCTGTCTTCCCCCTTACTGCGGTCTCTCTTTCGCCGGCCGACTCCCTCTATTCCCCAGCTTTTCCTGCCCCCCTTTCGCTTCTCCGTCGACATTCTCCCCGGTTCTGAAACCCCTTAACTCACCTACCTCGAGGACTCCAAAGCCTTTCATCGGGTCGGGGCCGATTGTTTTTCTTCCCTTCGCCAATCGCGTCTGTCCACTGTACCTTCCCCATCTACTAACGTAGACCTCCCTCAATTCAGTTTTTTTTCCCAGGCAGTTTCGCATAACGGTGGCCTGCTTAAAACCACCCGTTGACGTCCGCTACCCTTTCTCTTCTCCTGCATTTCGCGTCATCCGAGTCCCGGCAATGACCCTAGGGCCTTGGAAGTTCTTGGCAGTAGTGCTCACTCAACCAACGCTCGCTTTATCAAAGACTTTATGAATGGTTAAGATTTTTTGAACTCTCCCCTTCGTCACCTCCCTGCACATTTTCCCACATAGCCATTGATGGTCGATTCGTTGGGGACTCCTATCTCTTTCCCGACTTCATCAATTTTCCTTGTTTCCCTCCCCTGAATGCCCGTACCCCCCCCCCCTGTTCCCCTCCGCCCTTCGCGAGCTTAGAGGATCGTCATATACCCTTATCCCAATCCCGCATTCCTGCTCTCCTTTACTTTCACTCCGTTAGGTCGAGAACGTTTATGCCCCGCTCGAGAAGGAATTCTCCCCAACAGCCTGGTTATCATCTCAAGCGAGTCCTTTTTTTTCCTCTTGCCCTGGTAAGACTTTCCAACATCCCAGTCACGATAGGGACCACCAGTCAAGCGACGATCTCGCCTCGATTACCGAGCTTTTGACCATTTTTGGCAAGGGATCAAGGAGGATTAGAGTCTCCCAACCCCACCCCAAAAAACACAACACCACCAAGGGCACTAGAAGCACCGCCCCGATTGTTATCTTCCGCAGCACCGCGTATGTCACTCACTCTCGCTCGCCGCACTTTTCTTTTGGTGGCGGAGATGCTCGCCCTCAGAGGCCGACCTGAGCTTTCCGTTTACAGCACCGCGTCCTCGAGAGGCTTAGACGTTTCTTGCACACTTTCTCGGTCTTCGGCAACCCCCGTCGCAGGCCTTGATGGTTTTCCAACTAAACCAGACATCCACCATCTCCACAGCATTAGCTGATTCTTCTACCCTTCGGCTTCTTTTTTTTCTTGCGGCTGGCAGTTTTTCTTAGGCTGGGTATTGCTGATTCCTCTCTGATCTTTGTTATTTAAGCCTGTGTTCCTTCTGTACGGGCGCCGCATAGCGCCCCCAGCTCATTTCCTCTCGACTGTGGAATTAGTCGATGGTTCCTGGGCCCCCCCGATACACCCAGGCGGTAGTGCCCTTCCCCCTCCGGCCGATTGTCATAGTTCGCTGTCTCTCCAAGAAAGTCCACCAATCAGCGGACGTCTGTTTAGTCGTTGGCCACCGTCCATAGCGGCTTCCTGTTTTGAGCGAGAGGGTCGAGTACTGCCCGGTCTGGGCCAAACGGGCCACAGGATGCTTAAGATCCAGCTTTTTTCCTGTGGGGGCTTCTTGGTCATTTTTTTTTTTTGCACGAATGGTTGTGGTGGTGTGTCTATCGGCCTAGTGTGGTGGTTGCGCCTACGCTCAGACGTCGGTTACTACTCCTTTCCCTCATTTGGTGAGGCCGATTGCCCTCCAAGCATTAGTCCCTCGCCCCGGACCAGCGTAGGCTCTCCAAGGCATTTCCTTTTTGCTACCCCACCCGCGAACAGGCCCCACCATACTACGTCTCGTCAGAAGAATCCTGTGGTGCCTTGCCTTTTTACCGGGACCCGGCAAACCATCCTTCCTTAGATAGACCTTGACCCTGTTAGCCTTCATATGCTTTTTTCCCAGAACCCCTCGGATTTAATTCGGCAAAGGGAGAGGGCTCAGGCCGAACATTTTTTTAAAAGAATACGGCAGGTTTCGTATCTTTAGGAAGACGATCTGTTTATAAGCCCCCCCTTCCAAGAGACCCGATAGAAGATCTAGCACATCATTGCTCGTTATTCTATCCTCTCTTTCGCAAGGTAACAAAATTAGACCAGAAGTGGCCATACAATCTATTTTTTCACAAGAAAATTTCCACCTAGGTGAAAGCAAGCCTCCCGATTCACAGTACCCCTACCGTTTGAC